>Ga0310690_10004885_pt1 | contig 18629 bp, 13 predicted proteins | sample AusTroGonzalo_MG_2_FD_207661 | JGI IMG/M metagenome (GOLD analysis project Ga0310690, IMG submission 207661) | Bovine rumen microbial communities from tropical cattle in Woodstock, Queensland, Australia - Gonzalo_04 (v2) (version 2) | ecosystem: Host-associated > Mammals > Digestive system >...
TTGTCACCTACGAGGGCCTGATCATGACTCTCAACGTATGATATGGTCTTTTCATCACTGCGACGGTTTGTTACCTCCCAATAAATACCTGCCATAGACCAGTCCTCATCTCTTTTCTCCTTGATGGTCTTGATCCAGTAATCAGGAATGTTCATGGCCAGGCGGTAATCAAATCCAAAACCGCCATCGGTAAACGGGGCAGCCAGACCAGGCATGCCACTCACCTCCTCCGCTATGGTAATGGCGTTAGGATTGAACTGGTGTATTACGCGGTTTGCCAGCATCAGGTAGCAGATGGCATCATCATCCTGATGACCGTTGAAATAGTCATCATAGTTGCAGAATGCCTCGCCTAAGCCATGGCTATAGTAAAGCATGGAGGTTACTCCGTCAAAACGGAATCCGTCAAACTTGAATTCATCAAGCCAGTACTTGCAGTTTGAAAGCAGATAATGCAGGACCTGTGTCTTGCCATAGTCAAAACAAAGGGAGCCCCATGCGGAATGCTCATGACGGTCACCAGGCAGGAAATACTGATTGGGATCACCGGCAAGATTGCCCAGACCCTCATATTCATTCTTGACCGAATGAGAGTGAACAAGGTCCATTATTACCGAAATACCCATTCCATGAGCCGTATCAATCAGTTCCTTAAGTTCCTCAGGGGTGCCGAAACGTGAAGACGGTGCAAAGAAACTGGATACATGATATCCAAAACTGCCATAATACGGATGCTCCTGTATGGCCATCACCTGAATGCAGTTGTAACCGCCCTCTTTGACACGCGGCAGGACATTGTTCTTGAACTCGACATAAGTACCAACGCCCTCACGCTCCTGAGCCATACCTACATGGCATTCATAAATAAGCAGAGGGTCCTGCTTGGGCTTGAAATCCTTATGCTTGAAATGATACTCCTTTTTAGGGTCCCATACCTGGGCAGAAAATATCTTGGACTGATCATCCTGCACAACCCTTCGACACCAGGCGGGAATACGGTCTCCTTGACCGCCATTCCATTTGACACGCATCTTGTAGTGCTGTCCATGGCCGATCATACCTATGGGGATACGCAGTTCCCAATCACCAGCATCGTTGATGCGCTGCAAACGGAAACGCTCCTGTTCCTCCCAACCGGAAAAATCACCGATAAGGAATATCTCGGTAGCATTGGGAGCCCACTCTCTGAACACCCAACCACCGTCTGTGCGCAGAAGTCCGTAATAGAGATAGCCTGAGGCAAAATCCTTTAGACTCATCTTACCGCCGGTAAGTTCACTCTCACGCCACAAGGCATGGTCATGCCTGCCCTCAATGGCAGCCTTATAAGGCGACAGCCAGGGGTCATTCTCTATTATTCTCAACATGGCTTGCGAATTTTTACAATAAGTTTAAGAATGCCGTTTTCAGTAATGGCCGGAGCATGGCCTTCGCCTGGGAAGAAAACTACAAACATACCTTTTCTCACATTCAGATATGTATCGCACAATCCAGGATAGAAAGCCACATCCTTTTCACTGCTATATGGTACTGATGCTTTAGGCATGAAACCAGGAGCGATAAAACCCATCTCTTCATCCGATGAGATAGGAACCTGTATGTCAATATAATCCTTGTGAGCCTCTATCGGCACCTCATCACGTTTCTGGGCATCCTGGCGGTTCACATTGACAAAGAGGTCGTTACCCTGCAGGACTATCCTGCCGGGTTCAAGTGACTGAAGGTCCGTTTTACGGAAAAAATCCACGACCTTATCCATCAAGGGACTGATATAACCGTAACTTTCAAGTTTGTCAAGCGTATCAAGTATCATAGTCCTAATATTTGATTGTTCTTATTTTCTTTCCTGATTTATCCTTAACGGTAAATGTTCCTGTACGGAATCCCTCCTTGAAAACACCTTCAAGACGTGTTCCGTCAGCCTCCTCCACAATACCGTTCCCGTCAACGACACCATTCACGAAACTGCCTTTGAATTTTGTTCCGTCAGCCAGGCTCATTGAACCGTCTCCCCAAGGAGTATCATTCTGCCATTCTCCGTAATACTTGTCGCCATTGGCCCAGATCATCTGCCCGGTACCTTCACGGCGGTTATCTCTCCACTCACCATCATACATAGAGCCATCAGCCCAAGTAAATACGCCTTTACCATCGGCCAAGCCATTTCTTAATGAACCCTTGTATGTATCACCATTGGCAAATTTATATTCTCCATTGCCGGTTATCGTGCCGTTTTTGAACTGTCCCTTATATGAATCACCATTTGCCAGGACACACGTTCCGCTGCCGTTCTCCATATCATCCTTCCATGAGCCGGCATATGAGTATTCAACGCTCTTGTATTCACCTTGCCCCTCTCTGAGTCCCTTGTTCCAGGAACCGCGGTACTCGGCACTGTCAGCCCAGCACATCAGCCCTGTTCCGCTCTTTAGGTCCTCCTCCCACTCACCTGAGTAATAAGAGCCGTCAGTCCACATATACACGCCTTTGCCATCACGCCGGTCACCCTTCCATCCACCTTTATATACATCGCCCGATGCATACTGGAGTTCACCCTCACCAGAGCGGATATTATCCTCCCAGTTTCCGATATAGAGGTCACCGTTTGCGTAATGATACATACCAACACCTTTACGCAGACCTTTCTCATAAGCGCCCTCATATACTTCACCGTTCACATATTCCATGCGACCGGTACCTGAGGGCTTACGCAATTTCATCTGTCCTGTATATACGGATCCGTCACTCATCACGTGACGGTTCTTCTGCTCCTGTCTGATACTGTCTTGCCGTACCCTGCCAGCCGCCCATGAGACAGTTGGCAGGAAAAGCATAAACAACAATATCTTCAGGCCAGCCTTCATAATAAATGCTCTTTAAGGAATTGTTCTGCATCGGCAAGGTCATCCGGTGTGTCTATGCCTATTGTTTCGACATCGGTTACCCCCACCTTGATACGGAAACCAGAAGAAAGCCAGCGTAACTGTTCCAGGCTCTCAGCCTTTTCCAACTGTGCCTGAGGCAATTGCGTTATGGTTCCAAGAACATCGGCACGGAAAGCATAAATGCCTATGTGCTTATAGTATGTATGCTTTGACGGCCACTCATCCTCTGCAACACCCCTGAGATAAGGAATGACGCTCCTGCTAAAGTAAAGTGCGTTCCAGTTATTATCAACAACCACTTTAGGGCTGTTGGGATTGGCTATCCTTTCAAACGGAGTATCAGGTGAGAAAGGTTTAACCAACGTTGCTATATCCGTTTCAGGATAACTGAAAAGATCTTTCAGCGTGAGCAGTTGTGACGGCTGGATAAAAGGTTCGTCTCCCTGAATGTTAACAACCACATCAGCCTTGACTCCACACTTTGTATATGCCTCATAGCAGCGGTCCGTTCCACTTTTATGATCTTCACGAGTCATGACGGCCTTGAACCCGTTGTTCTCGACTACATCATAGATACGACTGTCATCAGTAGCCACAAAAACATGGTTGAACACCTTGCTTGCCTGTTCACAAACACGAATAATAACGGGCTTGCCTCCCAAAACGGCAAGCGGTTTGGCTGGAAAACGTGTTGAAGCGTATCTTGCCGGTATGATTGCAATAAATTCCATCAGAATGATTCTATAGAGTAGTTATCAAGAATGTCACCATGTGTGGAATATCCGGCACACGGGTCATAATCCTCAGGTATGTCAAAGACTGCGCTTGGCGAATAGCCAAGATTTACAGAATCAGCATAGACCTTATCCATAAACATACCCCAGACAGGGAGTGCCGCATGGGCGCCCTGACCGTGATCCATATCATCAAAGTGTATGTCACGGTCCTCACCGCCAACCCAGCATCCGGCCACAAGGTCAGGTGTGTAACCCATGAACCATGCATCAGAATGGTTGTCGGTTGTACCGGTCTTGCCGCCACAATCAACTTTATAGAATGTGGGGAAAAGGCGTGAGCTGCGCAGGCGTGTGCCGGTTCCCTCATTTACCACCGCACGCATCATGTCTATCATTTTGTACGATGTCTCCTCACTGACCACCTCATTGCTGCGCGCCGTAAACTGGGCAAGCACATTACCTTCGGCATCCTCTATGCGTGTAACGTACAGCGGAGTGGTACGTATGCCGTGATTGACAAAAGCGGTATAAGCGCTGACCATCTCCTGAACAGAGACGTCACAGGTACCCAGACACAATGACGGAACAGGTTCAATGGCCTGATTCCTGAGACCGAACTCATGCAACAGGTTCACAAATGCATATGGACTCAGATTACTCATCAGGTATGCCGTGACATTGTTATTGGAACGCGACAGACCCCATTTGAGAGTAACCAGTTGACCGAGCATCTGCTTGCCGTCATCCTTGGGCTGCCATATCTGGCCTGATTCAGTAAGGATGGTCTGAGTCTGGTTTATCGTTTGGTCACAAGGTGAATAGCCGCTCTCCATTGCCAGCGAATACAGATAAGGTTTCATTGTAGAACCAACCTGACGGCGGCCCGATGTTACCATATCGTATTGGAAGGCACGGTAATCAGGACCTCCCACATATGCCCTTACAAAACCGCTTCTTGGCTCCATGCACATAAATCCGGTACGCAAGTAGAATTTCATGTAACGTATGGAGTCAAGCGGCGAAAGTACGGTATCAATGTCACCGCCGTATGAGAAAACGCTCATCTGACACGGAGTATTGAATATCTTTCTTATTGAATCCTGACTCACGCCACGGGACTGCAAACCGCGGTAACGGTCTGTCTGCTGCATGGCGCGGTCCATAATCCTGTTGACCTCTTCAGTTGTCAGCTTTGATGTGAAAGGTGCTGATTTGACCTTTTTCTTTGCCTTGAAGAAATCCGGCTGAAGATAGTCCTGAAGTTGTGCGGCAACAGCCTCCTCGGCATACTGCTGCATTCGGGAATCAATGGTCACATAAACCTTGAGTCCGTCAGTATAGAGATTGTACGGTTTACCGTTCTGGTTCAGATTCTTGTTGCACCATCCGAACAGCGGATCCTGCTCCCAATCCAAAGAATCCTCATAGAACTGCTGCATCTGCCAGCCGCGATAGTTCTTGCGTTCCGGTTTCTGTTTTCTCAATATGGAACGCAGATATTCCCTGAAATACGTAGCCTGCCCCACTTTATGGTCAACCTTATGGTAATTCAGGACCAGTTCTGTAGCCTGGAGGGAATCGGTCTGTTCTGCGGTAAGGTAACCGGCTTTCTCCATCTGTCCCAAGACCACATTCCGACGTTCGCAGGTCAGTTCCTTACGCCTTAGCGGATTGTACAGCGACGAGTTCTTGCACATGCCTATCAGCATGGCTGCCTCCTCGGCATTAAGGTCTGAAGGCAATTTACCAAAGTATGTGTTTGAAGCAGTATAAATGCCTATGGCGTTATTTCCGAAATCATATTTGTTCAGGTACAGTGTAAGTATCTCCTCCTTGGTGTAATACCTTTCCAGTTTTACCGCAATGACCCACTCGCTCGGTTTCTGCAATGCTCTCTGGACTGAACTGCGGGCCACATGTTCAGTGTACAACTGTTTGGCCAACTGCTGTGTGAGCGTACTGCCGCCACCAGCGCTCTGCTGCTGCAGAATAACCCTCTTTACTACCGCACGGACCAGGGCCTTAAGGTCTATTCCGCAATGCTCACTGAAACGGACATCCTCTGTCGCAACCAAAGCCTTGACAAGATAAGGTGACAATTCATCAAAATCTACCCAGACACGATTGTCTTCACTGCGGGCGAAATTGCCGAGTACCACGCCATCGGCCGAAATTATCTGTGTAGCGAACTTATCTATCGGGTTCTCGATGTCCTCAAGAGAGGGCATGTTGCCAATCCATCCTTTACTTATACCTGAAAAAAAGAAATAAACCGCAACTGCACCCAGGGCGAACAAGCCCCATAGCCAGATTACGATTTTGATTGCTGTCTTTTTGGAGAGACCTTTCATATAAATACTGTATAAACCATACAAATTTAAAACAAAAAAGGCTTACCCAAACCACCTTATATGTAAAATTTACTTTTTTATGGAAAGTTATGAACAAGGTCTCTGCAAGTTGGTATTTTATTAGTAATTTTGGAGTCTAAAACAAACTGTATCCAAATGGACCAAACCGGCAGAAGTCTGATTTCACTTGAGGGCCTTGACAGAGAGGATATCCTATGGCTGTTAAGACAGGCACAATCATTTGAAGCCGCCCCTAACAGCAAAATCCTGGATGGAAAGATAGTGGCTACACTCTTTTTTGAGCCATCCACAAGAACACGTCTTAGTTTTGAAACAGCAGTCAACCGTCTGGGCGGTCGCGTAATCGGTTTTTCCGATGCGGCAACCACCAGCTCCTCAAAGGGTGAAACGCTCAAGGACACCATAATGATGGTGAGCAATTACGCAGACCTGATCATTATGCGTCATTATCTGGAGGGAGCTGCCCGTTACGCAAGTGAGGTATCACCTGTACCCATCATCAACGCAGGCGACGGTGCCAACCAACATCCGTCACAGACCATGCTTGACCTGTATTCAATGCTGAAAACTCAAGGAAGGCTTGACGACCTGAACATATATCTTGTCGGTGACCTGAAATACGGCCGCACCGTACACTCCATGCTGACGGCAATGCGTTTCTTCAATCCCACATTTCACTTTATCTCTCCCAACGAGCTCAGGATGCCTGATGAATACAAGGAGTACTGCCGTATCAATGGGATAAAGTTTGAGGAGCATTCACGTTTTGATGAGGAAACCATAGCCGATGCCGACATTCTCTACATGACCAGGGTTCAACGTGAAAGGTTCACGGACCTCATGGAGTATGAGCGTGTAAAAGACATGTTCATCCTGAAGAATGATATGCTCAAGTACACAAAACCCAATCTTAAGATACTGCATCCCCTGCCACGGGTAAATGAGATAGCCCAGGATGTTGACGCAAATCCCAAGGCATATTATTTCCAGCAGGCCAAAAACGGTCTGTTTGTACGTGAGGCACTCATATGCAACGCTTTGAATCTTCTAAAATGACACTTATGGAGAAATCGGCAAAATCAGAACTGCTTGTTGCAGCCCTTGAGAACGGGACTGTAATAGACCACATACCATCTGATAAAGTGTTTGATGTAGTCAACCTGCTGGGTCTGACGGAGATAAACACCCCCATAACCATCGGCTCAAACCTGAGTAGCCGTAAGATGGGCAGCAAGGGTATTATCAAGATTGCTGACCGCTATTTCACTGAAGAGGAGTGCAGCAAATTGTCAGTCATCGCCCCAAACATCGTATTGAACATCATCAGGGATTATGAAGTTGCAGAAAAAAAACGCATATCCATGCCCGATGAGGTTATTGGCATAGTAAAATGCGGCAATCCCAAATGCATCACCAACCATGAGCCAATGCTGACCGTGTTTGATGTTGTTGACAAGGAGAACGGCACATTACGCTGCCGCTACTGCAATAAGGACGTACATAAAGACGATATCAAACTGCTTTGATGAGACGGCTGATCCTTTCTGTTCTGGCATTATTGCCCATAATCACTTTACACGCGGTCGAACCGAACGGTCCTCAACCGTTCCCGTTTTTCACGTGGGGAGCAAAGATAGGGTTTAATGCGACAGGCACATACATCAGTCAGGCTGTATTGGACGGAAAGGAACTCAACAGTTATGAGCAGGATACACAAGTGGGCAATTTCTGTTCACTGCATTTCAGGTTTAACTCCTCCAGACTGTTCTTTCAGTCCGGCGTTGGACTGAGTTCAAACAAGACAACCGTCAACGTTGACCGTAACAGTTGGAAAGAGAATTCACAGACACCGGATTACCTTACAGCATCATTTGTGATGAGATCCGTCACCGTTCCGGTTCAGATAGGATGCCATGTCGTAAACCAGTCACCCTATTGCATGTCTTTGTTTACGGGGCCGAGATTAAGATACACGCCCCAAAAATACTACTCTGCCACGTTCGTCAATGACAGTCCCTATAACCTTGCCGAAACAGGCAAGGCTTTGTCTGTAGGCTGGACAATAGGTCTCAGCATACTGATTGAACGTACGTTCCTTGATTTTGAATATGAGGCCGGTATCAGCAATCTGTCAAAAGATTTCAATGACACAAGCGGAGCATATACCGGATCTGACTTTAAATTCGGCCACAGGACATCAATATTATCATTTTCCTATGGCATCATGTTTTAGAAACATTTAAAACCAACAAAAATAATTATGAAAAGAGATCAGGAGATTTTTGACATCATTGAGCGCGAACATCAGCGCCAGGCTAAAGGAATTGAATTGATTGCCTCTGAGAACTTTGTAAGCGATCAGGTTATGCAAGCCATGGGATCATGCCTCACCAACAAATATGCAGAGGGTTATCCCGGCAAGCGTTACTACGGAGGTTGCGAGGTTGTTGATGAGGCCGAAAGCCTTGCCATTGCACGCATCAAGAAACTGTTCGGCGCAGAATATGCAAATGTCCAGCCCCATTCAGGTGCCCAAGCCAACGCAGCAGTACTTCAGGCTGTACTCATGCCGGGAGAGACATTCATGGGTCTCAACCTTGCACACGGCGGTCATCTGTCACATGGTTCAGCAGTCAACTCATCAGGTATCCTGTATAACGCAGTAGGCTATGACCTGAATCCTGAGACCGGCCGTGTTGACTATGACAAGATGGAGAAACTGGCACTTGAGGTTAAGCCGAAACTCATTATCGGTGGCGGTTCAGCCTACTCACGCGAGTGGGACTATGCACGCATGCGCAAAATTGCCGATGAGGTTGGAGCTCTCCTTATGATTGATATGGCTCATCCTGCCGGTCTTATCGCCGCAGGCCTGCTTGAGAACCCTGTAAAGTATGCTCACATCGTAACCTCTACAACCCACAAGACACTGCGCGGTCCCCGCGGCGGTATCATCCTGCTGGGTAAGGACTTTGCTGACCCACGCGGCCGCAAGACACCTAAGGGTGAGATCAAGATGATGTCACAACTCATTGATTCAGCCGTATTCCCCGGCACGCAGGGCGGTCCTCTGGAGCACGTCATCGCAGCCAAGGCCGTTGCATTCGGTGAGGCTCTCCAGCCCGAGTTCAAGGAGTATCAGATCCAGGTTCAGAAGAATGCCAAGAAACTGGCAGAGGAACTTACCAAGCGCGGATTCACCATCGTATCCGGCGGCACAGACAACCACAGCATGCTGGTTGACCTGCGCTCCAAGTACCCAGACCTGACCGGTAAGGTAGCCGAGAAGGCTCTTGTTGCCGCCGACATCACAGCCAACAAGAACATGGTTCCGTTTGACTCACGCAGCGCATTCCAGACTTCAGGTCTGCGTTTCGGCACTCCCGCCATCACCACACGCGGTGCCAAGGAGGACATGATGGTAATCATTGCCGAACTCATTGAGGAGGTGCTGAACGCTCCTGAGGATGAGGCAGTAATTGCAAAAGTCCGTGCACGCGTAAACGACATGATGAAAGACTATCCCATGTTCGCTTATTGATAATTACCACACATTTTAAACAAGCCCGACCTGTCTGGTTGGGCTTGTTTTAACTTTATGTCACATAATCAATGTCTGGAGTTGCAGTATTATCATTCTTGCCGTTTTGCACCTGCCTTTTCTGGTTGGTGCTGACAATACTGATATCCAAACGGAATCTACCCTACGGCCACTTTGCGGTTCTGTTACTCTCCATCGGACTGTCAACCATGACTCAGGCCGGACTTGACTATGCGTCATCACAAAGATACGCTCTCATTTTCTTTTTCGCTGACCAGTTCTTTACCACCGCAGTTCTCCCCTTGGCTTTCATATACATCAAGCATGAAGAATCATTTGATAAAGGGAGCAAGGCTTTACATAGTTGGATTGCCATACCTGTTACGCTGCTGTTCACAGAACTGATATTGTTCAAGCTATGCGGCAAGGAGGCCGGATCATCTGACCGAATCCTTTTTTATTCCGATATCTGTTCAAGGTATGTTTATACAGCCATTTTGACTATAGGCACCCTGTTTTTCGCCATCAGGAGCGCCGTCCTGCAGAACAGGCTGTCGTTACAAACATCCATTATCATAACACTGCTGGCATCAATCTATACAGTCAATGCCGTTTTAACACACATTCTGCACATAGACAACACGTACATAAGGATTTTGTGGTCAATCCTGCTGTCAGTAGCAGTTTTCATGCTGTCATATAAAGGATCACATCTTTCAGATCTCATATCAGACACAAGTTCCGATATGGATTCCGCCCTACTTTTTCCTTCAGAAAAGGATAGTCTTAATACAGACGACACGCCTGAAACCGGCCAGTCAATAAACCCAAACCTTCAAGTTCCTGTCGCAAAGCAGGATCAGATCAATGAAAACAGCCTAAGGATAAGATTTGAGAATCTGATCATCAAAAAAAACTATTATCTGAAACAGGGAATCACCCTCAATGACATAGCCAAGGAATTAGGAACCAACAGGACATACGTTTCAAGAATGGTCAACACTTCTTATGATATGTCTTTCACTGACTATATCAACACTTTGAGAATAGATTACGCACAGCAATACCTGCTTCAGCATAAAGATGCAAAACAATCCGATATAGCATCAGCCTGCGGATTTCCGAATGCATCAACATTCAACAACATATTCAGGAAAAAGACCGGAGTCACCCCAAAGATTTGGGTTGCCACCAACTCTTGACATTCAAAACAGCCGATATCTATGAAAGTAGTATGTGATTCCCATATTCCATTCCTAAAAGGTGTTCTTGAGCCATATTGCAGCGTTGTCTATGCTCCTGGCAATGAAATAGACAAAGCCATGGTACATGATGCCGATGCCCTTATCGTAAGAACCAGGACAAAATGTGACGCAGGATTACTTGAAGGTTCACAGGTCCGTTTCATAGCGACAGCCACAATAGGCTATGACCATATTGACACCAACTGGTGTGAATCACATGGAATCAGATGGACCAATGCACCGGGATGCAACTCCTGGTCTGTGCAGCAATACATCGGTTCACTCCTGGTCTCATTGTCACGTGATTTCGGTTTCAGTTTCAGAGACAGGACAATAGGCGTAATAGGTGTAGGAAACGTAGGTAGCAAAGTAGCTCGTCTTGCGGCCCTGTTGGGATTCAGAGTGCTTCTTTGCGACCCGCCACGTGCCCAAAGAGAGGGGGCTGGCGCTTTCATCGAACTTGATGACATCATAAAACAAAGTGACATCATCACACTCCATGTCCCGCTGATATTTGACGGACCGAACCGGACCTTTCATCTTTTTGATGAAACGCGGCTGGCATCTCTGAACAGCAACCAGATGCTCATTAACAGTTCCCGCGGTGAAGTCGTTGACAACGATGCCCTTAAGAAGATACTTACTGAAAAGAGAATTTGTACCGCCGCCCTTGATGTATGGGAAAATGAGCCGCAAATTGACAGTCAACTGATTGAACTGCTTTACTGTGCCACCCCCCATATAGCAGGATACTCTGTTGACGGAAAGGCGACAGGAACGACTATGTGCGTGCAGGCGCTTGGCAGTTTTTTTGATCTGCCCTGCCGCAACTGGGAGGTCAGTGAAGTACCTCAGTCCGTACAGCCTGACACATTTACCATTGACACCACCGGCAAGAAGCCTCAAGATGTACTGGCCGAAGCAATCCTTTACACCTACAATGTCAGACAAGATGACGCAATGCTCAGAACTGATGTCTCAAAGTTTGAGCAACTCCGCTCCAAATACCCCGTAAGACGTGAATTCCCTGCTTTCAGCGTCAGACTTGAGAATGATTATTCCGGACGTTCAACCGTTTTTTTGAGAGAAGCCGGATTCAACATTTGCGAATGAAAACATTTATTTATAATATTGCGACATGAAATTAGGAAAATATTCTTTTGGAATCGGTGACCGTTTCTCACATGAGGGAAAGGCTCAATTGACTGCACTTATACAAGCCGCAGACAAATTTCCCTTTGAGTTTGTACCTGTTTGGAACAAATCCAACCGTGAGCACCAGATAATAGGCACCGAACCTGCTGACACACGCCATGAGGCTGACCTGGCAGTCAGGGAATTGGGATATAAGAAGCCATATTTTGTTGATGCTGACCACATTAACATGAACAATGTGGACAGATTCATTGACGCATCAGACTTTTTCACGATTGACGTTGCAGATTACATAGGCAAACCCACTGAGTCTGAGTCTATTAATAATTTTGTTGAGAGCAATCTCAAATATATCGGGACACTCAGCATTCCAGGTATCAGTGAGCCTTTCAAGGTTAATCGCGCCCTTTTGGAAACACTTGCAGGAAAATATCTTTTTGCAGCCCAGCAGGCCGGAAAGATATTCCGCCATATTGAAAGCAAAAAAGGAGCCGGTAATTTTGTAACTGAGATATCAATGGATGAAGTTGATTCACCTCAGACCCCGATTGAGATATTCTTTATCCTAAGTGCGTTGGCACAGGAGAGAATACCGGCTCAGACAATCGCCCCCAAGTTTACCGGACGTTTCAACAAGGGTGTGGAATATGTAGGCGATACCGTTCAATTTGAAAAGGAGTTTCGTGAGGACCTTCTGGTAATTGACTTTGCGGTAAAAGAGTTCGGGCTGCCTGAAGGTCTCAAGTTGAGCATACACTCAGGCAGTGACAAGTTCTCAATCTACCCGATAATGGGACGCCTTATCCGTCAGTATGACAAGGGTATACACATCAAAACCGCAGGAACCACCTGGCTAGAGGAAAACATAGGATTGGCTCTGGCCGATGAAAAGGCTCTTGAACTGGCTAAAAAGATTGCGATCTCAGCATTGGGCCGCATGGAAGAGTTATGTATCCCATACGCCACGGTAATAGACATAAATCCTGCCAACCTGCCTACTGCAGAGCAGATTGCCTCATGGAGCGGCGAGCAGTATGCACGTGCGCTGCGCCACAACCAGAAGGATCCGCTTTACAATCCCGATTTCAGGCAACTTGTACATGTAAGTTACAAAATCGCCGCAGAGTTGAGTTATGATTTCTACTCAGCACTTGAGCGTAATGCCGACGTTGTTGCACAACAAGTAAAAGAGAACCTGCTTGACAGACATATAGCACGTCTGTTCCAATAGGCAACTAAAACACTTATTATTAACCTGATTAACTGACCCTTATGACCAATAAACCTTTCATTCATGAGAATTTTCTTCTGCAATCTGAAACAGCACAGCATCTGTTCCACGATCATGCAAAGAAACTGCCCATAATAGATTACCATTGCCACTTGAATCCACAAGAGGTTGCTGAGGACCACAAATTCCGTTCAATCACAGAATTATGGTTAGGCGGCGACCACTACAAATGGCGTGCGCTGCGCACCAACGGAGTGCCTGAAAAGTTCATTACCGGTGATGCGTCTGATTGGCAGAAATTCCAGAAATGGGCTGAGACCATGCCCTACTGCATGCGTAACCCGCTCTATCACTGGACACATCTGGAACTCAAGACCTGTTTTGGCATAGACAAGGTTCTTAACCCTGATACGGCAAAGGAAATCTATGATGAGTGCAATGAAAAACTGGCCAGTCCTGAGTTCAGTGCCCGCAACCTGATGCTTCACTACAATGTTGAGGCTGTCTGCACTACCGATGACCCTGTTGACACCCTGGAATATCACAAACAGGTTCGGGAGAGCGGTTTCAAGGTAAAAGTACTGCCCACATGGCGTCCGGATATGGCCATGACTGTTGAGAATCCGGTTGCCTACCGTGATTATATTGACAGACTGGCAAAAGTGAGTGGCGTTTCAATCAACTGTTTTGATGATATCGTCAAAGCTCTTTTGGTGCGTCACAAATATTTTGAGGAGCAGGGCTGCCGCCTGAGCGATCATGGCATGGAAGAGTTTTATGCCGAAGACTTTACCGCCCGGGAACTTGATCAGATATTCTGCAAGGTATATGGCGGTACGCAACTCACTGACCTTGAAATACGCAAGTTCAAGAGTGCCATGCTCATAGAGTTCGGCAAGATGGATGCAGATACCGGCTGGACACAGCAGTTCCACTATGGCGTAATACGCAACCAGAATACCAAAATGTTCAAGCTCATCGGCAAGGATACCGGCTTTGACTCAATGTCTCAGGTAATGACCGCTAAAGCCATGAACCGCTATCTGGACACCCTTAACAGCATGGATAAACTTACCAAGACCATAATATACAACCTGAACCCGTCAGACTTTGAGATGGTAGGAACCACCATAGGCAATTTCCAGGACGGCAGCGTACCAGGCAAGATCCAACTTGGCGCAGGTTGGTGGTTCCTGGACCAGAAAAACGGCATGGAGCAGCAGATGCAGGTTCTGAGTATGCTTGGATTACTGTCCCGTTTTGTAGGTATGCTCACTGACAGCCGCTCTTTCGTATCATACGCCAGACACGAGTATTTCCGCCGCATTCTATGCAATTTAATAGGTAATGACGTTGAAAAAGGTGAGATCCCCGCAAGCGAGATAAAGCGTATCGAACAGATGATTGAAGACATTTCATACTATAATGCAAAGAAATTTTTCAATTTTTGATTATTTTTTGCATTTCACCCATTTAACTCCAAGACCTAATTACTATATAGTGAATAATATATACCCTATTTGTACTTAACCAATGAATGAAATGAAGAATTTTAGATTATCAATTCTCGTAATCATCCTGTCTTTGGCCGGGTCTTTGTTCTATTTTTCAAGTTGTATAGACGAACAGCACCCAGGCAACTACTATACATTCCAAGGACAGACGATTGCTTCAGAGTTGGAAAAACGCTCTGAAGATTTCAGCGAATTCATCAAAGTTCTGAAAAGGGCCGGAATGTGGTCTGAGTTATCAACTTATGGTGAACACACTTTGTTTGTACCCTACAATGCCTGTATTGAAGAGTTCTTAAAGGATCGTCAGGCCAAACATAGGGTTTGGGATAATGATTCAACAATTGTTTACAATTCCGTTGACGATCTCACTCAGCAAGACTGCGATACATTGGCCAGGACTCACCTCATTGACATCACCTGCTATGTAGGAGACATGAAGGAGGGGTCATTCCCGAAACCCAACATGAATGACAAGTATCTGATCATGACCTTTGATTCTGCATTCAATTATATCAGCCCGAATGGCAAAGACACCGTTTACAAACTTGAAAGACGTGTCAACAAGTTTGCCAACATAGTTGAAAAGGATGACTCTTGTGACAATGGTGTTATCCATACAATAGACAAGTGCATTGACTTTACCGGTAACTATGTATATGACCTGATTGATGACAATCCTGAAACAACGATATTCTCAAGAGCACTTAAAGAAACCGGTCTTTCAGGTCCTCACAATCTGCTCAGTCAGTACTATGATGATTCATATCATATGGGCGACGATTCAGTTGGTACCAACTCCATTGTCAAACTTGACCGAGTAAGTTATGTTTATACCGTTAGTTATTGGGAGAGGAAAAAGACATGCTTTACCATCTTTGCCGTAACAGACCAGGTATTCAAAAAATGTGGAATAAACAATTATGATGAGTTGGTCGCATACGCCAAGAAAGTATATGATGAGGTTTATCCTGAAGACAGCGAAATAACCGATTTAAAGGACAGACGCAATTCTCTTAACCGTTTCATCTCATACCATATTCTCCCGTTTGCAACAGACCGTACCAAGTTCAACACAAATCCCCTGGTAGTAGGAACATTCAACAACAAAGACGTAGGTCTTGATCCTGAGGATTATTTTGAAACATGTGCACCCCACACACTGATGCGTATATCATCGGTTGTCAGCGACAACAGAAAAGCCTATGAACATATTTACATCAACCGTATGGACAGAGAGGGCAATGGTACCAAGGAATATGAGGGACCATATTACAGAGGAGTTGAAATACTCCCGTTCTCAGGTAATTCCAAACAGATAGCAGACAATGGATACGTATACTATATTGACTCTATTTTGCTGTATGACAATACCACAAGAAATAGAGTTCTTAACCGCAGACTGAGAATAGACTGCACCACTCTTTCACCTGACTACATCACATCTGGTGCAAGACAGAATTATAACACGACCAAACTTGGATACGGTTTCAGGGATGCTACCAACTGGAGTTCAATAAACAGCAGTAACTACAAACTCATGGTTAGACCTGTGAACAATACAGACAGTTATGCTTATGAGGGCGACGGTATTGATATTCAGGGAGTATTTGACATGTGCATCAAACTTCCGCCAGTTCCACATGATGGAACATGGCAACTCAGACTGTCTGTACGTACCAACAAGCATTGCGGTATTGTTCAGCACTATCTGGCAGAGGTTCCAAGCGGAGAGAAACCAGGAAATGATGATTGGACACCATTAGGCATTCCCACAAACCTGATGTTTGAAGATCTGAAAGGCCCACAGGTCGGTTGGATTGATGATTCCAAGGCTGGTGACGGTGCTGATGACGAAGAGGCAATAATTGCTCTTGACAAGGCAATGAAAAACCGCGGCTGGCTGAAAGGCCCCACATCACAAAGTACATCTGACGGTAAGGCCCACCGTGACGTTAACACAATGGGACGCCGTATACTTAACACCGGTATAATGTACGCCAATATGGACTATTATATCCGACTCAAGCAAGTGCTTCAGGGTAATGATGACTCACAGTTCCTGTTTGACTATCTGGAGTTTGTTCCCAAAGAGGTTTATGACTATGATGAAGACAGAAACTAATCTAAGATTCTGTTAATATATCAGTTGAAAAATATGACCCTGACAAACTTAATTGTCAGGGTCATATTTTTTCAAAAAAGTGACAATTTAGTTTTGATGTACCAATTAAAAACTGTACCTTTGCATCGCTTTTAAGAAAAAGCCATGCGCGATTAGCTCAGTTGGTAGAGCAATTGACTCTTAATCAATGGGTCCAGGGTTCGAATCCCTGATCGCGTACTAGAAAAGGAGGTCCAAAAGACCTCCTTTTCTAGTACGCGAATACGCGAACCTTTTTTTAGTTTGCTACGCAAACACGCTCCATTTCATTTCGCTTGGCGGCCTACCCGGCCGCTCTCGTTCGAGGACTCACTCGCCCCAATACGCTGTACCTGCGTAAAAATGTGGAAAAGGGGACTATCCCCTTTTTCACACAAAAGTGTCCAAGTGAGCGGAACAGAAGGGATATATAGTCTCGGAAACCATGGCCGCCCGTGGGCTTGTGAACGGGAGGGGCCCGCAGCGCAATAAGACGCCCCGGAAGGTAGGAACTTGTTCATATCTTTCGGGGTGGCTTGTTGTGGTGTGGGAGGGATAGCGCGAAGCGCGTAGTTTCAGATACCTATACCCTTAAATGTTCCCTTCACAAGAAAAAAAGTCAGTATTTTGCATTGCGTATTGAACTTTTGAATAACTTTGCAGCACAAAACAAGCAATAAGCATAATAATGACAATGCATTTTTCATTTTGGTGGTGGCAGAACTCAGGATACATAAAATCGTGAGGTAAGAAGCCATATATCCATAAATGAACATCATACAAAGGCTCTTCGGTACTCACGAAGGGCCTTTTTTTATAAGTTCCAACAACGAATAAATAAACAAAAAAAATATGAAGACATATCAGATTGACAGTAACGGATACTACGGAGAGTTTGGAGGTGCATACATCCCCGAGATACTTTACAAGACCGTTGAGACACTTAAGGAGAACTACCTGCCCATTATTGAGAGCCCGGAGTTCAAGAAAGAGTACCACGCATTGCTGCGTGACTATGTAGGCCGTCCAAGTCCTCTTTACTACGCATCACGCATGAGTGAGAAGTACGGCTGCAAACTTTATCTTAAGCGCGAGGACCTGAACCACACCGGCGCCCATAAGATAAACAACTCAATCGGGCAGATACTGCTGGCTAAGCGTATGGGCAAGACCCGTATCATTGCCGAGACCGGTGCAGGACAGCACGGCGTGGCTACAGCAACCGTTTGTGCACTTATGAATATGCCCTGCCGTGTATACATGGGTGCTCTTGACGTAGAACGTCAGGCCGTGAACGTGGAGCGCATGCGTATGCTGGGTGCTGAGGTGATGCCGGTTTACAGCGGCAACAAGACCCTTAAGGATGCTACCAACGAGGCTATCCGCGACTGGTGCTGCAATCCTTCTGATACCTTCTATATTATTGGAAGTACCGTTGGCCCGCATCCGTATCCTGATATGGTAGCAAGACTGCAGAGCGTGATATCGGCCGAGATCAAGGAGCAATTGCAGGAAAAGGAGGGCCGCGACTACCCTGATTACCTGATGGCTTGCGTTGGAGGTGGCAGTAACGCTGCCGGAACCATATACCATTACATTGATGATGAGCGCGTTAAGATAGTTCTTGGCGAGGCAGGCGGTATGGGCATAGATACCCCTCAGACTGCTGCATCAATGGAGATAGGTACTCCCGGAATACTGCACGGCAGCCGTATTATGGTGATGCAGACCCCCGATGGTCAGATCATTGAGCCGTACTCGATATCGGCCGGACTGGATTATCCCGGTACGGGACCTATCCACTGCAACC
>Ga0310690_10004886_pt1 | contig 18626 bp, 38 predicted proteins | sample AusTroGonzalo_MG_2_FD_207661 | JGI IMG/M metagenome (GOLD analysis project Ga0310690, IMG submission 207661) | Bovine rumen microbial communities from tropical cattle in Woodstock, Queensland, Australia - Gonzalo_04 (v2) (version 2) | ecosystem: Host-associated > Mammals > Digestive system >...
CTAACCATAATCGGCCCCTGAAACAGATGCATCATTAATAGTATATAAATGAGTATTAATATTCGACGTACCAATACCAATCTCTGCGCCCTAAATTCTTCCACCAATAATGTTAGAACCAATAATCGCTCCCATAAACACACCATTCATTGCCCACAATGTACCATCGTATGTGACCATAAAATTTCGATTGCCCGGAATACGCAATTCTTTGAAAATAGATTCATAATCATCCCAATCTAACAGGCCTGGCATAAGCCCATCAATGTGCTAACCAATTTCAATGGCAGGGGTTGTAGAAGTGCGAGCTGCGCCAAACCCACTAAGCACTTTGGCCTAAGATACAAGTTTTAACATGTTAGAATAGACTAAATGTTTGCTGACACCTTTGTACACAATAATTTCTTGCGTGTGTTCAGAATCATAATAAAAAACATCTAAATAATATGGGTCAGCAGGCGCCGGCTCATCTTCTTTATATGTACCCTTTGGGTCAAGATCATATTGCTCTTTAGCATATTTCAAGGCTGCTTGCTCTTTCTCTAAATGTGCCGTTGAAACTGATTCAAAGATTGCTTGATTTTTGTCATAGTAATTAATTTTTCTATTATCATTTTTGGCTAAATATTCCGCACTCTCCGGATTCACATAGTTGTCTGCACCTGGTTCGGTAGTATTGATTGTAGCACCAAACGTATATAAATCATTATATGAGACTTTTATATTCTAACTATTTGGGAACCAATAAGGTAATTTCCCATTTGGCTTAATATAAGCATTTTTCCACATTTTACTGTACCAACGTGGTAAACTATTCATATTGGTCCTATTTGATAATTTTGAATCAGTAAAATAGGCACCGTCAAAGCCTTGCTCAATGACTTCTCCGTTAGCTCCTTTAACACTAATAAAACTATCGCTAGCCGAATGTGTTAAATCTACAAAGGAAAGTCTCATGGTGTTCCACATTGGGTCACCAAGAGATGGAGATTCCATCGTACCGTTGGCTCCACCATACAGAGTAGCATTATAACCATCAAAAATAATGCGACCCCCACGATCTGGTCTTCCAAAGAAACCTGTACCATTCTCCATAAGGCCAAAAGAAGAAATACCATCCTAAAATCCAAAAATACCGGTCATATATGGATGACTACGTATATAATCAGCACTGCGAGTAGTCTCACCTTTAATAGCATCTCTCCGCTAAGATTTGTCCATTCCCATAAGAACACCAGTGAATAAATTTGTGGTAGGCTCTTTAAATCCTGCGCCCAAAGTCGCTGCAAAGATACTGCCATTCTATTCATCTGTTTCAATACTCTGACCATCCCAGCCATTAATATCCACATTGCTAAATGAATTTAAATACATAACTTGATTACGTACAAAGAAACTTTCTGCATCATCAAATAAAGCCGCGCAATTTCCAGGAATTGTACGCATAGCTCCACAAAAACCTTCTGTCATATTTAAGTGGGTGGATGGCTTATAAATCTGAATCAGATTATTATTCGCATCTATGCGATTTTCAATTTCTTGAATCAATGGTGTTAAATTTTCTGCCAAATATTTTGTCTACTAATTAGGATCCGCATCACTAACAGTAAAAGATAATCCATTTGTGTCTAACGTTGTAACAGGGTCATATCCACTGCCATTATATTCCACGTATCGCGGCCAATTGACCTGAATTTTTTTAATAGCGGTAGTTAGTTTAGTTGGTAAATTAATTTCAGTACCATTGATCTCAGTATTCTTTACAAAGATAATATCTACAGGATAAAAAGAAGTAATACTAGCAACTTGAACATTGTCACCCGTTGTATGTAAGATATTTTGAGCTTTATCATAATGACCTTTAAAAATATCTATTTGACATTTTACTACGAAACGGTATTGTATATCTTCTAATGATGCCCCAGTACCATTATAAGCAATGGTATTATTATTGTTTGCAGCAATATTATTTCCATCTTTTTTGGGGCAGCGATTATCAAAAAACCTTACCTCGACTGCGCCATAGTTTTCATAATTCGTCGGTAAAGTAGACGATTGCTCATTAAGTGCTGGATATCCTGTCTTCGCTACCAAACCATGTGGAAAATTATCATTACTATTAAATGCTGTGGCATGTGTATTAGTACCCAATGTATCCCCAAAACTAAAGATACGGTTAGATACCACATCTTCTGCCGTTTCTCCGGTCTCAACTCTATATAATCTTAAAAATGAAGCGTTCTGAGCTAAAGCATTATTAATAGAACTCGGCGTTCTCACATCCCAATAACAGCGATAGAAATACCCCTCATATTTGTCCATTGATTCTAATAACACACCATTCTTTGCAACAAAGGGTCGCAAAATTAATCGTGAAGCTGAATCTACCTACTACCATTCAACTGTACTGTCAGTAGGATTAAAAGCAACAACTAAGGGTACCGTCTGTTGACTATCTAAGCGTTTTGTAAAGGACTACATATCATTAAAACCACAAGGATATAACGGCGCAATCCATTCTGCTCCCATGGTTCCTTGATCACCATCTTTGATAAAAGTAATTGGTACCGTCTTTTCAAATGGTTCGGGCCGGCCACTAAAGCTAATGACAAGTTTAAAACTATTATCTGTTTTAGATGGATCAAATTGATCTCGTACTTTAAAATGAATACATTTATCTTGATCAATAAACATACCCGTCATCATAGAACCACTATAATCATATGTATTTTCCAAACCGAGAGTCTCAAAATAATTATCGTTATCACCATAATCACGCCTAGTTAATACTTGATCCCCTGGTCCATACACAGTTAACGTATATGAACTCACAGAATGAGAAGACCACTTTAAGACTGGCTTAATCACATTATCCCTATCAGCAATATAGGTTTTTAAAGAACCATTAACATCATAATGAAATAAATCCTAGCCAATCCAAGAAATATCTAATTCAGAATCGGTAATATTAATACATTCAAATGTTAAGGTTGCTACTTCAGGAACAGTTGATAGTAAAGAGGGCTGATTATAATATGGACTATTGACATCATTTATTAATGCCGCAGTATTTTGAGGATCAATAATATAAGGATCATAACACTAAACTACAAAACGCGCAATTGGCGCAGACATATAACGACTAATGTTTAAAGGCCCCAATAATTTTTCAGTACCTACTCTTTCATAAGAACCATCAATGCGTTCTAACCAATAAGTACCAAACCATTCTCGATATGGGCGTCCGTCTGGCGCCATCTAATCTCCATAAGCATCTTTATTGTAATTTCTAATTCTTAAGAAGGTTGATAATAAACCATCAATGTATTTTTCCAAAGTTAAATCATATTCTGAATCGGTATTGATAACAGTGATGGGCTCTATAGGAAATTCTTGTGTCGAATAATCTTTTTCAGAATTATCACGATAAATAATCACGGCTTTATATTGCCATTGAAATGGTACTGCCGCCTAATGAATGATTAAAGCCCCGTCTTCAATAGAATAATATGCGCTTTGTGGACTAGAAGTTTCCTCTTCTACAATATTTATTTCTTCTTGTTCTGTACCATTTTGAATAGTTTCTGTTGTTGTTAACCCTTTGTCTGCAATAAACTTATTAATAGGATACCAGCCGTTGCCACCGTAATCAAACCATGTTTTATTATGCTCATCTTTATCTTCTTCTGTCACATCGGCAATAGTAATATCTGCCTTTTGTCTAAACCACTGTACTTCACAATTCTCTGGGTTAAAAATGTCATGTCCCTTATAAAGCAGATGTGGAGTTAGTTTCACCATGTGGTTATTTGCATTTAATCTTGTTCCGCGTGGGGTTGAGATGTACGCATACCATAAAGTATCTGTTAAATTAATTTTCTATGCAAAACTAATTTCAATATTTCTTACTAAAATATTGTTTTCATTTAAAACTTTTTCTCCAGTGGCCAATATACAGTCAGTTTCAAAATCTTTTTGCACCAAAACAATTTGTAATAGTCCTTGCACGCTCCCTTTTGGAATGCGAAAATATGCTGTTTGTTTCGTATATTCAGTATAATTATAAGGAGAACCGCTAAAAACTGGAAATCCTAATGTTAAGACACTTTCTACATATTTTCTATTTTCAAGTTCCACTAAATTTTGTGCATCATCGGTTTCTTCAGCTTTTGTTATTAAATGTACTTCCAGACCATAATTACCTTTAGTATGTTGTGATAAGAAATTAGTTTTAAATTCACCACTGATCTTGATATATTCATTAAATTCACCAAGAGTATTAATTTCCTACATCCCAGCCAAAAATTCTGATGTTAATCGAATTGTACCATTGTCATTCAAGATATAATTGTTATAATCAAAACCAATACATTCACGATTTGCAGGAGATATTGGATTATCTGTGGTCGAAGCTGCACATAGACTTAATTCATTATTGTCATCATAAGCAATAGTATAAAATCCTTCTTCTCCAACCCAGTTTGAGCCAACATCAAGATAAAAGTTCTATAAACTATCTTCTTCGGTTGTGGATTTATAAGAAGCATACCCAAGAATTAATTTCTAACCAGAAAAGTCACCTTGGGGAACAAGTACATAGACTTGTTCCCCTTTTTTATAGACTACATCTAAATTTGTTGATGCCGCAAAGAAAGTATTTCCTTGATATTCGACTCGATACTTGCCGCTATCTGCATTTTCTATTTCCACTATTTCCGCCAAAATAGTTTTGTCTTGCCGCGCAGCGTCAATTTGTTTACTTGTTATATTTGATAACACATTAAAAAGTTTTCCACCATCAAGTGTCATTACATAACCTCCTTCTTATCACTGTCTTACTCCAGCATACTGAGTAGCCTGTAAGATTAACATATCAAGAGCATTTTCAACTTCATTTGCAACATTTACATTCGGGAAGTTAGCGTCTATCTAAACAGCTTGCTGCACAGGTGTTTGAACAGTCATACCCAGCCCAGCTAATCCGCCGCCAATAGACGCATTTCGTGAAGCAATACTTAAACCCATTGAAGTTGATGAAGCCAAACCACTATTGACAGTCGCACGTACCATACGAACTGCTGCTAAGATGTTTTGAGTATCATCTGGATTCAGAACTATTTCAGGACCATTTTCAGCTATTGTTGTAAGCCCAGGTTTTGAGAAGTAGTTACCGCCAGCAGATTGATGTAGCTATGCAAGTCTTGTTAAAGTTGCCTACTCTTCATCGGTTGTTTTAGCTATTTGTCCAGCTATACCGCGCAAGATAGCTTCTTGCAATAACTCCTCTGCTCTTTCTTTTCCAGCAAAAGAGGCACCCTCAACAGTAGAATGGCCTAAATCAGCTAATGCTTGATCAGACATCTTATTCACTAACTGGGTTAAATAACCTTTTGCTTTAGCTTCTTGCATTGCCATCTCGAGAATTTCATCATCGGTTAAGTTTGGATTATTAGCTCGCAAAGTAGCACCAATATTCTACACAGTACCCTAAATATCAATAGATGGATTATAACCTTGTTCAGCCATATCAATATCTTCTAAAGCCTATTGACGTAATTCTTGCAACTTAGCTAATAGCTCATCGATCTGTCGCTCAAGCTCATTAAGATCTGCAATCATATTATTGGCACTTTCGCGCATTTCGCTCGCCAAAGCTCTTAAAGCGCTCGTGCCTTCGTTAACCATCTTGTTGATTTCTAATGATAAGCTCTAATTAGAATCAATCATATCTTCAGTCGTATCATTGATTAAATCTTCAAGGTCAGTATAATCACCTTTAATATCATCTATTCCGGCAGATACTTGATTAACATCCTCATAGAAATCTGTCAGAATTTCATCTGCATTTGCTTCAACATCTTGACCAAATTGATGTAAATAATCGAGATGATAATCGTGCAAGTTCTGCATTTCAGTTAAGCTGCCATCTGTATTCATTACCCAAGCTAAGGTGCTATCTTCAAACTTCTCATCAATAGCGTCGTAGCGCTTAACAATTTCATCTTTATATCTTTCCAGTTTAGTTTCTTCTAATACCAACATATTGTCAATATAGGCCCGATATTGTTCATCAGATTGATATCTTGCAGAAGCACGTTCTTGTTCAAGCTCATAGATCTTACTCCAAGTTTGAATCCACGCCTCTTCTGCCGCTTCAGCAGCCTCTTTCTGTAACCTAGCAATTTCATATGTATTATCTTTAATACGCTGTTCAAGTTCTTGCTGTGCAGCAGCACTATTTTGTTCGCCAGAATATACATAAGACCAGTTACCGGAAGCATCCCTAGAGAGCCGCATTGTATTTTTAAACTTTTGCTGCTCTTCATAGGCATCAACCGCTTGTTCAAGTTCAAATTTTTTCTATAAGATTTCAAGATCAGTTTGATTAATTTCAACGCCCTCTTGCGCGGCTTCATTAATCTCTTTTAAGAGATCCTAATATCTCTCAACATTAGTAATATCATTATCTTCAAGATAAGCGGTTATTTGACCACTAAGTTTACTTAACTCATAATCTTTAGTTATCTTATCTAAGAAATAATCATCAACTTCTTTGCGAGTACCATAAAGGTCAAGCGCTTGCTGATTATCGGCAAAAGCGCCGCCAATACTATCGAACATGGCTCTTGCAATAGCCTCAGAGCTTGACTCAAGCGCTTCGGTCATCGCAGATGCCATATCTGAAATGCCGTTTTTGATTGCTGTCAATGCTTCGTCCATTACTTTTTGAGTTTCATCAATATCATTCTTTAATTCTTGATAACGAATAAGCTCAGCTTCTGTATATGCCGTTACATCAGAACCATATTGACCTTGGAAAGTGCTCATCTCTCCAGCGGCGATATTGTAAGCATTTTTAGCTAATTGATAACGGCCTCTTTGAACTTGTACATTACCTTTAGCATTTGAATAACGTGCCGCGGCGATATTGGCGGCTGACCGTGCTCCGGCAGCAGTATAATTTCTACCAGTTGCATTTAAAATACTAACAAACATATCGAGTGTAGCATTACTTTGTGCTATGCGACCAGAGATCTTGTCAAACTTATCCATATACATCTGGAATAATTTGATCCATTCTTGCAGCATTTCTCTAAATTTCTTTTGAGCTTCCCACATAGCTGCTTGCGCACTTTCAATTGCAGTTTGTAATTGATCAATTACCTCTTGTGGATGTCCGCCATGACCTTGTAAGTATTTATCCCAAGCATCTTGGCCGAATAATGCTGAATATTGTAATCTATATTCACCAGTTGGGCTTGCGATATCTAACAGGTTGCGCATCTTATTAGCATTTTCAACATAAGCCCAAGCATTGCCAGCTGTGAAGTTGGCGGCGTCGCGCATATTCTTCCACGTCTTACCAATCTCAGTTCCAAGATCACCCCAAAGTTCAATTAAGTGCTCGAGCTGTCGAATCTCAGTATCATTAATTGCAAGTTTAAGATCAAGTTTAATTTGCGCCTGTTTAATTTGATTACTCATCCATTCGCGAATCTGTTGCATACGCTCGTTCATGGTATCTTGAACCTTTTGTGCCGTTTCATCAACTTGATCCATCGCAGAGATTACTTCTTTAGCATAATCATTCCATTCGTCCATCTTTTCAGTTGCTTCTGTAATCTGCTAATCAAGAACTTCATCTACAACTTGATTAGCATCATATAGTTGATTTAATCTATCAACTTCAGATGCCAATAAGTATCTTTGTTCTTCCAAAGCATCAATAATGGTCTATCTATTTTGAACAAAGTTTTCATTATTATATTCAGCACCAATAATACCGTGCTCAGCAAGTAATTTATCAAGAGCAGGTTTATCTTTAGTGATTAAATATCCTGTTGCCTCTGCTTGTAATAGCTGTAAATGTTCAGCTTGCTTACCCAATAATGTATTGATACCTTGAATATTACGATATGCTCTACTACCCCAAGCATCTGCTTCAGCATCTGATAATCTTTGAATTGAACGAGAGACTCTGTCAATCCTGGACTGGATATTGGTATAACGTTCACCTAATTTATTGGAGTTAGCTTGTGACTTGGCGTTTTTCGGCTTAAATTCGGCACCTTTTCCGCCGCCTCCGCCTCCGCCGCCTCCTCCAGAGCCACCACCGGCTCCTGAAGCTCTTGGAGATGAACCGCCGCCTTTTTTACCAATATATTGAACATTTGGTCTATCAGCATTTTCACCAGTTGAAATTTGTGCTACTGGAACAACACCTTCAACTTCACGAGTTCCACTTTGATATGTCCATGTTTTCCAAGAATGGCCAACTACTATATCTTCACTACGAATCCTACCATCGTCGCTTATAAATTGCCTTGTTTCGGTATATGGTTCGCCCTGTGTTTTAACTTCTGTATACTCTGGCACCTATACCGTCTACGGTACATATTCGGTAACAACATTTGCCTTAACACCGATCTGACTTAACATATGATTCATTTCATCGGCTGTCATACCAGTGGCCATAGCAAATTCATTCAAATCTTCAATATAATTAGAATCTTCAAGATTTAATTCCTCACCAATATTAAGTCCTGCCGCAGCAGCGCGAATACCTTCTATTGCAGCTATTGCATTTTCTTTAATATTAAACCAACGATTAGTCCACTCTTCATCAGCAAGACCGTTTAATAAGGTAGTATCTAATTCTGCCGCCTTAATTTGAGCAATAGTTACAGCCTCGCCTAAATTAAGTAAAGCCTATTCGTCTCCTGTTGCAGCAGCCTCAATTAGCTCCATATTTTCAACAAGATCAAAAGTCTCTGGTAGTTCGAACCCCTCAACTGCATTGATTAAATTACCAATAACATCTGTCATTTCAACAGCAACATCATTATAGTCCTAAGAATATTTTGCTGCTGATGTTAATACAGATTTCCAATCTCCCCAACTTTTAACTAATGTAGTTAAACCTTTATTTAATCTTTGGTCTTGAATTGCCATTGTGGCAGCAGCTTCGGCACTAAGATTATACTGTTTAGCAATCTATTTAGCTTGTGCATCAACAGATTTAGCATTTAAACCGAATGCTTTACTAGCTTCGCCAATAGAAATTGCTGCGCGAAGATTTGCTTCTGCTAAATCTAATGTTGCTTTTTCAGCCTCGGTTAGACCATCTTTACCCGCCATTAAAGCCTTCTAAAAACTATCGGCCTCTTGTTTTGCATTCTCATACTATTCAGATAAAGTTAAAAGTGCCTATGCATAATCGGCATTAATAGGCTCATTATCAGAAGTAGGTAAATCTTGTTTAATAGCATCTATTTCACTTAAATTTTGAACATTTGCAAAAGGATTAAGTTCAGCAGCCATTTCTTCTAGCGTTGCTGAGGTAATTTCAGCCGAAGCATTCACCTACATTATTGTTTCAGCTAATGTTTTTAATCTCTCATCTGAATAAGAACTAGAATCAAAACCAGCCGCTTTTAATTGATCCATAACGTCTTGAGTAGAACTGCCATTAAGATCTTTAATATTACCTGTAAAACCATTGTTTGTAAGAAATCTTTGTAGAGCATTTTGTTCGCTTGTTGCAGTCTCAGCTTTTCCTTCTGCTTCTAACATAGTTGCTTGATTTGATTGACTATTAACATAAGAAGCTAATGCATTTAAATTAAACCCATGACCAAAAACTTTATCAAAAACTTCTTTATTACTTCTGAGCTCTTTCTATAATGTTTCAACAGAATCAGACATAGCGATTAAAGCAAGATTAAATTCTTTACTTCCTTTTTCTGCCTTTTCAGCAGTTTCTTTAGCACGCTTATATTTATCTGTTTCAGTTTCAATCAATTCAATCTGATTATTGATCTTTTCAATTTCACGTTCCCTACCATGAGTAACATAGTCTACTGCTTTCAGTAATAATGGCAACAACGTAGTTAATCCAGCAGTAATCCAACCAAGTGTTCCAGGCACCATAGCTAAAGTCGCACCAAAAGATCCCATTGCTCCTGTAAGACTGCCTATCTTATCTATTGCAGTAGCAGAAGAATCGCTAAGAGTATCTATTGCGTTAGAAGCCATTTGCAAGTTAGTATATCCTGCAACAACAGCGTTTACAGCATCTTGTAACTTACTGCCAGATTTTGCAGCATTTTCACCCTCATCGCCTTCATCGCCTGCATTGCCATCATCCCCAGCCTCAGGAACCTCATTTAGAGGGTTGTCGGGGTTGGTTTTATCTGCTATTTTTGCGGCAGCTACTGCATCCCCAGCAAACTTTTCTAAAGCTTGGCAAACCTTTTCTCCGGCATCGGCAACCGCATCAGGAACATCTCTTCCAAGATTGGAGTTTATCTTTGCCACTAAATCAGCTATTGCTTCCTCAAAATCAACGTCTTTGTTTTTTAAATCCTTTTTAACAGAATTCAATGCTCCTCTAAGAGGATTATCTACACCATTATCACCATTTAAAATCTTGTTTATTTTCCATGCTAAACTTGATCTTACCTAGTCTGCCGTAAAACCTTTTGTGCCTCTCCCCATTTCCTAGAGTAATCCAGTTGTATATTCTGATAAGCCTAGCAAACTTCTAATTCTTTTTGCACTCGCAATTTCTGTATCACTTTCTGGAGACTCGGTTGCGGTTAAAATTGCTTTTTTAGCTGTTTTAAGCCCAAAGCTCTCTTTTGAATAGATATTTTTTAAATTTTGTTCATATATTTCTCGATCTGTTGTTAATTGTGCTTGTGCTAACTCCAGCTATGCTCTGCGTTCGCCAGTAGCCTTAGCTAATTCAGTATTAATCTACTCATTTTTTAATGCAATCTATTCATCAAATTCAGCCATTTGCTACTGATATTTTAAATCATTTATACTTTCTTGAAGCCTTGCAATTTTAAAGTTGTTTCTAACCTTAGTCTTTGTTGTGTCTGCATTTGCTAACAGATCAATCCGATTTTCTCGCAACTCAATTTCTGACGACAATGCCGCCCTCTAACTAGCATAATCTGACTAAATGCTTTTCACGCGTCCTTCATGTGTCATCGAGTTAAAAGTATCTTTCACAAAAGTTTTAATTTGTAGTCCAGTTGGTAAAATTCTCTGGCGCATAATCAAAGCTACAATACCTAATAATCCAGGTAAGCCACCAATAGTTTTTACTAAAGTGCCAAAAACATCTGCGAGTCCTTCACTAACAGAATAAAAATCTTTAATATTATCAACATCAAAAGTTTTACTCCAAGCACGATGCCAAGCTTCAGAAGCATTTTCGGCTCTACTTTCAATACTATCTAGTGCTTGAGTGTATTGTTGATTTAAGGTTTCAACGCCTTCTGCTTGTGCAGTTCTTAAATTTGTTAAATATTTATCATAATTCTGCATTAAAGCTAAGAATTGTCCATATTGTCTCGTACCACCAACAAGTTCAGCAACGGCAAGCTATTGTTTATTGGTCCAAGTATCCCACTTCTAACCAACCTGATCAATAACTTTATCTAAAGATAATAAATTTCCAGCATTATCTTCAAGCGCAATACCCATAGCTGATAACTGTTGAGACATAGCTTTAAAAGTAACTTCACCATCAGTACCATCAATTTTTAACTATTGCATACGCGAGAAAATAGTCTTATAGGCGTTACCAATAATTGAAGCTGATTGTCTAGTAGTATCACCAACGGTTGCAATAATCGCCGCTAAAGATTCAAAAGATACACCCATCTAAGATGCTGGCGATGCAGCAATCTACATAGCTTCGGCAATATCTTTAAAATCAACAGCTGTTTGCGCGGCCATCTTGGCACCAATAGACGCTGCTCTTTCTTGTTGATCGGCGACCATTCCATATGTATTCCAAATAGCAGTTAGTTGCTATGACATCTAGTCAACAGATTGGCCTGCTGCCTTTGCCGCTTTAATAGTAACTTCATTTCTGCGTTTTACTTCTTCATCATTTAAACCCTGTTGATAGAAGATTAAAGCGCCTTCTGCATAGTCTCGAGCTGCTACGCGCAATTCACGACTACCTTTAATTGCCTATTCAGTTACTCGCGTAATCTAATCTCCTGTTTTACCAGTAACAATAGCAATATCATTAACAGCATCATTTAAATCTGTGACCCAACGGACCGCTTGTTGCGCCTAGCTTACCATTTCATGAAACAACATATTTGAGGCAGTATATTTAAAAGTTTGCATTGTAACACGTGCAACTTCTTGTATATGTTTATTTAAAGTAACAACCTATCTGTTAGACAGAGCTAAAGCAGCATTGGCCGCAGATAGTGAGGCTCTAAATTTCTCACCACCAAGTGCTAATGTTGTGGTCAACTAACCAGCGGTCATTCCAGCTTTTTTTAGCTCTGCATTAAAAGCCGCATAAGAGATACCTTTAGTAGTAGTTGCCTTTTCAAGCGCTTTCTCTAATACTCTTGCAGACTAGGTTGCTTTATTGATCTCTTCAGTCATCTTGCCGCGAATAGTAAAAGTATTGTCTATCTCGTTTTTAATAACAGATAGTTTTTTCTCTAGCTATTCAGAATCAAGATGAAGACCAATGGTAAATTTCAAGTTACTTGGCAAATTAATCCCTTCCTTCCTTCTGATTTAAGAGATATTATTCTTCCGCGGTCTCCTCTGGCTTAATTGTTTTAGCAAACTTAATTAAATTGCCAACAGCGTTTAATTCTTCTGTATCTTTCACAGCGTCCATCATACGCTGCATTGTATTTACATCATAATCAGCATTTTGCACTAATACATCAATAATTCCTGCCGCACTATTCTTATATTGAGTAACTGAGCGAACAATCTTATCAACACCATCTTCAAAGAAAACAAGTTGTTCTTGATCAATGATCTCTCTAACTTTTTGCACAATTCCAAATCGTTTTACAAGATCATAGTCGGCGTAAATATCTGAAATACGCGCTTCGTCGTTTATAAATGAAATATCTAAATTAGTATAATATTTCAGTATTGCAAAATCAGTCATTAACTAACGTACAGGTTCTGATACAAAAGGCCGATCATCCGCAATATAACCCACACACCATTGGATCGCATCAAAAACGTCTTCATAGGGAATAAAAGTTGTTACCTCTACTTCTGCGTCACCAACTTGAATTGTTTTAATTGCAGGTTTTGGTAATAAACCTAACATTGATAATTTAACTGTATTATTTTCTTTCATTTTATTAACTCCTTTTTCTATTATATTTTCTCAAACCATGAGCGATCAAAGTTCCATTTTGTTGAGAAACTAGAATTACGAATACTTTCTAAACGTTTTTTACTCATATAAATACCTGCTGCAATTTTTTCAGATCTTGATCTTTCTTTGTATCGTTCGGCAGCATTGGTTCCTTCACTCGCCTATTCAGTACCTTTTCTATCGGTAGCACCTTCAACGCTAACTCGAACAATATCGGTTTTATTTAAATCCGTTCCTTTAAATAATTTTGTAAATATAGATGCAAAAGTATATAACTTTCGATTTAACATTAAGCCTTTTGCTAAATCGTCACCAAATCCAACCATCGATTCTGCTATTGTATCTCGCAATATAGCTTCTGCTAATGATGAACCTAAAGAACCTCCCCTAGAAGGCTTTGTACCTCGGCTTGAAGGATTAGAAAAGGCACCATATAAAGCATAAACCTATTGAGCATTAGACGCAACACTGGTAACTATTTCCCCAATATTGGATTCAATACCTGGTATTTCTATTGTATTGCCTCGCCAACTTGATTGTCGGTATTCTTTTTGAGATACTGGCAAATTAATGTCTAATCCCAATAAGTCGCCTTTAATCCAATAGTCAACAACTCCAGTCCCACCAGAAGACTCTAATGTTGATGGAAAGATATCATATTGAGCCTCTGGACCGGTAAAAGCAACAGAGGATTTAACCATACCTTTTCCTCTCAAAGTCTTTTTTTTAAACTTCTTTACTGTTTTTTGCACCTAATTCTAAATTTCATAGGGCATATAACCAATTCGTGATGAAAGAAGTGACTCAAACATATGCCCCAATGGTTTCCCCATACCATCATATAAAAAATTTGCAACACTTAAAAATTCAATAGTTTCATATTTTATTTGACCTTCTCGAATACGACCAACTCCAAAAATTCCAGAAGTTTTCCAATGTTTTGACGATTTAATTATTTTTATCTAGTCTTTAATATTCTATACTATTGAATAAACTTGTTCTACGTATCCATCTCGCTTAGTTCTTTCACATTTATGATAAAGCTCAATAATAATCTTTGCAGCTTGAAGTAAGTCATTTATTTGAGAAACAAATTTTTTTGTTAGTTCCTACTATGAATCAGATTGCTTATATTTAATAGAAAAAACTTGATCAAACAATGATTGAGCTTCGTTAATTTTCTCACGAATAGCTTCCTAAACTTTCTAAGGATTTACTTTAAGATTTTGAATAATTTCTTCATAAGATAAATATTCTATTCCGTCAAAATCTACTACACTACCCAACTAATCTCTAGCTAAATATTGTTTTAAAATGCGTTCTTGGTGAAAATTCCTATGTGCATGCACATAAATATCATACTGAGCCATTCTCACCTAATCCAGAACTACAGTCATACTTTCTCACCTCACACTGTCAAAATACAATGCGGATTGATTTGTTGAAAATATCTGTTTACCAAAACAATTTCATGGTAAACTTCAACAACTTCCTCCTCCTAAACTTCAAATTGCGGCCAGAACTCTCTTGCAATTCCAGCTCTATATTGACCTTTCCATTCTACATTGGAAGGTCGCTCATAATACTTACAGAAATAATACGCCGCGTAAGCAGCGCCATCTTCTGTATCTTCAACTTCTTGTAAAACTTTTAATACATCTGTATAATCGGTTTCCAATTCATAACGAATATATCTTAACTGTGTCTCTAAAGATGGCGAATGTTCATATGCCAGTAAACTACTTCTCCTAGAGCCGCACCACTAACATAGTCCATAGGCTCCACCTCTACTGCCGGCATCAATATTGAACTCTGATTCAGCTTCAATATTTGCCATAATGCCTAAAGCGGCAGCCTTGTTCAAACCCATCTCTTCAACAAAATAATCAAAAATGGTGTTTTGAATTGACTTTTCTTCTTGTACTTCGATAGTCGCCACCCGAGGCGGCATGTCTAATATAATCATAAAACTCTCCTTAAAACATCTTTTTCTATTTATTATAAATTTTATGACATCAAAAATAAAAATTGAATTAAAAAAATTTTTATAGTATAATATAACTAGAAAATGAAAGGAGATTGTATATGCCGCTCATTGAACTTGAAGATGCAAAGAAAGCATTACAATACAATACAGTAATTATGCACGAACATACAAATCCTCATCATACGGACAATGGCATTTTCTTACTAGATGCCTTGAAACAGCTAGATGAGGTTAAGCCGGCCAGCAATAATGCTGACTGGGAAGAAATAGAATACACAAGCATCGAACATGGAGAGGTAATATCAACTCCGGCGGTACGATGTACAAAGTGCAAGCGCACAGACGTGAGTTGGAATAAGGATATGAATTACTGTCCAAATTGTGGCGCAAAAATGAGGTGAAAAGATAATGTTACATTTTTATCAGCGTGTGTTTAGGCAGCACGACGAAGACGGCAACAAAAGGACTCTCATGGTATTGTCCAAAGAATTGTTAGAAGAATTGCTCGATGGCACTCTGCCCATCACTTCTAAGTCTGCTCTGGTGTCTATTACTAGTCCTATCGAAACACCGCCCAAGATCGCTGACCTTTCTGAACTGCACATCTTCAGAATGCAGTTTCAGGATATGACTAGAGAAGATGAAGAAGATGCTCCTACTGCGGCGAGCTTTGAGGGCTTAAAAGAATTTGTTGATTCTATGGCAGATGTATCTGTATTCATGGTACAATGCGGCGCCGGGTTATCTCGCTCCGCTGGGGTTGCGCAAGCTATCTGTGAATATCTTGACTGGCGCGATAATTATGACAAAACCATTTCCCTGCGCGACTTGGGTTTCTTCCCAAATAACTTAGTATATCAACTTTGTAAAAAAGAATTGGAGGATAATAATAATGATTGAAGCAACGACAGCTTGTATTGAACAAGCACCAAAGACTATGCTAATGCAGATGGATGAAAATAATGCTCACTTATTCAAATGCTTGTCCTTGGGTGATGTCATCTTAAATAAACTAATTGCTAGTGGTATGCCGGAGGATGGTGACTTTAATAGTCCCCTGTGCATAAGAGATCAAATCGCATTAAATAAAAATCTGATTGTTGATCTAAACAAAAAATTAGAAGAAATTTTTCATGTAATAGGGGAATAATATGATTAAATATCAATGCACTGTCAATGAAAATCTCAATTTAACGGTAAACATTAACGGCACACCTCGTACGCTCAAACAGGTCAAAGCATCAGTGCCGGTCATATTGTCAATGGCTGAAATTGCCGCCTTTCAACGCAACTTTGGCAAAGACAGTTTAACTATCTTAGGAGCAAAAGAAGTATGAGAGGTGAGTCCAATAACTATTACATTAGATGTGTTTACAATAACAAAGGCGATGCTCCTTATTATGGAAATAGTCGGCTTTGCTTGGGTAGTCTGGATTTTGTGCGCCATCTGCTTTGATATCTTTGATGTTGGTTCGCCAGACCTCTTAGAAATCTTTTATAACTTCTTAGAAGATTGCTCAGTCTTGGCAACGCAGATGTTCTGCATCAGCAGCGTCATCTTGTTCGGCTTGAGCATCGGCATGTTAATACTGAAATATGTAGGGTAAGTCTATTGCTATAAAAATATTTTTATGTTATAATGTATATAGAAAGTGAGAGGAGAATAAAGATGATTAGCAAGAATGAATATGAAATGTTAGTGGATTTACTGATGAAAGCCGTTGAACCAGAAGAGACCGTGGCTATTAAACCTACTATCAGTGTTGACACGTTCAAATGGCATGATACCATGCAGGAAGTGCCGGATCATTTGGAAGAGGTCGAGGCCAGTTTCAACGCTGTGGGCTGGGAAGATAAAAAATACTTCTACAATCACTATTGCTTATATGTCCCAGAGCATACTGAATACAATGCTGATTTCTCCGATCGGTACGATTTAAGCGCAGACGATATCCGCATTCAGGATGATATCTTGTATGTGCAGGAAGGATGGTATAACTACGAACCCGACTCTGCAAAATTAACTTATGCTCACAAACAGCCGGATGGTTGGCGGCTGATTGAGCATTATGGAGAGAATGGCTGATGGATGAAATGTTGATGATTTACCTATACTTGGGCGTTGGCACCGTCGCTTGTTTAGTATTGACAATCATCTTCGGCTTCTTGAGTTACCACGCGCCATTCGGCGAAATGACATTCACTATCCTATTTATGGTATTCATTGTAATAGATTTCTTAGCACTGGCATCGCTATTGACATTAGGTATCCTCTATTTAATACTGACGGTACCGACATTGATAGGAGGCTAAACTATGAGTATGGAAAAAGGCATTGAACACAATAAAGAACATCGTAAGCCATATTATGGCAGTAAAGCATTTGACCCTTTCTGCCGACCACATGGCGGATGTGATTGGTGCCGTGAAAATCGTCAATACAAGAACTTGAAGCGCAAGATGAAAGCTAACGCATCAATGGAGGATATTTAGAATGACGAAGAAAGAGAAGGATAATATCGACTTGCCGTACTTCATAGGCTATGAAGATGGTTACGAAGCTGGGCTTGAAGAAAATATGGTAGATTCAACTCGCGGCGAAGGTTGTGACTGGTGCCGCGAGTTGGAAGCTGGTGATTTTGTTTATGACTTGGTGCAAGATGAATGTAATTTAGAGTTTCAAGGCACAAAGGCTTGGTTCTGCCCTGTGTGCGGAGCGCCGCTGAAGAAAGGTCCGAAGGAGGAAGTAATATGAGTTTGCAAGACATCTGGGAAGAAGGATATATGAAGGGTCAAGTAGATGGATATAGTGATGGATATAAAGCCGGCAAGAACAAAGCAACTGCAGCGTGGCGTGATCAAATAGGGCGTTTTACCGAAGATGCTTTGGGCGCAATGTTAGACCAGTTTATTCATCAATACCCCATTAGTCTGGAGCTGCGCAAAGAACTAGAAACATATCTTGTTAAATTTACAACTAAACTACAAGTTGATGATATTGTAAAATTTGAAGATAATAACAACCCGCCGTTTAAGATCACTAAGATTGATGAAGAAAAAGGTTGGGCATGGGGTGTTGCGCAAGACGGTATGACGTATGCTGGTGTTGAACTAAATCGCTTAGAAAAGGTAACTCTATGATATCTCAAGATGAATATGAAAATCTTGCTGCGCAACATAAGCGCTTTTTAGAGAAATAGTTCGATAGTTTATTCGACCAATAGTTGCAACAAATAGCAAATGAACAGCAAGAAAGGATAATAAAGAAATTGAGAGATAAAGATTGGATTACAAGCGAACAGGGATGGGTTGAAACAGAAATCCCTAAACTCACATTGAAACAGCGGCTCAAGAATATGTGGAATCATATTGAAGACTTGTTCTGCTAGATGCGCAGCGAATACGACGATTATGAGATACACGAGGAGCTGGAAAATTTTGGAAATCAGCAAACTACAAGAACTGATCATG
>Ga0310690_10004888_pt1 | contig 18623 bp, 5 predicted proteins | sample AusTroGonzalo_MG_2_FD_207661 | JGI IMG/M metagenome (GOLD analysis project Ga0310690, IMG submission 207661) | Bovine rumen microbial communities from tropical cattle in Woodstock, Queensland, Australia - Gonzalo_04 (v2) (version 2) | ecosystem: Host-associated > Mammals > Digestive system >...
CTGCAAGTGGTAAGCCTGTTCTAGTATAGTTCTCTCTTTCATTAACTTCTACTATATCTTTTGTTCTTAGATAGTCTGCTACATACTTCTTTGTGAACTTATGTGATGATGTAGTAGCTTTAGCTAGAACTAAACTGTCCTTTAGAGTTAAAGCTTCATGAGCTTTTTCTTTTGCTTCAATCTCTTCTAGAGTATCGTCCTTTTCTGATTCATACTCAGCTTCGGCTTCTGCCTCTGTTTTTGCTACAGCTTCTTCAGCCTTTGAATCTTCTTTTTGTTCCTCAACCTTTGGTTGTGGTTCATCTTTTACTTCATCTTTTACTTTCTTTTTATCTAGATACTCTTTGCATTGCTTTATCCACTTATCTATAAAGCCTTTATCTTTTAAGAAGAAATATGTAAATGCACAACAAATAATTAGAGCTAAGATGAACATAATAATTGTTAATGCGCATTGGTGACAACACAATGCAATGAATGCAAATAGGAATATTCCTCCTGCTACACACAATCCAATAAATGTCATTAAATCTAATTTGTCATATAGACAATCTAACTTACACTTAGCAACTAATTCTTTAAAGAATCCATATCTTATAATTACATATAGACATGTTGCTAATAATTCAAGTATTACAAAGATGAATACTACCCAACCTACACAGAATCCATGAGACGCTGGTGTTACTAATACGAACTCTGAGAAACTTGATACTTCAATAGTTGCTACACCATCCACAACATTAACATTATCAATTTCATCAATAGTGCCATTGCTATGTACATGTAGAATTCTCAATCCGTTAGCATTAACGCCCTTTGGAAGAGTAATTTGGACTTTTATTGTCATACCTTCTTTGATATCTGAAGGTTGAATTTCTTCTTCGTTTTCGCCAATAATTCTAATTAGCTTAACGTCATAAACTTTTGCAATCTTTTCTTTAGAAGAAATCTTTTCTTGAACTTTAGCAGGATCGATCTTACCCTCTTTTGCCGTAACTTCTGTCTTAACTACAACCTTTAAAGTGATATCTTCTGGAATTTTTGTTCCATCTGATGTTTCTATTGTTACACCATTATCTGGATCAATTCTCTTGCCATCTGGACTTGGAGTTGGAGTTGGGTCATCATCTGGAGTTTGATCTGGATTTGGTTCATCTGAAGAACTAGGTGCAAAACGGATTCTCTTATATGCTGAAAGCTCTTTCCCGGCATTTATAGGTAATTCAACAAAATTATCTGGTTGAGAATCATCTACCCAAGCACAGCCTGGGCCTGCATTATGAACATCCAAATCTTTAATAGCCGCTGTTTTGCCGATACAAAGAACTGAAGCTACTTCTTTTGAAGTTGTCATTACTGAATTGTAATCTAAATAGCCTTCTAAGCCATAACTATTAGGAGATTCACCACCTTTAGCAGAGAAATCACCTTGCGTAATTGTAATATTGTGCACAACAAAAATTCCGTCGCTATGATAAGTTGAGTCTCCGCCTTTTGCATCAATAGTTCCGTTGGTCATAGTCAAATTGCCACCAACATATATTCCATAAGTTCCAGCATTTGTTGCTGTTGATACAGCGCCATACGCTGTTAATTTGCTAGCGCCGACCGATAAGTCTTTCATTACAGCTACACCGCAATTATACTCGCTTGCACCAGCTTTTGCAGTTAGTTCACCACCGCTCATAGTTAAATTATAAGCATTTACAGCATATGAGTAACTAGTTGGTGCAGGTCCACATTCAACGGTAATATGACCGCTTTGAATAGTTATGTCATTCTGATTACCAGGAAATGCAAAAATACCATAGTTTTGATTATGAGCATTGCCTATGGTCTTTACTGTTAGATATCCATCGCCCTTAAATATTAAAGAAGCATTCTCTGAATAAATGCCTGCTGTATAAAAGCCATCTAGCGATGTAGTCTCAAGGCTACAAGTATTTTTAACTTCAATTGTTAACGTTTGCGTTCCACCATAGTTAAGCGCTGCCTTTGCATTATAATGCTCTGCTGGGTCGCCTGAATAACTAAAATTATCTAAAGTTAGAGTGTATGTAGAAGGATTAAAACTCCATCCTTCCCCTGTTAAATCGAAAGGAGTAACAGTATCGTTGCCAATATATAAGTTATAATTATCTATAAGAGTTGGATAGTCTGCACCAGGTTTAATTTGCCATACTGAAACAAAATCCCAAGTACTGAACTCATATTTATCTTTAAACTCACTATCTGATAATGGGAATACATCATTTCCAACTTGAACAGACTGATTCATTTTATTAACATCATATACAGTTTGATCTTCAGGATGACGACAATGATTAATATTGGTATTTTGAAAAACCTCTGATGCAATAGCACCGCTATGAATGTCTTGAGGAATTATTTCCGCTTTTGAGAAACAATATTCTACAAGTGATGCGTGTGCTTGAGCAACAATACCAGCAGCATGGTTTTCTGTCGTTTCAATTTTACCTACGTTATAGCAATTTGTAATCGTTCCTGACGTATCGCCTGCAGCAATCCCACCTGCATAACGATGTGTTTTAATATAGCCTTCGTTGTGACAACGATCTATTGTACCCCCGTTGCCATTTACAATCCCTCCAGCTGTCGAATAACTATTAGTAGCAGTAATTGTAGCTTTATTTGCACAATTTAAAATTTGACCGAAATTATAAAGAGCAATGCCGCCTGCTTGCTGCAGGCTACCAGTAACAGTAATGGTTCCTGTTGAAACCAAGTGTTTAACAACGCCATCTGTACCAATACATTTAAAAATAGCATATTCGCCACTACCATTATAAGAGGATTGAATTTGATATCCTCCTCCATTAAATGTTCCATTGTACATATTACCTTCTGTGTTTGTTCCAATTGGAGTCCAAGCATTGTCCAAATCAATATTTGCTGTTAATTTAGCACAAGCATTGACATTTTTTGTTTCACCATTAGAACCATTAACGATGTCTCTAAATTTCTCCAATTGTGCTTTTGTGCCAATTAGATATGGATCATTCTCAGTTCCTGTACCTTGACCTGTCCATTCAGCATATGTTATGTTTTCTTCACTTTTATTTATTGAAATTGTCAAAACTAACGTGCTACATATGATTAATGTAATCGTTAATAAAACTAAAAACAATGTGCTTTTTGTTTTTGAATTCATCGTGTACCCCCCACTCTAAACAAAAATAGTATTTGTGTATTTAACACAAACTAACTTTAATTTGAGTATATACCGGGGGTAGCAATAGGTCAAGATTGATTATATATATGCGCACACGCAGGCATATTATATTTGATATTTGGCACAAATATTTTTCAAACAAAAGCGGTATCAAACTTATGTCACAAAAACAATAAAATTTTGAATTTATGACACATTTTGTTGTATAAGTTTACGATATGTTTTGAGATATATACAATCATTGTAGTAAACCAAAATATACTTCATTTTTCTCATTTTCTACTGCAAAATTGTGTTCGGATATTCTAAATAATATCGATAAATACTACGATATTTAGAATTTAGAATTTTCCACGACTTTTCTCCCGGACGGTGCACCAAAAGACACGTATAAGCGTGTCATTTTTTTATTCTTTAAATTCGAGATAATATAAAGCATGAAGAAAAGGTACGTATTTTACGTACCTTTTTTTGTTTTATGCGACTATATTGTTTTTTTTAATTACGCATTAGCCATAATATCGTCAATGATTCTTTCAAAATCTTCTTTTGTATATGAATCATCAATGATTAAGCTATACCATGTGTCTTTTTGTTTAGGGAATGCAGATAGGTTAACTTGAGAATGATTCTTCTTTAATTCATTAGCATAATCATTCTTCATCTTTGCAAGTAAGATAATTGAACCTTCTGTTTCATATACATATGCAAAGCAAGTCTTCTTATCTCCCTTTATTACATAATGAGTATCTGCAAGAGGAAGACCAGTCGAAGTCATATTAGATCTTGTATTTACTTCTACATTCTCTTTTGATCTCAAATATTCACAAACATATGATTTTGTATACTTATGAGAAGACGTTGTAGCTTTAGCAAGTTTAATTGATTCCTTTAGAGAAATACCCTCATCTACAGGTAATCCTAAATCTTGCTTTGTTTTGTTTACTAAATCGTCAAGGATCTTTTCTACCTCTTCTTTAGTATACGAATCATCAATAATTAAGCTATACCATGTATTCTTTTGCTTAGGGAATGCAGATAGGTTAACTTGCTTATGATTTGCTTTAATGCCTTTAGCATAATCATCATCCATCTTAGCAAGCAAGATAACTGATCCTTCAGTTTCATATACATAGATAAAGCATGTCTTCTTATCTTCAGCAACAACATAGTGTGTATCTGCAAGAGGTAATCCTGTTGATGTTAAGCTTCCTCTTGCATTTACTTCAACATTGTTCTTTGTCTTTAAATATTCGCACACATATGTCTTAGAGAATGTATGTGATGATTCTGTAGCTTTTGCTAAAGCAAAACTTGCCTTTAATGATAAAGCTTCTGCTTCTCTTCTTGCCTTTTCCTCTGCTTCTATACGAGCTTTTTCTTCAGCCTCAGCTTTAGCTTTTTCTTCAGCCTCAGCTTTAGCTTTTTCTTCTGCTTCTCTTTGAGCTCTCTCTTCAGCTTCTGCTCTTGCTTTTTCTTCGGCTTCCAATCTAGCTTTCTCTTCGGCCTCAGCTTTAGCCTTCTCTTCTGCTTCTCTTTGAGCTTGTTCTAATGCTATGCGTTCTTCCTCTTCTTGTCTAGCCTTCTCCTCAGCCTCTTTTTGGGCTTGTAGAGCCTTTTCCTCTGCAGTTCCATCTTGTGCATATAGAACAGCTTCAATGTCCTTAAATGGAGGCACAATGCTATCTTGTGGAGCCATATGATTGCCTATAACAACTGCTACAGCTTTCTTTTCGCCTGCCAAGTCTGTAATTTGAGCGATATCGCCTGGTTGAACTGTAAAGCCATTTGGATTAAATAGATAAACTTTTCCTTTTCTATTTTGAATAATACCAACAGCTGATACACCGTTTGGATCTTCAGCTACATCTATCTTTTGTGAAGCCTCTAATCCCCACTTACTCATTCTTTCATATTCTCTTTGTTGTTTTAGTTCCTTCTCTTGTTGAGCCTTTGCCTGAGCTTCTTCTTCAGCAGCTTTCTTATTTTCTGCTTCAATCTTTTTCTTTGATTTAAATGTCTTGAAGTTTAGATGGATAATTTCTATTGCATCTAAGAAGAATACTTCAAATACACACATAATCAACAATGCGAAGATGAATGAAACAATTGTTACTGCGCATGCATGTAAGCACAATGCAATTAGCGCAAACAAGAATATCATTTGAGATGCGCACATTCCAACGAATGTTAATAAATCCATCTTTTCGAATAATGTATCGAATTTTATCTTCTTCATCCAATCATCTAATAAATGGAATTTCAATATGCAATATAAGCCTAAGAACAATAATTCTAACATCATAAAGATGAATACTATCCATCCTACGCAGAATCCATGGCCTGTCTTTTCAACAATTGCAAATTCAGATAGACTTGATACTTCAATGATTATCTCGCCATCTATAATTTCAAAATCGCTAATTACATCAATTGAGCCATCATTATGAATGTGTAGTACACTCAAGCCTTCTGTATTAATACCTTCAGGTAGAGGCATATGAATCTTAATCTTCATGCCTTCTTTAATGTCTGATGGTTGGATTTCTTTTTCTTTACCATCTTCTATTTGGATTAACTTAACATCATATACTTTAGCAATGGTTTGAGTTCTCTTTACAGCCTTCTTTAAAGCTTTTTCGTTAGCCTTTGTTTCTGGTTGAGAAACTTCAGTCTTCACCTTAACTCTTAATTCAACATTTCTTGGGATTCCTCTTCCTTGAGTCTCTACAACAACAGAGCTTGCTTTATCTTTAATTTTAGATCTTGTCGCATCTACATCCATTTGATCGTATGTTTTTTCTGCGTTATCTAACTTGTCTTTAATATCTTGAGGAATTAATTTTTTTTCTTCTTCTGATAAAGAATCATATGCTGCTCTTGCTTCATCAATCTTTTCTTTTGAATCTTCATCATATTCAACCTTACCAATGTTGTTGATTTTGCCTGTAATATCATCTACTAATAAATCATTATATTTATCATTAGCTTCTTCAAGTTCATTAAGAACATCTGGTTCAAGAAACGCTTTTTGCTCTGGAGTTAAGTTATTATAAGCTTCTTTTGCTTCTTCAATCTTGGCTTTAGATTCCTCGTCATAAGCAACATCATCAAAATCAATATCCTTTATTAAATCCTTTACGCCTTCAGCTTCATACTTATCCTCTGCCTTTTGTAAATCTTTAACTTCGCCTTTTAGGATATCTTTTTGCTTGTCTGTTAACTCATCGTAAGCTTCCCTTGCAGCATCTATCTTTTCCTTATAGTCATTGTCATGTTTGATATCGTCTAAATCTCCAATATCTTTAATCAAATCATTGACAACATCTGCTTCAAAATAGTCTTCAGCGTCTTTAAGTGCATCTAAATAATCTTGAGAAATTAATCCCTTTTGATCTTCTGTTAGCTCATCAAGAGCATCTTTAGCTGCATCTATTGCATCTTTTGATTCTGGAGAAGTAACTTCTTCTGGATTGCCTATAGCATCAATTAAATCTTTTACATAGTTTGCAGCTGCTTGATCGTATGCTTCTTCTGCAGCCAACAAGTCACCATCATTATCTACTAATGCTTTTTGGTCATCTGTCAATTCTTCATATGCAGCCCTTGCTGCGTCGATCTTTTCTTTGCTTTCAGGTGTGTATTCAACTGTTCCTATTGCATCAATTAAATCATGTGCTCTATCTGCTTCATAGTAATTTTCAGCATTTTGAAGTGCATCTAAATAACTTTGAGGAAGCAAATTTCTTTGTTCTTGTGTTAAATCTTCTACCGCCTCTTTTGCCGCATCTATTAATTCTTTATAGCCATCAGTGTATTGAACGCTTGCTGGATCTCCAATAGCGTCAATCTTATCTTTTGCTACAGCTACATCATATTGATTAATTGCTTCATTAAGTTTATCTAGTTCATCTTGAGGAACTAAGTCTAATTGCGCTTCGGTTAACTCATCCAATGCATCTTTTGCTGCATCTATTAATTCTTTATAACCATCTGTATGTTGAACACTTGCAGGGTCGCCAATTGCATCAATCTTATCTATTAAATCTTGTGCTGCTAATGCATCAAATGCAGCTTCTGCAGCTTCAAGCGTTGCTACATCTTCTGGAGCAATTAATGCTTTTTGCGCTTCAGTTAAGTCATCATAAGCATCTCTAGCAGCTTTAATAGCATCTTTTGAGCCAGGGAATGAAACTTCACCAATATCTTCAATTAAATCATGTACTTCATCTATGTCATAATAATGCTCTGCTTGTTCAAGCCTATCAAAATATGTTTGATTAATTAAATCTTTTTGTGCTTCAGTTAAAGCATTTAATGCGTCTTTTGCTGCATCAATTAATTCTTTATATTCATTTGTATGTTGAACACTTGCTGGATCTCCAATAGCATCAACCTTATCCTTAAAATCTTGTGCAGCTAATTCATCATATGTAGCTTCTGCAGATTCAAGTGTAGCAACATCTTCTGGAGCAATTAATGCTTTTTGCGCTTCAGTTAAGTCATCATATGCTTCTTTGGCATCGTCAATCTTACCTTTGCTTTCAGATGTAAATACAACTGTTCCAATAGCATTAATTAAATCATGTGCTCTATCTATAACATAATAATTCTCTGCGGATTCAAGCGCGTCAAGCAAATCTTGAGGAACCAATGCTATTTGATCTTCCGTTAAAGCATCTAATGCGTCTTTTGCAGCATCGATTAATGTCTTATACCCATTTGTATATTCAACGCTTGATGGTTCGCCGATTGCATCAATCTTATCTTTTACGGCATCTGCCTCAAAACGGTCTACTGCATCTTGAAGATTATTTAAATAATCTTGAGGCACTAAAGCCTTTTGCGCTTCTGTTAAAGCATCTAGTGCATCTTTTGCTGCGTCTATCGCATCTTTAGATCCTGGAGAAGTAACTTCAGATGGAGTTCCAATAGCTCCAACCTTATCTATAAAATCTTGAGCTGCTAATTCATTATATTCAGCTTCTGCAGCTTCAAGGGTAGATAAATCTGTCGAAGGAAGCAAATCTTTTTGCTTTGGCGTTAAAGCGTCATAAGCACCCCTTGCTTCTTTTATTGCATCTTTTGAATCAGGGAATGTAACTGTACCAATTTCCCCAATTAAATCATGAGCTTCATCTGCATTTAAATAGTCTTCAGCTTCTTCCAAATCCGCGATATTTGAGATGTGAGATTTTTGAGTATTTGAAAGACTATCATAATAATCTCTTGCCTTTTGAACCTTTTCAGTAGATTCTGGAGATGTAACTTCAGATGGAGTTCCAATATCATTAATTAAAGCCTGAGCTAATTGTTCTTCTACAAGCTCTAACCTTGCTAATTTTTCCTCTTCGTTTTCTATTTGGTCTTTTTGATCATCTGACATAATATTATATAGCGCTCTAGCTTTTCTAATATTATCTTCATCGCTCAAATCTGTAACTGGGAAAGTTATTCCATCAACTAATGATACATATAGACCTACCGTTGAAGCATCGACTTCAGCGTTTAAATCACTTATTGCAGTATTAATATTTTCTTGTGTTGCGCCTGCATATGATAAATAGTACTGTGCTGTCCAAAGCTTATCGACAAGATCAGATGTATCAAAGCCACTATTAGACAAAAGGTCGCTATAGTATTGCGCTGTATTTATTGCGTTTTCTAATGCGGTTTTGTCACAAAGATCGATTCTAACGGAGAAATCTTCAGTTATTGTTGCATAATGATCTGTATCTTGAGGAGTAACCCTATAAGTAATGTAATAAGTATAGACATCTGTACCTTGTGGCGTAGCTGTATTATATGATCCAGAATTTAACCCATAAGTAGTTTTATATTCAATTGTTGATTGAACATTTGGGTTAGAAGGAATGGTAGCAGGAATTATTAAATCTTGAGCCTCTCCTGTGTATAATAGACCGGTTTTTGGGATAGGCGCATAAAAATCTGGACGCGCTTTATCTATGTTAAAATAATTATGCATAATAATTCTATAATCATAATTACCGACAGTAAAATCGGCATATCCAGCTTGGTTTTCATTTCTAAAATAACGTTTATCAAAATCTCCAACCTCGTAGTAAGAAGATACAGTAACCTTACTTTCTACTAATTCATATAACGAGCCTTCTGTTAATACATTAGATGAATATATTACGTCATGCTTATAATCTTCTGGCTCAGGAACTGGATCCATATAATGCATTTCGTATTCTAAATATGCATCAATATGAATTGGAGTTATTCCAAATACTACAACACGATATTTTGAAGTATCATCTGTTGGATTATACCTTTTATTTGCCATATTCGTATATATGCCTTTTTCAAGAGGATAATCATACATAGTAGCTTCATAAAGATAATATGGATATGAACGTATCTCAGCTCTTCGAGAATCATTTCCTAAACCATTACCTATACCGCTGTAGCCAAAGCCTGAAAGTTGAGTATCTACTTTACCAATGATTGTGTCGGTATAACCATATGCAAACAACCAATTTGCTCGCCAGCTATCATCTGTTTTAACTGGTGCTTTTATAGTAACTCCATTTGTGGTCTCAATGGCAATTGACTTGCCTGTTACAGTATTATTCACACTTCCAACAAATCCATTGGCCATTATTGTGCCGCTATTTAATGTGATAGATATTGCATAAATACCTACACTTTCGCCAGTTTCGTACGCAGCACCACCATTAATATCTAAATAACCACATTCAACGATAATGTCGCCTAAACAATAAATACCATAGAAATCTTTAGATATATAGCTTGAACCTGAACCATTTATAGCCAATCCTGTCCCGTTGTCATAATCTATAAACTTTAAATTACCTGTTGCATAGATACCATATCTTGTTATATTTTCTCCTTTATTAGGATTGTTTATTCGCGATGAATATCGCATATAAATCGTTAAATCGTCTAACTCAGAACGAATTCCTTCGCCCCAAGAAGGAGCATTTATATCAAATCCAATCGTAGTATAACCATCCTGATTTCCTAATGCTAAACGGTTTTCAGATCTATCATAATAATAGCCTCGATTCGTTGCAACACTATCTGAACATCCTACTGTCACTCTGTGCCCGGCAATATATAAATCCATGTCTGGAAGAAATGTTGGATATTTTCCATTTGTAATCTCCCACGTATTTGTAAAATCCCATTTTGCATAAGAAGTTTGCTCGGTTGTAAAGCTATCTTTACTTGCAAACCAAGCAGCATTGTGGGCCTCTCCCTCTGCGTCAGCAGGAGCAACGCCCTCTAAATAATGGCAATAGTAGAACACTGTTGGCGATTGAGCGCTATCCGAAATTTCACCTACTATTGCAGAATAGTCTGTAGAATTTGCGTCCCCTGAAACGCTATTATAATTAAAGCAATACTTTGCGTTGACACGATAAGGAGCGGATCCAATAATTCCTCCTGCATATTCAGTATTTGTTAAGCTAATAGCTCCATCGTTATAACAGTTTTCTATATATACATAACAAGCTGTACCGCCCTTTATTGAACCACTTGCTACACCAACAATTCCCCCTAATTTCGATTTGATACTTGCAGCAGTGTTAGTTTGAATCGTAGCATGATTGCTACAATCTAAAATATAAGCTACACCATCTACTGCGCCTGCAATTCCGCCCGATTCACTGCCTGCAGTAATTGGTACATAGTTGTGGCAGTTAATAATCTTTGTGAAATAATTTGGCGTAAATCCGTTGCCGCCTTCAACATTTCCAACTATACCTCCAACATATTTATCAGCTGTAATACCGGAACCACTAACCGTTACATTCTTTATCTCTGTTCCGCTTGATGTAGCCTTAACATGACCAAAAAGCCCAACCCTTTCCGCCGATGAATCATTATATGTTAAGCCGCCTATAGTATGTCCATTACCATCAAATGTCCCTTCGAATGGGTTAGAACTATTCCCAATTGGCGTCCAATTGCCCGTTAGAGTTATATCATCACCTAATACAGCATGCCATTCTGCATTTGATGCATTTACAATATCTCTAAAAGCTCCTAACTCTTCTGGTTTTGTAATTAAATAAGGATCGTCTTTTGTTCCTGTGCCTAGGCCGGTCCAGGTTGTATCCGCATAAACAGTATCCTTTATTTCATTTGAGAATGTAATTCCGCAAATAAGCAACGTTGCTATCATAATGAAAGATAATAGCATCGTTACGCAAAAAGTTAATCTAAATGTTTTTAATCTTGTTTGTCTCATATTGCCCCCTAATCTATACACTCTAATACAAGTTTATATGTTATTCCACGTCGTATGCACGAGAAGGCATAATCGTTTTTATATTTGGCAAATGTGTAAGATATGTAAAACAATATAGGCCCCTGAGTTAATCAAGAACCTATATTGTTATTGAATAATTAATCTCTACTATTCTGTTCTATCCTTTAGCCCTTTACACTCTTTCTTTAGAGTATCGAATACTTTTAAATCTAATAGTAAATAGCATCTAAATACAGCATTCATTAGAAGCATCAAGATAAACATAATAACAGTTAAAGCGCATACATGTTTACATAATGCTATTAATGCAAAGATAAATAGAACATCAGATACACATAAGCCTATGAATGTTAATAGATTAATCTTTTCATATAGACAATCCAACTTGCACTTAGCAACAATTTCTTTTAATAAGCCTAATCTAATAATTACATATACACATGTGCATAGTAATTCTAAGATTGCAAAGATAAATACTACCCAACCTACACAGAAACCATGAGATGTAATATCTAAATCTGCATTTAAATCTTCAGCGAATGCGAATTCAGACAAGCTTGCAACTTCAATCATTACTACGCCATCTTTAACTTGAACTTTATTGATTACATCAATAGTACCATCGTTATGGATGTGTAATATGCTCATTCCCTTTGTCTTCATGTTATCTGGAACAACCATATAAACTTTAATCTTCATTCCCTCTTTAATATCTGATGGTTGAATCTCTTCTTCTACCCCATTAATTGTTTGAATCAACTTAACGCTGAATACCTTAACAATTCTTTGATTCTTTCCTAATGCTTGTTGAATCTTAGCTTCGTCAATTACGCCCTCTTTTTTTGTAACTTCTGACTTTATTTCAATTCTTAATTCAACATATCTTGGGATGCCAACTGAGCCATCTGTTTCAATAGAAACACCTGTGTCCTTATCCTCAACCTTTTTTCTTGTTGCATTATCTTCCATTTTTTCATATTCACGGACAGCTTCGTCTAGATTATCTTTGACATTTTGAGGAATGGCAGCCTTTTCTTCATCTGTTAATGCATCGTATGCACCCTTAGCAGTATCAATTTTTTCTTTTGTTCTATCGTTATATTCAACTTCCCCAATGTCGTTTACTTTGTTTGTTATCTCTTCTATTATTAATTCATAGTACTCCTCAAGGATATCGTCAAATGCATCTTTGACGTTATCTGGAATAAGAGCCTTTTGATCAGGCGTTAGATTTACATATAAATCTTTTGCCTTTTTAATTTTTTCTACATCTTCAGGTTGCAAAGATACATTATCTATTTCGTTGATAAAATCAATAGTCTTATCTGCAATGTAATGATCCAATATGTTTTGATAGGCATCAATAATATCATCTGCAACCATCTTCTTTTGTGCAGAAGTTAAATCATTATATGCATCTTGAAGTTCTTCAACTGTCTCTTTAGATTCTGGGTAAGTAATTGTATTTGGATTAATTGCCTTTACCTTTGAAGTAAAGCCATTTACTGTAGTTATATCCAATTCATCAACAGCCACAGCCACAGCGTCTTCTGTCAACGCGGCATAATTGCCTATTTCTACTTTAGTAGAATCAGTTAAATTCTTTAACATATATGACTCGCGAACAGCATTATATCTTGCTTCTGAGTTTGATGCAATCTTGCTTGAAATAGAAGTATATGATTCATATTTTGAACCTTCTAGCTCTGTTGCAAAGCTTCCGATTATACCCTTATCCATACCAACGCCAAATACGCCATATGTTCCTTCTTTAACCTTAACGCCATCTTCTGTTACGATACCATAGCTCTTTCCTACATGATTTTCATCTGCGCCAAAATATCCAGTTGCTGCAAGAGTTCCTCTATTAACTATTAAACTCTTTGCATATATTCCAGTACTTTGGCCATCTGCGCTTGTAGAAATACCACTATCTACATCTATATATCCTGATCCGATAGTAAGGTTGCCTCCACAATAAATACCATAACAACTTGGGGCCTTTGCAACCTTTGTAGTATTTTTATTTAAGTAAATTTCTATATTGCCATAATATGTAGTACCTTCTTTGTATCTTTGCCATATGTTTAAATTTCCTTTTGCATAAATACCATAAACTGGGTTTTGTGTAGTTTGTTTTAACTGATACCAATCCGTATCCATTTGCAAAATGATATTCAAATCGTCTAATTGACAATCAATAAAAGCGTCTAACTTATCTGTTTCTAAATCAGCTGTTGAAAATACTAATGTATTCGTTGCTTTATAATACTTCCAGCCCCTACCATTGATGCCCATTGTTACATCATAAGAAAGTGGATTTACATTTTTACCCAAAACCCATAGTTTTTCAAATGGTTTTATAACTGGGTAATTTTCTCCCATGTCCCAGTAACCCCAACCTGTTTCCTCGTTAGAATCAGTAAAATTCCATGCATAAGAAGCAAAACTGCTTTTATCATTGTATTGTTCTGGTGCTATTGCTGTCGAATCATTCGTATATGAACCACCGCAATTACTTCTATAGAAGTTAGTGCCTGATGGAATAAGGTCGGATTTTCTGCCACCTTGAATAGGACCCACCTCTTCAGTGCCACCAATTACATTGCCATAGTTATGAGTAACATATGGAATGCCATAATGCCCTTCTGAATCGATTGTTTTGTCGTAAGAATATCCAATTATTCCGCCAATATACTTAGCTTCCTCATCTTCTGCTTTAATCGTACCTGCGTTGTAACTTACTCTAACATAACTATATGTTGAGCCAACAATACCGCCAGCGAATGCACATGAATTCGAATTCTTCGAAGTTGCGGTTACATCGCCTTCGTTTCCACAATAGCAAATGTCGCAAAAAGCGTCGGCTACACCTGCGATTCCACCTACTGAATACTCACCGGTAACTTTAACATATGAACGACAATTAGAAATTTCGCATGCTGTTATATCATCTGTATAATGCTCATAATAAGACATTTTACCAACGATTCCGCCAACCGAAGTACCACCTATAACTTCACCTCTTACTGTTAAGTCCTTTATTTTAGATGGCTTATTGTATAATGAAGTAAGCTCTTTAAATAATCCTACTCCGCTGGTTGTTGGATTATTAACATATAAGCCGCTTATTGTATAGCCATTGCCATCAAATACCCCTTTGAATATATATGGGATCCATGGATTTGAAGAGCCTCCTAAATCAATATCACTCATCATTTGAACATACATAGGCTCACTAGATGATTGCAAATCTTTTAGCTGTCTTAATTCCTCTGCTGTGTATACAAAGTATGGATCATCCTTTGTCCCAGAACCTATTCCGGTATATACCGCATCTGCATATACCATCTCATCCTTTACTGTGTTATTAATAGAAACAACTATAGCAGTGCTGCATATCACGACAAATAGTGATAAAACAACTACTGCTAATAACTCTCTATTTTTTGTTTTCATATTACCCCCCATTCTAGATAATCAACTATTTTTTAACTTGTGCTAATCACAAAATTCCTTCAGTGAAAGTCTATCATCCATAAAGTTGCTAATTTTTCATTAGGCAAAAAACATTCCATATTTGACAAACACGCACGAGAATTTAGAAGTAATATAAAAAAATTGGCGCCATATAGCGCCAATTAATAAAACACTAATACAATTAAAACTAGAATTGAATACAATCTAATGCCAACATAATTGCAAAACCTATAAAAAATGACCAAACTCCACTGTGCTCTTTTCCTTCACTTGTCATTTCTGGAATCATCTCTTCAGTTACAACATATATCATACATCCTGCGGCAAAGGCTAATGCCCATGGCATAATGCCTTGTATTTGCATAGCTAAAAATAATCCAATAACACCAGCTATAGGCTCTACTATTCCAGATAGCATACCAAACAAAAATGCTTTTAGAGATGAGCCGCTCTCTGCTTTTACAGGAAGAGAAACAACCATTCCCTCTGGTATATTTTGTATACCGATACCTATTGCTAATAGCAAGCCTGCCATTAGCATACTTACGTTGTTTGCTTGTGCCATTGCTACACCAAAAGCTATTCCTACAGACAATCCCTCTGGAATATTATGAATTGTTACTGCTAAAAACATCTTTGAAGTTTTCGAAAGCCTTTTTGTATTAATACCTTCTTCTTCGTTATTCCCTATATGGAAGTGAGGAACAACCTTATCTATTCCCCATAAGAATAAAGCTCCAAGAAGTATAGATATTACCACTACAAGCCATGATGGCATATAAGACACCTCAGATTCTAACGCAGGTTTAATTAAAGAGAAAAATGATGCTGAAAACATAACACCTGCTGCAAAGCCCATAAATATCTTATTAAGTTTTGGAGATATCTCCTTTTTCCTTACAAAAAACACCAATAACGCCCCTAGTGTTGTACAAATAAATATTAGAGATATACCAATTATAGGATATGCAAAATCTGGCATATTATCACCTCCAACCTAAGAACTTTTTAACAGCAGCTTCCTTTTTAAATGATGTAATTCTATATCCTGTTGGAGCTAATGCTTTTTCAAAATCCTCTTTACAAAACTCTCCTTCAGAGATAACTGTTAGTTTATTTGCGATATGAGAAGCTTTTGCTTTTTTTAATTTAAAGCATTCTTTTATCTTTTGCTCTACGTGCATTTCGCACATTCCACACATCATACCATCTATTCCTATTATATACCTATTCATAATTATTCTCTCTTTAACGCTAATGATAATGGTATTTTCTTTGTCTTAATGTATTCAATTAAGAACACTACTGCAAATACCAACAATGCTATTCCAAACATTGCAAAATAAATCCATGGCTCAATATAGAAAGTAATCCATCCCTTCATTCTTACTTTCATAATTGATACCCAAAGAACTTTCAATAAAACATAACTTAATGGAATTGTTATAAGTTCTGACAATACAATTACTATTCCAGTAGTCAAGTTGTATGCTCTGTTAATCTCGAAATTATTAAGTCCAAGAACTTTCATCATTGCTATAGACTGCGCATTCTTTTCAACAACAATCCTTGCAAGCAAGTAAATAATTACAGCAAATAGCAATATAGCGAACGCGTCGAACATTACAAACACATCTCCCATAGACAACGACATTTGATCTGAAGATGCTTGTAATGTTTCTACAGTTACAACCGTATATATTTTTTCTTCAGGAATATCTAATTCTTTATCAGATAAATAACCGCTTAATGTTTGTTCTTGTGCAAACACATCATTAAACGTATCCATATCTAAATAAACATAGAATGCTCCTGATTGATCGCTTAATTCAGACACTTTTAGATTATATGTTTCACCACTATATTGAGCCTTAGCTTCAAATGTTGAATTTTTCTTTAAGTTATATTTCTCATATAAATCTTTAGATATAACGCATTGATTTGGAACAAGTTCAAGATTACTTAAATACTTTGAATCTTTACCCCACTTTTCTACGCCAACCACTTGAATCGTATCTATGCCATATTCAAGAGATGTTATCTTTATCTTTTCTGCATTAGCATCACTAACATTGTAATTTGTTTTCAAAACATATTCATATGGTGCTACTTGAGATTGCATTATTTCTTCTTTAAAGTTGTTTAACATTGGAGTTAAGCAAAGTCCAAAGATTAACAACAAATTGGCAAATAATAATCCAACTAACATAGAAGCATATGTACTCTTATTTGTAGATATAACTCTAAAGTGAATCTTATTCATTAAGCTCATCTTCTTTGGCAATTCAAGTGCTGTAGGCTTTCTTCTCTTTTTAACCTTTCCTTGTAAAAACGCTTTTGTAGATATTCCTAATTTGCCAAACAAGATTAAGAAATTAATCAATAAAACAACAAGAATTGGTACTAATGTTGTTAAAATAAATGCCTTTATTGAGAAATACGTAGTATATGTTGGGAAGGAATAAGATCTATAGTATAAAGCTGTGGAGAAGTCTTTAAACACAGTATATCCAAAAATATTTCCTATGGCAGCACCAATTAAAGTAACAGCCATTGGAAGTATTAAATAATGACCTACAAGATTAAATCTTGTATATCCCATAGCTTTAAGAGTACCAATAGTTTTTGCCTCTTGTTCAATTTTAGTCTTTGTTGTAAGTGCAAATACGAAAGCAAGGCCAGCAATGATTATATAGAAGAACATCTCTAAGAATGTTAAATCACCTTCTACGTCATCAATAGCAAATGTTATTGCTTGGTTATCACTAGCTGGAAGAAATGAGATTATACCCTTATTTGTTTTTAAATATAGAAATGTCATCATTCTTGTTGCAATATCTTCTTTTTCACTATCCTCAAGTTTTGTATTAAATCTGTAAGCATAGTTATAATGAACATTCGAAGCAAAATTGTTATCGAACACTTCTTTTGTTACAAGAGCAATAGAAAAACTACTTGTATTCATCATTGCATCAGAATTATTCTGGAATAATGCAGAATAATCTGCAAGAGCGACAAAAGCTGTAACTATATACTCCTTATTATCTAATTCATATTTATCGCCAACTTTTATATTATTGCTATTGCAATATGCTCTATCTAAAGCAATTTCGTTGTCTTTTACAGGAAGAGTACCTTCCATTACATCAAAATCATCAACCTTGCCTTGTCTATCTTCGATTTTGTAAACACGGATAGTGTGTGTAGGATTATGAGATTCTTCGCTAAAGAATAGATTAAATACTTTTATATCGTATGTTTTTTCTAAATTCTCAACGAATTCATTGGTCATCTGATTATCTAATTCAAAATGTCCATCTTCGACCTTCAACTCTTCTTGTGTACTATAGAAAGTTTTTATCATTGAGTCATTGCCTACGATATATCCAGAAATTAGACCGCAAATAGCAACGAAAAATACAATTATAACTATGTATTTTCCTATATCAGATAAAAACTCTCTTTTAATTCTTTTATATAAAGGATTTCTCATAGTTCTAGCGCCTCTGCCGCAACGATATTATCGTTTTGTTGATCTAGAACTATCTTGCCGTCCTTTACTCTAATTACTCTTGATGCCATTTGGGCAATTAATTCATTATGAGTAACCATTAAGATTGTTGTTCCATATTTCTTATTTACTTTTTCTAATAAAACTAATATTTCTTTTGATGTTTGAGAATC
>Ga0310690_10004890_pt1 | contig 18618 bp, 12 predicted proteins | sample AusTroGonzalo_MG_2_FD_207661 | JGI IMG/M metagenome (GOLD analysis project Ga0310690, IMG submission 207661) | Bovine rumen microbial communities from tropical cattle in Woodstock, Queensland, Australia - Gonzalo_04 (v2) (version 2) | ecosystem: Host-associated > Mammals > Digestive system >...
TGAGCGTGCTGGTGCCGCATCCGTTGAACACATCGACGCTGGCCGTTGTCCAGTGGCTGTTGACGTAAATGGTTTTCAGATTGGTACAGTTCTTGAACATGTCGATCATATTATCGACTTTGTCGGTGTTGAAGGAGCCGAGGTTGAGGGTAGTCAGACTGCTGCATCCCTGGAACATGCCGCCCATATTAGTGACCAGATGGGTGTCGAAGGTGGTGACATCGAGCGTTGTCAGTGAGCTGCAGTTGGCGAACATGTCATACATCGAGGTCACCTCGCTGGTATTGAGATACTGCAATCCCTCAATGACGTTAAGCGAGAAGAAGTTCAGGAACCAATATTGGCACATCTTCGGGCGGACGACGGCAAAGGAGGGTTCGAAAACGACCTTGGTAGATGCCTTCGCATCTTCATTGAGATTCCAATCTGGGCTTACGTCGTTAGTGATAACACTGCCGCTCCACACCTGACTGACGGTTTGTCCCTTGTAGGTGCTGCCGACGCTGACCGGTTCGTCGAAAATAAAGTACATGGTGTAGTTGTTCAAGACCAGAGCCTGAGCCACTTTCTCGGCCCATGCCACCTGCATCGTCAGAAGCAACAGAGGGAGCAGGATTAGGCGTTTTGTCATCAGCTTACTCATCATTCATAGGTGAATAGGAACTTGGAGAGCTGCATATCGTTGTTACCCCTTGACCTGCTGATTTCGAGTCGGAAATACATGTAGGATTCTTCGTTTTTGAAGGTGTATGTCTTTTCGGCCTCATTGTCGTTGGGCAGTGCGTCGGCGGGGTTCTTGTCGGTATCGCGTTCGTCCAGGAGTGTCCATTTGTCTTCGGTGTCGATTTTTCCATAGAGTTTCCATGCCGTAGGATTGCGATGTGAGTACTTCTGGGTGTCGCTGGCGGTGAATAGCTTATACCCTACAGGCACCGTGGGAACGAGTGCGTTGAACTCCACGAACCATACGTCGTTTTGCTTATACTGTGCCTGTGTGTACCATTTGCTTGAAGTGGCGTTGTCGAAGAGGTTGGCATAGGGTTCCGAGTGTCCAGGGATATTGGTGCCGGCCGAAGGTGTGAGCATGATCGACAAGTCGCTATCGCTTATCCAGTCAATCTTGAACAGGAAGTAGCGCTTGATGCTGCGGTCGCCGGTGCCCGGCATCATGTTGGCTCCATAGGTGACACCACTTGAATAATACATGTAGTCGTCGTATTCCACCCACCATCCATGCTTGTTGTTAATCCAGCATCCGTCGTTGTTGCGTAGGCTGCCGTGTCCTGCATTGTCGAAGAGCACGCAGAACATTTCCCATCTGGATCTGAGAATCGCGCTGATGGCCTGAGCACGTTCCATGGTAGGACAATAAGACGAGGTCTTGAGCCTGACGAACATGTCGTTGGTATAGAAAAAGCTTCCACGGTCGTACGAGCGCTTGGTGATGGCTACAAAGATGGGTTTCTGACCGTTTCGTTCTTCCTGTATGCACACCCACTTGAGCACTTTGTCGTCATCATTCAGGTGGTCTGTATCGACGCCAACGAGTGCCGCGGTGATGACGTCGCCCACATGATGGATAGGCGAAGCGGCATTGTGTGGCCATGCATTGTTGAGCAGGAAGGTAATCTGGTTGAAATACTTCAGCTTGGTGCCCACGGAGGCGGTGACCTCAGCCACATGTCCGCTCTCATTGGACTTGGTGAAGGTGATGGTGCCCTGAGCGTTTCCAAGGGTGTCGGTGAGCTGGACGGTGAACGGGGCCTCTGTTCCCAGTGTCACATCGGGAGCCACCCACAGTCGGAACATCTTTTCGGCCTCGTCGTAGCTGTCGACGCCGATATACAGGTGCTCGGGCGCATCGTCGTAGAGGGCCTCGCCCACATAGCGGCAGGCGATGTTGCCCAAGGAGTCGAGCTCAATGATGTTGTTCTGGAAAAAGAGCAGATCGTCGTAGACATTGGTCGTTTTGTCCTTTTGGGGCTGTTCCTGATTAGAGGGCGTATTGTTGTCGTCGTCGCTATCGCTGCAGCCGGTAACGGTAGCCGACACCAGCAGCGCAAAACAGAAAGCGGCCAGCGCTTTCATCGTGTTATGGAATGAATATGACTTCTTCATGTGTATCATTGCTTTGGGATTTATTATTTCTTTGTCAATCTCTGCAGCATGTTGATCGTCCTTGCCAAATATATGTGGCTATTGCTGTAGACTTTTACAGGGCTGTTGGCCAGCGTGTCAACCGGCTGGTTTTTCTCGCATTTATCGTCGTAGGCCTTCAGTTTTTGGTAGTAGGTGGCGAGCTCATTGTGGGTCACCAACCTAAATTCGGGAATGTACTGCTTGATGAACGTCAGATTCTTCTGCTCCCTGCAGTCGAACTTCACGGCAACGGTAACAATCAAGTCGGGAACCACCACCTTCTTGAAATCATAGCCATTGAAAGGCAGATAGGGCTGAGGTTCCACCATAATGCCATAGCCAAATTGGCGTGAAATGGCACCATAGTAGCGATAGATATCCTTGCCCGCCTGCTTCACTACCATCACGCTGTCGGACTTCACGCCCTCGGGATGGGTGATGGGGTCGTCTTTCAGCAGCGTATCGCGAGGAATCACATGAAGCCTTACGGGAGAAGACTTGGTGTGGAGCGGAATGGTTCCCGCCGTCTTGTTGCTCAGCGGAAACGTCGGGCGTTCTTGGAGTTTCATGAGCTGACGGTAGCTGTCGGTATATCCTGACTCCATCGATGTGTTGACAGCGCAGAAGGCAATCAACCTGACATTTGTAATGTCGTGATAGATTTTGGTGTTCAGGTTGATCTTGATGCTGCTGGGATCGAGGAAGTGCACGAACCGCAGTGCATAGCGCTCGTTTTCATCATCGTTGCCAGCACTATACTTATCGCCAACTATTGTCAGGTTGACATTAGTGGCCTCCGACATCAAATCCTCTTTTGAGACGTATACGACGGGAGACGTAGCCAAACTGAAGCAGCCCTCGCCGATATGGCATTCGGGGTTAGACTCTTTCAGCAGCTTTGGTGTCAGTCTGAGGCCTCCGTCGGTAACAGACTTCCACTGCTTCATCACGCCCGTTAAATCGATGTTGGCATTCAGTTGAAGGTCAATCCTGCCAGGCTCCACTTCTTTTGTCTCCACCTTGTCTAATTCACTCAATATCCCACCTACTGTATTACAAGCAGCACCTAACAAGCCAAAACCAAAGGTGCTCCAAGCCAAAGCTTTTCCTCTTTTTCCATTACCTTCACCGTCACCAAACACTTTCCAAACACTGGCGCCCTGTGCTCCCTTGGTAGTTGAACCGAAAAATATTGAACCGATGGCATTCATGGCTATCTTCGCCCTGTGAAGGTCTGGATTGACGGGTGACGACACCATCTTCGGGTTACTGAACGTTCCTCCCAGTTTACCCATCAGTGTGCCGGTCAGCTTAACGTCGGTAGTCGACTGGCTGATAGGATTGAACGACAACAGCTCTTGGTTATTGTCGATATGACTCTTCCAAACCGAAGTGTTCTCAGGCGAATAGCCCGACATGTCGATATCAAAGCAGTGCCAATAGGTCGACACACCATTGGCCGTGGCCTTCTCTGTATAGGGCGTCTGGCACCAGGATAGCGGTGAGTACGTGGAAGTGCCTGTTGAGAGCCTAACCGTCGTTTCCCATTTGGAATATGGCAAGTTGGCGGGAACTGCATAGGCCATTGAGTTAAAGAAAGGATAACGGTTAGTACCCCTCGTGCCACAGGCAATGTCGAAAGCCATTTCGTTGCCATAGGAAGCGGCATCGGGAATATACATAAAGATGCGCAGAATGCCCTTATAGCGGTTGTACAATCCGAAGTAGCGGGTTTTGTCGGCAGCAGGGTCGTTCAGACAACAGAAAGCCATCTCCCAACCGTTGGCCTTCTTACAATCTAACATAATATCCTCGGGTATGTCGCTCTTTCCATAACTGACCCACGGCAGGTATTTGGGTTCTGAGGAGCCGCTGATCAGCACCTTCTCACAGTTTTCCCAGTCTTTCAGGAAACTCATCGACTTGGTGTCGCTATTGCCACCGTTGCGCAACTGATCTTCCCAGCTGGTGAGCGTGGCCTTCTGGAACTGGTCGGCTGTCTTCAGCTGGAAAGCGGTGCCGCCATCGTTGCCGCTGAGCACGCCATTGGCCAGCTTCATTGTCCACGTCTTGGGATAGCCATCGGTGCCTTGGCCGTCGCGGGTAATGTTGATGGTGCCGTCGGCATCCGACGTATAGTGGAAACGACCATTGCTCTGATCCATCTCGCCACCATAGATGCTCAGCGGTTCGCTCGCTACGTTGCAGAGGAACTTGGTGCAGGTACCAGTGCCGTCGGCCTTGAACTCCAAGCCCTGAACAGCCTTGATGTAGGTACCGGCCACGCTGTTGGCACTCTCGGTGGTCTCACCCTCGGCGGTATATTCACCATACCAGCAGCCTATCAAACTGGCTGACAGCGGATTGTTTTCGGCTGTCACCTTTTCAGTCTCATCACTACATGAAATCATCGACGCTGCTATCACTGTGACAAATGTCAAAAGCAGCAGATACTTAATCCTATCCATATTTTATATACTATTATTGTATGACCTATTCCGTGTATCTAACCACAAACTCTTGCGGGCCAGTGGCGTAGAGGTTGTCAAAATGAGCCGCATTGACTATCTTGACGTGCGAACCCAACGTATGCTGCGAACAGTAGAGATAGAGGTCGCGATAGTTGGTCGTGGGGTTGGCCGTAAGGCCCTTGACCCAGTTCTGAGAGAAGCGGTCGCACATCCAGAAGAGTCCTGGTTCGCGCCAGTTGTCCGACCACGACTGTTCGTTGGCGGCGGCACCTGAAATGGCGAGCACACCCTGAATGCCCTCAAGCGGACGGATGACCACCTCGCTATAGCAGGGCTCGGCCACGATCAGAAGTTTCCGGCAATAGCCCTTGGTCAGCATCTCGTCGACGGTTTGTCGCATCAGGCTGGCGGTGAAGCCCTGCCCCGCATTGGCATCGCGCCACTCAAACTCATCGGTACCGCCATGAGCTACGCTGCGCCCGTGACCGCTCCAATAGAAAAACACATTCTGACCGCTGTTCCTGGGCAGCACCACGGGCAGCTTGCTGCTCTGACGACCCAGCAGGATGTCGGCAATATCGGCGGCGGTGAGCGTGGCTGCGTCGTAGTCGACAACGGCCTTGGGCAAACCGTCGCTGCCACCCAACAGGTCTTGGCCGCTCATCGAGGTGCGGATGATGCCTTTCTCAGGATTGTCGTTGTCCTGAGCCAGAGCACCATCGGTGATGAGGATGATATGGTCGTCGGTGAATCCGTTCTTGCGCAGCATCTGATACATGCTCAGCACGTCGGCCTGATGGCGGTAGTTCTTAAGGCCTTGGCTGCCTTGCACGAGCACTGCATACTGATCAGTAAGGTCAGGATACTGGATGCCCGTGGTCTTGTTGGCAGCCATCTCGCCCCAGTCCTCCAAGGCCTCTTGCTCGTCGTAGAAATATTTCCAGGCTGCCGAGGCTGAGGCCACGTGTTTGCCGTCGGAACCATAGTAGGCCTTATGTATGAGCTGCCCATTGAGAATCTGCCAGTGCAGATAGGTGGTTGAGGTAGCTACGGTGTAGTTCTCGCTGTCGAAGCTTATATCGCCCGAGGCTCCCGTGAAGTGGAACAGTCGGCCGCTTTCCAGAGCCCTGAGGTATTGTTGCATGCCAGCGGTACTCCAGGCGGCTCCTATGAGATAGCTATCCTCCGACTCCACGCTGCTGACAGCAATGATAGCATCGTTCAGCTCGGTGTTTGTCTCGGCCGTGGGGTGATGCGCTGCATAGCAGGAGGCAAAGCCCATGAGCAACAGAGCGTCGTAGAGCTTGCATTCTGCGAAGGTGGGGTGCTGGCGGAACTTATTGGTGTAGCCCAACTCGAAACCGGTCGAGGGATTGGCGTATGGCGCAAAACCCTGATAGCCCTGCAATATCTCCGGCCCCATTTCGCCAAGGGCTTCGATGCTCTCATCGCTGATGTTGCTGAAGGCAAACCAAGTGCGGAAAATACTCTCGAACTCCTGCCAACTGTCATAGTTGTCGAAGGAAAATGGGTCGGAAGAGGGGAACAGGTCCTTCAGCGCTGGATCGGCCAGCATCCACTGACGGCGCATCAGAGCTACATCGTAAAGCTGCTGAGCCGACTCGATCACACAGAAGGTGCTGTGGTTCGCCATAGAGATGTCACCCTTGTTGTGCAGGGAGTTCAGGCTATTGCGAAGACGCTGCACCAAGTCCTCGTTTCCGCTATACTGCTCGTTGCACTGCACCTGGATGTCGAAGTTCTCGGCTTGGAAGGGCAGCCAATTGAAGAAAGTCTGGCCGTAGATGTTGTTGGGAGTGAAGAGCGCTGCCTCGGGCGTGCTCTGCTCATCGGTATTCAGGTATTTCGCCAAGGTGGCGAAGTGAGATATCAGCATCTCCGAGAAAGCCACATCGCTCTCTGTCAGCGACCAGAGGAAGGGCTTGTCCTTGCGCACTCCGCTCTTGGAAGCCACAGCATAGCGGCGGATAATGTCCTCGCTGGTGGCCGTCGGGGCAATGAGGGGTTTCTGCGTCTGTTTGCAGGCAGGGGCAAAGGTGGCCAGGTTGTCGTTGGAGAAAGGACCGATAATAGCGACGATGTCATTCCGTTCTGCCAGCGACTTGCTCAGCGCGGTGAGGTCTTCGGACAGCTCATCGTGCCACTCCAGTTTCATGCGAATGCAAAGGGTGTCGTGAAGCTGAGCCTCATGGAAGTTGTCGAGGAACCACTGTGCCGTACTTTCCAGGCGGGTCTTGCTGGAGGCTTGGCTCAGCGGAGCTACCACAGCGACGGTTTTCTCCACCCATCGGCGCTGTTGTTGATACACCACATTGTCGTCTTCCTGCCGACAGCCGGTGAATAAGGACATGACAGCAAGGAGGACGGCAATGGCCAGATGTTCGCTTCTCAATCTAATCTTCCAACTTTTCATAGGCCTCCTCCTTTCTGATGGCTTGCTGATGAATAGCGTCCCTGACATCGTCGCCGAGGTACTGTTGTATAAAGACGCGGAATTGGGCGTTGTTGGGATGGAGCAACACCTCCGTAAATCCGCTGGCCAGACCTAACGACTGGTGCTTGGGCATTCCCTCGGCCGAGAGCCACTGACCGATAGACAGGGTTACTGCCAGGTCGATGTGCTTCACTGCCGAGAACGGGCTGAAATAAGAAGTCTGAGAGCAGTCAACACCCATATAGGTGTAGGCTCCGTTGATGTCGGCCAAGCGCATAAACGTGCTGCCAGCACCGCCGCAGACTGGGATGAGCATGTGGGTATACTCGTTGTCGATGTCGTACTCATGGAGCAGGTCCAGCGCCTGTTCGTCGTCGATGGAAAATCCTTCGCCGGCCTTCTGTCCCAAATAAATGGTCTGGAGCGTTCTTTCCTCGAAATTGAGGCTGCTACCTTGGGCAATGTCGTCTTGACGGTCGTTAAATCCGTCGGTAAATCCCTTGAGGGCTTCAGCCACCGACTCGTTGATAGGATTGGCACCGAGCAACACCAGATGGCTTCTGAAGAGAGGAGCTATGTTGCCCGCCTCATACATGGCTCCATAATAGGGCAAATACAGCGTGGAGCCCTTACCCTGCAATGGGGTCTTGGTTTCCAGATAGAGCAGGCCGGCACGCTGGTTGCTCTCCAGACGGTTGTTGTTCTTGCGTACGAACTCATCGTAGACAGAGTTGGCAACGATACACAGCCGACGGATGGTGTCGCTGGCATTGCTCATCTGCTGGAACAATGTTTCCAGACAGGTCAACCCTTCAGCATAATTCTTGGGAGAGATATGCAGGGTGCGAACGTTGTATATCCGGGATGCCTCCTCCACTCCCTGGTAGATGAGGTCGTTATAAGACTGGTCGCCTATACCCTCGGCATCATAGATGACGATGATGAGCGGTTTTGTGCTTGCCTGCTGTTCGGTAGGATCTGGCAGATAGACAGTATCTCCGTCTTTGCTGCATGAAGTGAGCAGCAATCCCAAACCACATGTCAGCATTGTGGCCCTCAACCATCGTCTCATCATCATCATATCAATATGCTTTGGTTATTATCGTTTTTACAATCTAATCAATGTAGAGCCCAGCTTACCGAGCTGAACGGCATAGACGCCCTTGTTGAGTCCTTCAAGGCTGATGGCTCCGTTCTGGACAGCCGTCTTGGCGACACATACGCCCTGCAGATTGTAGAGGCTGACGGGGGTTCCTTCTTCAGCACCATCGGCAAAGAGCTGACCGCCAGTGAGACGGAAGCTGACGCCTTCAGGCTGATTCTGGCTCAAGCCGTCGATACTGGTGGACATGTCGAGTATGTAGAGCAAGCCCTTGTAGGCATTGATCTTGCCCTGTCCGAAACCCAAGGGATTGGCCTTCGTAAACTCGTCGGTGTCACTGCTGTGGGCGATGATATCCTTGATGTCCTTGTTGGTGAGCTTCTTGCCCTTGTCGTTGGCAGCCTGGAGCCAGAGGGCCATAATACCGGCAGCGACAGGTGTGGACATTGAGGTGCCCGATGCAAATTGGTAGGTATAGGTACGTGGGCTCTGCTGATTGACGAACTGATTAGAGAACTTTCCTCCGACGCAGCCAGGGGTGTCATCGAAACTGTTAATAGCCGAGAGCACGTTGTAGCCAGGAGCCGCCACATCGGGATAAGTCCTGCTCTTGGGTAAATCGTAGCCGAAGCTACTGAAAGGTGCTATTGCTCCCACGGTAGCTTCTTTACTTGGAACCAGCTGGTTTGTTTCGGGATCGACATACTGGTTGTTGGCTACCCAGGCGCCGATGGTTACAGGCTCACCGCTGGTGTTGAGGTCGCCAACGCTGAACTTGTTGGTGCCGCGTTCGTAATAATTAGGCTCTTCCATCGTGTTAGCTAACAAGTCGCAATCATTGTCGCTCCAAGCATACAGCATCACGTCTTCCTCTGAAGTGATGTCGAATTGCAGCATGTAGTGAGCAGAACCGTCTTTGTTTACTGTGAATATGATTGAAGGAGCGATAAATTGGAGCCAAGCATAGGTGAACGGCTTATTGTCCGTGCCAATGGCGGTGCCTTGCGACAGGGACATATCCATGCGGGCAAACGGGAAATACTCGGACAGTTTCTTGGCAATTTCTAACTGAGCCTCTGTCTGGCACGAATAGTGCAACTGGAGGTCATCGCCTATCGACCAACTCATGTAGACACGCTTGTGGTCAAAGTCCGTCAATTTAGGATCGGTGGTGAGCTGAAGTTGGGTATTGTAAACCTCTTGATACTTATTGTTGCAGTCAACGACGCGGAGGTTGACCTTGATCTCCTTTGCCGTTTTGACAAAGGCATCCAACCTTCCTATAGACCTCTTCTGTGAAAGCCATATGCTCAAAGTCTTGCCGGCATCGATTTTACGACTTACGTGAAGGTCGTCGCCACCTTCATTGCTGGAGCAGAGTGCCATCACATTGCCCTCCTTGCAGTAGTTGCCCAAGAGGCGCGACTGTGAGCTGGTGCCATCGTGGAATCCCTCGTGATTGTTCGAACTGATGCTGAGAACCATCGGTTTGCCCTGCTTGGCGGCATAGTCCTTGAGGGCGAAGAGCGATACATATATGTTGTAACCAGCTCTTTCGGCTTGTCCTATCGGGCCATACTTCATGATATCTGCATAGGGTACTTCGTCATTAGCCAGCACAATGTCGGCTTCGGGGGCCATACCTCCTACGCTTTCTTTGGTCACTCCCGTTATGCCCTCCATGATGGAACCGGCTGCAATGGCAGCACAATGGGTACCGTGGTATCCTGTTTCCTTCAACTTCAAGGTGTCGAGGATGACGTCGGGGTTGGTGATAAACGTGCCGGGCAGTTCCAATATAGTGGCAACACCCTTGTCGTCGACAACATTGATCTTGCCGGGCTTTTCACCACCCTCAATAACGTATGCCGGCTGGTAGACGCCCTTGATGCGGAGCTTGCCATCCTTATCCTTGAAGGCGGGATGAGTATAGTCGAAACCACCGTCGATAACACCAATGATGACACCTTTGCCGGTATAGGCCTGAGGCAGCTTCTCAGCCGTTCCGTTGAGCACTTCCTTGACGTGGGTAACCTGACGGGTGACATCGGTCTTGGGAGTGCTGCCGCTGGGAAGGTCGATCAGCAGCACACCGTCGATGGCGGCAGCGGCCTCAATCTGCGACACGGGCAGGCTCACCACCAACTGGTTACCCATCAGCGCGTTGATTTCTGCACCCAGCTTCTTCATGGAGTTGGCAATGGTAGCGGCACTCTTGTCTGGGTCACAGGTAATAATAAAACCTTCGCGCTCGGCGTTGGCCATATCCTGACTGGCAGCACGGGTTACAGCCGTCTGCCTTATCGAGGTTTTCAAGATATTTACCTTGGGTGACAGGTTCTCCTGCGCACAGACCGTCAAGGCTGTGGCGAAGAGGACGGAGACTAATACATTCTTCTTCATCTTTCTTTTCTTTTAACGATTAATCCTGAAAATTTCTTTTATCCTTGTTACTTACTCTCCTTATGGTGATAGTCTTCTATCAAGCCCTTCTTCACGAGAATGGGCAATATATTGGCAGCCGACTGACGTGCGCCCTTCTTGTTGCGGCCATAGTACTGTTCGTAGGTCATGGGGTCGTCACGCAGCAGATTCTCCATGAACTGGTCGTTCATGCGCGTCATCTGAATCTTGCCCTTTGCATTCGGCTCCTTATCGAGCAGATACAGAACGTGATGTTCCATCAGGTCATTGTTGGTCAGCAGCAGGTCGGCAGCCAGGAACAGTCCTCCCATCGTATAAGAGCCTGTAGCTAAAAGCGCAATGTCGAGACCTATATTCACCATATCCAACACATCGCCCAACGTCACCTTGTAGCATACCACACAGAGCTTACCGCCCTTATAAGGCAGGGCACGAGTGTAATGGCTGATGGGCAGTACGGCGCCGTCATCATCGCGCAAAGTGCGGCTGTTGATGAACAGCTGCTTGTCAATCGACATGATGAAGACGTCATCCTTAATCATCTTATTAACTTCCTTGTCGTCGGTCTTGATAGTGAACTCGATGCCGTCATACTTCACGCGGCAGGAATCGGGTTTCTTGTCTTCAGTCAGCGACTCGTAGGGCTTCCACTGGTTGGCCTTGAAGTCGGCATAACTCATACACACTTTGGTCTGTGCTTCAGCCAGTAGAGGCAACGTGCACAGGAAAACGATAAATACTAATGCTTTCTTAAGCATCATACAGAATTGTTAATTAGTTTGATATCTATACTCTTTTGCGGTGCAAAGGTATGAAATATATTTAATATATTATTTATTTCTTTTAGATAATCTACGGAAACGTTTGAGAATTTAATATCTCTCCAGTTCTTCCAACGAATTGGCCACCCTGATATACTGCTGCCAATCACCACGCACCATGCCCTGGGCTTTCAGGTTGTCGAGCAACTGGATGAGCGGATTCCAGAAGCCTTTGATGTTGAAAAGGACGACGGGTTTCTGGTGGTAGCCGATGGTGGCAGAGGCCGCTACGGTAAATATTTCGTCGAGGGTGCCGATGCCGCCGGGCAGGGCCACGAACAGTTCGGCCTGATCCATCATCAGCTGCTTGCGGTCGCTCAGATTGTCGCAGGGGATATCTATGTCGACATAGTCGCTCCTGCGGCCAGATTTCTCCACGATGGTAGGTATCACGCCAATGGTGAGACCGCCGGCTTCGTGAGCTGTGCGGCCGATTGCTTCCATCAGTCCCTGGTTGACTCCGCCATATACAATGGTGTGCCCCTTTTCGGCAGCCCACCGTCCCAACTCCTCAGCAGCGCTGAAGAAGTCAGGGTCAATCTGCCCGTTGGCAGAACAAAACACGCATATCTTCATTTGTCGACACGTTCGTAAATACGTACATAATCAATTTCATAACGCATTGGGAAGGCCGAGTCGTCGATCTCGCCGCCATTGTCGCCTCCCAAAGCCAAGTTCAGCAGGATGTACTGCTTACGCGTAAAGGGATTCAGGTGCCGGCCTACGCTACCGTTAACAGTAGAGCTGAGGGGCACCTCGTTCAACAGTTCATCGTCCAGGTAGAGACGGATGCTGGTTTCGTCCCAGTCCATGCGCCACACATGGAAACGCTGCGCCCACATCTCGTCGCGGTTGGTGAAGTGGGTGAAGGGCACTTTCTTGCTGTTCCACACGGCTTGATAGGGACGGTCGTTGCCCCACGCCACGTTGGCCAGAATGTGTGGAACGCCCTTGATGCGATAGAACTCCATCACATCGATTTCACCGCACGAAGGCCACTGCATACCACTGCCTAACGTCCAAATGGCAGGCCAGGAGCCACCATCCACAGGGATGCGTGCACAGACTTCGAGCCGTCCGTAGAGAAACTCGCGCTTGCCCTGTGTGGTAAGGCAAGCCGACGTGTAGTCGATGTCAGGGCGCTGCTGTCCCCAATACCGGCCGTCGGCCTTATACGTGGGGTTGGGACGATGCTCCCTACGGGCCTCGATGACAAGCAACCCGTCCTTCAGGAAAGCATTGTCGGCCTGATACCACTGTGCCTCGTGGTTGCGCACGAAGCCCTCCTCATAGTTCCAGGTGGCAGCATCGGGGCGTCCGCTGCCGTTGAACTCGTCGCTCCACACTAATTTCCACTCTTGTGCCGACAGCAGCAGTGGCACAGCCAGCATGGCTAATGCTGCAATTGTAGTCTTCATTATTTCCATCCTTCTAATACGTCTTTAATTTCCGGGAACAAATCACGATGAAATACAGGGTCCTTGACGCCTTGCCGCTTCTGTTGCTGATAGTCGTCGAGCAGACGGAAGACATAGCGGCCTAAGAGCGTGATGGCAATCAGGTTGCAGGCCGTGAGGAAGGCCATGAAGAAGTCGACGATGTTCCACACCAAATCGAAGCTGGCAAGGGCTCCGAACATCACCATCACCCCAGCGGAGCAGATGCGATAGATGGTCATCACCGACTTACTCTTGGTAATGAACCGTATATTGGCCTCGCCATAATAGTAGTTGCCAATGATGCTGGAGAAGGCGAAGAGCAGAATGGCAATAGCTACGAAAACAGGACCGGCGCTGCCTATCTTCGACTCCAAAGCCGACTGTGTCAGGGCAATGCCGTTTGCATCGGACACTTCGTAGAGGCCACTGATCAGGATGATGAAGGCCGTACACGAACAGACGAGCAGCGTGTCGGTAAATACACCCAAAGCCTGGATGAAACCCTGTTTCACGGGATGGCTCACAGTAGCCGTTGCCGCAACGTTGGGGGCACTGCCTTCGCCTGCCTCGTTCGAGAAGAGTCCGCGTTTCACGCCGTTCATGATGGCGGCACCAAGTCCGCCGCCAGCCATCTGCTCGAAGCCGAAGGCATTGAACACAATCAGCTTGAAGACATGGGGCATCTCGTGAATGTTCATCACGACAATGACAAGAGCCAGCACCAGATAGCCAATAGCCATCACCGGAACCATGACACTGCTAACCTGGGCAACGCGCTGGATGCCTCCGAAGACGATGTACAGCGCAAAGGCAGCCAGCGCTGCTCCCACCCATACGGGCGACCAGCCGAAGGCTTCCTGCATGGCATCACAAATGGTATTAGCCTGAATGGAGTTGTTGGACAAACCGAACTGCGCGGTAAGCAGAACGGCAAACGTGACGGCCATCCAGTGTTGATGCAATCCCCGCTCAATATAGTAGGCAGGTCCGCCGATAAACGAATCCTTATGCTTGAGCTTGAACAGCTGCGCCAGCGTTGACTCCACAAAGGCCGTTGCCGAGCCGATAAGGGCAATAACCCACATCCAGAACACGGCTCCAGGACCACCAATGGCAATAGCCGACGCTACTCCTGCCAGGTTGCCTGTACCCACACGAGTGGCCACAGATACGGCAAAAGCCTGAAACGATGAGATGTGGCGCCTCTTGCCCTCTGTTTCCTTCTCTTTGACCTGTGTCTCTATCGTATCCACAGCCGAGTCGGTGAGCAGCCTCAGCATTTCACCCACCATGCGGAACTGCACAAAGTGAGTGCGCCACGTAAACCATAGTCCGCACCCCACCAGCGCAGCTATCAGCACGTAGCTCCACAGCGCGTCATTGATGGCGGTTATCCATTCGTTCATTGCTTGCGGCAAATATCAGCGTTCTGCTTCAGTCAGGTTACTTACGCTGCTTCTCAACCTCCTCGCGCATTGCCTTGTAGAAACGGTCTACAAAGTCAATCTTGTCGCGGTTGGGCACCATGATGAGCGAGGCACCGTTGCTGAACTGCATCGTGGTAGGCTGGTCAGCATTGAACGTGGGCCAATAGGGAAGTCCCTTGCCGTTGGGATTACCCGTCTTGGCAAAGTTCACCCAGTACTGCTGAAGCATCTCGGCCACAGCTGCCTCATGGGGATACTTGTCGGGCTGGCCGAGGAACTCGTTGTTCAGGTACATGATATCGTCGGCATGAGCCACACCCTTACGGCGCGGGTCCTGCGAGAAGCTGCGCTTTGAGGGCTGGGCGAGATAGGCGGCATAGGCAGCACTCTTGCCCGTCTTGGCCTGCAGGCTCACCCAAGCATAGGAAGGCCAGGCAAAGCCCATATCACGGAAAGCGTCGCCAAAGGCGTGCCAGGCCTCATCGTCGGTATTGCCGGGATAGACCTTCATCGCCTCGTCGGCATGGGAACCGAAAATGCCGCGAGCGGTCTTCTGATAGTCCTCTGCCTTGATGTTGCCAGGAGCAAAGAGGGCACCTTCGTCGCTGTTGGTCATCACGATAACGGGCACGTCATTGTACTCGCCACGCTCGTAGAGACGATATTGGTCGTCGCAGATGACATAGCCGTCGACACAAGGCCAGAAGCCGCTGAAGCCCACGTTACCGTCGCAGAGTTCCATCGCCGACATCTTGCGCATCTGCTTGATGTTCTTTTTCTTGAGATGCTTCTGGAAGGCAAGTCCCTGTTGCTCAGCACCCTTTTGCGAGGCATCCATGCCGAGGGAGCGAGGCTGGTCGCGCCAAGGGGCAAACGAGCCGCCGCTATGACTGATGGCTGCACGGAAGAGGCCTGTAGCCAGCGGTGAGCCGCAAAGCATGCTGCAGCTGATAGCGCCAGCCGACTCGCCAAAGATGGTCACCTTCGAGGGATCGCCTCCGAAGTTCGCGATGTTGCGCTGCACCCATTGGAGAGCGTAGATCTGGTCGAGCAGGCCGTAGTTGCCAGAGTGGCCCTCAGGCGACTCCTTGGTCAGCTCGGGATGAGCCATAAAGCCCAGTGCGCCAGTACGATACTCGACGCTGACAATTACCACCCCACGACGGGCCAGACTTGTCCACAGGTCGCCACCATACCATTCGGTCTGGAAGCCACCGCCATGAATCCATACCATGACGGGCAGGCGGTCGGCAGCAGACTTGGCTGGCGTAGCGATGCCTAAATACAGGCAGTCCTCGCTCATCATGTCTGCCGTACGGCCAGGACGCGTGGGCTGCGGAGGCAGAGGGCCGAACTTATCGCACACTCTTACACCCTCCCACGCACTGGCGGGCTGGGGAGCCTTCCAACGAAGGTCGCCAACAGGCGGCGCTGCATAGGGGATGGCACGATAAACGGCCAGGTCGCCGTCGATGATTCCTTCTACATCGCCCGTTTCCACGTGCGTCTTCAACAAGGGCTGTCCCTGTACTTCCGAGGCCAAGGCCAGTAGTCCAATGACCAATAAGTATAAACACTTCTTCATAAGCTTTTAGTTTGATATTATTTTAAACGTTTAATCTCCAATTGAAATGATGACCCGCCGATAGGATACCAGATGGAATGGCCCGTCGTCGTGAACTTCACAAATGACGTGAATGGAGCCACTTGAGGCATCAGCGGGAATACGAATCGAGGCTATTGGGGCCTCAGAGGCTTCGATGGAAACCTTGGTGCTGCCTATCTCTGGCTGCTGCCACCAATGGAACGAGAGACTGTCGCCGTCGGGGTCGCTCGACTGCGAGGCATCGAGGCGGATGGTTTCTCCCGGCTTCGCCTTGACAAGAAGAGGCGTCACAGCAACATGGGGATTATGATTGCCGCGCCCCTCGGCAGCCCACTGCATACGGGCCATAAAGTCATTGAGCTCGTCAGGATAGAAACGCCGTTTGTAGCCTACGGAGATGCTGCGCAGAGGCTCCTGCCAAGAAGTCCACGCGGTGGTGAGCGAATCGGCACAGAGGCCGCGCTCGTGATAGCCCGCCCATCCGGCCTGACGAGGGTCTTCGGGGTCATTGAGACCGTTAGGCATGACGTAGAGGAAACTCGGCGTATCGCCCTCCACGCCCCATTTATAGTTAGGATATTCACTGCCGAGCGCACCATGTCCCTGAATATTCGAGGCGTGCTGCTGCCAGTGCTGCTTACCTAATTCACACTGCTCCTGCCACGTGCCTTCGTCCCAGATGAACTGTAGGTCGTCCTTGAACTCACGGCGCAGCCATTGGTGGGAACTGCGGGCGCGATCCATGCGGTGAGCGTAGTCCATATCCTGATCGGTGATGGTATAGATGCGGAACTTGCGGACGAAGTTTCTGACTTCGTCTGCCGTCCTCGTCTGCTGAACCCGCCAGATGGCCTGCGCCAGTGTGTTCGCTCCTCCCCAGGCTGCCACATAGATGGGGCGTGGGTCGTCCTCGTCGGCCAGTCTAATCAGCAGCTCGCTGCCGGGCGAGTCGTTGCGTTCGCCAATGGAGCGGATGCCACCATACATGCTGCCCATCACGGCACGATGAGTGAGATACTCGGCACTGGGCCAGTAGCCTATCCGCTGGCTGCCGTTCTCCTTCTTGAACGATTGAAACTTCTTTTGCCCAGAGCGCTTCATCAAGTTCGGCACATCCTTGGCGTAGGCGGTAATCACGCGATACAAATACTGTGACCACTCCAGCGGATAAGGGTCGCAGTTCCAGCCCACTGACGTGATCAGCGCCTCTATCTCAAACATATCGGCATAGGCCATCAGACGCACCATCGACTCCATGTCGTCAGGCTCCACGTCGGCCGGCGCAATGTCTGTACACACCACAAGGCGCGGCTTCAGGTTCTCCTGTTTTGCAATGCCAAGCAAAGGAATAGCCAGCATCAGCAACAAGAGGCTCAACGGCCTACCTGCCATCGTCCAAACAAGTCTTAATATCTGGTTCATGAGTAACTTTATTCTAATGATAGTTTCTGAGTCCGTTCAAACAGTTCCTTGGCGATTGTCATGTTGCTTGGGTCATAGCCGGTCAGCAAGTCGATAATCTGGCAGATACCTGCCGGGCCGCTGCCCTGCTTCAGCACATAGGCATAGCAGAGATTCTGGATGCCGATGTTCTCTGAGAGAATATCGAGGTCGGTAGCTCCAAACTGTGAGACAGCCAGCCTGTAGGCATCGTCGCTGTATTCCTCAACGAGGCGATTGACGTCGCCAAGGGTTTCGAAGCCCAGCTTTTTGAGCACACGCAGGAACGGCATCATCGGCACAGAGTACAGCTCGGCCTGGTTGATGGCTGCTATGCGCTTGTTCAGGCGGTCGAAGGGCCGCGTCTCTAAATAGTGGCGGAACGTGTCGGAATTCAGGTCGACCTCGTCGAGCTGTCCGGAAGCCTCGAGAGCTAACATCCGGCGGCGATAGTCCACCAGCACATTGCGCAGTCTACTGAACTCATCGTCCATCAGCTCCAGCATACCGGCCAGGCGGTTGAACTGTCGCAAATACTCAGGTGGAATCTTCACGTCGCCCTTGTAGCTGGTGTCGTGGTCGAGCGTGCTCCATACATGCTGCAGGGCTGTGCGCATCTGTATCTCGAAGGCGAGTTCGTTGAGCAGCGGCATTTCCGGATCGTCAACGATAGTTTTCGGCAGTCGGCAAATGTAGTGCAGCGAGTTGTAGCCAAAGCTGTCCAAGCGGTGTAGCTTGCGTTTGTCGACAGAGTTAGTCTTGTCAACAGAAAAGATCTCGCCAACGATGGCGGCCACCTTGTCTACGTCATCGCTATAGAACGTCACCACCCGCAGTCCCACGATGTCGGTCACGTTGTTTATCGTTCGGTATTTAGCACCTTTCAGTTCCAGTTTTCCAGCCAGCGACGATTCCGTCTTGATGCGATGCTCCAAGGCAGTCACCTTCACGTTCTGGGTATTGAGCGCAGAACGCAATGCCTTGTCGGCCAAATCGGCCAGACGCTCATAGACGGGAATCCGTTCACGGTACTGCTCCATCAGCATTTCACCGTGTAGGTCAAGTTGATATTCCATAAGTTTTTCGAAAAGCTTGCTGCAAAGATAGTCATAATATCTCTAACTGCCAAAAAAAACGAAATAAAATTGGTGAAGGGTGAGTGGTTAGTGGTGATTATTAGTGGATGGTGGACCATCCACTATCCACCATCCACTATCCACAAGACCCCTTAGGGCTCGTCCGGCTCTGCCACGGCAATGCCGTAGGTGCTCAGTGGCGTGCGCTCCTGGTAGCT
>Ga0310690_10004891_pt1 | contig 18611 bp, 18 predicted proteins | sample AusTroGonzalo_MG_2_FD_207661 | JGI IMG/M metagenome (GOLD analysis project Ga0310690, IMG submission 207661) | Bovine rumen microbial communities from tropical cattle in Woodstock, Queensland, Australia - Gonzalo_04 (v2) (version 2) | ecosystem: Host-associated > Mammals > Digestive system >...
TGGCGTAAAACAAATTGAAAACGATGCATGTGAAAAATATATACATATATATAACGAATACCAAAAATCACATGATATTGTGAAATTCGTTCCTGCTTCTGGTGCGGCAACCCGCATGTTCAAAGATTTGTTTGATTATCTGGCAACAAATATTCCAAACAATACATCAACAAAAGTCGTTAAAGACATCAAAAAATTCGCTTTCTGGGACGATTTGAAACAGTTTTTACCGCAAAATGCGACAGAACGGGATATTATTGATTGTTTGATAACAGATTCTGGGCTTGGGTACGGTAATATGCCAAAGGCATTGATTGCGTTCCATAAATATCCAAAATATGCAAAAACCCCTATCGAAGAACATTTAACCGAAGGTTTCCAATATGCAAAATCTCAAAATGGTGTAAATATTCATTTTACTATATCACCCGAACACAGACATGGTTTTGAATCTTTGTTAAACCGGATCGTTACACAATACGAATCGGAATATGGCGTCAAATTTAATGTTTCATTATCCGAACAAAAATCGTCAACCGATACAATCGCGGTGAACATGGATAATTCTGTATTCAGAAACGATGATGATTCATTGTTATTTCGACCGGCCGGACATGGTGCATTACTGGCGAATTTAGGCGACATTGATGCTGATTTAATATTTGTGAAAAATATAGACAATGTCACAACAGAATCTTTGCGTGGCGAAACCGTGAAATACAAACAGGTTTTGGCCGGCGTATTGGTTGATTTACAAAACCAGATATTTGATTTCATCCGCGATATTGATTTAAATAATGCTGATTTAACCGAAATCCATGAATTTATAACAAACAATTTGGGAATAAAATTAAACGCAAATCTTTCCGCGACAGAATACAGAAATATTTTGAACAGGCCATTACGTGTTTGCGGTGTTGTAAAAAATACTGGGGCGCCCGGTGGGGGGCCATTCTGGGTTCGCGATAAAAATGGAAATATTTCTTTGCAAATTGTAGAATCCAGTCAGATTGCCCCTGAATCCAAAGGTATTATGCAAACATCAGAATATTTTAATCCTGTGGATTTGGTGTGTGGTATCAAAGATTTTAACGGCAATAAATTTGATTTGAATAAATATATTGACGAAGATACCGGTTTTATTTCTGAAAAATCAAAGAACGGGCGTAATTTGCGCGCCATGGAACGCCCTGGGCTTTGGAACGGTGCGATGGCAAAATGGAATACTGTGATGATAGATGTACCCGCGTCAACCTTCACCCCGGTCAAGGTTGTCACTGATTTATTATCAGATGCCCATCAAACAAAATAACACAAAAATAAAATCAACACTTGACTTTTGGCATTTTATATTATAAATTATTGCCCAGTAATTAAAGGATTAAGATATGCCACGTGTATGTAAAGTAACTGGAAAAAAAACAATGGTAGGAATGAACGTTTCGCATTCTATGCGTCATACAAAACGTACATTTTTGCCAAATTTGCAAAAATTATCATTTCATAGTGATATTTTGGCGCGCGATTTCAGTTTGCGTATTTCGACTGCTGGATTGCGTACATTGACAAAACATGGCGGATTGGATGCATATGTTATGTCAAAACCAATATCTCGTTTGACACCTGAAATGGCCGCTATTAAAAAAGCCATTGAAAAGAAAAACGGTGTTGCTGCAAAACCTGCGAAAAAACCGGTTCATAAACCGACACGCAGTGCGCGCCTTGTTAAAAAAGTTGAAGCAAAGAAAGCCGCGAAAAAATAAAACGGTTTGATTTGCGAAATGGCTCTGTGGCGGAACTGGTAGACGCGCTTGACTCAAAATCAAGTTCTGCAAGGAGTATCGGTTCGATTCCGATCAGAGCCACCACCAATTTTCGTTAATAAAAAAATCGCCATCTGGCGGTTTTTTTATTTAAGAAAATTGAGCACATCTCGACGTAGCGTAGCGCAGACGGATGTCGTGCTGTTTTTTTATTGATTTTCCGCATTGTTTTTCTATACTGGCGCAAAAGGGGTTAAAATATGAACTTTATTAAAACAACCATTGACGGCGTTGTTATTGTTGAACCAAAAATATTTGCAGATTCGCGCGGATATTTCTGTGAAACATACAATGAACAAGAATTCATCAAAAACGGGATTCCGAATCGGTTTGTCCAAGATAATCAATCAAAATCATCATACGGCGTTGTCCGTGGCCTGCATTGTCAATTGGGCGAACACGCCCAGGCGAAATTGGTTCGTGTCTTGCAGGGCACGGTATTGGATGTCGCAGTTGACGTTCGCAAAAATTCACCAACATTTGGGAAACACGTCGCGGTTGAATTATCTGATAAAAACATGCGACAATTATTTATCCCACGTGATTTTCTGCATGGATTCTCGGTTTTAAGCGAAAGCGCAATCTTCGCATACAAAGTTGATAATTTCTATAACAAAGAATCCGAATTTGGCATCCGCTATGACGCCCCTGAATTCGGGATTGATTGGCGCATTCCGGCTGATAAAATTATAACATCGGACAAAGATAGGATTGCGCACACCCTTAACGATTTGATTATAAAAACCCGATAAAAAATAAAAAATGGCCATTTGGCCGTTTTTTTATGCAAAAAAATCGCAGATTTCTGCTGGAAAAATTGTTTTTTTATAAAAATCAACTATTTTTTTCATAAAAAATAAAAAAAATTTTTAATGAACATTTGGTTTTAACTAAAAAATGTGATATAATACCAGACGAGAGAAACGAAAATGCATTGTTCAAAAACTAGATTTTCATTGATTGCGTTGGCTTTGTGCCTGGGTTTTGCGTTGCCTGCTGATGCGGCACCATCTGTTCGTGTCTTGGGATCCAGCGCCGGATATTCGACCGCCGGATCAAAGGCTTCTGCATCTACAAAAGATGTTAAGGCCGTAAAAACTGGCGAAAACATCAGTGCATCCGTGTTAAACGCTAATGCAGGTGCGAAAAAATCTGCATCTGTGAAATCCATTGCTCCGAAAACATCGACTGCGGCGACTGGGACTCCTGCGGCACGCATTGCATCGAATCGTGGCGGCGTTGTTCCGACCAAAACGGCGGTGACATCGACAAATGCGGAACGTTTTCCGGGTTTGGTGACAAAATCTAATATTCAATCGATTGGAAAAACCAGCGCTGTGACAACTGGCACCGCAACAACCAGTGGATATAATGTCAAAGAAATGAGCGATCGTTTGACTATACTTGAACAAACATTAGATACCAAGGCAAATGCGAATGATTATTATACAAAAGCAGAGGTTGATGCCAAAGTAAACGTTGCTCCATCATCCGCATTGGTTCAAGAAGTATCGGATCACGCGGCGCGTTTGGTGATGTTGGAACAATTACACAACGGTATATACGATGTAAAAACAGACACAACGAACAGCGTATATCTGGAACCGACGTTTGATGCGATTAGTGTATTAGGTGAAGAATAAAGATAGCGAGAGAAAAAAATGAAAACAAAAATATTTTCTTTCATGGCTTTATTAGTTCTGACAGCGATGCCGGCATTTGCCGAAGAAACTGGCAATTCTGTTCATTTGCCGACACAAAAATATGTGAACGACGGTTTGGTCGAAGTTTATCAGCGTGCGAAAAACCTGGACACTGCGACGAACGCACGTATCACGAATTTGAAAGATTATGTTGGTAATCCATCCGATTCGGAAACAAATACTCCGGCGACTGGATTGACCAAAAAGGTCGAAGAATTATCCACGAACCTGGCCGGATTTAAATACGAAGGCGACGAAGGACGCGGCATATACGTATCAGACGATAGAAAGATTGGTGTTTCTGGATTAACTTCCGTCACAGGCAGCGACCCCAGAATGTATGTATTCCAAGGTAACACTGCGGTTCCATTGGGAACGGCGGACACATGGATTGACCCAGAACCGTTGGTGCCATAATAAGAGAGAGCGAACAAAATGACTAAATTGTTAAAATTTTCAATGTTTGCGATTTTGGCAGTTATGCCAGTGGTGGCTGGCGCTGCCCAGACTGCGACCAAGGTCAATTTAGTCGCAACCAATCCGAACGGCAATATACCGAAAACCGACATTATGGCAACAACATCATATGTCCAAGGTGCCTATAACGCATTGGGAACCCAGATTAACAACATTATAACCGATTCAACGGTTCCGGCGGCCGCAGAAAGTGAACCATACCAGGCGGTTGGCCCGAATTACACAGTTTCTGAAAACCTGATCAAATTGGACCGCGCGATAACTGGCGTTGTTGGCGATTCCAGATTTATATACGTGACCAAGGCAGACGCGACGGTTGTTCCTGTTCCTGAAAGCACATTAAATTACCTGGGCAGCACAACTGCGGGTGACAAAGTCGGCATCAATTTTGGAATTTTGGATAAACAAATCAAGGCGAACGCAGATGCGATTACCGCGTTGAGTGGATCATCATCTGATTCTGTGGCGGCCGAACGTGATCGTGCAACGGCTGCCGAAGAAGCCCTGGGCAATCGTATCGGAACTGTTCCGGCCGAAGACACACATTATATCAGAGCGGATTATAATGTCAGTGAAAACCTGGACGTGTTGGATGGCCGTGTCTTTTCGAACGCATCGCACATCGGATCATTGGGCAGTTTGCGTGACACAGGCACATTGGCCGCTGAAAGTTCTCGCGATTCATTGGTTTCCGCGGTTAACACATTGGATGCGGCAATTGTGACAATGCGCGCCCAGAAAGTATACGCGGCCGGCAATTGGGAAAACGAAGAAGAAAGTGTAGAGGTCAATTTGTTCTGATAGAATAAAAAAAGTTTCAACGTTGAAAAAAATCCGGTTCCCCCTTCCCCCTCCGGATTTTTTTTATGGATATTGTCCGGATTCTTGGAAAACCGTCAACCCTCCCCGTCTTGCGCCTGATTGGCGCAATCCACCCCGCCACGGGCGGGGAATTAAACAAAAAATAAAAAAAATTTTACACAAAAAGTGGCGGAAAACGGGGAAAAATTAAAAAAACCAAAAAGTCAAGCAAAAAATTTGAAAAAAAATCGTTGCGCGGCAAAAAAAGACGTTTGTTTTCTGATATAATGTGTGTGAAAAAGTACTTGGCTTAGGGACGGCTATACTATGAGAGAGAACAAAATGAAAAAATTACTGGGCGTTTCTATCGCAGCAATGTTGGCCGTCACTCCTATGCTGGCTAATGCTACCAATCCTGCGGCTGCGGTAAAAACAGATACACCATATGCAGGTGTAGATGAAGATGCCACTGCAAAAATCGCAACAACATCCTATGTTCAGGGTGCATACAATGCGGTTGTTGGCATGGCTAATGATTTGGATTCAAGAAAGCAAAATAACTTGATGAATGGAACTGGTCAAGGTGCACAACAAGTAAGTTCTACTGTTGCAACAACAGTTCGTGCTGCAACTGGTGAGAACGCCGCCGACAATACGACGTTGGTGACCGAAAAAGCTGTTCGTGATGCGATTGATGCGGTTAACACAGCAAACACAACGACTGCCGGTGACGGTATCGCAAAGAACGGTTCTGCTTTCAGCGTTGATTACACAGCAGACAAAGGTTTGGCTTGGTCAGCTGCAGACGGCAATGGACACAAAAAATTAGAAATCAAAGCTGGTAACGGTATCGCATTGGACAGCACCGGTGTTAAAGTTAACTATACTGCCGACACAGGTCTTACGAACAATGCTAATACTGGTGCATTGGAAATCAAAGATGGTGCCGGTATCAAAACAGGCAGCAACGGTATCGAAGTTGATTTGAAAACAAATGGCGGTTTGGATATAGACAATGGTCAAATCAAAGTTGTTGCCGATGGCACAACGATCAGCCTGAATGATAGTGGTGAATTAGCAGTTAATGGAGCCCTTTATGATGCTGCTGGCGCTGCTACTGGTGTTCAATCTGCAATCGAAGGCAAATTGGATGACGGTGCAGCAGGTTATAACATCGATGCCAACACATTGAAAATCCAAGGTAATGATGTTGCAACTCAAAATTATGTTACAACAGCAACAACTGGTATGGCAACGCAAACAGGTGTGAACAAGACCATTGAATCATCTTATGTTCCTGTTTATACTGCGTGGGGTACCAACACGTATACAAACGTCGGTATCACAGCTGCGGCTTATACTACAACTGGTACAGCAATACCACAACCAGGTGAAGAATAACCTAAACTTGATCCATGGGAATTATGTTTCGGCATAATTCCCACGGGATCAAAAACATCAAAACAACACGTAAAATAAATAAAAAATCATGAAAAAATTTTTAGTTATTTTTATCGGTTTAATGATGATTGCGCCTGTGTTCGCAGATGAACCAACGTATCCGACGGCTGGTATCGCATCGCCGTCATACGTGTATGGTGCGTTTTCTGCGTTGGATACTTCGAAACAGGCCGCTTTGGTTGGTGACACATCAGATACCGCCGAAATTGGCGATAACGTTGTTGTGGACACCGGGACCGCTGGTCCAGTTGTCACGAATATCCGTGCCGAATCCGGGGTTGTTTATGTGGCTAAGGGTGAAATCCAGGTTCCGGTTAAGGCCAGCGCGTCGGCAACGCCGTCTGCGCATGCAGATATCTGGATTCAATAAAAAATATTTTTTCTTTTTTTCCCTGCCCGCATGGGCATTTTTTTTGTTTTAATTAATTCCAACCCTCCCCGTCTTGTCGTCACTAGCGTTCCGCCAATCCACCCCGCCACGGGCGGGGAATTATTTCCAGCTATGCGACATAATATTTGAATATACCAAGACCTGATATATTTATGAAAAAATTCCAGAGTGACAATTCCCCGCCTGGGGCGGGGGGGACCGCTTGCGGTGGGGAAGGTTGGACCACACGGGAATTTTATAGTTGCAATCTGGGTCAGACCTTGTATAATAACCGTAAATATAACAACAAAAGGGGATGTTTGTATTATGGCAACTGTGACTCGCATTGATTTAGCAAATGCTCTGCGCGACCGTTTCGGTCTGACAACTACTGATTCATACAAAATGATTGATATCATTTTCGAAGAAATCGGTCAATCGCTGGTCCATGACGAAGAAGTCAAAATCTCTGGTTTCGGCACGTTCAGAATATTATCAAAACCTGCACGCGTGGGCCGCAACCCAAAAACCGGGATTCCTGCGGTCATTTCGGCGCGCCGTGTTGCCAGTTTCCGTCCCTGCAACGAATTCCGCAAAATTGTGTCGGGAAAATAAAAAAAGGGGGATATATATGGTCGCTGGAAAACAACTGGATGCGTTTGAAGTCGCCGCCCAAGAACGCCAACACAGAATAGAAACCTTTCATCGGCAACGCGACGCTATCCAGGCGCAAATTAACGAAATCGATAACCGCGAACATGAACATTTCGATTGTGGTATGGACGAAATCGAAGACAGAAATGAAAAAAATGCGTTGGAAAGCGAACTGCGATATATCGACAGTGAACTTGAAAAACTTTATAACCAAAGATAATTAAAAACGCCACATTTCGTGGCGTTTTTCTTTACCATAAATTTACCCTATTTTCCGGTGCAACATACATCGCGTCGTTTGGTGTCACATTGAATACATCGTACCATGCGTCTACGTGTGGCAAAACGCCGTTAACACGCCAACGCCCCAACGAATGTTCGTTCGTTTTCGTTTGGCGTAATAAGGCCGCATCGGTCATGTTTGTCGCTTCGGTCATTGCGTATGCGATGAAAAAACGCTGGTCAGACGTGAATCCCAATGCGTCTTCGGATTTTTCACCGAAATTTTTATACGCAGTATATGCGATTGTGACGCCACCGTAATCTGCCAGATTTTCACCCAATGTGAATTTGCCGTTCGCGTGTGTATCTGGCGCAACGATTATATTATCAAAAAAATCCACCATGATTTTGGCTTTCTTTTCGAAACGCGTCGCGTCCGATTCATTCCACCATTCACGCATATTGCCTTTTTCATCAAAATGGCGGCCACTGTCGTCGAAACCGTGCGTCATTTCATGACCGATAACCGAACCAATCGCGCCGTAATTAAACGCATCATCTGCAGCCATATCAAAAAACGGATACTGTAAAATTCCCGCCGGAAAACAGATTTCGTTCGTTGATGGGTCGTAATATGCGTTCACCTGGTGCGCGTTCATGTACCAAATCGTTGGGTCTTTGGATTTACCAACCTTGGCCAGCCAAAATTCGTCTTCGAATGCGGCGGCGCGGCGCATATTTTCAAACAAAGAATCGTTTTTGATTTCCAGTTTTGAATAATCACGCCATTTGTCTGGATAACCTATTTTCGCACGGAAAGTGTGCAATTTTTTCAACGCGGCACGTTTTGTGTCGTCGCCCATCCAATCCAGATTCTTTATGCGGATTTCCAACGCACGACGCAAATTTTCAACCAGATTTTCCATGCGCTTTTTCGCCGCCACTGGAAAATATTTTTCAACGTATAAACGGCCAGTTTCTTCGCCCAGCGTGTCATCAACAACGCCGACTGAAAATTTCCAACGTGGCTTTTTTTCTTTCTGGCCCGCCATAGTGCGATTAAAGAAATCAAACGCAATGTCATACGTTTTTTCGTCCAACAACGTCGCAGCGCCGTTTATAACCCGCAATTTCAGGTAATTTTTTATCGTTTCCATGTCTGTATCGTGCATTATCGCAATCGATTCAGATATCGGTTCAACCTGCATCACGTTCACATATTTCGGCACCACACCACGCGCCGCAAAATACGCATCCCAATCAAAATCTGGAAAATCTGACTTTAATTCCGCATACGATTTTTTGTGATAATTTACCAATGGATCACGCAATTTTTCTTTTTCGAAAAACGATTTTGCCATGCGCTCTTCCAGTTTATATATTTTTTCAACGTCCGCCGTCATACCAAAATTATCAAATTGTTTTTTAATGTATTCACGGTATTTTGTTCGGATTTCCAGTGATTTTGCATCATCATCAAAATAATAATCACGATTTAATCCAATGCCACCCTGGCCCAGAACAAAAATGTAATGTTCGCTGTCTTTGTCGTCCAATATAACGCCATCATCCCAAAATGCATTTATATATTTTTGATTTTTCCCCAAATATTCTGTCAAATCAGCAATCGTTTTTATACCGTCTATGTCATCCAGATATGGTTTAACCGGCGCTGTTTTTTCCGCGTTCAATTTGTCCATATCCATCGCCATTTTATACAACATCCCGATTTTGCCGTTGTCATTTTCCAACATGTCCCGAACACGTTCGTTGTTCATTTTATCCAACGCTTCGAAAGAACCAAAACGTGTGTAATCGTTCGGCAACGGATTGTTTTTCCGCCATCCAGACGTCGCAAAATCATAAAAATCCGTGCCTGGGTTCACGTTAGTATTCATATTTCCAATTTGTATTCCGGGTTGCATTGTTTTCTCCTTGGTCAAAAAAAACGCCGAAATCACCGCGATAATTACCGCTATGATTCCGATGATGTTTAATAATTTGTTCTTCATTTTATTATTTCCAATGTTATGGCGTCCAATATCAACATTCCACGTGGCTTAGCATACAAATATTCATCACAAATTTCAACCGAATCGTTGTTGCGCGAAACCCAATCAAAATTTATCAGTTTTTTTACGTCGTCTGTCAATTTTACACCACGCGTTGTGCGCAATCCTGTCATAATTTTTTCAATCGCACGCGTTTTGTTGTCTAAAATTTCAAATCGTTCGTAATTGCCCATTTCATCGTACCAAATACCATCAATATACGGTCGCCCTGCCCCAGCACGCCCAATGCCTATATACGCGTCACCCGCCCAAATATTTTGGTTATGCCGACATTCGTGACCCGGGGTCGCGTAATTAGAAACTTCGTATCGTGGCAAATTCAAATTTTCACCAATCGCCATGTACATTTGCGCCATTGTTTCGTTGTCTGGCATTTTCAAATTCATTTGTCCAAACGGCGTGTTTTTTTCAATCGTCAATTCGTATAGCGACGCATGCGTTAAACCTAAATCATTTATTTGCCGACATAAATTTTTAACCGATTGAACATTATGATTTGGCAAACCATAAATAAAATCAGCCGACACACGAATACCCTGATGTTTGGCGGCGTCTAATAATTGAACAGATTGCGCGACGATGTGTTTTCGCCCAAGAAAAATCAATTCATCATCGTTCAACGATTGAACACCGACTGATAATCTGTTTACGCCGTTTGAAATAAAATTTTTTAATTTATTTTCATCTATTGTTCCTGGATTAGATTCCAAAGTTATTTCGCAATCGTTCTTTAATTCAAAATTATCGCGAACACAATTAATTATTCTTTCAAAAACTTTTACCGGCATCAAAGACGGCGTTCCACCACCAAAAAATATAGTCGGAACCAGAACACGACCTAACTTTGCGTTCCAAAACTTTATTTCCCCGCATATATCATCGGCGTACTTTTGCCAATCTGGATTGGCGCAAGCATGCGAAAAAAACGCGCAATATTTGCATTTTGACATACAAAACGGAATATGAATATAAATATTATGCGGATAATTCATACAAAACATAATAATTCACTAAAAATTAAAATCAATATAAACAAACGCTTTTTTTGAACGCCAATTTATGATATAATAATGTTTAGAAAGGAAAAAATGAAAGCAAGTTTTATATCTGTTTTATGCGGATTTGCTGCACCGTTAGCGTGTTTCGCGTCTAACGAAGGGGTGCCGTCATATTACCAAAAAAACACTAACGGCACCGGGTATGCTGCCTATCAGGCCAAAGGTTATTCCCAATATGTCGGCAATACCGGAAAGAAACAGGTAATATCGTCACAAACATATTCTTACCAGGTTCCGCGTCAACAGGTATTACAAAATGTCAATCGTGGCGCGATGACTAATAATGGTGTTTCTGGTATCGCCAGCAACGATAAAACCGTGCTTTATGCCGGATATTCGCGCAGATTTGCTGATTTTGAATTTACAACTGGCGTCAATTCTATTTTGGAATGGGACGATATGTTATTCAACGAAATAGATGTTGGTTTGCGCCATACGTTTGATGTTCGCGGGTTTGATATGGACGTGTATGCTGATTATAGACGCGGTTCAATGTCAGGCGGCGGATTGTCTATGGATTATGATTTGGAACCATATGATTATGCATACCCATTGGATGGCATTTTCACGGTGTCTGTTGGTGGACAAAGTGGCGAAACAAATCGATTCAAAATTGGTGTTGGCGCACGTCATATCTGGGATTTCAGCGGATGGAAAATAACGCCTCACATTGGATATGAAATATTCAAACACAATTTGGAAATGGATAATCATGTATATCCAAATCCGGGCGTGTATTTGCCATTGATGACAACAACCGGATCATACGTTTTCGGTGATTTAGAAGGCAATTATTACGCAATTCCCCAAGATGTCACCGTCGGTGATAACGAAGGTTTATATCAAATCTGCATGGGTCCAGAACACATCAGATTGATCAGTGCATCTACTGCCGAAGGTGGTATCGGTAATGTATTATCCATTGTAAATTATGACCCAAATTTGGGTGATATTCCATGGGGCGTCAGCGAAGGTGAATGTGTTATAATCGGTGGCGATGGCGTGGTCAAAGTCAGTGGCACCACCCACATATACAACACAACATGGTCCGGATTTTATTTGGGATTGGAATTGGAAAAACAAATGACGCTGGCTGATAAATTACGTTTCTATGTCCAAGTCAGCATGCCAAAATATTCCGCCGAAGGCACATGGCCGAATCGTGATGATTGGCAACAAAACCCCAGTTTCATTGACAAAGGTTCGAACGGCGCGTTCGCATATAGTGCCGAAATGGAATACAATTATCAATTATCAGACAGAATGGCGTTATCTATCAAGGCCGATACAGATTATTTCCACGTCGGAAAAATACCTGGGGAATTATATGTCGCCGAAGCCAGCGTATTTGTCGAAGACGAAAACAACCCTGGAAATTACATTATTGTAACAGATCCTGCATACACCGAATATGTATCTGAATCATTGAAAGAAGCGACATGGCGTTCATTTGGTTTACATATTGGGTTGAAATATTCTTTCTAAACAGATAATATATATTCAGTAATGATAAAAACTGGCGTATTTTCTCAGATTCTTTTGTTATGCAATTTAATTGCTTTTCCGGCGTTTGCAAACAGTGGCGCATTTGATTTAGACCGCTGGGATTTCGTATTAAACGACATACGAACACGCGCAAATGAACAAAAAATAAGTCAATCTGTGATTGATGAAACATTGAAACGTCCTGTATTTATTCCAAACATTGTAAAATCTGATAAACATCAATCTGAATTCACTTTGACATTGGATGAATATTTGAAAAAAACCGTGACGAACGATAGGATTTCTCAGGGTCGCCACAAAAAAGCACAATATCCGACATTATTGGGACATGTTGAAACAAAATTTGGTGTTCCGCCCCATGTTATTCTGGCATTTTGGGGGATGGAATCTAATTACGGCAAGGTAAAATCCAGATACCAATTAACAGATTCTTTTATCACGTTAATTTATGACGGTCGCAGAAGCGAATTTTTCACAAAACAATTATTGGCTTTGATGAAAATCGCCGATAAAAATAAATTACACATAAATGATATTCATGGCAGTTGGGCCGGTGCCATGGGACACTTTCAATTTATCCCGACAACATTGGCACAATACGGCATTGACGGTAATCACGATAGCCGAATTGATATTATAAACAGTATCGGTGATGCAATGTATAGTGCAGGAAATTACTTGAATAAATTAGGATGGAATAAAAACGAAAAGATTGTTCGTCGCGTTGTGTTACCCGCTGATTTTGATAGATCTATGTTAAACGGCGACGTAAAAAAAACATTGTCTGAATGGGCACAATTTGGTGTCACAAATCCAGACGGCACACCAATTCCGCAATCTGACATGGTTGCCGGCTTGGTTGCAGACACAAAATTATTGGCCAAACGCGATTTGTTTGAAACGCCTGTTCCTGATGATTCAGACATGGAAATTGCGCCAAAACCCGCGATAGACGCATATTTAACATATCCTAATTTTTATCGTATAAAAAAATGGAACAATTCATCATGGTATGCAATCGCCATCGCCGAATTGTCTGATAAATTAAAATAATAAAAATAAATTGCTTATAATCTTTTTCTTTGGTAATATTTCCCCTATGTGATTACAAAAGGAAACATATTATGGCTATTAAAGTTCGTGATTACGAAGTCCGTTTAACCAGAAACAAAGAAGAACGCAAACAGGTTCGCCAATTGCGTTACGAAGTTTTTTGCTTGGAAGAAAATGCATCTGCAACCGAAGAACAAAAAAGTTTAGGCGAAGAATACGATGCATATGATACATATGCAGATTATATGGCGGTGTTTCATGAAAATAAAATTGTTGGAACATATCGTATTATTGATCGTGATGCCGCTGAAAAGATGGGCGGATTTTATACTGAACGCGAATTTAATTTATCAAAAATAAAAAAAGTAAAGGGCAATATCGCTGAAATGTCCCGCGCCTGTGTCAAGGCTGAATATCGCGACAACGGTTTGGTTATGCGGTTGCTTTGGGCGGGCCTGTGTGAATATGTGGTGAAGCGTAAAATTGCAATTTTGTTTGGTGTGCCGTCGTTTGTTGGAACTAATCCGGCTCAATCGGCCCAGGCATTATCATATTTGTATTATAATTGTTTATCACCATCTCATTTGCGCGTTAATGTGTTGAAAGAAAATCTGGAACCAGGTGTAAATCCGCAAATGACACAAATGAATATTTTGCCGCGCGCGTTTGTTGACGAAGCGGAAGCACGCAAACAAATGACCCCATTGATTAAGGGCTATTTGCGTCTGGGTGCAACGTTCGGCCGTGGTGTATTTATTGACAAAGGATTTGGTACATACGATGTGTTTGTTTTGGTGCAAACTAAAAACATTGATAAAACATATCAAAAACATTTTACTGGGTCTGAAAATGCGTTCGATGATTTAGATGTCAAAATGGGGCCATTAAATATGTTGACCAAGATTATTATGTCGCCATTTACTGGCACAGCCAAGGCTATACGCGCATTTGCAGAATTGTTTATGCGCGAAGATGCCAACGATGTTGAATACATTGACAAAGACAAAGACGAAACCGAAGAATAAAGAAAATGAAAATACGCAAACAGAATATTTTTAACACGACTTGGAATTTTATCTTGTTTGTGATTGCGTGGTTCATGGTTTTGGTGAACGCACTGATTTTGTGCTTTATACCGCGCGGAAAATTTTCTGTGAAATACATGCAATTTTTCATGCGTCAATTTAATTTGATAACCGGTGTACGATTCAAAGTAAACGGAAAATTATCAACAAAACGCCCGTTACTCTGTGTGTGCAATCACATATCGATATTCGAATTGGCAACTATGCCGGTTGCGTTTGGCGGTTCTTTCTTTGGCAAGAAAGAAATTTCCACATGGCCGTTGGTCGGTTGGATTGCGAAAAAATTCGGTGTTATATTTATCGACCGTCGTCCGTCACACGCGATGGATGCGCTGAACGCTGTGAAAAACGAATTGGACCACGTTGATTATCCGATGTTCATTTTTCCAGAGGGCACATCTACAAATGGCGCATATGTAAAACAATTCAAAAGTTCGCTGTTCGACGTTGTTGAAAAAACTGGTGTGACGGTGCAACCTGTGGTAATTCATTATCGTTTGCGCGATGGCACGAAAATTAGTGACGAAGACATGGCAAATCATTTCGCATATTTCGACAATAAAAAAATGGATTGCGGTCCGTTCTGCAAAGTTGAACGCAGTGCATTTATGCAGGTTTTTCACGTAATGGTATTGGGTGGTTTTTTGGTTGAAATCGATGTATTGCCCGCGCCCGATTTGGACGGGCTGGACAGAAAACAAATTGCAGAAAAACTGCACGAAATAATTTCAAAAGAATATATGAAAAATAAATAACTATAAAAAATTAATAGTGGTAAAAATGAAAATTTAAAAATTATGTTTAAATCGGTTATATGGTGATGTTGCTGGCGCAACAACACGTGGTCACAAAATCGCGGTTAAGGGTGGATATATATATCAAACTTTCCAGGGTGGATATACACTTACACCATTGGGATGGAGCGTTGTTCATAAAATTGAAAATATTATTCGCGACGAAATGAATGCTATCGACGGCCAAGAAATTTTAATGCCTGTGGTATGTACCGCAGATTTGTGGCAAGAAACAGGTCGTTATGATGCAATGGCTGTGTTGGCTAAATTCAAAGGTCAAGGTGGCACAGATTATGTTATATGTCCAACACACGAAGAAGTTGTCACAGATTATGCACGTTCGGTGGTGACATCGTATCGTCAATTACCATTTATGTTGTATCAAATCCAAACTAAATTCCGTGATGAATTGCGCGTGCGTGCAGGCCTTATCAGAACACGTGAATTTATTATGAAAGACGGATATTCTTTCCACGAAACACAAGAAGATTTGGAAAAATATTATAAACGCTGCTTTGATGCGTATTACAGATTATTCAGACGTTGTGGATTGAAAAATTTCACCGACGTTATGTCTGCAACTGGTGATATGGGCGGCAAAATTGCACACGAATTCCAACTGATAAACGAAATGGGTGAAGACACGCTATATATATGCGATTGCGGATTTCGTGCAAACAAAGAATTGGAAGACACAGATTGCACAGTATGTCCAAAATGTGGCAAACCTTTGAACAAGGTTCGTGGCATTGAAATTGGAAACATTTTCCAACTGGGTAAAAAATATAGCGAATCTATGCATATGACATATACTGATGCAAATGGTGAAGAAAAAACACCGATTATGGGTTGCTATGGTATTGGTGTGACACGTGTTATGGCCGCGATTATTGAAGAAAGCGCGGACGACAACGGCCCGGTTTGGAATATGGAAACGGCACCTTTTGCAGTTGAAGTAATCGGTTTGGTGGACAAAGAAAATAAAACTTTTGGTATGGCTGAAAAAATCTATGATGATTTGAAGAAAGCAAATGTAGAGGTTTTATTAGATACACGTGACAATCGCGCCGGCGAAAAATTTGCAGACGCTGATTTAATCGCGGCACCAATTCGTTTGATTGTATCACAAAAAAATCTGGAACAAAACAGAATCGAAATCAAATATCGTGTGAATAATTATGACACGTCAAAATTACCTGAATTCGTTGATGTGAATAATTACAAAGATACGATTTTGGATTTGATAAAAAAACTTAGTGAACATTAAAAAAATTCGGGGATTAAAATCCCCGTTTTTTTATGCATGAAAATATGATATAATATGTGCATAAAAATATGGAGTAAATCATGAAAATTGCAATTATTGGTGTTGGGACTGTTGGGTCTGCGGTTGCGACCGCCGTTAAGAATACAGGGTTGGTAGATGAAATCGTTTTATATGACCGTGACGGTGTTCGCGCACTTGCTGCGGCCGAAGATCTGGGGCATGCATCTGCATTTTCATATGATATCAAAATCACTGCGGCCAGCAATTACCGTGCAATCCGCGGTTCTGACATAGTTATCGTCGCGGCGGGTGCAAATCAAAAGCCCGGCGAAACGCGCATGGATTTGTTGCAAAAAAATGCGTTGGTGATATCTGATATTATTCCGCGCGTCATGGACAATGTAGATGCGAAAAATGTCAAAATTATTATCGTCACAAATCCGCTGGACGTTATGGTTATGTTGGCGCAAAAATTATCACGCCTGCCGGCGGCGCGCGTGATTGGAACCGGAACAATGTTGGATTCTGCGCGTTTCAAAATTATATTATCACGTCAATTGGGTGTATCAACACGTTCGATTACTTCATACGTGTTGGGCGAACACGGTGATTCATCGGTTGTGAATTGGTCATCCGTTTGTATCGGCGGAATTGGTCTGGATGATTTTTGCAAACAGGCTAAATTAAGCCTGCCCGCGACAACGCGCAAAACAATCGAACATCGCGTTAAAAACGCAGCATACGAAATCATCCAAGGCCGCGGCGCAACATGGGACGGCATTGGTGCGGCGGTCGCAGATTTATTGTACGCGATAATTCACGACGAACGTCGCATATTGACAACGTCTATTGTTGACGGTGTTGGGAAAAACGCGGTTGCTATGTCGTTACCACGCGTAATCGGCGAACGCGGCGTATTAATGAATTTGCGTTCGAAAATGAATGCGGTTGAATCTGCAAACCTGCGCAAAAGCGCGCGCATAATTCGCCGCAACTTTGATTTGATTTAATCAAAGAAATCAATCTTATGGTCAAATAAAAATCAATTGGTATAGTTCAAACAAACGAACAGCCAAAGGGGTTTTTATGCAACGGACCGATATATCTTTTGAATTTGCGAATGATGGCTGTCATATCTATGCAATATGTGAAACGCGCAGAATCGGCAGCATATTTTTTGTAAAGATAGGCGCAGATAAAATCATGATTTCTGATGCAGAAATCGAACCAGAATACAAAGACCAAGACATAGAATTATATTTAACGCAACAGATAATAAAAATGGCGCGTGAACAACACCGCAAAGTAATGTCTATATGCCCATACATAACAAACATTTTCAAACAGCACCCCGAATTTGACGACGTCCGGTTATTAAACATGGGACGATAAAATTTGTTCAATCAAAAATACCACTTGCGCCGCGTGTGACTTTTTTGATAAAATGCAATCGTCGATGGGTGTTCCATTGATGGGGTATCAGAACCCGAAACAAATAGGCGTCCGTTTTTTTCGGATGAGTTTACTCCAACCAATTTGGGTTGGAGGATTGCCGAATATATTGAATAAGGCATACAATTTCCTATTTGAATTGTTCTGAACCTCCAACCACCTGAATTTCTGGTGGTTTTAGTTTTGTAAAAAAAACGAAAGGAAGGGAAATGATTCGTCTGTTGTTGTTTGCATTGTTGTTCGCGATACCTGCGGCGGCGGACAATGTGTTTATGGACAATACAACATCCGAATCGAATATGTGTATCATAGGCATCACTGGTCAAACCACATCAAATCCCGCCGCGGTTGCGCGTGCAACATATTCCCCAATAACATACCATTGCGCCGCCGGAACATATTTACCCGCCGGGAATGATTGGACGTCCGATACACAATATGATAACGGTTGTGCCACCTGCCCCGCTGGATCATATTGCATTGGCGGCGATTACACATACAACGAAACCACGGCCCAGGGCGCAACATTATGCAGCGCAATGTATTCCGGAACAACATCCGCCGCTGGCGCAACGAGTGTAAATGCATGCTATTGGGCAAATGTATCTTGCCCGACAATAAGCGGCGCCACCGCATGTGATCCACACGCCGCAACATGCACATATTCATCACAAACAACATCGGGTAATTTTTATCCGGAAACCGCGACATATACGGGCAGTTGCGCAATGGATTTCACATGTGCCACCGGATACACAAAAAGCACCACACAAAACACACCGACATTACCAAATCAAAATGGTAATAGCATAA
>Ga0310690_10004893_pt1 | contig 18607 bp, 32 predicted proteins | sample AusTroGonzalo_MG_2_FD_207661 | JGI IMG/M metagenome (GOLD analysis project Ga0310690, IMG submission 207661) | Bovine rumen microbial communities from tropical cattle in Woodstock, Queensland, Australia - Gonzalo_04 (v2) (version 2) | ecosystem: Host-associated > Mammals > Digestive system >...
GTACCACCGGATACTTCGTCATCAAAGATGCCGAAGGTAACACGCTTTCCAGCTCCGTCAGCTGCAAAAGCCTGGAGCTGATAAGACATAATAACGCCCGCCTATGCTTTGCACTCGACGGGACCCGTTTAATTCCTCCCCCGGCTAAAGCAGGGGGTATCCTTAAACCCATATCATGAAGATCAAACCCAAAAACAGAATCCCCTCCGGGTTCCGGGCCCTTGACACCATCACCGGTGGATACGTCCCAGGAGTGCCTACGGTGATCCTCTCCACGGAGACCTACGACCAGGGAGACAGTCTGGCCGGCTACATACTCGAACAGACGTGGAAGTGTGCGCTTGCAAAGCGCAAGACTCTCGTTCTCGCGCTGTCCTCGACGGACGATGAGTACGTAAGGAATATAATGCACAAGCACTTGGTCGCCGAGGACCTGGACCTGCTCATGCAGTCGCCGCTGTATATAGTGGGGTTCAAGGATAACTGTCCGTCGCCTCAGGAGCTGCTGGAATATATAACCAGGGCTATAGATGGCGAAGAACCCTACGAAGCCATAATCATCGATGACGCCTGGAAGCTCTTCGAGAACGACGGAGACCCGTCGAACAGCACCTTCAGGTTCCTCAAGGACCTCGCGGACGTTACCCGTGACATGAAGGGCCCCGTGCTCGTGACCGACTACGACAACCGTCTGGAGACCACGGAACGGTTCTCGCCGGTATTCCCGGAAATAATCATCAACCACGACGTCTACGGCCGCATGCAGCTTGCCGTCTATGCCGAAGGTGAGAAGATGATTGTGGAAGACCTTTACGGGATGAACTTGAACAGCCCCGGCATCAGTATCATCGAAGCGGAACGCATCCGCCAGATGGTGCAGGAGGGCTACTCGAAAGAACACGACCTGTGCCACGTGAACGGTGAACTAGCCGACGCGGCGGCATCATACGCACTTACCGAACGGTCGCTTACGGCATTTGTCGAGAAAGACCGGGACGACGTCCCTATGATGTGGCCTTTCGAGAAGCAAGCATACAAGCCCACACCCGGGAACCGCGTCCGCCAGCTGGCGAAGGCCGGCGCATTCATTGCAGCGGAGATAGACCGGATCCTCGCCGAAGGACTCAAGAAAGAAATTGAATCCAAATAACCTATACTTGGCTGTGAGACGCCTCACGTAATTTTTCATAATTATTTGTTGTTTTTCTTTTGTTGTTATCTGCTCTCCCTGCCTCCGGAAGGAGCGCAGGGAGCAAGCAGAGAAAAAAGAGAATCGGCAGGGCGTCAAAATAAATTAACAACAAAACCTATGGCAATCCACACACAACAACCCCAATCCGCACGTGAGTGCCTGAGCATGCTCCAGGCCAGCACCAAGAGATATAACGACGGCATCCTTGCCCTCAACCTCGAACACAAGCAGAACATCCGTACCATCCTTGACGGCTGGGCCCTGGCGAACGCACGGTTCAAGGAGGGCGACACCATCGCCACCCCCGACAGGAAGAAAATCATCGTCGTGAAATCAGTCACCGGAGCCACGAACCGAAACGGCGCAGAGCCTTTCCCCTATGTCCGCTATGAAGGCGACCGCCTGGACGAGAACCTCAACCCACAGTGGGAGGGTTCCCCTCTCGCGCTCTGCGACGACAAGCTGGACCTTGTGAAAATCAAATAGAAATCAACGTTAAACTATAATCCCAAGCAAATGTACTCGATACCGAAAAGCATCCGCTTCGAGCCCCGAAAGGGGTTCGGTATCTGCGTCATTTGCAATAACTCGTCCGAAAGGACGCATCATGCATCCTTACGGATACAACCAACAAATCCTCATTACATTAAACTATGTCCAGAACACGTATTCCCACTTCCCGAGAACTCGAGAAGCTCAAGAGGGGCGAAGCCCCCGCCTGGCTGACAGAGCAGGTATATGCAGTCATCCGTTATTACGTCACCTTCCCCGGCAGTCCGGACGTCGCCTGGAACTGGGCGCTGATCTTCAAGCCCACGCCCAAGAGCGAATCCCGTGAGGGCCTCCCTCCCGGAGCCGTGGAGATGGAAAGGAAAGACGCCATGGAGATAATCGAAAACAACAACCTCTGCGTGGCCATGAAGAACCGCTACGGCGAGATCTACGAGATGCCCGGCAAGCCGTTCCTCGAGAAGTTCAGAAACTATTTTTCATCATAACACAAAAACAGTAACCACTATGGCATTCTACGACATATCCCCGGACGAACTCGACGAGATCCGCCGGTACATAGAAAACGACGGCCCCGTCCCGCAGAACGACGCCATCGGCAAGTTCAATGCCATGTCCGCGGCACTGAACAAGAAACTATACAAGGACCTCCTTTCCGCACGGAGTAAGAAGAACACCCTCGAAAAGAGGGTCGAGCGGTTCAAGGCTGCGGACGAGAAGCGCGCCCAGGACGGCGTCTTCGCCGAGACGGTGCCAGGACTCGACAGCCTAACGGTCGCCCGGGCGCTCGTGTGGTGCCTCAACCAGAAGAAAACCTGGAAGATGTCCCGCACTAAGGTGATCGCCATCCTCTACGAGATGTACGCCAGCTGGCTTGTATCGAAGCATGAGCGGCTCTTCGAGCATCATCCGCAGAGTACCGAATACGGTCCCCAACTCTGGAGGGTGTACAACCACCTCGGCGCGCTCACGGCCTCATACGATGAATTCAAAAAACTCGCGGACCAGAGTCCTGCCATAGCTGCATTCTGCAAGAACGCAGCAGAGAAGTACTATGACGTAGAGCCAAAAAAGCTCGTAGAACCGACTAAGAAATCCGTCGCCTACAAGAATGCCCTTCCGGAACATAATAACGGCAAATGGGGCAAAGAGCTGTCGGATGCCGACATCTACCAGTGGAAACAGTCAATGCAAAACAGATGAAAAAGATACTAATATTTTTCCTTGCGGCGGCTATTTCCGCTACCGCAACGACCGGATGTGAAATCAAACCTATTGTTGAGGTTCCTTCCCAAAAGGAGACCGCAGATATCCGTAGCCTGGAGATAGAAACCCTACATCCGGGAATGCTCTTTGCCGGAGTCAAGTTTCAGATTATGTACAAGTACTTCCCAGAAAACGCGGACCTGTCGGGCCTCAAATGGACATCTAGCAATATCGACGTCGCAACAGTCGACGACAGAGGAGAAGTCACATGCATAGCTCCTGGAAATGTTTACATACGACTGTCAGCGCCAAACGGCGTTTATGATGAAGTACTGTACTCCGTCGGAACAGTCGTAATGCCAAAATAACAATTCACAAAATTATGAAACTGATTTTTCTGGACATCGACGGCGTGCTGAACAGCGAGGAGACGAAATTCGTCTTCTCTCGGACGCTCTTTAACCGGCTCGGCCGTATACTCGCTGAAACCGGAGCGAAGCTTATTATAACCTCCGGCTGGAGGGGCTACAACGTTGAGGACACCATCCTCAACCTCACGAACACCGAAGACCCGTCAGTGGGCAACAATCCGTTCCCTTTCGGCCCCTGGGTCGTGTACGTAACGCCCCGTTCGGGCGATACCCGTGGAGGGGAGTTGAACGCTTCGCTTATCTGCGCCCCCTTCCGCTGTCATATGGAAATAGATACCTGGATCATCATCGACGACGAAGACTTCGACTATGATAAGAGACAGCTGTCGCACCTCGTGAAGACAGATCCCTCCATTGGCCTTTCCGATGCTGACGTCGCCCTGGCGATACAGATGCTTAACGAACCTGAGACGATCAAAGAATGCCTGGAAATACAAGAACCATAGATGAATCTGTCAAGGACGAGATCCTGCGGTATCCTACCGTAGAACTCGTGAAGAAGCTGTTTCCCGACGTGAAGATCCGAGGGAGCGTGCTCTGTAATCCGCTCCGCGGCGAACAGCACCCCTCGTTCTCGTGCTTCCGCACGGAGGTCGGCTACAGCAGGTGGAAAGACCACGCGACAGGAGAGACCGGTGACAACATCAGCTTTTACCGCGAAGCGTTCCCCGGCCTCGACTACGTGTCGGCCATAGACCAGCTCGCCTGGCTAGTCCTCGGGCGTTCCGCGCTCATCGAAGGAGGATCGGTCCAAAGGATGGACACCCCGGCGGTACGACCCCGCAAACACATCCATCATGAGGCCGAGACGACACAACCTGCGCTGAAAATACTCTCCGTCGAGGCCATACGGCCGGAACCCGGTGACACTCTCCTGGAATACTGCCACCACAGAGGCATATCGACGGCCGTAGCCGTGAAGTACCTCAAAAAGGTGACCTTCGAGAACAAAAACGTCAGTGGACGGTTCATCCTCGACGAAACAACGGGAACGCCCCTCCTCGGAGGCGACGGACAGCCGCTCCGATCGGACGGCCGACAGGCGGCCCTCGGACTCCCGAACGACATCGGGGGATACTCCCTCAGGACTCCGCCTTCGAAAGAAAGGACAGGATTCAAGGGATGTAACAGCTCGTTCTTCTCATTGATCCTCGCAGACGGACTCCGTCCTTCCCAAAAGGTGCGGTTCACCGGCAAAAAAGGAGTCCCTTTCGAACCCGAATACCTCCAGCATACGCAGGAACTGCGTGCCGGGCGAGACTCTGTCTTCAGGAACGTACTCCCGACGACGGTGAACACCGCATGGCCGCTGCTGAAGCAGCTCTCCGGCACCTGTCTTCCCGAACGGTCGCTACGGTGCCTGTGCGCCCTGCTTACGGCGATGAACGCCCCACATACGGAAGACTTAACCGTGGTCGAAGGCATGTTCGACGCGCTGTCGGTCATAGAACTGCAGCTGAGAGGCGGATTCCCCGAAACACCCGGAACTGACCTGCTGGTACTTAACTCCACCTCTAACGTCTACTGGGCCGTGCCGCTACTGTCCATGTACTCGAACGTAAGGTCCCTGCTGGACATAGACGAACGGTCGGCCACGGGCCAGAAGAAATTCTGCGAAATGAAATCCAAAACCGAAGAATACGGCAGGAACCTCGGGCATAACACCCAGGTTTACTCCTGTTCTGATACGTTCAGTCCTTTCAAGGACATAAACGAATACCTGCAATCATTAACAACAAACATAGAATAATCATCATGGCAAACAAAGACATCCACGAAATCCTCAAGGAGAACGGACTGAAACTCGAAGGCTTCCAGCGTTCGCACGACGGATACATGAACCCGGTGGTAACCGACCTGAAAACCGGCAAAGCGTTTGAAGTCCCCGGCGAACCCTGTCACATCCGCTTTTCGGAAAACCTAAACACTCCTGTGATCGCCATCCCAAGGGGAGGCGGAAAACCCTATCCCATCAACGAGAAAGAAGAGAAGAGCGGCAGTGCAAAGAATCAGACAAAGTTCCGAAAAACCGAAAACTGACGACTGTGATTACAATTTCTGCTGAAAGCAGATAGATACAAAGCTACGATTCAACAATAACATTAAAAAATCAATCAATATGAAAAACATTATTACATTCATGCTTTTTTGCTGCCTTTCAGCAGCGACTATGGCCCAGGAACATATGACGTTCAAGAATATACCCATAGAAGGAAACATTAACGATTTCGTCGAGAAGATGGAAGCCCAGAATTTTTCTGTTGAAGAAAAACTTGACGGAGTCATAACTATGAAGGGATCTTTCGCCGGATTCGACGACTGCAGGATATATCTTATATTCAGCAAAAAATCGCAAACCGTATGGAAGGTAACAGTGTCTTTACCTGAACAGGTTTCCTGGACTTCCACCAAATCAAGATACGAAGACTACAAGGAGAAATATACACAAAAGTACGGTCGTCCTACCAAGTCTTATGAATTCTTTCTTAGTCCATATGAACGGGGTGACGGATATGAATTACAGGCAATATCGTTGGAAAAAGGATATTATTCGACATATTGGAAATCTAACCTGGGAACGATAGTTGTTGAAATTGAAGCTACAAGCAATTCAAAAGGATGGGTAAGACTATTATATGAAGACGCCGCCGGCGTTGAGATAATGAAGGCGGAAAAGAACGCAGCGATAGAAGATGACATTTAAAAATATTTTGCAGTCCGCAAAACATTTGTTACCTTTGCACCAACAACGCGGGGTAGAGCAGTGGTAGCTCGTCGGGCTCATAACCCGAAGGTCGCAGGTTCGAATCCTGCCCGCCGCTACAAAACCAATGATGGTGTAATATGCCTTTTGCGCACAGGTGGTAGCACAGCGGGTTGATACCCGAAGGTTCCGTGGAAGTCGGATCATTGAATCCGCAACACTACTTACTATTTTCTTTGGGCGTCGGCTTTGCCGGCGCCCTTTTCTTTTTCCTACGCGCACGCCACGGCCCGGGCGCAGTCGTTCGCCTAAGGCTCCCTCCCGGCGTCCCGCCGCCCGCAGCCAACCCGGTCCGCAGCATCCTTTTGTCTGCAGCGCCCGTCCCGTGGCTTCCCTTCGCACAAAAATAAACTTACCTTTTGTTCAAAGTTTCCCGCAAACGCGGATCAAGTCCGCGCCCTTCCGCAAGCTCCAGGGTCTTTGATTTGCGGGAAACTTCGAATGTTGCTTTCAGACGACGGGAGAAGTACTCCCATCTTAAAAATCAAAAAAAATTCTTTATGAAACTCTAACTGCAAAGGGTACATCGATATCAATAGTTTAACATTGACTTATGTCTGGCAGAACGAAGGCGTCCTGAAAGTCCGTCTCAAAGACATAGACAAGGAACTCAGCCTTGTAAACAGTTCCAACCTTTATGAAGATTTCCATTGGGACATCGAAAACCTCTGCGAGGTCATCCTGAATATAGTCAACGAAGAAATTAACGAAAACAAAAATAACAAGAGCTTTATGAAAATCGATTACAAATTCACTTACGACGCCATCAAGAAAAGCATCTCCGAACCATATAACGATGAGTACAAAGCACACATCGAGGAAGCCGTCAAAAAACTCATTGACAAGGTAAATGACGGAGATAATTTTGTCATCCTCAAAATCGACTATGAATCCGATGTGGTTCAATTCACTTTCTGTCTTAAGGAAGAATACAAAAAAGTCCTTTCCCTTCCTAGAATGAAACTAGGAGGATGTACAATTATCTATAAACAAACGCCTATGTCCACCCCTGGTGAACGGATGGCTGGTTATGCAAGCAACTACGGTTTTGGGACTAACTGGAGAGAATGGGAGAAAGGTTCACTGTATGAATACTTCCCGCATCATCCTGATACCGTAAAGGATTTCAATGACCTGGAATCAGAAATGTACAACTGGTGCATTGACAACATATCTGAAGAAATCAACGAGATGATTTGCGTACAGTTATCGGAAGAAAAAATTGAATAAACTTACTCAATATTGAAATCCAGCTCGGTCCCCCTTTCAGGAGATCCGAGCTTTTTCTTTTGTCGGCAGTCGTATTTCTGTCGCCGCCTTCCAGGCAAGTCCCAATCCGCAGGTGGACAGGGACGGCTTACCCAAGCGGGCCCTTTCGCAGGTGAAAGGGCTGGGCTAGGCCCACTTTCCCGCCTTCATTTTGAAGCCCGTAAAGCCGCAATCTCCCCACGCATCAATAAACTTCCTTTATCTGTTGAATATTCCGCAACCAGGGGTAAACCCCTGCGCCTACGTCAAGCTCCGGCATCTTCGAGTTGCGGAATATTCAATTTTATTTGTTGTATCAGGCGGAAAAGTCTACCGCCTTTAACAATCAAATTAATCAAATAATACTTAACATTATGTCTAAATTCAATAATAATCTACAAAAATTTCCTATTGGTTCAATCTTCGCGCTTGTTGGTTGTTTTTGTGTAGAAGAACCATATTATCAAATAACTGAATTTAACCAAGAAGCCGGCGTATATACGTTAAGAAAAATCAAACATAGATGGACTTGTCCAGTATATACACAACCCATAAAAGATGAATTTGAGGAAAATGAAGATGTGATGCAACCGGATTTATTTCCTCTTACAATAAAATGCGTTCATTATAGAAAAAATGATGTTTTGTCAAGAAAAGCACCTTACAAGTACAGATACAGATATAGTTTTTGTAAAGATAATGGAGGATTTTTTCACTTTGCTGAAGTATCTGAAAATGGTGAATACGGATACGATGATTAATATACTTCAATTATTTGGCAAACGTGCTCGACACTGTAAAATCCTGCGGATTTCCCGCTACGCTTTCAGAGTCTGTGCCGTTTGCCATTTCCCTTACATAAAGGCTTACACAGTGTGACGCCTTTCACAAAAAATATTATTTTTATAACATGAAAACATACGCTTACAACTCTCCTTGGGGTGAAGAAAACGTCTATCTCGAAAAATGTTCCTACAACAACGCTACACTCGCCGTGCAGATGTATTCGGACTCCGACGGATCCTGGGAACCCTATGCGGTCATCACGGTAAACCTTGACTGTCATACCAACAGAAGGACACAGTCCGACACTAGGGCTTACCTGGACACCAACAACTGCTCCGGAATCGCAGAATTCCTCGAAAAGAACGGCATAGCCAAGTTCGCCGGACAGTTCGCCCAGAGCGGCTATTGCACCTATCCTTTGTATGAATTTGATTTAAATAAATTCTAATATGGAATTTAAAGAACTTTATAGAAAACTTATTTCTAATACAAAAAATGGGTACAAAACCCTGAAAGAAGGTCAAGTTGCGCTAATAGAAGAAACCTGTACCCATTACCGAGGCCCAAAAATTGACGATTCATACAATGTCCAAAAATTTTGGATAGGATTTGCTCTAAAGGATAATAAAGAAATGGCCGTAATTGCAGATGTAACCCAAAAACCATACGGGAAAAACATAAACATCGTACACTACAAAATATATCTCAAAACTTTCAATGAAGCGATGAATATTTTGTGGGCATATAAAAAAATAACCATGAAAAATCCTTTCAGGGCAGTTTTATCGGTTCTTTCAGAAGACCTACAAGACGGGTTTAATGATATAATGGACATGAAAGATGTCGTTGATAAAGAATACACTATAAAATTTCCGCTATTAAAAGACTGCCAAACAGTCGAACAATGGACCAAAGAAACAGAAATACTTCAAAAAAGTCAACCTTTTACATGGACAATATTCGAAACGATATGAAACATACATACACTTTCGCCGGACTCCAGATCGCTCCCGCCAACCTCATCTTCGACGGTAAAAATTTCGCTATAGCTAAAAATTGGAAAGTAAATTCCTTAGGAGAAGCTTACGGCAAAAAGAAGGGTTCCACTTATTTCAACTGGAACATGTGCCACAACATCTACGTAAACGGCTGGCGAATGCCTACAATATATGAATGGGAAAACATAATAGGCACAGAACGCGAAGGCTCCGTTTACAACGGTCAGGAAAACGCATGTTATGCTTATATTCAAGTAAACGTGCTTTTTAAATGTCACGGTCTGTTACTATTCCCAGATGGTGCAACCATAAATGGCGTTGAAATAGGTGATATAAACGATTACGAGATTATCACAGAAATCACCGAACAACAACTCAGCAAGCTTTTAACTCAAGGTTGCGCGTTTCTTCCCGCGTTCAATAGCTTTAATATAGGGGATGATTTAAGCGATTGTAAAAATAAAGGCGTATATATGTCAGATACGGAATACGATCCATATGAATCAGAAGTACTTGTATTCTCAGAAGGTTTTCTTATAGCATATGGAATGGTTGCCGATAAAAGCAAATACATGCCCGTCCGTCTTGTCCGAGAATAATTCCAACGTCCAATGCATACAATAAAAAGAATCTGGATAAACAATTACAAAGATTTCCGCAGCACCTTTGATAACGACAAGGAAGCTGAAATGCTTATATCCTATCTCAAGGATGAGGTGCTCCGTGAAATCAATGACGATACCCACCCTCGTCTGAATCTCGTGCTGGCAGTCGCCTACGATAACGAGGGCGGTATTGCACTCTTCGACGTCGAAAGCTACAAATGCCTTAAAGACGGAAGCGTCATCATGAACCTTACATATACAGGAACAGCAAAATAGTATCAACATGACATACGAACAGTTCACCAAATACGTCGACAAGCTCCGCTCCTTCGGATTCGACGTCTACCGCAACAAGACAAAGGGAAACAACTACGCTGTCTTTACCGACGGCGTAAACATAGGAGGAATTTACGAATCGCGTTACAACCAAAACGCCGTATATATTACAACAAAACATAAACAAGGCTATGACTACGGAGACGGTTTTGTATGTTCCAATGATATCACTTTTTCCGAACTGACCAAGGAAATAACACAGGAAGCTTTCCATAAAGTTCCGAAATATTATTCCGACCCGGTGGACTACTCGAAAATAATCAAATATTCATCCTTCGATGAATGGATTAAAAAAAGCGGTAGCGCCGATCTGTACGATATTCCTCTCTATGTCTACGCTACCATCGTCTGGAACAACGAGCCGGAAAACCCGGAAAACGTAATCATCAAAATCGGCAAAACGACACCGGAAGAAGGGCAACACAAAAATAGTTTATAATTCAAATATCATTCAACATGAAAATCAAAATCTATATCTGCATCACCCAGGACGTAAACGTCGAAGACGGCATCAACGAACTGAAAGTTGAAACCAAGACTTCCCGCAAGGAAGCCGACAAATGGCTCAAAGAGACCAGGGAAGAATGTGCCGACTACATGAAACAAAAGGATATGGAGTACGAATCCTACGGAAGGAATGGATTCCAGTACTATGAATCCGGCTACCAGTGCGCCAACCATTTCTCGGCGTCCGTCGAGGTGAACGAAGTCGAAATCAAAACCAAATAAACATGCAAGCAGATCCCTACGTGATAATGTATGACGCAAAAATTGTCGCCATACAGTCAGCGCTTAAGCAGCTTGGCCGGACACCAGTCATCGTTGAGCTTAAATATGCTCCACTGGAGCATATCCCCCTCATGATAGGAACCATATCAGGTTACTGCAGCCGAATAGAAAAGGTCGGTCTTGACGTAAACGGACGGCTCTTCGCCGAAGCCGATGACCAGACCCGTTTCGAAGGACTCTTCTACGAAGACCAAGATAATTACGTCATCGCCGATCCGACGATACTTCTCAACAAGATCATGTCTTCCGTGAAACTTCCGAAAGTAAAAACTTACGAATCCGAACCTTCGGACGGAAAAGATGAATTTGCTTCCTTATACGACGACATCTCGGATACCTGCAACGACGTCTCCAACTATGTCGGAGAGACTATCCTTACCAAGGGAGACATTCTCTCCCCGAAGAAACGCGCAGCCCTTGACCTCCTCCGGCTCGCCGCCGATGAGCTCAAGGACAGGGCGCATAACATCCAACAATTAATCGCCTGAGGCAAAAAATAGAGCCTATGAAACAGATTACAATCGAAGTACTTGTTCAGAATGCCCTCCGACTTGCGGATGGCAGGAGCATCAGCTTCCAGCTGGACGAAGACGGATACGTGTACAATGTCCGGAATATGAATGACATTCTGCCTCTCGAAAACTACCTTATGCTCTATTGCCCGGGCATAGAAGGAAACCAAAAGGCCCTTCTCTGTCCCCGCAGGGAGGACTGTTTCACTGAAGAGGAAATCGAAAACTGGTTCAGAAACGAAAACCCCTGCCAGGACGATGAACCGGAATTCAACGGAACTGTTTTCCTTAGATGAAAAAGAAATTCACAAAGCAGCAGATAGACGACGTCCTGTTCTACGAAGGACGCTTCTGTGGATCCGGAGGAAATGCCGACAACACGGGACTCTCCATCGAAGATGTCAAGCAGATTCTTTCAAAATACGCGTAAACATGAACAGACTCGAACCGAAATCAATGTGCCCGATGGGCATCAAACTCTATAACGGAACAACCGTTCTCGCCGGCTCAGCCGCCTGCAAGAACTGCCGTCATCACTGCGGCTCTAACAAAGAGACAGTCCTGTGCGCCGTTGAACCCTTCACAATCAAACGGGCCAAGGAACTTGAGACGAAGTGCTTCGGCAAGCACCTCAAGACCAAAGACGGCAGGAACGCGCACGTCATATGCTGGGACCTCACGGGAGAACACGGCGGATCGGATATTATCGTCCAGATTTATCCTTCGGATGAGAAACCCGAAGAGTTCCTCCGCTATGACTCCGAAGGTCGCTGTGTCGTCGAAGGAATAAACCATAACAGGTACGATCTTTTTCTTGAAGACAGGGAAGCCACCTTCGAAGCCACCCTGGAATATGTGGTACACAAGACCGTCACCGTTGTGGCAGAAACAGAAAAAGAAGCTGCCGAGGTGATTAAGGAACTTGAACCGGAATCTATCTTTGAATCCGAAACCATCAAAGTCTCCGAACTGGAAGACCTTCAGATAGTTGACATACAGAAATTGTAAAAAAATTATTTTTTCAACCAAATTCGTTCCTGTACCCTCAAGGAACGCTTCGCTCTCCTCCTTCGGGTAGTCACAAATTTGTATCTGTTCAGTCAGCCAAGGGGCGCTGTATGCTCCCCTTGGCATTAAAAATATAAAATCATGAACAATACAAATCTCAAATCCCAAATTGCCGAAGCGTTCCGCCGGAGCGGCGGACGGCCGATCCAAGTCCTTATGCTCTTCTTCAACGAGCTCGAGCTCAGACGCTCCAGGAACCCCGATGCGTGGGTCAACACCCGCAACATCTACTTCTCCGATGAATTCGCTGCGCTCGACGCCTATGCCGAAACCCGCTGTCCCGCAAGCCAGCTCACGGACGGCGAGTCTCCCGAGGAACTCGAAACCAAGATGCTCGGCATCATCAAGAACTTCCAGGATACCAACTGGCTGCGTACCGAACTCTATCCGTCACTTTAATCTCCATTTCCAATGAACACATATTCACTCTATCTGTGGCCCGACTCTCAGGAGTTCGTCGGACGCTCAGACTGTTTCTTCTACAACGGCGAAAACAACCCCCAGAACGAAGACGATGACTTCGACATGAGCCTCAGCCAGGCGATCTTCGTCCCGGACGAAAAGGGAGATTATCTCCTTCTGGACCCTTCGGCCGATAACAGCCTTATCCCCGGTCAGTGGGGGTGCTCATACGATGAAGATGACTCTCCGAAACTCTTCGTTGAGATCCTCGGCTGGGGAACCTGCCTCAACGGCGACAAAGTTGCCCGTGTCGAGGGAGGTCACTTCGTGAAAGTATCCTAATTATGGCGAATTCGCCATAATTAAAATTTTAAGAACTATGATACGAAATAAATACTCCGTCGACATCCGCAACAGGATTGTCAGCGACCGCGGATACTTCGACTCCATGGCCGCCATCGAGGGTGCCCGAATGACCACCGAAGAGAGGGACTTCATCAAGTCCAAACTCACTGAGGTAATCAGTTATATTGACAACAAAATCCTCATCAAGAAATGAAATTCGATTTTCTTACCATTGAACTGGCCGACGGACGCACCGTCCGCGGCTACCACTACGGCGGCCGCCTCGACAGGGATGACGTCCCTGCGGGATTCCATAAATATGACCTAAGGGAGGCCGACGTCGACTGCGGCGACATAGCGTCCATTTCGGACTACGTCCTCGTGAACCACTTCGGCACCTTCATCACCGAAGAAGACCTTAACCTCACTGAAGAGATTGCCGTCAACTACTGGAACTGGGATCCATACGTGGACCTGAACATATCCGTAGGGGACAGGGTAATCTATCGTCCTGACTGGGGGCACGGCTCGCCCAAGGTTGCCATAGTCACAGCCATCGAGCTATGCAAAGCGCACCGCGAGAAATACGGAAAGACGGTCCGGACCATCCCTTCGGAAAAGATCGAGTACGGAAACTTCACCTTCGACAACGGCAACTGGGCCTACGGCGACCATATCCTGTGCAAGTGCCAGTTTCCCATAGTGAAAGAAACTTCACTCAAGGAACGACTCGAAGAAAAACTCGATGTGCTCCCCACCTGCATGGATTACAAGAGCCTCCTCGACCACGTCCGTTCCCTGACGAACCTCAAGGACAATGAAATCCGCGACATATACGGGCCCTGGACATACCGCAAATGGGCGGCTTACTTCGGATTGTAGCGATACCATGGAAAAGATTAAAGTGGTCGGGGCTTTGCCCTACGACAGAGTCCGAAAGGACTGTCATGCAATCAAGGACGGCAACAACCAGGTGATTCATCACTACGGATGGCAGATAGCGAAGTTCCTCAACCCCGGATTCGAATTCGGAACGATTATCCTCGTTCCGATACCGGGGCATACGGGAATCGCAAACCAGACCCTGAAACTCTCAGAAGTGATATCCTCGTTCCTGAATGTACGCGGATTCTTCGCCGCCGTCTCCGACGTGCTCATGTGCGATAGGCACGAGCCTCTCTACGACATCAAGAAACGCGGCGAAGACATTTCAAAGATTCCTCTCGGCATCCGTTACAAGAGCAAACGCCACAAGCAGGAACTCGCCTACTGGCTCAGCCGTCTCGGAACCATCGAACAGCATCCGGAATACAGGCTTCCGAACCTGAAAATCTACCTCGTGGACAACGTCGTGGATACCGGTTATACCGTAAGGGAGGTATTCAAAGTGACATCGAACCTCCCTGTAATAGCAGTAGGGGATTCAGGACTCCATATGGTGGAATAAACTCAAATGATACTTTCCATAACTTTCTTTCCTCGCAAAAAAGTCCAAAAATACATTCCGCTATGCTTCACCGGCCCGACCCCCAATTGGGGGCCGGGCCTTTTCATTTTGCCCTTTTTTGCGGCCATTCCATCAACAAGGCCGCAACTATGCGACCTTGCATAATAAACAAACTTGAAGAATAATTCTGAATCAATATGGAAAGTATTGGACAATACGATGTCGAGGTAGAAATTCTCGACGAAAAAGACAACGTAGTCGACTCCTCGACGGTTCTGATGACCAACGACTATCAAGAAGCCCTTGAGGCCTCCAGGAAAGTCGAACTCCATTCGGACAGGGAACAGGTTTCCATCTGGGAATGGGACGAAGACAGAGAAAACGTCATAGACTCGACAGTAATAAAAGAATACTCAAAATCTTGACGACCATGCCATACGAATACCGCGGCCGCAAAGGCCCCCAGCGACTCACTCCCAAGCAGCTCAAAGCAAAGATGGGCAAGGCTGCAAAACGGGAATAAGAAAAATACAAACTAATACGTAAATGATTCTCAACATGAAACCGAAACGACACATCTACAAGGACTGCATCATCTTTGAATATCCCGACAACAGTTTCCTAGCCACGGCTATCGATGCGGCCCGGGAATACCTCGCAAAACAATTCTAGGAAGTCATGAGAGTAAAAGTAAAATTCCGTCTGGGGTATATACGCTTTGCCTACGCCGTAGGCAACCATGGATTCGGTTATTTCTCCCAGGCACACAAGGAAAGTATCGAAACCAACGAACCCGTTTATCTCACGGGCTACTACTACAACGTCCGGCACGGATGTTCCGAACTGATCGACGAAAAGGAAATCATAGCCAAGCCTACGGTGTCCCAGGTTAAGAAGTTCATGAAAGACTGCATCAACATAATCAAAGAGAGTTATTATGGCTGCGCCAATCACGATTGATTCCCTCAAGAAAAACGTACGTTGCGTACTGGAACTCCATGGACTCACCGAAAAACTATCGGAAAGCATCCTTGAAGACATCCTGCCGCACATCAGGGCCTACGCCGGCCAAAGAGCCGACGTCCTGCATGAAGAGCCGCAATACCTTGCGAACAACCCCCGGAACGTCTATGACTACTCCGTCCGGAACCTGTATGCCGACAAGTCTGACATACGTGAGAAGGCATACCTGCTCCTGATCGACAACCGCCACGGAATCAAAGATACCTACGAACTCTCCGTCGGAGGATTCGAGAGCACGGTCATCGACAAACGCGTCGTAGTAAAGACGCTGCTTGACAAGTGCTGCAAGTGTGCTGTACTCGTACATAACCACCCCTCGGGCAACCCCCGTCCGAGTCATGCGGACATACGCCAGACAAAGGAGCTGCGCGACGCATTTGCGACGCTCGACCTCCAGCTCCTCGACCACGTGATAGTGGGGGAGGACTCCTTCTTCTCGTTCAGCGAAGACTCGCTTTTCACATGCAACTAACCTATCAACATATACAATATGCTCATAAGAACAAAAACCATCAAGGTGGCCGGTAACGACGCGGTCCCGGTCATCTGTGAATGCGAAATCACGAAAGGTCTCGGAATACTCTTAGTCGGACTGGCTGATATGGCCGTGAAAGAATCCCTGCTCCGTACCGTCACCGCCCTTGAGGCTTCCGGCTACGGAATCCCGGGAAAGAAAATAGTCGTAAACCTCGCCCCTGCGGATCTCCGCAAGGACGGAACGGGTTACGACCTCCCCATCGCGCTCGCGATGCTCGCCGCTTCCGGGCAGGTCGAACTACCCGGACTCGAAGAGGCCGTCATCCTCGGCGAACTAGCCCTTGACGGGCAGCTGCGCCAGGTACCCGGAGCCGTGCAGGCATTCTTCCACTGTAAAGACGCCTCAAACGGCGTCAAGACCCTTGTCCTTCCCTTCGAGGATGCAAAAGACCTCTACGCCGCCTTTGGTGACGAAGTGGAAAACGGCGGCATCCGTGTCTACGGGGCCATGTCGCTTCCTGAAGCTATAAATGCACTAAAGGGCAGTTTACCAGCCATCCAGGAGCGAATCGAGAAGGAGAACTCCCTGCAGGAATCCAAGCAGGATTTCTGGAGCCACATAAGGGGCAACGAGCTGGCCCGCAGGGCACTGGAAATCGCGGCGGCCGGCGGACACAACATGCTCCTCATCGGGGCGCCAGGAAGCGGGAAAGCAACGATTGCACGAGCTCTCATGGAGCTGCTCCCTCCTTCTGATGCCAAGGCCTACGAAGAGACGGCGAAAGTGTATTCCGCAACGGGAGACCTGAAGCGTTACCTCCTCTGCCGCGGCGGACACCCTTTCAGGGCTCCGCACTACAGCGCATCGCTATCCGCGATGCTCGGCGGCGGCTCCGGAGACGCCATACGTCCCGGAGAAGTGTCCCTTGCGAACAACGGAGTCCTCTACATGGACGAGTTCGCCTGCTGGCCGAAAGCCGCCACGGAAGCGCTGCGCGGTCCGCTCGAAGACGGGAAGGTGGTCATCAGCCGCCTGCGCAGCAAAGTGGAGTTCCCCTCAAGGTTCCAGCTCGTCGCGGCCATGAACCCCTGTCCCTGCGGATACCACGGCGAAGGTGACAGATGCACCTGTACGCCAAGCCAGAGGCAGCTCTACATGAGCCGCCTGAGCACCCCCGTCTACGACAGGATAGACCTGCAGGTATGGACTCACCAGACACATCCGGAAGGAGTAGAAAACCTACCCGAGAACGTGGACGAAGTACGCAAGAGGGTTGCTGCGGCAAGGGAAATCCAGAAATTGCGGTTCGGAGGGACGGACCGCCTGAACTTTGACATGTCCGCAAAGGAAATCGAACTCTTCTGTCCCCGGGACGAGAACGTAAAGGAACTCCTGGAGAAAGTCATCGTCAGGCTCGGCCTCTCCGTGCGCGCTTACCTCCGTATCCTCCGTATCGCCCGCACCATCGCGGATCTCGACGGAAGGGAGAACATCAACACGAATGATGTATGCGAAGCAGCCGGATTCCGGTTCCTTGACAGGCTTGATAACAGCCTGGAGGCTCGTGTAATGCAGAATTCCATTATAGATTTTTCATAATGAAAAAATAATAATTATATTTGTGGAAAAGTATGCATATGGCTATAGATAAAACATACACTTCAGAGAATCCATTCTACAAGACTGTAGACATCCCAGATAAATATTTCTGCGACCGAGAAACAGAGACCGCTAAACTCATAAGCTATACGGCGAGCGGCAACGACACCGTAATTACCGCAAAGCGCAGGATTGGAAAGAGCAGCCTCTTGTATCATCTTTTCCGCCAACCGGAAATCAAAGACAAATACAACACCCTAATGGTGGATATCAACCAGACTAAATGCGAAGCTGATTTCCTCCAGCGCCTGAGTGGCGCTCTATTAAAATCCAGCTTCGCAAAAGCCCAGAAAGGACGCAAAAAAATTACCGAGATTATCCCGGAGCTGAAAGTCTACGCAAAGGTCGACTTCAAAGTCCTTTCCGCTGGAGCTGAAACCGTCATCAAGAATAAATACGACCTGACACTGGAGAAGATCTTTGATTTCATGGAAAAAACAGACCGACCGAACATAGTCGTCTTCGATGAATTCCAAACCATCGAGGATTATCCTGAAAAAATGTCCGCAATACTCCGGACCTTCATTCAGAAAATGAAGAATACCAGGTTTGTCTTTTCAGGAAGCGAAGAACATATGCTCAACTCAATGTTCAAGGACATAAACAAACCCTTCTATAAAAGCGCTCTGCATATGGAACTCCGGGCAATACCGGAAAAGACTTATTGTGATTACTGTTCAAGGATGTTTGCAATATGCGGGAAATCTATTACCGAAGATGCTGTCAAACTTGTCTATAACCTCTTCAGTGGAAACACCTACGACATACAGCAGGTGATGAACCTTGTGTTCATTCACACAAGAAAAAA
>Ga0310690_10004894_pt1 | contig 18602 bp, 21 predicted proteins | sample AusTroGonzalo_MG_2_FD_207661 | JGI IMG/M metagenome (GOLD analysis project Ga0310690, IMG submission 207661) | Bovine rumen microbial communities from tropical cattle in Woodstock, Queensland, Australia - Gonzalo_04 (v2) (version 2) | ecosystem: Host-associated > Mammals > Digestive system >...
GCATCGGTTTGGTCAGTTCGTTCTTTGCAAACAAATCGGAAATTCAAAAATATGAAAACAAACCACTTTTGCCTAAACTTCCATCAGAGATTAATCAAATTGAAAAAATCCGTTTGAGTAATCATACAAATACTTTAACTTTTATTCGTGAAAACGGTGTTTGGGTGCTCAAAGAAAAGCCTGACTTTCCGGTTTATCAAGAACGCATCAGAAGTTTTTTAAGTGCCTTAATGGAAGGAACTTTTTATGAGAAAAAATCAAACAAGGCTGAAAATTTAGCGAACTTCGGTTTGTTGGCTTTAGAGGCTGAAGGATCAACAGCCACACGTATTGAGTTGCTCAACAACAATGATGTTACTTTAGAGGCTTTAGAAGTTGGAAAATATAACCTTGAATTAGGGCGTGGCGGAATGGCTGCTTATGTCAAATTTGATAATAAATTTCAAGTCTGGAAGGCAGATATTGATTTTGTTGACCTGACACTTGATCCGCATTTGTGGACATACAGCCATCTTTGGGATTTAAGATTTGGTCGTTTGATCAGCATTAATGGGCAGAAAAATCAGGATTTGCTTGCTGATTATATGAAGCGTTTTTTGAATATTCCTTTTATTCAGGCTCAAGAAAATATCAAACATGCCCGAAAAATTGCAACATTAAATTTTGAAGTCGAAAATGATCTTGATGTTTCATTAAATATTTATCAGGCAGAAAAAAAATATTTCGTGAAATATGAATTTAGAAAAGAAAATGTCAATAAACACATTGAATTATTTGATAAATCTGCAAGCATGAATTACTTTGAAATAAGCTCCAAAGACTGGGAAAAAATTAAAGATGTTACAACAATGGTCAAAAGAAAAAATTGAACGTTATAAAAAGCTTGCTGTCACAGCAAGCGTTCTTTGTTCCTGCGTTCTTTTTGCTGTTAAACTTTTTGCCTCCCTTGCAACCGGCTCTTTGGCTATTTTATCATCTCTTATAGACAGTTTATCTGATATTGTGGCTTCACTGATTTCTTTTATTGCCGTTAAAATTTCTCTCAAGCCTGCATCTTGTTCATATCGTTATGGCTATTTTAAGGCCGAACATCTCAGTGCCTTAGCGCAGGCAGCTTTTCTTGCCGGATCCGGTTTGTTTGTGATGTACAACGGCGTGGATCGCTTTATTCACCCGACGCTCTTAAAACAAACACAAGTCGGTATTTTTGTTATGGTTGTCAGCCTTATATTAACCTTGTTTTTAATTGTTTTTCAGAAACATGTTTCCAAACACACAAACTCAATGGCCATTAAAGCAGACAGTGCGCATTATGTTTCAGATATTTTAACAAATCTCTCCATCATTTTATCGCTTATTGTTGTTGAAGTTTTCCATATCACATGGTTTGATACTCTAACGGCTTTTGCCATTGCTTTTTACTTACTCTTTTACGCTTTTCAAATTGCGCTCGAGTCGATTGATGCCTTGATGGATAAAGAATTAAGCGAAGAGGTTCGCCAAAATGTTTTAAGTATGATTCAAAGCATCACACAAATTAAAGGTGTTCATGATTTGAGAACGCGAGATTTGGGCAGTATTTATTATTTTGAATTACACATTGAATTAAATGGTAATTTATCTCTTTTAGAGGCACATCAAATTACCGAACTGGCTGAAGAAAAAATCAAACAAGCTTACCCGAAGGCTCAAGTGTTAATTCATCAAGATCCTTTTGGCATTAAAGAAGATCGTTTAGATGATACTTTTGAAAATTGTGAGGTTTAAATGACAACAAAGAAAGAAGAAAAGCCTCTTTATTTGGGGCATAGAGAAAGATTAAAAGATCGCTTCTTAAAAGATAATGGCGTATCTATGCCTGACTATGAATTTTTAGAACTTTTGCTAACTTTTGCTATTCCGAGGCGTGATGTGAAAGACGATGCAAAAAAACTTTTAACAAAATTCGGTTCGTTAAACAATCTCTTAACTGCCCCTAAGATGCAACTTGAAGAATGTGGTTTAAGCCAAAATACAATTTCACTTTTCAAGGTTATTTTAGCTCTGTTTAAACGCTTAACCTTTTCTCGCATCAAAGAAACACACAATGCTATTTTCACGCACTTTGACTATGTTTTAGATTATTGCAAGGCCAGTATTGCTGATGCTCAAGTTGAAGAATTTCATGTGATGATGCTTGATAAAAAACTACAACTGATTGAAGACAAACTCATTCAAAAAGGAAGCATTGATGAGGTGCCGGTTTACACCAGAGATGTTGTTAAAGCCATTTTAGAGGCTCATGCAACATCAGTTGTTTTATATCATAATCATCCGAGCGGAAATTGTTCGCCTTCAAAAGATGATATTGCGAGAACGAAAGAAATTTCAGAAGCTTTAAGGCCTTTAAATATTAAACTTTGTGACCACATCATTATTTCTAAAGACAATTACTTTAGTTTTCACGATAATAAATTAATTGATTTTATATAAAAAATGAGCCCCGATAAAATCGGGGCTTATCTTTCTAGAAGTGATCATCACACTTTCTGATGAGATCTTCAATATTCTCAGGCGGCCAACCCGGTGTTTCCATACCGAGATGGATACCCATTTTTGCCAACACTTCTTTAATTTCGTTCAATGATTTACGACCGAAATTCGGCGTGCGGAGCATTTCTGCTTCTGTTTTTTGAACAAGATCACCGATATAGACGATATTGTCATTCTTCAAGCAGTTTGCTGAACGAACTGAAAGTTCGAGTTCTTCAACCTTCTTAAGTAAATTACGATTAAACGGTAATTCTTCTTTGATATCTTCAATATCACTTTCAGGTTCATCAAAATTAATGAACGGTCTTAACTGATCTTGTAAGATACGAGCCGCATAGGCCACAGCATCTTCCGGAGTAACAACACCGTTGGTTTTAACAACCAATGTTAACTTATCATAGTCTGTAATTTGACCGACACGAGTGTTTTCAACTTTGTATGAAACTTTCTTAATCGGTGAATATATTGCATCAACAGCAATTACACCAATCGGCGAATCGGAAGATTTATTTTGGTAAGCAGGAACATATCCCTTACCCGTTGTAACCGTTAATTCCATTGAAATTTTGCCGCCGGCATCAAGATTACAAATCACATGGTCGGGATTCATAATCTCAACATCATGACCTGTTTCAATCATGGATGCAGTCACTGTGCATGGACCTTCAGCGTCGAGATACATTGTCTTCTGACCTTCACTGTGAACGGCAACGGCCAAACCTTTAATGTTCAGAACAATATTCGGAACATCTTCACGCACACCAGGAATAACGGAATATTCGTGTAACACACCATCAATTTTAATGGCTGTTACGGCACCGCCTTGTAAAGAGTCTAACAAAACTCTTCTTAAAGCGTTACCCAAAGTTAACCCAAAACCTCTCTCGAGGGGTTCCACAACTATTTTAGCTTTATTTTCTCCTTCGGAGCTGACATCTAAATTAGTCGGTTTAATAAGTTCTTGCCAATTTTTTTGAATCACCGGAGTACCCTCTTAAAATTTAAAGTATTATATGAACAAAACAACCGGCGGAAATATAAGGCCAATTTCCGCCAGTAAAAAACTATACGCGACGTCTTTTTCTTAAACGGCAACCGTTGTGCGGAATAGGTGTTACATCGCGAATCGATGTAATTGTAAAACCGACAACTTGTAAAGCTCTGACGGCTGATTCACGACCAGAACCCGGACCTTTAACTTCAACCTCTAAGGTTGTCATACCGTTTTCTTGAGCTTTTTTGCCTGCTTCCTCTGCTGCAACTTGTGCGGCATAAGGAGTAGACTTTCTTGAACCTTTAAAACCTTGTGCACCCGCTGTTGACCAAGCAACTGTATTACCTTGCGCGTCTGTTATGGTCACCCGAGTGTTATTAAAGGTAGAATTCACATGGGCAACGCCAGATGTGATATTCTTCTTTTCTTTTTTCTTAACACGTTGTGTTGCTGCTTTTGCCATTATACCCTCACTTATTTCTTCTTATTGGCAACAGTTTTACGTTTACCCTTACGAGTACGCGCATTTTGTTTTGTGCTTTGTCCGCGAACAGGTAAACCTTTACGATGTCTTAAACCTCTGTAGCAACCGAGATCCATCAATCTTTTAATGTTGACACCAACCTCGCGACGAAGCTCACCCTCGACTAAATAGTCGCGGTCAATCACTTCACGAAGTTTTGAAACTTCTTCATCGCTCAAATCTTGCACGCGGCGATCTAAAGAAACACCGGACTTTGTGCAAATATCTTGAGCTGTTTTTCTACCAATACCAAAAATATAGGTCAAAGCGACCTCAACCCTTTTGGCACTTGGGATATTTACGCCAGCTATACGAGCCAAATTAATTCTCCATTATCAATAAATAAACATTCAAAAAGTTGATCACCACTTTTCAAAATTAAGCGGATTATAGTAAAATATTTTACAGAGTCAATAGGTTTTTTAAACTTTTATAAATTTTTTATTGCAAGCCTATAATGGCTGCAATTTTAGCTGCCGTCGCTTCAATCGGCCCGGTCCCGTCAACACAACGAAGAAGCCCTAATTTTTCAAAGTATGAAATGGTCGGATATGTTAATTGACGGTAGTTAACAAGGCGATTTTTAACCGTTTCACGATTATCATCCGCACGTTTGATAAATTTTGTGGAACCACATTTATCACAAACACCCGCCACTTTGGGCTTCAAGTTCTTATCATGATAACCTTCACCGCAAACGGCACATGTGTAACGCCCTAAAATGCGATCTATAATCACTTCATCAGGAACTTGAATTTTAATAACATGGTCGAGATTTATGTTTTTCTGCTTTAAAATTTCTTCCAAAGCCTCAGCCTGTGGCAACGTACGCGGAAAACCATCCAAAATAAAACCATTTTGACAATCAGGTTCATCTATGCGAAAAGAGACCATTTGAATGATCATCTCATCGGTAGCAAAACCTCCTTTATCTAAAACTATCTTAAGCTCTCGCCCTAAAGGTGTGTCCTTTAGCGCTTCCGCACGAAGCATTTCACCTGTTGAAAGGTGGCAGATGTGCGCCCTATCACGCAGAAGACGCGCCTGTGTGCCTTTACCGCACCCGGGCGCTCCTGTTAAAACTATCCTTAAAGGTTTTTCCATTCTAGTGACGTTTCTTGGCATTCACAATAGCTGCTTTTTTGAGCAAGCCTTCATATTGATATGCAATCAAGTGTGATTGGACTTGTGTCATGAAATCCATCGTTACTTGAACAACGATCAACAAAGTTGTTCCACCTAACACAAACGGCACGGAAAGTTTTGCAATTAAAATTTCAGGCAAAATACACAAAGCCGTTAAATACGTTGCACCTAAAACCGTTAAACGCGTGATAACATAATCAAGATACTCTGCTGTGCTGTTACCAGGACGAATACCGGCAATAAAACCACCGTGTTTCTTCAAATTCTCTGCCGTTTCTTCGGGGTTGAAAACAACCGCCGTGTAGAAGAAAGAAAAGAACACGATCAAAAGCGCATATAAAATGAGATAAAGGGGACGCCCGTGGCTAAGCCATTGGTTGAGTGTTTGAACCCATGCCGGACCATTTTGGGCAGAAAAATTGGCAATGGTAATCGGTAGCAAAAGAAGTGAGCTCGCGAAAATCGGCGGAATAACACCTGTCGGGTTAATTTTCAAAGGCAAGTGAGAACTCTCTGCTGCCGTCATACGCATACCGACCTGACGCTTCGGATATTGGATAACAATTTTACGTTGTGCACGTTCAACAAACACAATGATGTAGATTAAAGCCAAAGCCATCACAAACAAAAGCAAAATAACAGCCATTGACATTGAACCGATACGACCTAATTCAAGTGTACGAGCTAAGGCGGCCGGAATGTTTGCAATAATACCAACCGTGATGATGAGTGACGAACCGTTACCCACACCGCGCGACGTTATTTGATCACCAAGCCAAACAACAAACATTGTACCACCAACCAAAGAGATGATTGTTGTGAAACGAAAGACAAAACTCGGAATAACCACAGCTGAAGCCCCTGCACCGTTTGTGATACTCTCCAAACCAACGGAAATACCATAACCTTGAATGATTGTGATAAACACCGTCAAAACTTTTGTGTAATGTGTTATTTTACGATGTCCGGCTTCTCCCTCTTTCTTTAAAGCCATTAAAGAAGGAACAACGCTTTGCCCTAATTGAATAATAATGGATGCTGAAATATAAGGGAAAATGTTTAAGGCAAAAATGGTCATACGAGACAAAGCACCACCGGAGAACATATTAAACATGCCCAAAATTCCGCCTTCATGTTGAGAAAAGACTTCAGACAAAACTGCCGTGTCAATACCAGGCAACGGAATAAACGTTCCAAGCCTGAAAATAATTAAGGCCAAAATCGTGAACCACAATCTCTTCTTTAAATCTTCTGCTTTACTGAAGGCTGACATATCTAAACTTGCCGCCATTTTTTCTGCCATTGATACCATTTATTTTTCCTTTTTTCTTTATTTTTCAAACCAAAACATCGGACTTCATGCGAAAATCCGTTTTGCCTAATTTAATACACTCAAAATAAATATGTAAGCTTAAATTGTGCGTTATCCTCAAAAAATTAAGCCCCTTGTTGAAAAGGGGCCTAACAACAGCGTTAAAGCGCTTCATAATATGCCCTTATATCTTCAAGATACGGCCCGAAATCAGCTTCGGCGTATGCTCCCGAGACAATAACGGCATTGAGCCATGTTTGAAGTGCTAAAAAATCTAAAGCCGACAAATCATGAGCACATTTGGCAAAAAGCTGTATTTTTTCCTGTGTTGCAATCCATATCGTATCTGTTTGCCCACAGTGATGTGCAATCATATCCGATAAAGAATCAAACACCCTTGCTCCTTCTGCCAACAATGAAACGCCAAATGTTTGAGTTACAATTGCTACTTTTTTTGCTTGTTTTATTTTTTTCATAACATAATTGTTTGAAGGTATATAATTATATTGATAATAGATTTGTTGAGGCTTTGAAAATAATCTTAAAGTTTTCAAAAATCAAGTTCGCAAAATAAATATTTAGAGCTAAAAATTATATTCTTGCTTTTTTGATTACTTTTTGCATCAGTGTTGAAAAAGCATATTCTTTGATTTTTTGAGAGTTAATAAAAAAGCCATCCGAAACCGGACAATCAGATTTTAATATGCAAATTTTAAGTTTCATGTTAATGTGTGTGAAGATATGGGAGACAGTTTCCGGTGTTTCCTCGGCATTTGCAAACATTTTTTCTTCAGACCACGGAAATTCATAAAGACCTGAAAGCAAACCCTTTTGTGTACGTTTCCGGATAAGAATTTCCCCTTTTTTGTTTTTAATGATATAAACATAACCACTGAAAACCTTTTTGGGTGTTTTTTTGCGAATCGGAATCTCTTCTACATTCGGCAAATTTTTAGATTGGCAAAATTTTTGAACAGGACACATATTACATGAAGGATTTTTAGGCGTGCAAACTGTTGCTCCCAAATCCATAATCGCAGACGCATAATCTGCCGCACGCTCTCTGTCCGTTAAAGCCTCTGCCTTTTGCCTGATTTGAGGCATAATTTCATCCTGAGGGTCGGTCAAATGATATAATCGGCAAATAATGCGGGCAACGTTACCATCCACAACAGTTTCCGGCGCGTTAAATGCTAAAGCCAAAAAGCTTGCTATTGTGTATGGACCTAAACCTTTCAGTTTTAAAACATCTTCTTTTTTTTGCGGAAAGACACCCTTAAAATTATGCATAATGATTTCAGCACTTTGATGAAGGTTTCGTGCACGAGTGTAGTAACCGAGCCCTTGCCAATAAAGATTAACCTCCTCTTGAGTTGCATTTGCCAATGTTTCTACCGTTGGAAAATGAGAGACAAATTTTTCAAAATAGGACAATACGGTTTTCACCGTTGTTTGTTGAAGCATTAACTCGGAAACAAGAACGATATACGGGTTCGGATGTGCCCCGCCTTTATGGCGCCACGGCAGATCACGTCCGTTATTTTTATACCACTCTAAAAGTAATTTTGAAAATTCATTTTTCATACAAGTCTTATAAAATCTCTGACCTGAATTGTCAATCAGAACGTAAGAAAAAAGCAGAACCGAAGTTCTGCTTTTTTAGGAGTTTCAAAATGAAAAAAATTATTTAATTAAAAGGGAAACCAGTTTCTTACCGGCATCCTCAAGTGAAATATTGTCACAAACCGCAACTTCTGATGCCAAACGGTCAAAAGCTTGTTCATAAATTTGACGCTCGCTGTAAGACTGTTCTGCCAAATTTTCCTGGCGATACAAATCACGCACAACTTCCGCCACTGCGACCGGATTGCCCGAATTGATTTTGTTTTCATATTCCTGAGCACGACGTGACCACATCACTTTTTTAATTTTTGGTTTGCCTTTTAAAATTTCCAAAGCTTCATTCATTGTTGACTTTTCTGAAATTTTACGCAAGCCGACATGATCAACTTTTGCAAGCGGAATACGAAGTGTCATTTTGTCTTTATCAAAATTGACAACAAGCAATTCAAGCTCAGAACCCGCAATGGTCTGCTTCGAAATATCCGAAATTTTGCCGACACCATGCGTCGGGTAAACAACATACTCACCCGAATTGAACGAAACGGTCGGTAATTTTTTAATAGCCATTTTCTTCACCTATTCTTTTTTTTTATTAAAACACGACTCGTTATACCACATTTTTAGACCAAAATCTAGTCTAAATTTAAAAAAAGTTTAAATTTTAGGGAAGAGCCCTGTCTGCCGTAGGGCTTCACCGACCACCATGACCGCCGAAAGAGCCACATTAATGGATCGGGCGTTTTTGTTCATCGGGATTAAAAGACGGGCATCAACTGTTTGATGGACAATCTCCGGAACACCGGCACTTTCACGTCCCATCAGGATAATGTCATTCTTTTGAAAATTGAATTCGGTATAAGGTTTTGAAGCATGCGTGGTGAGCAAAACAAGCCTGCCGTATTCATCTTGGTGTTCTGCTCGATAATTTAGAAAATCATCCCAAGATTTATGACGCTTGAAATTTGCCATCTCAAGATAATCCATTCCGGCTCGTTTTAAGCCTTTATCATTAAAGAGAAAACCACAAGGCTCGATGATATCCATCGGTAAATCAAGGCACGCTGATAACCTCAAAAGCGTGCCTGTGTTTTGTGCAATATCCGGTTGAAAAAGCGCTAAGCGCATTTTAATTTTTTCCTTGTTTGGCTTGCTTCGCGGCATAAACAGCGCCAAAATCAATCGGCGTTAACATCATTGGCGGAAGCCCGCCTTCCATTAAGCATTGTGTGACAATGTTGCGCGCAAACGGGAAAGTTAACCTCGGAATTTCAATGTTTAAAATCGGATCTAAATGCTCTTGCGGAACCGTTAAGGTGACAACCGCCGAGTAAGTTAATTCTAGAATGAAAAGTTTTTTGGCATCAACATCTCCGTTTAATGCCAAATTTAAATCAACGTTATAGGTATTCTCTTCTAATTTTTGAGTGTTAACCGAAATGTTGACCTGAAGTTCGGGTTGTTTTGTGATTTCTTTAAAAATTCCGGGAGCATGCGGAATTTCCAAAGATAAATCTTTAATATATTGACTGTTGATCATCAAAGTCGGCTGTTGTTCTGCCATTTTCATACCTCTCTTAAAAAAAATTGTTTTCGTCAGTTTTACTGCAAATATTTTCTGCCGTCAAATGAAATATAACAGTTGATAATAATTCTTAAATGCTTTATATATTATTTTGTTATTCAGATTTTTAATTAGAGGAAAAAGATGGCTGCTTATATGGATTTAATTTTTTTGGGAATCGTGGTTGCTCTTATTTTATTTCGTTTAAATAACGTATTGGGAACACGCCCCGATCATCCACAGATTAAAATTGTAACAAAAAAAGAATTTGATAAAATCTACGACATGATTCAAAACAAAATTCAAGATGATGAACGGTTTGGGGCCATCAAAGTTTCCGACACAAAAGCTGATGACGATTTATCACAAATTGAGAATTTTGATAAAAACATTTTCTTAAAACGAGCATCAAAGGCTTTTGAAATGATTTTGAATGCTTTTGCGAATCGTGATACAGAAACACTTAAAATGTTAACAACATCAAAACTTTATGAAAAGTTTTCTCAAATTATTGATGAAAGAAAGGCTCAAAACATCACTGCCGAATCGGAACTCATTAAAATTGATGAAATGAAAATTGATGACGTAAAGATTACCCAAAAAACAGCTAAGATTGCCATTAAATTTGTTTCTTCTCAAATTAACGTTTTAAAAAATGCTGATGGTGAAGTTATTGAAGGTGATGAAAATTTTGTTCAGCAAATTACGGATGTATGGACTTTTGAAAAAGATTTAAACAGCGCCTCACATGTTTGGTTGCTCTGCTCAACAAAGAAAAAATAATGAAAAAACTTGGTCTCTTCTTATTTGTTATTCTGATAAATGCTTGCGTGGTACAAAAACAATTTTCGCAAAACAATGTCGTGACTCTGCAGCCTAAAAGTTTTTCGGACCTTAACGGCTTTGACAGCGATCGTTTGAATGATATCAGTGCGGCTTTTAATTTAAGCTGCGAATCGATTCAAAAGAATCCAAAAATTTTGCAACAAAGTGAAATAAAAATAAAACCTCAATCTTATCTTGATGCTTGCAAAAAATTTGCAAGACTTAAAGTTAAAAATGATGATGTTTTACGTGTATTTTTTAAAACAAATTTTACACCTTATGCCATTTTTTATAACGGATCTGATGAAGGTAAATTTACATCTTATTATGAAGCAGAGCTCAGAGCCTCAAAGAAAAAACATGGCAAATATCAATATCCGATTTACGGTAAACCGAAGGATTTGGTTGAAATTAATTTGAAAGATTTTGACGAAACACTTCCGAACAAACGTATTTTAGGACGTGTGAAAGAAAACAAACTTGTGCCTTATTTGACGCGTGAAGAAATTGAAAAAGAAGGCATTGATGCGCCTGTTATTTTGTGGGGTGATGATAAAGTTGATATTTTCTTGATGCAAATTCAAGGCTCGGCGGTTGCAATCTTAGATGACGGAACATCCGTTCGAATTTCATATGCCGACAACAACGGACACAGATTTGTCGGTATTGGCGGTTTGCTTTTAAAAAAAGGTTTATTAAAGCCGGGCGAAGCTTCAATGGATAAAATCAGAGATTGGCTGAAACAAAATCCTGAAATTGCAAATGTTAATATGAATGAAAACCCGCGTTTTATTTTTCATAGAATCTCTGATGCCAAAGGCCCCATCGGCGCGCTCGGGGTTTCACTGACGGCCGGAAGAAGTTTAGCGGTCGATACGGATTTTGTTCCTCTCGGTAGCCTTTTATGGCTTGATACAACAGAACCTGGCGGAAAACCCTTACAAAAACTCGTGACGGCTCAAGACATTGGGGCCGCAATTAAGGGTGCTGTTCGGGGTGATTATTTTTGGGGGCATGGTGAAGAGGCTTTGCTGCAAGCCGGTAAAATGAATGCTCAGGGAAAATTTTATATTTTAGTGCCAAATGACTGATCAAGAAGATGACATTTTATGGCAAGAAATAACTGCCGACGTGCAAAGAATAAATGCACCGAATCGCGTTGAAGTAAAGCCTAAACAAAAAAAACATAGAAAAAAATTAAACAGAATAGATGATGTTGTTTTACAAAACTTTCATCATGATGTTGATTTCAATTCTTTTGCAGATATTGACAAGCAAACATTGAAACGTTTTAAGCGTGAAGAATTTGGTGTTGAGGCCTCGCTTGATTTACACGGATTTACAACAGATGAAGCTTTTGAAGCCGTTCATCGTTTTATTCTTAGTGCTTATAACCAAGGCAAACGTGCCATTTTAATTGTAACAGGTAAAGGTCTGCCTCACCCTGAACAAGATATTTTTGAAGCCAAAGGTGTTTTGAAACAGCAGGTTCCGAAGTGGCTTAAAAGTGACGAATTGGCACCAATGATTTTAACTTTCATTCACCCCTCACAAAAACTCGGCGGAAGCGGTGCACTTTACATTTTACTCAGAAGGAAAAGAAGTTAAACCTTATGCGGTAATTTACCATAGATCAAACCGCTGATACAATTGGGCAGAATCGAAAGGAAATAAACCGCCAAGCGCATGGCAAACGGAAAAGCAATCAACCCGACATTTTTTTCAACTCGATGAGCGATGATTGAAGCTGCTTTATCGGCCTCCATAAAAAACGGCATCGGACAAGTATTTTTATCGGTAATGCGAGAGCGAACGAATCCGGGACAAACAACAGATATTTGAATACCTTGAGGCTTAAAACGTTCACGTAAGGCCTCACCATAAGCCTTAACACAAGCTTTCGTTGCACTATACGACGGACAAGCCGGCAGGCCATGATAACCGGCAATAGAAGCCGTTATGACCACCGCCTTTTTGCTGTTATCTTTTCTTTTTTCAAAAATTTCCAACGCCGGCGTGATGGTGTTTAAAACGCCGAAAATATTTGTGTTAAATGTGTTATAAATATGTTCACAAGTTTCTTCACCCGTTGAAACACCTGCGTTTGCAAAAACAAGATTTAACGGCGCTTTTTGATCAGACTCTTCAATCCATTGTTTTAAGCTATCTTTATCTGTAACATCTAAAACTTTTGTATCTACTTTAATACCGCGATAACGGCATTTTTCAGCCACATTTTCAAGCCGTTCTTTGTTTCGACCGCTTAAAAAAAGATGTTCTGCTCCATGTTCGGCATAATAAATTGCCAACGCTTGACCAATGCCCGATGAAGCGCCTGTGATTAAGATGTTTTTAAATGATGTCATGGTTCTTTCCTAAGTAATTTTTTAACTTATTTTTCATATCATATATCAAAACATTTTAAAAAAGGAGAACTTTTTTGAACATATTAAGTATGACCGGTTTTGCACGTGCTGACGGAACTTTTGAAAGTGATGAGCTGAAATATGTTTTCACTTGGGAGATTAAAAGCGTTAATGCCAAAGGGCTTGATATAAAAATAAAAGCACCTTCCGGATTTGAAGAAATTGAAAATGAAGTTAAAAATTTTGTTGCACAAAAATTTACTCGCGGGACATTTTCTATTAACTTAAATGTGCAAAACGAATCGAAAAATACTTCTTTTGTGATTGATAAAGCCTTGTTAAATTCCCTAAAAGATGCGGTCACTCAAGTTTATTTCGAAAATGAAAATATTTTTGCAAAGCCCTCGCCTGCCGAGCTTTTAAAAATAAACGGTGTGTTGAAAATTAATGAAGTTATCTTAGACGAAGAAACAAAAAACGCCTTGCATCATGCTTTGCTTAAAACACTTGAACAAGCCTTAGAAAAACTTTATGTTTGCCGTGCAGATGAGGGTAAAAAAATAGGAGAAACTCTTCTTAAAATTTTAGATGAAATCGATTTAAAACGAGAAGCCGCCGAAAAAATTACGGAAAATATTCAAGTGCAAATCAGAGAAAAAATCTTAGAGCAAATTAAAGAATTTATTTCTGATGTTGATGTTTCTTCCGATCGCCTAGAACAAGAGGTTTTGTTTTATGTGATGCGCGCTGATGTAAGAGAAGAATTAGACCGCTTAAAAGCGCATGTTTTAAGCGCACGTGAAATTTTTGAAAAAGGCGGAAATATTGGTCGAAGACTTGACTTTTTATGCCAAGAACTCAATCGAGAGGCAAATACTTTATGCTCAAAATCAATGGATCTTGATTTAACAAAAATCGGCATGGATTTGAAGGCTTTCATTGAACAATTCAGAGAACAAGTACAAAATATGGAGTAAATAAGATGACTGAAGATATTATTTCTCATTTAAAATCAACCAGAAAAGGTGCTATGTTTATTATTGAAGCACCTTCAGGAACCGGTAAAACAAGTGTTATTAAAGAAATTTTGCGACAGGATCCAAATTTGAAATTTTCGGTATCGGTAACTACTCGTCCAATGCGTGAGGGAGAAGAAGAAGGTGTCGATTATTACTATATCACAAATGAGGAATATAATGAGCTTCAAAAGCAAGATGCTTTTTATGAGTGTGTTGACTCGCAATACGGCTCGAGGTACGGAACATTAAAATCTGAAGTCGATAGTTTCATTAATGTCGGGCAAGATGTCGTTTTTGACCTCGATTGGATCGGTATGCGTCAGATGAAAGAAAAAGCACCTGATAAGGTTGTGTCAATCTATTTATTACCTCCTTCCATTGCCGAAGTTAAAAGGAGGCTCATTAGTCGAGGAACCGACAGTGCTGCCGTTATTGACAAACGTATGGATTTAATTGTTGAAAAAATCAGACATTGGGATGAATTTGATTATGTGATTATCAATGTCGATTTGGAAGAAACCATTCGTAAAGTTCGTCGTATTATTTCTTGTGAGAGAATGAAACGTGTTCGTCAGCTCGGATTAGAGTCTTTTGTTGAGCAACTTATTGAAGAGGCTGAAGAGCAGTAAACATTTTGAAAGTGTGTTAAAATGGGGCAAATTTATGAAAGTGTTGAAGAACTTGTTGGACATACACCTCTTTTGCGCTTAAAGCGTATTGAAAAAAAATTTAAGCTGAAATCTCACCTGTTTGCCAAATGCGAATGCTTTAATCCGGCTTTTTCAATTAAAGATCGCATTGCCAAACATATGCTCAATAAAGTGCCTTTCACAAAAATTAATAAGGACACCGTTTTTGTTGAAGCAACTTCCGGAAATACGGGCATCGGGCTGGCTGCTTTGTGTGCTTCAAAAGGATATAAACTCGTCATTATTATGCCTGAAAATGTGACAAGAGAACGCATTTTAATGATTAAACATTTTGGAGCCGAAGTTATTTTAACACCTAAAGAAGACGGCATGAAAGGAGCTTCCCAAAAAGCTGAAATTTTAAAAGAAAAAAATCCCAATGTTATTATTTTAAATCAATTTGAAAACGAAGCCAACCCTGAAGCACACGCTTTAACAACGGCTAATGAAATTATTGAAGACATCGGCGGTGATGTAGATGTTTTTGTTGCAGGTGTCGGGACGGCCGGAACCATTACCGGAACGAGCCGTGTTTTAAAAACATGTAATCCCGATTTATACGTTGTTGCCGTGGAACCAAAATCAAGTCCTCTTCTAACCAAAGGATATGCGGGTACGCATAAAATCGGCGGAATCGGAGCAAATTTTGTACCGCCTTTTTATGATCAAAACCTTGTTAATGAGGTAATTGATATTGAAGATGAGGAGGCTTTCCTCGGGGCAAAAGCTTGCGCCGAAATTGAAGGTTTAGCTGTTGGTATTTCTGCCGGTGCAGCGCTTAAAGCTGCTATTCAAATCGGAAAAAGAGAAAATATGAAAGATAAAAATATTGTGGTTATCTTCCCTGATTCTATTGAGAGATACCTTTCAATGAGCTATTTTCAATAATAAGTTCTGAAACAAATTCAGAATAACAGAATGAAAGTTTTTTATGAAATTTAACTCAATACTCGGACGCTATCTATCCAAACAGATTATATGGACCTTTTTAATGGTTCTTTTGACCATTATGGGCATCATTATGATGTTTGACTGTATAGAGGCTTTGCGTCGTATTTCCGGCCGTGATGATACGGGGATGAGTTATGTTGTCAAATATGCTTTAACAAAGCTTCCCGAAACGATTGATAAAGTTTTGCCATTTGTTATGATGGTTGCCGCAATGATTACTTTTTGGCGGGTCAGCAAAAACAGTGAATATGTTATTATCAGGGCAGCCGGTGTGTCTGAATGGGGATTTTTAAAACCGGCTTTAATCGCTGTTTTTTTGGTCGGCATTTTTAACGTTGCCCTTATCAATCCGATTTCAGCAAAGATGTATGAAATGCATGCCACCTTAAAATATCGCTTTATTACGCGTGACCCTACGGCAATGCTTTTTTCAAGTAAAGGTTTGTGGATTAGGGAATCTGAAGGGCCGGATAAAGTTTTGGTTATTCAAGCAAAATCTTTAAGACAAGAAGATGCTCAAACGCTTTCCATGCGCGATATTTCTATTTTTGAAATGGATCAAAACAGTAAAATTCTGCGTCGCATTGATGGATTGGTCGGAGAATTAAAAAAGAAAAATTTCAAACTTCGCGGCGTACAAATATTTAAAAACGGCGAAAAAACAGAACAATTGCCGTCATACGAATATCAGACATCCATTACCTCACAGCGCATCAAAGAAAACTTTGTGGATCCGGATGCTATTTCCTTTTGGGAATTACCTGATACCATCCAATTTTATGAATCTTCCGGCTTTTCGGCAACGCGGCACAAAATGCGTTACCTGTCTCTTTGGGCTTCACCGTTTTTGCTTGTGGCCATGGTGCTTGTTTCGTCTCTTTTTTCTTTAAGACCGAGTTTTAGGCAAGGTGGTGTTATGTTTATGATTGTTGCCGGAGTTGTGACCGGTTTTATCGTTTATTTTTCTTCTCAGTTGATTTACGCTTTCGGCCTAAACGGTTATATTCCTATATGGATAGCGGTTTGGTCGCCTGCTGCAATTGTGACGCTTTTTTCGGCGACCATATTATTACATAAAGAAGAGGGTTAATATTATATCGGTCTTAATTGTTGGTAAATCGGCAGATCCGAACGAATCGGTCTGTAATGAGCTTTATAGCGCAAACAGAAATCTTTTAAATTGCGGCGTTTTTGTTCAAAGTAGCTTTCATATGCTATTTCGTATTTTTCATTATCGTTTTTAATTCTTTGTGTTTGCCCTTCAAATTCTGCCAAATATTCACCCCTGGGAGGTGCATAAGCCTCCAAACGATCATAAATATCTGCCAAATAAAGTTCGCTTGTTTGCATAATACCGGAAATGGTTTTTAAGGTTTCTTCATCTGATGATGAAAAACTGCCGATTAAGAAGACAACGGCATGGCGGCCTATTTTCTTTTGCAAAAGTTGCAATGACTTTTGCGGAGTTTGTTTGTTTTCAAATGGTGTCAGATTTTCATGACAGACATTTTCTATTTTTTTTAAGATAGATAAGAAATAATCTTGTGTACGACGCGGTTCAAAAAGATAAGTTTGTTTTCCAGTATATAAAGCAACTCCGAAACGGTCTTTATATGAAAGAGAAAGCCAACCGATCAGCGCTGCTGCTTTTGCCGCAACAACCGATTTTAAAGCACCTTTTGTTCCAAAATACATTTGTTCGGATAAATCAAGCCAAACGTAGATCTCCCGATCTTTTTCCTCGGTATAAAGCTTTGTAAAAGGTTGATTTTTACGTGCTGTTACACGCCAGTCAATATCACGAACATCATCACCGAACTGATATTTACGCACCTCTTCAAACTCAATTCCTCTGCCCTTAAATGCTGACTTCGAATCGCCTGATTGAAGGGCTGTTTTTTTATAATTAAAATCTTTTAAATACGGCACATCTTTCTTCATTTGCATCAACGTTTTAAAACTCGGAGCTAAAGCATCTGATATTTCAGGTACTTTCTTCGAATCTAAAAAAGATTTCAGACGACTTAAGGGCAAAAACAATCTCCTTTTTTAAGGAAGAGGAACCACTTTTAACAGTGACGAAATAACATCATCTGTTGTTAAGGCCTCGGCCAATGCCTCAAAACTCAAAATAATACGATGACGCAAAACATCATAAACAACTGCATGAATATCTTCCGGCGTTACAAAATCACGTCCTTCAAGCCAAGCATTTACTTTAGCACACTTATCAAGTGCAATTGTTGCACGAGGGCTTGCTCCATAGCGCACGGCACCTTTTAATGCTTCATCATATTTTTCGGGATGACGTGTGGCCAAAATAAGCGCCACAAGATAATTTTCGACGGCTTCTGATGTGTGAACTTTTAAAACTTCTTGGCGTGCCGCCATAATTTCACCTATCGTCATTTTTTGATATGTTTCTGTTTTGTTTTTTCCAACGGCGGCATCTTCTGCTCTGACAAGTGATAAGATTTTCTTTTCCGTTTCGCCGTCCGGTTGATCAATTTTAATATAAAGCAGGAAACGGTCAAGCTGAGCTTCGGGAAGATTATATGTTCCCTCGTGTTCAATCGGATTTTGTGTGGCCATCACCATAAATAAATCTGGCAGCGGATATACTTTACCACCGACAGTCACTTGATGTTCCGCCATCGCCTCCAAAAGCGCAGACTGAACTTTTGCCGGCGCACGGTTAATTTCATCTGCTAAAACAAAGTTTGCAAAAACCGGACCTTTTTTAAAATCAAACGTTCCCGTCGATGCGAGGTAAATATCACTTCCTGTAATATCCGAAGGCAACAAATCCGGCGTAAATTGAATACGATTGAAATCTGCATTAATTGAACTGGAAAGCGTTTTAATGGCTTTCGTTTTTGCCAAACCAGGCGCGCCCTCAAGCAACGCATGCCCCGAAGATAAAAGCGTGATGAGCATTTTTTTAATTAAATCATCTTGACCGACAATCACATTTTGAAGATGTTCTTTCAAACCTAAAACTTTGTCTTTTAACTCTGTCATTTTTTGACCTTTCCCTGTTGACAACACAAAATTTAAACAG
>Ga0310690_10004895_pt1 | contig 18600 bp, 19 predicted proteins | sample AusTroGonzalo_MG_2_FD_207661 | JGI IMG/M metagenome (GOLD analysis project Ga0310690, IMG submission 207661) | Bovine rumen microbial communities from tropical cattle in Woodstock, Queensland, Australia - Gonzalo_04 (v2) (version 2) | ecosystem: Host-associated > Mammals > Digestive system >...
CATTATAACAACCCATTGCACATCACTGTCCCAGACGCACCCGCAAAGTGGAAACCTTTTGTCCAGGTCGGAATAAATAAAACATTGGCACCCAAGAAATCCAGATAAAAACAACTGCCCAAATGGGCGGTCGGTTATTTTGAATTTTGTTTTGCGATTGCGCGACGTATCGCATTTTGATAATCAATAAAAGATTTTAATGCCCGCAATTCGCTTACCGGTACTGTCACGCCATATCCACGCCGAATATTTTTCTGCAATACCCCGGGACGGGCGGTACGAACCAATATATCGATATCTTTATCTGCCGTTTGTTGCATATTTTTCCCTGGGTTGGCCGTAAGATTCCCCGATGCCGGTGTATTTAATTTTTTACACATAAAATCTATGAAGTGACGCGGGCTGTAATTACCGGCAAAGTATTCAGATTCCCACGTTAAATCCAGATCAACCTGGAACTCGCGTTCCAGTTCCATTGAAATTTCCACCAAATCTAATGAATCAAGATAAATCTGTTGGTCTTCAATTGGGATATCTTTATTTTGTGCGGCATCATCAAAGAAATCATCGTATCGTGCCAATATTTCATACACGCGCGCCGCGATTTTTTCGCGCGACCATTTGTGCTCTGGTTTATTTACAAACATTGCCATTTTGTGTCCTTTTCTTTGGATTCTAGAATAAAAATACAAGATGTCAAATATTTGATTCCGTCCGTCTTCGTTCGCGTTGCGAACTCCGTCGCAACATCGTCCGCCGCCATAATCTCGCTGTAGCGAAGCGAAAGCGGAACGGCGCGGCACTGTCCGTCTTCGCTATACGCTGCGCCAAGACACTCAAAAATTTTAAATGCGCACAAATGTGCGCATTAACAATTTCTGGTGGGTGTTAAGGGACTTGAACCCCTGACCCTCTGCGTGTAAAGCAGATGCTCTAGCCAACTGAGCTAAACACCCAAATGCGAGCAACATCATAATTTATATTTTTATGATTGTCCAGATTTTTTTACTGTGGTATTGGCATACCGGCCGTGGCGTCCGACATAACGTCGTCTATTAATTTATCGGCCTTTTGCTTGGCATCACGAAACGCCGCCAAAACCGCATCTTCCACCGCGGCCGCGCCTTCGTTCAATAAATTCGGATTTATTGTCACAGAATTAATATCATATTTGCCCGAAATATCAATAATGCACGCGCCACCGGCCGACAAACCCTTGACACGCATAGATGCCAATTTTTCCTGGGCATCGGCCACTTTGGCTTGCAATTCTGATGCCTGGGCCATCAAACTTTCCATATCCATTTTATTTTCCCTGTATCAAAAGTCCGGTCAAACGACCGGACGTGTTATTATTTGCTTTCTTTCTTAGACTCGACACCGGTTTTTTGGTCGATTCCAACCATAGACATACGGGTTTTGCCGCGTTTGTCCGGTCCCAAGTATTTTACAAATACCTTATCACCTTCTTTCAAACCGGCATCTTCTATTTTCGCCAAATGTTTGCCGGTGATTTCAGAAATGTGAACCATCGCTTCGAACCCATTCATAATTTTCACAAACAGGCCAAAATCTTTCATTCCAGAAATAACGCCCGGATAGATTTCGCCAATTTCAGGTTCGGCAACAATTTCTTTGATACGCGCGATTGCCGCATCCGCATCTTCACGCGTCACCGCCAAGATTTTAACCGTGCCATCGTCTTCTAAATCAATGGTCGTGTTCGTTTCGCGGGTTAATGCCTGAATCACAGAACCGCCCTTGCCTATTACTTCACGAACCTTGTCCGGATTGATTTGCATTGTGTACAATTGCGGCGCATATTCAGACACATGGTCGCGCGGTTTATCAATCGCGGCCTTTATCTTGCCCAAAATGTGCATACGACCATCTTTTGCCTGGGCCAAGGCGCGTTTCATAATTTCAAACGTAATAGATGTGATTTTAATATCCATCTGAAGCGCGGTAATACCCTGGTCGGTTCCGGTCACCTTAAAATCCATATCGCCAAGGTGGTCTTCGTCGCCCAAAATATCGGTCAAAATTGCGTAATCATCGCCTTCTTTGATTAAACCCATCGCAATACCAGCAACCGGACGCTTCATCGGAACACCACCGTCCATCATCGCCAATGTTGCACCGCACGTGGTCGCCATTGATGAAGAACCGTTCGATTCCAAAATATCCGAACACAGACGAATTACATAATCAAATTCACTGCGCGTTGGAATCATTGGGTGAACCGCACGCCACGCCAAATTACCGTGACCAATTTCGCGACGACCGGGGGCCTTTAATCCCTTGGCTTCCCCAACCGAAAAACCCGGGAAATTATAGTTCAATATAAAGTCGCGTTCTTCGCCACCGTCCAGTGTATCCAAAGGCAATGCGTCTTTGCCGCCGCCAAGTGTCAAGGACACCAAAGCCTGGGTTTCACCACGAGTGAACAATGCAGAACCATGTGCGCGTGGCAAAATGCCCAATTCGATTTCAATCGGACGAACAGTTTTCGTGTCACGACCATCAATACGCGGCTTGCCCGCCAAGATATTCGAACGCATAATGCGCGCAGTAATATTTTCAACAATTTCGTCTGCAAAAGATTCCAATGTTGATGTCGCAACATTTGTGTCCGGGAACATTTCCGGAATCAATGTTTTTGCGGTCGCGTGGATATCCGCCAATGTTTCCAAACGATGCAATTTTTCTTTGATAGAAAGCGCTTTTTCAATTGCGGGTGCAAATTCTTCGAAACGTTTTTCCATCGCAATATATTCCGGTGTTTTTTCCGGAATAGCCCAACGTTCTTTGCCCGCGGTTTCGGTCAATTCGTTGATAGCATTGATAACCGCCTGTTGCGCGTCAAAACCAAATTTAACCGCACCCAATGTTTTTTCTTCGTCCAATTCGCAGATTTCAGATTCAACCATTAACACGCCGTCTTTGGTTGCAGCAACGACCAAATCCATTTCAGAATTTTCAACATCTTTCTTGGACGGGTTCAAGACGTATTTGCCGTTCATATAACCAACACGTGCCGCACCAATTGGCCCCGCAAATGGGACGCCAGACAACGCCAATGCCGCACTTGACGCAATCATTGCCAAAATATCAGGTTGGTTTTTGCGGTCGTATGAAAACACTTGGGCAATAACCTGGACTTTATTTTTGAATGTTTCCGGGAACAGTGGGCGGATTGGACGGTCAATTAAACGCGCAATCAATGTTTCACCCATTGACGCCTTGCCTTCACGTCTATCACGCGAACCAGGAATACGACCCGCAGATGCAAATTTTTCTTGGTAATCGACGGTTAATGGAAAGAAATCTTGGCCTTCGACCGCGGTTTTTTCCGCGCACACCGTTGCCAAAACCATTGTTCCACCCATTGTCGCCATAACTGAACCGTTCGCCTGTTTCGCAAAACGACCGGTTTCCAACCGCAATGTTTCATCACCATATTTAATTTCAACCGCAATCGGGTTGTTCAAATGTTGGGCCGCGCCCTTGTCTTTCTTGTTTATTAAACCAAATAACATATTTTTCTCCGTTTTTTTGTTTAAGTTATTTTCCGCGCGAAGAAAAATTATTCGTTATTGCGTTCTGGAAATTTCCAAAAACAAACGCAAAAATGAACAATTTCTTCCGCGCCGGGTGGGATTATACAGTCATATTTGTTCGTTTGCAAATATTTTTAATAAAAAGACCGACGTTGCCGCCGGTCCAATCTTGTTTCATACAGATTATTTACGCAATCCCAATTTTTTAATCAAGGATTCATATTCATCCGCGTTGCGTTTCTTGATATACGCCAACAATTTTTTACGACGATTGACCATCATCAACAAACCACGTTTAGAATGTTCGTCTTTGTGGTTGTTTTTCATATGTTCGGTCAAATTGCGAATACGTTCGGTTAAAACCGCAACCTGGGATTCCACAGAACCACCATTGTCGTGTTCACTGGATTTGAAAGCGTTAATGATTTCAGTTTTTTTTGCCTTGGTTATGGACATTATTTTTTCCTTTTGTTTTTTATATTGTTCGCTTTGGTTTCAAAACGCCGCCATCCACCGTGCCAATTCCAACAAATTCTTTGCCAGAATAAACACGATAAACGCCTTTGCCTTCAACCGTTTTGATAAAGCCACCATTACGATAAAGTTTGGTTGCCCCATCGTCCAGATTCAGAACCGGAATGTCCCCCAGTCCAAAATCCACCGGTGCCAGATACCCACCGACATCGCCCCCATTATTAAACAGATTTTCCAGAAAATCAAGTGTTTGCGCATTTTTTATTGTAAAGCCACCGGATTGTACGCGACGTATCATATCTATGGTCGCAACCGTCCCCAATTCATGCGCAATATCGCGCGCGATACTGCGAACATATGTTCCGGGCGCACACCGCATACGAAAATGCCAAGAATCGCCATCAATTTTTATCAATTCCAAAGAATATACTTCGACCGAACGCACCGGAATATCAATATGTTCGCCCGCGCGCGCCAATTCATATGCCCGACGGCCATTAATGTGAACCGCACTGTATCGTGGGGGGATTTGATTTATTTTACCAATGAACCTTGGGATTACACCGCGCACGGCGGATTTGGTTGGGATGATATCCGTCCGCGCGACTTCGGTTCCGGTTATATCCAAAGTATCTGTTTCAAAACCAAATTGAACAGAAAACAAATATTCTTTTGTTCGGGCGCAAAATTCTTCGATAAAAGGAACCATCTTCGTCGCATTTCCAATCGCCACCGGCAAAACCCCAGATGCCATTGGGTCCAGTGTTCCAATATGGCCGTTTTTCTGGGTATTAAATATTTTTGCAACACGCATCGCCGCGCTTTTAGAAAAAACGCCAGATGGTTTATCAAGAATTATCCAACCGTTTGCCATAATTGCATTATCTAACAAAATAACAAATTTACAACTAGTTTTTTTTGTGTATAATTCTATACGTATTAAAGGACATAAAATGAAGAATCTTATCATCCTTGGTGTGCCGCGTGCCGGGAAATCTACATTGGCAAAATACATAGTACGACAAATGATTCACGATAAAAATCCTGTTATATTAATTCCTGGCGATTCTTTGATGGGCGGCTTTACCGCGCAAAGAACAAGCATAATATGGCGTATTCTTGTTCGCCCGTTGCGACATATTTTCCCATTTATAAAAAGAAACAGCAAAAAATCATTGCACAATAATTATCGTCGATTTATTACAAGATTCTTTAATGAAACATCATCTGAATTTCCCGTTGTGTTCGAAGGCGCATATATAACCCCGGCCCAGGCCGCAAAAATGTTTGACCCAAAACAGTGTAAAATTGTCGTCGTGGGGTATCCAAACGCAAACCCAAAAGACAAAATCGCAGATATTAGAAAATTTGATAACAAAAACACCGCAATAGGTGCGCAAGACGAAGCGTCTCTTAGGAAAACTGTTATGAATTTAATCGAAATCAGCAAACAATACGAAAAAGAATCCAGGGGCAAATTCGTTTTCTTGGACACTTCCAAGAATTATCAAGAAACATTAAAAAATTTTGCAACAAACATATCCAAATTTTTGAACGAGTAATTCGCCTAATCAAAAAAAGATAATTGTTTATTCGGCTTTGGTGATTGCACACATGGGGCAACCGACGTTTTGCTTTCACGCGTGCTACACGAATTATGTAATTGCGACACACCTTCTAAATTTGCCAGTACTGATTCTGCACGTGCAACCACAGAATCAGGCATACCCGCCATTTTCGCAACATGAATACCATATGAACGATTTGCAACACCCGGGACAATGCGATGCATAAAAACTATATCATTATTGTGTTCGCGTACGTCAATCGTTAAACACGCGACATGCGACAGATTACCGCCCTGACCTACTGTCAATCCGGTCAATTCATGATAATGTGTTGCAAACAATGTTCGTGCGCCAAGGTTGTCCAGGTATTCTAATACCGCATTTGCAATCGCCATGCCGTCGTATGTTGCCGTTCCGCGCCCGATTTCGTCAAAGATTATAAATGAACGAGATGTTGCACGACGCAATATATTTGCCGTCTCACTCATTTCCACCATAAATGTGGATTGCCCCGCCGCCAAATTATCCGATGCGCCAACGCGACTAAATAATTGATCACAAATGCCAATTTCGGCGGAATCTGCCGGAACAAAAGAACCCATATGCGCCAACACCACCAAAATCGCATTCTGGCGCAGGTACGTTGATTTACCCGCCATATTTGGTCCGGTCAATAATGCGATTGGAAATTCGTTCAAATCACAATCGTTCTTTACAAAACTGTCGCCCATCCCGCGCAACACGTATTCAATTACCGGGTGCCGGCCACCAACAATATTAAATTCAGAACCATTTGTCATATGCGGACGCACCCAATTCCAATTCACCGCACAGGTTGCCAATCCGCACCAAACGTCCAGGTCCGCAATCAAATCTGCAGACAACAAAATATCGTCCGATACGGCGCGAATTTCTTCTATCAAAGATTCAATAACATTTGCCTCGATGGCGGCGGCTTTGTCCGATGCAGAACGGATATCATTATCCAACTGAATCAATTTTTCCGTTGTAAAACGCACATTGCCCGCCATTGTTTGCCGATGTATGAACCCGGAATCGGGGCGCATCATATCATCTGCCTTGCTTGACGGAACTTCTATAAAATATCCCAAAACATTATTGAATTTGATTTTAAGTGTATGTATGCCAGTCGCCGCGATATATTCCGATTGTGCGGCCGCAACAGCGGTTCGCCCACCGTGCGACAGATTGCGCATACTATCCAACGCGGCATCAAAACCGTCACGAATCACACCCCCATCACGAAAGAACGTTGGCAATTCATCCGCCAAAGCCGATTTAAGTCGCACCGCTAATTCATTATGCGTTTGGATCCGTTCCATGCGTATCGTCAATTCCGGATTCAACTGGGTCGATATCATCTTTACATTTGGCAAACAAATCAAGAAATCAACAACGGTTCGCATATCACGCGGCATTCCACGCCCCGACAACAATCGCGCAAGTGAACGCCCGACGTCCGGCACGCGCGATAACATATCGGCAACCATGGTGCGAACACGCGCATTTAATACCATATGCGATATATTCTCTTGGCGCGATGTTATTTCCGAAATATCACCCGACAAATTCCGCAAATAAGAACGCAATTTCCGCGCGCCCGCCGCGGTTGCGGTGTTATCAATAACATCCAACAAACAACGACCGCCTTCATTCAGGGCAGAATCAATTTCCAAACTTTTCCAAGTGGCGGAATCTATCAACAACTGCGCACCTGATTTGAATTCATACGGCGCACGGAATGTCAAAACCGCACCACGTTGCGTATTAAACAAATACCCCGCCAACAACGCCACCGCCGCATTAGAATTCTTTGGTGCACAGGAAAACACACTTTGAATAATCGTATCGATATCCGCGCGCCGATAAATTTTCTCGAACACAGGCGTCGATTTGAACATATCGCGAATATCCAACATCGTATTGTTTTCGGCGTCGATTGATGGATAAATAACCTCGGCCGGGTCGGTACGCACCAAATCATCAATAATGTCATCCGTGTGTCCAACAAAGAATTCCCCGGTAGAAATATCGCAACCCGCAACATCAAAAGAATTTCCACCATTTGGCACAATCGCAACCAAGAAATTCGAACTTTTGGGTGTCAATAAATTTTCATCGGTCAATGTGCCGGGGGTTAAAACGCGCACGATTTTTCTTTCTATAAATTTATGACCGCGTTCTTTGGCCTGGGCCGGGGTTTCCATTTGCTCAACCAATGCCAATTTATAACCCATTTTGACCAAACGCCCGAAATAATTATCGGACGCATGCCACGGAATACCGCACATAGGAATATCTGCGCCGTCGCCATCCGTTCCGCGTGAAGTCAAAACCAGTCCCAATTTTGAACTGATTATCTTTGCGTCTTCAAAAAAAGATTCGAAAAAATCGCCCAAACGAAACATAAGCAATGCATCAGGATTTTCATTCTTGAAATCCACGTATTGTTGCATAACCGGCGTAAGTTTAGATTTTTCAGACACGTATCAATCCATTATTCGTTTGGTGTTGTGGTCACTTTTAAGGTTTCGATTTTTAATTCCGCCTCTTTCAACAACTGTTCGCAATATGCTTTCAGTTTTATTCCCTGCTCATACGCGGCGACAGAATCGGCCAAAGGTAATTCGCCCGATTCCATTTTCTTAACCAATTCGGTCAATTGTTTATACGCTTCTTCAAATGTCAATTTTTCGGTATCCATATTAAAACCTCTTAGAACAAGGAAAAGATACAAAAACATTATCAAAAAATCAAATAATAAAATCGATAATATTATTGACAAAATATTATTATGTGCTATACCTACCAAAAAGGTATTAAAAATGTTTAAAAATTTTGACCAAAATGCAAAAACAGTAATAGATTGCCAAAATGGTATCATGTCTGCCATCGTGGCTCAGCGTCCGTATGTGTTGGTGTTCAAAACAACAAATTGGTGTTGGAATAATTGCGCGCATTGTTGCGAATCTTCCGGATCAAATAATCCGAAGACTTTTATTCCAAAATCTGTTATCAATGATTATGTGGCTCAGGCCACCCAAGACCCGCTTTTTTCGCGTGAAATTGTATTTACCGGTGGCGAAATTATGTCTGCATACAAATTTGTCGATGAATACTATGTTTCGGATATATTAAACCATGCAATGGATAAAAAACTTGGTGTTGATATAAAAACAAACGCTGGATGGACCGTAACACCACTGGCGTCGCGCGTTTATCGTGATATTGAAAATGTTGTAAAACGTTGCGCACCGGCGGGGGCGGCATCAAATCCGTTCAAAACGCTTGTCCCGTTTCAGGTATCTTTATCACTTGACCGGTTTCACAAGGACGCAATGGAACGCAATTTCCGTTTCTTGGAACATTTTGCCAACGCTGATATGAATGGAGCGACATTTACCGCGCATATAAGTTCTTTTGCAAGTGATGATGCAATGATTTCGGAATTGATTAAAAAACTCCAAAATGCTGGTGTCGAAGTTTGCGAACTGATGTCGGTGGCGTCCGATAACAAAACCATGCGAAACAATAATTTGTTGTCTTTGAATAATAACTTAATTGTTAAATACAGCAATAATGCCAAATTGTTTAATGGCGGTCGTGCAAAAGATATTAGTGGCGCGTTTCATACCCCATTACCGCAATTCACTTTTGCAACATCTGATTTTCATATATTGACGGCGTTTGATTCATACGGAAATGTTACACTGGGCGAAAATTGTGGCAAAAAGATTTCTGTGCCATGGCGCGATAAAAATGGATTTACAAGGCCAATGACCGATGTGCGTGATGATTTAATTGCTGCAACACGTGGTGCAGAACAAGAATACCTTGGACAGCATAGATTTTTGAATTGGTATTTTAATATGATTCGAAAACATATTATTGCAGGACAAGATACAAAATAAAATTTGAATATTCCACAAAAAAACACCCGTGCGGGTGTTTTTTTTATTTCTGGTTATTTATAGAATTTTTGATACTCGCTTATTAAAAGAATATTTTGTTTTTGCGCCGCATCAAAATCTTTCAGAATTTTATCTATGCTGTCTTGCCTTATTTTATCTGCTGTTTTGTTTCCTACTATGTTGTATATAAATCGTGTATCATCAGGAAATATTTTATATCTTGATAATGTCACAATATCACCACGTTGAACTTCTATATCAAACGGTATAATTTCACTTGAAACACGAATTGTTTTCCACACTGGGCTCCAGCATTGAATATAACGCTGATCACCTTTGATTGTCACACTGTAAACAACCGCATCTTGCCGATTGAATTCTATAAATCTTTTAACCTGTTCACCATCTACGGTTTTATAATATTCTTGAATGTCTTTATCTGTCATAATTTAATCCTTACTTTGCGGGTTTTGACGGGGCGATAACAATTGACTTGGTTCGCTCGTCCGGCTTGGAACGACTTTCCAATGTACCACGGTCGCCAATCAATTCAACCACGTGCGCGAATAATCCTGGAATTGCGTCTTTACCCATCGCCAACACGCGTTTAGACCCGTGTGTCATAACCGCGATTTTAACCTTGTTGCCTTCGTCCAAAAATTCAAAGACCTTTTTCAATTTTATCTGCAAATCATTTTCTTCAATGAACGGTTTTATCCAAACCTCTTTCATTTCAATGGTCTTTTGCTTCTTCTTGGCCTCGGACGCGCGTTTTTTCTGTTCGTATTTGTATTTACCAAAGTCCATTATTTTTGCAACCGGTGGCGTGGCATTGGCGTTTAATTCCACCAAATCCATACCCATATCGACGGCCATTGCAATTGCATTTGCGGTCGGCATTATGCCCATATTTTGACCATCAGAACCAATCACTTGAACCGATTTTGCAGTTATACGATTATTTATACGCGGACCCATGTCCCGGCGATTATCACGATTGTTTGACGTTTTAATTGTACGCTCCTTTTGATTTTATGCATTGGATTATTAAATATTTTTATACACTTTTCAACATTTTTTGCACATTTTGCAGAACATTCCACACGTCGGCCTTGGCACCCGGTTTCAAAATTAAATAGTTCGGGTGATAAATCGGAAATACGTGAATATCGTTCGGCAATACAATTTCGCCCCCATGATTCTTCATTAAATCAACCCCGGCAATTTCGGTTGCGGACAAAGTTCCAAGCGTTAATATCGCACACGGTTCCAATAATTCTATTGCCCGCGACACAAATGGCCGCGCAAGGTCTAATTCGATTCGTGTCGGTGTCCGGCCGCCCGGCGTACGCCAAAATATAAGTGGTAAAATAGAAACACTTTCGCGCGACATACCGATTGCCGCCAACATTTTATCCAACAATTCGCCCGCCGCCCCAGATAGTATATTTCCAGACGCATCGTCATCGCCCGATGGAATATCGGTTATAACAACCAAACTATTGGGATTCTTTGCCACCGTCGGCACAACTACATTTGTTGCGCCACCACGCAGTGGATGATTAAATTCCAATATCATACGGTTCAGTGCGTCCATGGTTGTTGGACGCGACGCCATTGCATTTGCGGTTTCAATATCCATCGGGGTTGCCGGTGCGGTTGCCGGCACGACCGCGGCCGTGCGCGTACGTGACGGCGTGGCATTTGCATGCGACACCATTTCCATAAAACCGACAGATGTTTCCGACAATTCCCATTGCACACCCGCCATAACTAAATCTTTTAATAGGATATTCATAACTTGATTCTCTTTTATCTTGATTTTCTAAAAATTTTATTATACACTAAACCACGAGCAACAGAAACTCAAGGGAGTATTTTCATGAAAATAAAAAACTTTGCTTTATTGGCTGGTGCGGCCGGTTTACTGGCGGCATGTGGGTCTTCCAAGGTGACTGCCCCGGAAGATATCAACAATCAACGCGTATTTTTCGCATTTAACTCGGCGGAAATTTCTGATGCGGCGCATGACAACTTGATGGGTCAGGCAATGTATCTTAAGGCGAACGAAGACGTCAAAGTTCAAATCGCCGGTAATTGCGACGAACGCGGTTCAACCGAATACAACTTGGCATTGGGCGCACGTCGTGCGAACGCGGCCAAACGCGTATTGGTTAACGAAGGCATCAATTCGAAACGTATTTCCACCATTTCTTATGGTAAAGAACGCCCGTTGGTCAAAGGTACTGGCGAAGACGTTTGGAAATACAATCGTAACGCAACAACAACTGTTAAATAATAAATGCCCTTCGGGGCATTTTTTAGTGGTTAGTTGTTAGTGTAAGTGGTTAGTAAAACACCGGCAAATGCCGGTGTTTTTGTTTACATTTACACTAATTGCTTTTGTCAAAAGTATATGTTATAATCATAACTGATATGGACGGTTGTCTGTATCGGGGCATAAGAACCCCTTTCTGCATGCGTCCCGTTTCGCGGGACGAAACTCCCACAATCCTTAGGTTGGAGTGTATGAATATATTGAATAAAATGCGCAGTTTCATGCAGATTGTTCTTAAGCTCCAACCATTAACATAAAGAAAAAGGATTGTGAAATGTTTTATACAGACTGGTATGAACACGATTACCAAAAGGATCATGATGCAGTTAACGTTATGAAAGAACTGCGCAAATTACCCAAACTAATAGAAAATGACACACACGATAAACGTCCTAACAACTCTGATATTGGTGTTATGCTTGATGGATTACGCAAGGTTTATGACAACCATCATTCTACTTATTATGGTATTGGCATAGCAGTTGAGAATATATTAAAAAAATTATGTGTGGTGGCTAGAGTGAATTCACAATATGATAAAGCGCTACACGAAAACATTCCAGAATACTTGAAGTTATCATCACTTGTATGTGGTGAAGATTCCGAGACATTTGCTAAGATAAAAGAATACTGTGAAGCAAAGAATAACAAATCTATCACTGTTGATAATAGCAGAATTGGATTTGAAGCGGCACATGACCTGATGAATATATTAAATGTAAAGAATTTAACTGCTGGTGGATGGAATACAGAATACACTCTGTATGCTATACGCGGAATACTAACCAGTCCTGGCGGAATGAGTACATTTGGCGACAGCGCATTGGAGCTTTGTGAAATGCTTTCCAACTACGATTTCGATGCAGTAAATAAAAAACTAAACATGCATAACGAAGATATCATTATACAACTTATCTATGAATTGTTGATTATTCTGTTAGAAGGTAACATATATATGACCAACAGAATACGAAGAATTAAAACAAGGCTAGATGAAACAAATCATATACCAAAACTTTCCGAACATGCAATTCATAGTGGCAAAGTATACAGTGATTTAGCGCGTAAAAACGTTGATCTTGAACAAAAACTTATTATCTCTCAATCTGCCATACAGATGAAACAAATGCTAAAAGAAAGAAAATAAAAAAATCGCCGGGCACTTTTCCGGCTTTTTTTGCATATTTTTTTGATAAAAATTCCCGGCCTTTTTGCAAAAAAAGCCGGGAAAATTGTTATTATTTTTTACCTGATATTTTTTCGACAATTTCGGCCAAATGCGACCGGGTTGTAAATGCGATTGTTATCGTACCCGCCCCACCCCGACGTTCTGTTATTTTTACACGTGACATCAATGCATGCCCCAACCGCGTTGTCATATCTTTGACATCCGATTCATTCATTGTTTTATTCGTGTATGCACGGACGTGTGTGGCACGGGTGGCGCGCTTTACGCGTTTTTCTGTGTCTGCAACCGATAATTTTTTTTCAATAATCTCGCGCGCCAAAGCCTCGGGATTTTCGGCAACCGCAATTGTGCGCGCGTGTGACGCGGTCAATTCGCCCTGCTCTACCATTTTCTTAACAGACGCCGGTAAAGCATTCAAACGAATCAGATTTTTGATATAACTTTCCGATTTTCCAATTAAACGCGAAACATCACCAAGCGTATATTTACATTTGTTCATAAGGTTAACGTACGCGGCGGCTTCCTCTATTGGATTAAGGTTTTCACGCTGGACATTTTCAATTAATGCGATTTCCATTGCGTTATCATCTGCCAAATTCTTGATAATCGCCGGAATCTCGGTCAAACCGGCCATTTTACTGGCGCGAAAACGACGTTCACCGGCAACAATTTCATACATATATGCCCTGCCCCGAACCGTACGCAGCATAATCGGGGTTAAGACGCCTTTTTCCCGGATGGATGCCGCCAAATCTTCCAAATCGGCCGGTGTAAAGGTCTTGCGCGGCTGGTCCGGGTTCACACCAATTTGCGCCAAAGGTATTTGACGCACAACAACACGTTCTGTGCCGGCCAAAATAGATATATCCGGTGCAACACCTATTTCGTTCTGTAAATCGTCCAAATTACGCCCTAATCCAAATTTTGCCATATCTTATTCCCCCTTTTCTAATTTTTGAACCAATTCAGTTGCAACCCGCAAATACGCCTGGGCCCCGGTCGAATTAAAATCATAAAATAATGCCGGCTTGCCATGACTTGGCGCCTCAGCAACACGGACATTGCGCGGAATAACCGTCTTGAAAACTTTGTCTCCAAAGGTATTGCGAACGTTTTGTTCAACCTCACGCGTCATGCCGGCACGTTTGTCATACATGGTTAACAGTACGCCCAAAACATCCAAATCTGGATTCCATTTTTGCCGCACACCACGAATGTTATTAACCAAGTGCAAAATACCCTCTAACGAGAAAAACTCGCACTGCAGCGGTATTATAACGTGATTTGCGGTGGTTAACGCGTTCAAAGTTATATACCCAAGGGCAGGGGGGCAATCCAATAAAATAAAATCATAATGATCCATTATTGGTCGTAAAGCCTCACGCAGACGATATTCGCGGTTCTCCATATCCAACAATTCCACTTCGGCACCCGACAACGCCTGGGTCGACGGTAATATATGCAAACCCGGAACGGCCGTAGAAAGTATATTTTCCGCCGCATTTGACGTTCCCATCAAAACCCCATAAACACTTTGAGTGTGCGAAGAACGCACAAACCCCAGCCCGGTTCCGGCATTACCCTGGGAATCCAAATCTATCAACAAAACACGTTTTTTGATTGCGGCCAACGACGCACCCAAATTTATCGCCGTTGTTGTTTTACCTACGCCACCCTTTTGATTTGCAAAAGCAATTATTTCTGTCATAAAAACACACCTTTCCTTTGATACAACAAACATACACAACAAAAAAACACAGGTCAAGACATAAATTTTATAAAACGCAAAAAGCAACTAAAAACAATATATTATATTTTGTTTCACACGAAACAATTTATTAAAAATTAAAAAACGCAGTAAAAACAATAAATTATTTTTTGTTTCATATGAAATTACCGGCCAAAATGCACAATTATTATAAAACCGTCGCCGGTTTTTGACGGAATAAGTTCGTAATTGAATTTATATTTACGTTTTGCAACCAAGATTTCGTTTTTAATTTCCCGGCCTTTTAGCAAAAAAAGCCGGCAATTTATACCACGAACATAATCTAAAATCTTAACCAATGGCGCAAAAGCACGTGCAGTTATAACAAATTTACCGGCTTTTTTGTCATTTTTGCCGGGAATTTGTTTCAAAAAATCTTCGACCCGACCATGAAAAATTGTTAAATTATCCAAATTTAATTCTTCACGAACCGCACTTAAAAAAGACGCCTTTTTACCAATCGATTCGATACAGGTGACACGCCACCCCAGTATTGCCAAAACAACGCCCGGAAAACCGGCACCAGATCCAAAATCGTAAACTTCAACATCATGGGGTAATATATCCGCCAACTGCGCCGAATCGGCAAAGTGCCGATTTTCTATGTCTTGCAACGTGCTGGGGGCCACCAAATTCATACGTGACGACCAATCACGCAACATTTCCGCATATCGATTAAATTTTTCTTTACTATTCATATTATTATTGTAGCATAAGATTTCTGATGATAAAACGAAAAACTTTATTTTATGTAATAATTTTGACCGCCTTTTTTATGGTGGGGTGGGGCGCGTTTTCAATTTTACGCAACAATTATACGGCCGAATTAACAAACACAATAGAAACCAATAAATACGGCGCATTTCTGGCGGCTCAACACGCGATATATGTGAACGATTTTGAAATGGTGCCTGAATTAGTAAAAAATTTCGCAGATGTGCAATACGATAGTGTCAAAAACACCAGAATATTGGCCGAATTTTTGTCCGGTAAAATTCCATCCGATATCGAAAAATTCGCAGACGATAAGAAGCCTGCATCACGAATAATTTATGACGCATTTTTGGCACAAAAAGGCCGGTGGAATGAACTTTATAAACGCCACAACACCGAGAAATCCGCCATTTACGCATCTTTGCGAATTTGGCCGGCAATTGCGATTGATAGGCGTACAGAAACATTAAAATATATCGACTCTTTGGATTTTAATCCGTCATGGAAGGCATTTATTCGCGGCCAAATTTATGCCGAGCAGGGCAACACCGAAAAAGCGGCCGGCGCGTTCGCAAATGTTAGTCCAGATTTCATAAATATAAACGACTATTTGTACATTATGTCTTTCTATCGTGCACATAATATGAACGATGCCGCGGACAAATTGCGTTCTGATTTTTCTTCGACCCCGGGCGGTATGTTTATGGCGGATTACGATAACATTCCCGATTGGGAAACTTTCAAAGGCATAAAAAACGAGTTGGCTTTCAGCCTTGTTCAAAATGTTTCGCACAATCAGATTATGCTTTATTCCGACCTTTCTGTTTTAATGTTGCGTTTTGCGCAAATAATCGGTCCAGAATCGCCGGTATTTAGAAATATGGTGAATTACTATCTTGGACAATTTTTCGCTAATACGGGTGGAAATTATGCAAAATATATGGATACGATTGATAAAGACAGTCCTTTTTATTTATTTGGCAAAATGCGTACCGATAATTCCCCCAAACAATTAAAGCAAATTTTGAATAAGTATCCACTGTTTATACCGGCGTTAAACAAATTGGTTGCTCATTATACGGCGGCCGGCGACCGACGTGGCGCGTTGCGTATAATAAACCGCGCAATAAAAAACAAGAAAATATCCGGGGCAGGGCGGGCATATATTATGAAACGTCGCGCATTGGTGCATTTGCTTTTCGGCGATTTAAATGCGGCCCAGCGTGACATTCACGAAGTGTCTAAGGTTTTAACCGTTGATTCTGAAATATTGTCTATCCAGGCACGCATTTGGGCGGCCCAAGGACGCGAGATTGAAAACGCGTATGATTATGCCATGACATTGATAAAACAAAACCCCACAGATATTATGGCATGGGATACAATTGCCGTCGTTGTTAATGCGCGCGAAGGCAACGATGCAGCACTAGAGATATTAGAAAAGGTTGGTGGAACGGCCAACAGTTGTTCGTCTTTGTTTGAACATTTGGGTGATGCATATGCCGCCAATGGTGATAAACCGGCGGCACGTGCGGCGTATACGCGCGCCATAGAATTATCCGATGACGGGTTAAGCATTGTTCCGAAAATAATGAAAAAATTAAGGAAGATAAAATGATAAAGGTTGGTATTATCGGTGCGGGCGCATGGGGCACAGGGTTGGCACACGTAATTGCACGCGGTGGCGCGTGTGTTGTTTTGTGGTCTTTTGATGGGGAATATGCGCATTTTGATGGTATAAAATTACCAAAAAATGTGAAAATGACACGTATGATGGGAGACCTTTGGTTATGCGATGCATGGATTGCGGTGACACCCGCGGCATTTTTCCGCGAAACAATGGTTGGGGCAGGGCATTTTTACAACAAACAGCCTATAATTATTTGCACCAAAGGCGCAGAGCCCAAAACCGGCAAATTTATGACCGAGATTTTATGTGAAACAATAAAACCCCAAAAATTTAATATCGGGGTGCTTTCCGGCCCACAATTTGCGGGCGAGGTTGCATCGGGGGTCCCCACCGGTTCCACTTTGGCAGGTGGCCCAAAAATTCAACAAATCGGTGGGCAAATCTTTAATAAAATGATTATCAGCCCCACACGTGACATAATCGGCACGGAAATATGTGGTGTTGGTAAAAACGCTGTTTCTGTAATCGCGGGTTATATCAAGGTAAAAGGGCAGGGTGAAAATGAATCTGCACTGTATATGACAAACGCATGGCGTGAGGTGATAAAAATAGGCCTTAAAATGGGCGCAAAGTTGGAAACTTTTTCTGATTTATGCGGGGTTGGCGATTTACTTCTTACCGCAACATCGCAAACCAGTCGCAATTTTTCGGCCGGAATGTCCATCGCAAATGGCGAAAAGCCGGTGGGCACAGTTGAAGGATTGTCTGCATTGGTCGCGTTAAACGAGCGTGCAAAAAAATACAAAGTGCATGCGCCTTTGTTATATGATATGCAAAATAAACTTTCGAAATAAAAAACCGGCGAAAGCCGGCTTTCTTATTCATAGCGCAAACTGTCGATTGGGTTTAATTTTGCAGCCTTGATTGCCGGCATAACACCCGATGCCAAACCAACTACGACGGCAACGGTAATAGACAGCGCGACCGGCCATAAACTGAACGGGACATTATATCCAAGGATAAATCGACCGACGCCTTGGGACAAACCAACACCCAAAATCAATCCTATCATAGAACCAATGAAAGATATCATAATGGATTCTGCCAAAAATTGAATAATAATATGAACTTCACGGGCGCCGATGGCTTTACGTATACCAATTTCGCGCGTACGTTCGGCAACAGACACCAGCATCATATTCATAATACCAATCGCGCCAACCAATAAAGACACCGCCGCAATCGCAATCAATAGCAATTTCAGATAGCCCGTCACGGTTGTCATCGTTTCCATAATTTGCTTCATATCCATAACTTGAAAATCGTCATCATCGCCTTGTTTTAACCGGTGCCTATCACGCAGTAGGGCAGATATTAGGTCGATAACAACGGAATAATCTGCATCTTGGAACAATTTAAGCGCAATC
>Ga0310690_10004896_pt1 | contig 18597 bp, 24 predicted proteins | sample AusTroGonzalo_MG_2_FD_207661 | JGI IMG/M metagenome (GOLD analysis project Ga0310690, IMG submission 207661) | Bovine rumen microbial communities from tropical cattle in Woodstock, Queensland, Australia - Gonzalo_04 (v2) (version 2) | ecosystem: Host-associated > Mammals > Digestive system >...
CTCCTTCCTACCCCTTTACGCCAGCAACATCAAAAATAATACTTGATGTTAATACTTCCACGCTTTCGGTCCCAATATTCCGTACCGATACTGTTGAGCATCGGCATACTGCAGGAATATTGATGATCTGGGACGTGCTGACGGTAAACGGCTCTTCCGCTGCTGCTGGTGTTACAGACATTACCGCAGATGGCTCATATTCGCCTTCAACAAATAATGCCAAAGTGATCGTATCAACGACTCCACCTTCCGGGACCTGAACTGTTGCTGTTACCTGAACACTATAAAGTGCTTCCGGGACAACTACTTTGCAACATCTCTTAAACGGCTGTAATCCTCTTGAACTAGCCAAGAATACTCCAGAACCGTCGCGGTGAAAAATCAGACCTTCATTGCAAGGAACCGGTGCTTCTGTGTATAAGATAGGCTGGTTTGCAGATACGATCTGGCTCGCTACGCTGCTGTATTCTGCCGCCATAAAGCCACCCCCTTATCCGTAGAAACTATTTCCGCAACCACACCCGCCATTGCAGGTGAAAATCGGAGTACGCCCATAGACCGGAGTAGTAGGTACAGGACAAGAATTGAGTCTGTTATACAACTGGTCAACCTCATTAGCAAATCCCTGAGAGATAAATGCGTTCTGAGCTGTCTGGGATTCACGCAACGATGCCAAAGTAAGCTGTCTTTCCAGATCGGTGATCTTCTCGTTCTTAGCATCAATCTTATCCTGGCAAAGCTGATCTTTAATAGACTGGATACCATTGTTGACAGACTGTAAAATAGCCTGTGTGTTCTGTGCATCCGCCGTGCGAGTAGCACATGCTTCTCTTGCCAGATCGCTAGAAAGACTAGCTGTCGCAAGACGATTGTCGCTGCTTGCCTGAGCCAACTGGCCCTGTACGCCATTAAAGCCTTGCATTGTAGCAGTCTGAGATGCGAAGCTACGTTCCAGGTCCGCGATTGTGTTTCCATACATCTGCTGCGTGATAGCGTTCTGAGCGCCTGTTACTGCAGACACGATAGAGTTTCCGGTCTGACAAATATTCTGGTTTACGCCAGCAATGCCTAACTGCACATCACCAAATCCGCTTGTGATGCTGTTCTGGATACCCTGGATAGACGTGTTAATCATCTGATCCCTAAAGCCATTCTGAGTGATCTCAGCCTGGTTCATCCACGGATACAGCATAGCACCGTCTGCAGCAAGAGCACCTGCACCGCCGAAGCCACCGCCCCAGCCGCCAAAGCCGTTGCCGAAAAGAGCGAACATGATAATCAGGATCAGCCAGATATCGCTATCAAAGCCAAAACCGCCACCAAAGCCGCCAAAACCACCTGTCGGCGCGACCGGCATTACCAAAGAACTACTTGTGTCAAATGCCATCTCTTTTTCCTCCTAATTTTATGTAGGTTAGTGATACCGCCCTATTGCGATATCAGTTATATTAAGGCTGCGCGCTTGCCAAAATATTTAATTCATAGACTGTTTAACAGGGTTTGCAAACTGCGCCCCATTCTGTAAAAACCTTTGGTTCATAACTCCATTCTGAGATAGATATGCGCCCATCTGCTCCGGAGTCATACCATTCATAGCCTGTAACTGGTTCTGATCTATCCGGCCATTCTGATACAGAAGATTACCAAGCATACCTGGATTCTGTTTTGCCTGTTTAAAAATACGGATCACATCACCCATTCCATAACCGCCTTTGCCAAATAAAGGATTCATCATTTATCCTCCTTCCGTTTTGTTCTTGAAAAAGCATCTGCTATTCGTCTCTCTACTTCTTCAGAGATAATTCGATCAAGGTCTTCTCTCTTCACATATCCATTCATATCGCTTACAGGTTTTTCTTCCACGTGCGTCACAAGGTCAAATACCTGTAAAGGAAGCAGTGTATTATCCGACTGTCTTTCTTTTCGGTACACAAACGGAGCGTCTATGTCTACTAGAATTGCCGTCTGTCCAGGCATTACATTAAACAGGTCTGCTGCCGTCCGGTTAGCAACATACGCAAGTGTTGGCTGGCTTACAGACTGGTTCATCTGGTTCATTTGATTCATCGGCTGATTCATAGCCATTTTCTGTTGTTCTAACCACTGCAGGTAGTCGTAATAATTCGGTTGGTTCATCTTTCATCCTCCATTTCCCAGTAAAGCATCGGTATCTCACTCCCACAATCGGAAGTATCATAATAGTTACCGTCTATCACCGGAATTGCATGATTTCCGGTCAATAGCACGTATCTACCTGTCGGATGATCTACGCAAAAATCCCTAACACAGTAACAATCAGGACAACGATTTGGAATAGTGTACCTCTTAAATCCGTGCTTCCGAAGGTAGGCCGATAGTACAGAGTCCCTATTTGGCATATCGTATAGCATTAGCCCCATCTGGCATAACTCCATATAGGCTCTCTCCCAAGGGATGTCTAAGACTATGGACACTGCCCGTATAACGCAATCGTCCGTGTTCTTCAATATGGGATTTTTATTCGCGTAAATATACATTCCATCACCCTCTATATAGAGAATAACGGATTAGAAGAAATAGAAAAATCAGATAAACGTCTATGTTTCGTCTATATTTCGTAGAAAAAGAAAAAGGCCGCCCGTCCATTACAGACAAGCGACCTCTCCCTATATGGTAACTGAAATATTATACCACAAATACTGTTATAATTCAATCACATTGATACTAAAATTCGTGTAAATACCGCCTTCTTCCTCCCTATGAACAGATGAATAAGCTTCATAACTACTCTCACCACAATAGCCCTGGAAAGACTTGGCTCCGTTATCCCAATAAGTGAATGTGAACTCTTTACCTTGCATTAGTCCCATCATATAATCCTTTTCATCACCGGATATGGAACTATACACCAAATTGACCTTTTTGACATCTCTACGGACCCAGTTGATGTGCATTACTCCATCTTCCGTTCTTCCGGAATCCGCGGACGCAACATTGGTATGCTCGATCTTTACATTTGGCGCCGGAATATAGATATGATTGTCTCCTACCATCCAATATCCTTGCGTATCAAGCTTTGCTATTGCCATATTTCCCTCCTTCCAATAAAAAAGAGTCGATAGCTCGACTCTAACAAAATGACAACAAAAAAGAGCGATTACTCGCTCTTTTTCACTTACTTGGTTATTTCATCTGCATCTTTTTCAAAATCTTCTACTATTTCTTTTGTTTCTTCCAATACTTGTTGTGTAGCTTTTGATATTTCTTCATCTCTTCTTTTTTTCTCAACAGCATCTTGTATAAAATATATTCCTATAATGATAAAGAATACAGCAATAATAGCAATTACAATCAGTTTGTCTTTACTGCTATTCGTCTTAGCCTTTTCTTCGTTCCCAGAAGAATCGGACACATTAAAACCGCAAAATTGACAATACGCTTCGCCATCTGGCACTTCATGTCCGCATTTTGTGCATACCATAGTACATCCCTCCTTGCAGTTTTCTTATTATGATACCACAAGGAGAGATTATTGTCTATTACACTCTAATCGGACTAGAACCGGTTCTCATAATGTAGTTGTTGTTTTCCTTTACGACTGCTGTAAACAATGCTGCAGCATCTCCACGAAGTTCTACATTTACATTACCGCCGTTTGCTGCCATAGCCTCTGTCATAGCACGGTATACTGCATTTGCAATACCTTCTGTGATCTGTTCATTATTTGCTACCGCTGTTCTTCCATTAGAGAACGATCCTACCATCTCTGTATGGTTTGCAAAGAAAAGACCATCTTCCGGGAAACCGCCTGTTTCATATCTAGGAATTTTCATCCGGATAGTCTGGCCGCCGATCTCAGTATTACCTACTTTTGTTTTAGGAATTTCGATAACTGCGTTCGCGCTTACCCACTTAGAAAACTCTCCCCACATTGTTTTCATTGCTTCAATAGCGTTTCCCCAGATCGTCTTAAACGCATTCGGTATAGCGTTCAAATTCCAGTTATCAGGTGTAAATATCCTTGTCATATTAGCACTAAAACTGCTCATAAACACATCCGACTCAGAAGAGATGCCGTTGTATGTTGTAGAGAACAAGTTTCCAATAACGCTTAAATTTGATGTTAATGTGCTAACTAAATTAGCGCTCGCGCTCTTGACACTATCAAATCCAGTAACAACATCATCCGTGCTTTTTTTCACTCCATCAAAAGCCTTTGTATTATTTATCTTATCTTTTGCTGTACCAAAAGAAGTTGAAAGTGTTTCAAGGTTTCCCTTCATACCGTTAGCCTTTTGTGATGCTTTATCTAACTCATCGCTTATGTATGCAAGTGCTCCCCTCATAACAGGGCTATTCTGATTAAATCGAGACATAGACCTGTTTATATTCAATACACTATCAGATGCACCGCTACCAGCCTTTCCAACTCTATTAAACGAGTTTTCACCAGTATCACCAAACAACTTAAATGTATCAAAAGTAGAATTAAGCGGAATCATTGTTGTTTCAAGCCTTCCAACAGACTCTTCAACTTTACCAACACTTTCAGATGTCCTGTTTCCTGTTTCATTAACTTCATCATTAAGCGTTTTAATATTACCAAGAATGTTTACAAATCCATTTGTAAGAACATTACCAACAGCATTTAATGCTTCACCGGTATTCTGTGTAGACTGTTTTACACCATTAGCATATACATTACCAGTAGCCTCACCTGCTTCTTCTGCATACGGCATTACAGTATCACGAATTTCCCAGAATGTTTCAATCCAATCTTTTGACAGTTCGGATCTAACTCTACCGCCAGCATTTTCGTCACGATAATCATATACGTGCTCAAATGCTGAAGACATCAACTCTCCGCCTTTTTCAGCAAGCCAAGGTTCCAAACCATCTGTAGCCTCTCCGTACTCTTTCTTTATCATGTCGGTATAAGGCACCATTACATTAAGATAAAACTGTTCAGCACCTACATAATCATTTTTACCGATGAAAGAATACAGTTTGTCATACAATGATAACTGAACGCTATCCATAGCATTCTTTGCAGTGCTATCCAACTGATCGTACATAGCCTGTGTCTGAAGAATTACATCATCATAATCCATTCCCTCAGATATCAGATCGTTTCTGTACTTATCAATCTTTTCCGTAGCATTTCCAAAGGTTTCAGCAAACGTATCCATATACCCTTGAAGTTCACCTACGGCGCTTTCATAACTGTCTGTGTTAATATCAGGGAAATGTATTTTTCCTGTTACTTCTTCTAATGTAAGAAGACTACTATTTATATCCTTAATTCGCTCGTCTGTGATTACTCCGGTAGATTCCGCTAAACCGTACATTGCATTTGTTGCGGCAGTAGCCTTTTCATACAATGTATCGACAACACGTTCATCGGCCCCGCTATTTACGGCATTGTAATATACATTCCAAGCCTTATCAGCTTTATCAGCAAGTTCATCCATTGCTTTAATATCGCCGTATTTAGCCTCAGTCAACTCATTAATCTTGTTGGTATAGTATTCCGTTTCTTCATCAGTCAATTCTCTTTGACTCTTAATGAAGTTCATATTGTTTACGGTTGCCTGGATCAAATAATCATACTGCGCTGCAATGTAATCTTCCCAAGCATTCTTTACCTCACCAATATTTCCAACAAGTTCATGAAGCGCATCTGTTGTAAGTTTGTTTCCTGTATTAGCAGCTTCTCCAATCAGTGACCATTTGCTAACCATATCACCAAGATCACTACGCAAACCATTCAACTTATCGTGAGACTGAGACAGTTTATCCAGACCGCTAGTAATATCATCAGCAATACTAGAGAACGACTTGTTGATATCATCAAGAGAAGCGTATGTATCACCCATATCTTTTGCAAGCGTACTGAGCACATTTTCACGTGTGATAGCCTTTGTAGCTTCATCAATTCCCCATACTGCTCCTAATACAGCACCAACACCAGCAACAATAATACCTGCCGGCACACCAAGAAGTAATGTTAATGCTCCAGCAGCTCCACCAGCCGCAATACCAAGTTGAGCTATGCTTCCACCAAGGTTATCAGTTCCTTTAACAAGATCGTACACTGCATCTTTTACAGCAAAAAACTCTGCAAATAAAGTTGTAGCAGTACCTAATACCTTAGTAAACGGAGACAGACTAGAGCTAACCGCATTTATGCCATTAGTAACACCTGTAAACATATTGCCGGTCATTCCAACAGCATCCATGTTCTGGAAATAGCTATTAACAGCATTACCAAATACATTAGCAAGCTGGCCATTAAACACTCTTGTCAGATCATTGCTCAGTGCAGCGCCAACATTTCTCGAAAATCCATTAAGCAAACTACCAAAATTACCTCTGAATATTCTATTAGAAAACGGTATAGCAAGAGCAGTAATGATAGCAGTTTCAATCGGAGCGCTATCAAACATTCCGGCCCACAATTTCACACCTGCGTTAAATACTTCCAACAACAAATGCCCAATTTTACCTGCAATATCTACTACATCAATTCCAGCAATGAAGTTACCGATCTGACGGCCAACCATCTTCCAATCAGTTTTTTTCAGTGCAGTAATCATTGCATCAAGAAGTCCCTTAGCCCACTTATTTAATGCAGAAGCAGCCTTCTTGAAGTCAAAGTCTTTAAATAGTCCATTCAGGCCATTAGCAATGCTTTCACCAACGACAGTCCATTTAATTTCATCACCAAGCGTATAGATAAAATCAATAGCAGTATTGAAGCCGTTTGCAATAGTGCTTCCTACCATATTCCAATCAGTAGTAAGCATAGCACCGTTAATCGTCTGAGCGATATCATGTGCCATCTCATAAGCCGCGCTTCGGATTACATTCCAATCAAGGTTCCCGGTAAACCCGTTAATCATATTGCCCAGGTCCACACCTAACTGCCAGCCATTGAACCGCCTAAAGAACGCATCCAAAGCATTCGCAATAGTATTGATACCGTTTGCGATAAACTTGCCTTTTTCGTAGAACAACTCAGAGTCAGAAAGATACCCATTCAGGAAATCAGCAAGGCCTTCACCAAAACGTCTGGCCTTATCGAATATCCTCTCCCAGTTGATCCCCTGTAACCATTCCTTCTCGACTTCACCAATACGCTTGCCGAGCTTGTACAGCGTATCATACAGGCTGTCAAAATATCCTTCAATCGGAGTGACATTAAGGTTCTTATACATATCACCCAGATCACCATAAAGACCAGCAATTTCGTCACCGTCCTTCTTACCCTTATCAGAGTTATCCGGAAGAAGGTTCAATTCATCAATGCCAAGAAGCATATTTTTGAATTTCTTTGCAGAATCAGCAGCATCATCATATCCGTCTGCTACATCTTCCAATCCTTCAGTATCGTCACGAAGAACGCCGGAATCGGACCATTCAATCTGCCATCCAAAGATTTTACCAAGTGAATTAAGCGTAGACGTAGCAAGGTCAATGATCGTGTTCATAGCCTTGTTGAAATTCATCACCAACGGTTTGAACGTATAAATACCGATCTGTCCAAGCACGATCTGTAACTGCTTCAATCTTTCTTGTGCAATTCTTGTCTGGTTCGCCCAAGTGTTAATAGTACGCTCAAAGTCGCCCTGTGCAGCCGTAGTATTAGCCATGACATACTGATAGCGCAGCATAGTCTTTTCGGCCTGAGTCATTTCCTTTACATCAGCGTTTAATCCATTAGCAAGCGCCCATGAACTGAGCGTTGCCTGTGTCAGATCCAAGCCGTAGGCCCGCAATGGCCTGGTCTGGCCTGTGAACACGGCATTCAATCTCTCAGCCACTTCTTCATAGTCCTGGTTATAGAACGACGCCATATCACCGGCTAATTTGGTCAAGTTAAGAGATACGTCACCCATGCTGTTCGCAACATCAACATATCCATTTGTAGCAGTCTGGACAAAATCATTTGTTTCACGTACCATATCACGTGAAATGCCCATAGCGCTGCCCATTGCCTGAAAACGCGATCCAACCTGTTTAGCAGTCAATTCAGACATACCGATAGTATCTACCGCTTCTTTTGCAAAGGCATTCATCTTATCGGACATATCCGAGAAAGTTACATCTACTACGTTCTGTACTTCCTTTAACTGAGAAGCCAGATCAATAGAGTCCGCAGCCTTCCTGAATAATCTGAATAACAGGAAGAAGTTTGCATACATACGGCCGGCAACACTAGCAAGCGATACTGTCTGCTTATGGGCGCGCCTAGCGGCATTCGTGTAGCGGTGCAAGCCGCCAGACAAACCGTTAAACGACCTCATAGCATTAGCGCCATTCACATTCAGCTTACCAAGTGCATTCAGCAGCATAATGGTATTCTCACTCACCTGCGGAGCAGTAGAAAGCGTATCCATCATACTACGCAACTCTTTTGCCAGTGTAGGAAGATTAACGATGGTCTTGTCAATCTTCGCATAACCAAACTGCTTTATAGCGCCAGCAAGCGCAGAAATAGCCTCTACATTTGCCGTCACATTAGTACCAACCGCATTCAGATCACGCAAGCCATCAGCCAAGAACGGAAGCACCTGGCTTGCCGTTACGATATTACCAGAACCAAGCGCACGAAGTCCCTGTGCTAATTCCAATAACTGAGGTCCGTAGCCAGGAAGGTCAACATTAAGAGACTGGATACCACTTGCAATCTGAGGAAGAAAAATAGCTGCATTCTGGCCGCTTGTGCCACCGATCTTAGACAATACGTCTTTTAACTGCAAAAGCGGAGTCATATCCGGCATTGTACCGGAAACAGAATAAAGCTCTTTTAAGCCTTCAACAACCGGAGTAAACAGATTGCCGGCAGCACCAGCACGCTCCATAGACTCTGCCATCTGCTGTGTTGCGGACGATACTCTATCTTCTGCAGCCGCCACCTGTTCCAACTGAGATGCGCTGCCACCACCTAAGAATGCAAAATCATCGTCAATATCAATACCATCCGGCAGCTCCATAAATCCATCATCATCACCGCCAGATAATTCCTGCATTTTTTCTTTTGCGATACCAAGAGACTGACACAACTCGTCAATATCAGCTCTAACCTGCTGAATACCACCGCTTACTGTCTCAGATACATCATTAAATCCTACAAATGCGTTCTCCGCATCATATGCGTTATCCTGCATACGCTGGAATGCCAGAGCCAGGTTATCAGTCTCATTAGCTGCCGCCTGAATGCCTAAGCTCTCATTCTCAGTAATTACAGAATCAGCAGAGCCGCCCTTCTTAGAAGATGTGCCAATACCAAGTTTTCCACGTGCGGAACGTGCAGTTTCACTATCACCAAATACATCCTGCCATCCACTGTTCAACTTCTTCTGCGAATTACGAATCAGCTCATTTTCGGCCTTAGCCGCTTCATGAAGTTCATTCTCATACCTAGCATAAGACTTAATGATACTCTCGATCTCACTCCTGATATCCTTCAAAGCAGTAGGATCGCCGGAAGACGCAGTAAGCCTATCAATAGCATTAGCAAGTTTGTCAACGCCCTGGTCATTCTTATCAAAATTGTAAGACTCGGCCAGTGCTTCAGCTTTTTTGCGTGCGTTCTCAGATGCCACAGCGATCTTCTGGCTTTCCGATGCAATTCCTGACAGGAAACTCTTACCGCTCAGTTTAGCCAGCTTGTCGCCGTTTGTAGCGAGCTTTCCGAGTGAAGATGCAATATCCTTCACATGTGCCGGATCAATCGCGCTAACAGCGTCTCCAAGCCTTTCCAGACCACCTACAAGGTTATCAATTCCTTTGACGTAATCAGAACCGGCCTTGTAATTATTTAAGGCCATATTCAGTTTTCCTAAGTCAGCAATAAGTGAATTGATCGCCCTACTTGCGTCACCCGCCGAAGCCGTGATGCGTAATTGAAGGTTGCCGATATCTGCCATAATTCACCTCCATAAAAAAAAGATGCCGAAGCATCCATATAAATTAAAAAGGATGTGTTTCCACATCCTTAAAACAGTTTCGTTGCCAAGAACGCCAGATATCCAGGATCGTCTAGTTTCATTGAAGAAGTTACTACTTCCGACGTGCTGAATATAGGTTTCGTTTTCTTTACTTTTCCTTTTTTCGGCATCATAGCCATAGGATACTGTTGTCTGCCACAGTACGGACAGAACATTTCATCATCATCTATGTCTTTTGAACATAAAATACAGTATGTCATAGGCTATACCTCTAATAAGATCATACCATATTTTATGAAGAACCACAATATAAAAAAAGCGGCGGAGCTTTTCACCCCGCCATCTTTTTGTGATTCTCAAAATTATTCTGCATCTCACCTAACATAGCGAACAGGCTCTTTACGGATTCCTTCTTTTCATCTTCCGTTAGTACGTGATGCTCTTTTTCATACTTCGCCAACAAAGGCTCTTGCATATGCTCATACGGCTTACTTCCCTTTTTCCGGAACGCATTACCTAACGCTACCTCTATTGCATTGGAATAGTATATGTATTGCATATACTGGCTTTCATCTTCCAGCTTCCTACGCAATTTCATAGCTTCAAAGTACGGTTCTATCTCACGCGGGTAACTATTCCAAAAACGGTCCTCAGATAATCCGGCCGCCAAGCACTGCGGAAGTAACTCTTTACGATACATTTCCCGCTTGCTGCGATATTTTAAGCGTTTTTCTTTGTACTTCTCCGCTTTTTCGCTACCGGGGTCTCCGCTTCCTCCGCTTCCTCCGTCAGTTGTTTCATTCTCGTCTGAAAAAAACCAGAGTTTTTAACCTCTTCCAGCATTTCCTTTACGAACTCGTCCATATTGCCGCCGTTCATATAATGCTTCTCGATCTCTTCTCCTGCTTGCATCGGAGACATACCACCGCTAATAGCAAGATATGCTCTTACAAGAGTGTTCGGTTTGGTCATCAATACGTTTACATCAGCCCCCATCTCTTCCAGTTCACAGGAAGTATTGTAGGTGTATTTTGCCACTTCATACTGCTTGCCATTGATTGTTACCATCTTTTTTTTCTCCTTTCAGGTAAAAGGGGAGCAGATTGCTCCACTCCCCAATTTGTTGTTTCTTACATGCCTGTTACTGTTACAGAACAGGTATCGGTCTTTCCACCGTCCTTTGTAGTTACAACGATCGTTGCGGTACCTGTGCCTACTGCAGATACCTTACCGTTGTTGCTTACGGTTGCCACCGTAGTATCGGTTGTAGTCCAGGTCACACCCTGATTGGTTGCATTGGCAGGTGCTACGGTTGCTTCGAGTGTCTCACTTCCACCTACAGAAAGGCTGGTTGAAGACTTGTTAAGGCTTACGCCTGTTACCGCTACTGCGTCCTGTGCTACAGGTTCGTAAGCGGTAAGCTGTCCCTTGTAGTCAACGATTGTCAGAGTAAGTTCGATGGTCTGAAGCTCGTTCTGGCCAAACTCCGGCATCGGAAGTACCTTCGGCGGTTCTGCTACTACGAAGAACGCCTTGTCCATATCCGGATGCCATACCTCGAACCACAACTGAAGATTGCTCTGTTTAGCGGTATTGTAATCGGAGATCATTGTCTCCAACTGGCCACGAACATCGTCGGTCAAGTTGAAAGTTACGGACCAGGTACCGCCCGTGTCCTGTCTGCCGGCGATCGACCGAGTTACGAAGTCCTCCAAAGCGGAAGCGTCGATCGTCTCAGTCTCCAGGGAGATACCTGCGATCTGATTGCAACGCTCCAACCACTTATAGGACGTAGGCTGAGTGCCGGCCGAGCTCTCTGCTGCATAACCGAATTTTACGCCCAAAGTGCTGAGTCCAGGAATAGATACTGCCATTTTTGTTTCCTCCTTTTTGCATAAAAATAAGCGACCGAAGCCGCTTTACCTTTGTGTTCTATGAAAAGTTTCATGTGAAACTAATCATTAAAGTTTGTCTCCTGCGCCGATCATTCTATTACAGATAATCTGACCGGACGCAATTTTACCCGTTACCGTAGCCATAGGCATTTGGCCACATCTGTAACGGAATGTTGCTCTCATTACTTTTTCTGCCGCTGCGAGAATTTCTTTGCATTCCTTCTCTGTAGTATTTGTCCACACCTTAATGTTGATCGTACTATCAATCCCACCGATGTCTACCCCATCCAGATCGTATCCGTCACCCTTATAGGTATGCCATAGATACAATGACGGGAACGTAGTCGGTGTAATATTTTCATTCCTAACCGTACATTTCAAGTTAGGATAAGGTGCGTCTTTCCTACCGGCAAGCATATATTCTATTGTCGTTAGAATAATCGGTTCAATTTCCAAATACCATTCACTTGCCATTGAATACTCCCTTCGCAATACGGTCTACTTCAAACATCATTGCATACAATGCGGAATGTACAGGATAAGTCGGTGCTTCACCATAGCTGTGATGTTTTTCACCATCCGGTGTTTCCCACCACCAACCATCTTTATCAAAAGCGTGCGTCTGTCCAGGGAATGTACCTTGACCTACACCTTCTACATCGTCCAGCACCTTTGCAAGCCAACCTGATCCAAATTCAGCCATTAGCAGCGGGCTAACGACGGCCTGTTTTACACCGCCTCTATACTTCCATTCCCGGATAATCTTTTGACCATCCGTAGCGATTAACAAGCCTTCTACGCCATCACTGCCAGGAACAATTTCCTTCTTGAAAACGATCATACCTGCATAATCGCCGCTGTTTGCAATACCAGATTCTATGCCAACGTCCATTAGTCGCTCTACTAGCACTTCTGTCTTTTCCAAAATATCAGATTTGTACTCTTCCAAAGCCTTAATAGCCTTTTCAATAGAGCCTTCTGTTGTCAGTGACACATAAATCCGTTTCATTTTTTTGCCTGTTTGTAAATCTGATTTGCACCGGTAGATGCAAGACCACTCGATATGCCTACCGCGATTGCGTTCAGGATATCGTTTGCCGGGAAATCAGGTATAACATACATCCCGACTACGCCAAGAATACCGCCGCATACACCGACAATAATAGGTATCCATTCATCTTTAATCGGGCTAACCTTGACGATCATTCCGATCAGATAACAGATAACTACGATTGAAACAACTGTTACTGCTCCTGTCATGCCTTTCCCCCTTTCTCCAAGGTTGAAACTCTGCGCTCTAACTCTTCATATCGCAAGGAAAGCATTTCTGTAGCCTTTTCGTCACTTGTGATCCGTGTACTCATAGACTTCATCTCTTCCTGCATACTACTGGTTATTGACAGCAATCGTTCCAACTTGAAATTGATCTCTGCATTTTTCTTAGCGCGTTCTTCAATATCACTCACATCTGCCTTCTTAGCACTTTTAAGCCCAAAGAATACTGCGGCGGACACAGAAATAATACTGATAAGTAAAGTAATCTCAATAGTCATATCACTTCTCCCTTCACGACTTTTTCCATTATTGCTCGGTAGAAATGCTGGCCTTCATCAAGAATACCCATTACTCTATAATCTGCGCTGTTTTCATCGACCTCACCGGCGTCATAAGCCACTTCACTGTCTTTCCAGACTAGCGTTCCAACTCGAAAAGGCAAATCACCCTTCCGATAGGTTATCTTTGCTACTGCCCTTGTCTCACTACCAAATGCCTGTAGCTCGTCTTCCGTCAGGGTTCCACTGATGCTATTCCAAAACTCAGTCGGTTCGTCATAGCCTTCTTTTGTTTCACCCGTATATACCGGTACAACTTCGCCATCCGGCATCGTGCGATACACAATGTTACCTTCAGAATCCGTCTGATAGGTAGGCTCACTCTTATGATAGTTGGAATACAACATACGCTGCTTGATCCTTCTTGCTACACGCATATTCTACCCCCTTGATGCAATAGGTAATACACCATAGAAAAGCGAATCTCGATCTACATAGTGAATAGATACTCCATCCTGACTGTACTGCGTCTGACCCTCCGCTCCGGTCTGGTTATAGTCATACATAGCGATCTCACGGATCTGAGAATAATAATTCTCCATATCACGCTCAATCATAGCTTCCGTATAACTGCCAGGATAACGTCTAGCGGTCTTCACAGCACGATACGCGGTCCTAACCTTGGATGCAAGAAGAGCCGGATTAAACTTGTCGCCCTCTTCTGCACTTAATTCGGTTGTCAAGTCCTCGATAATCTCTTCTATCATTTTGCACCTCACAGGTTCAGTTTTTCAATAATTTCCGCTTTCAGTTCTGCAGCGTTCTTTCCATCTACGTCGATACCGTTTTTTGTGGCCAGCGACTTTACAGCAAAGAATTTCATCTTCTCTACTTCATCACGTGTGACCAAACAAGAAACTTCTTCTTTGCTTTCTTCTTTTACCTCTTCCTTTTTTCTGACCTTCTCAATAAGAGCCATGCCACGCTTGTTATTATCAGAAGACAATTCAGCAAGGCGTTCTTTACTTACAGAACCGCTGCGGGGGTATTTCTCCCCCACAGCGTAATGCTCTTTTGTGTCTTTGTCAGTAAAGGATCGTGTTACCACATAATCCATACCTTATGCCTCGTCACTTTCTACTGTTAAGCCGCGCAAACTATAGGTCTTGATAGCCTGCTGGCCGCCCTTTGTAGCAACAACCTTGAGCACCTGAGTATCCTTGTCGGTGATCTTCATTACCGCATTCTTGTCCGGATCGTTGATAAGTTCTACCAGGCCTGTTCCAGCGCTCGGTTCCAAACCAACCATTACAGAATCATATGCGGACCAATCATCATCTTCTACGGAGAACTTGGTGGAAAGGAAGTTACCTGCACCCCAGTAATCTACGATTGCACCCGGAGTGTCATAATACTTCAGTGTACCGCTGAACACGCCGTCAGTCAGCGATACGTTATCCTGGAGCTCTCTAACGTATGTCTCGTTATAGAGCTGAGTGTCACCGTCCTCGGCTTCAACAGTGACACGTTTTAAAAAGACCCGATATGTCCGATCACTACGCCATCCAGACGCTCTGCAAACAGAGTCAGACCGGAAACCAGTACGGTTTCAACCTGCATTCTGGTGTAGTTTGCCTCATGATGAATACCGATGTAGCCGGTCTCGTCAGTGGTGAAATCAAAGCCAGTTCCCAGGCCGTCAGCACCATTTACCGGGATGTAGTAAACATTGATGTTGTCCTTAACGGTACCATAAACCGTACCTGCCGGAACTGCCGGCGCCTCAATAACGGTTCCCAGTCCCAGGAAATTCTCGAAGTAGGTCATACCGAAAGCGGTCTGAGTGATGATCTGAGCGGAACCCAGATAGTCACCGATATCTACCGGATTTACGAAGTATACCGGCTGGATGTCCTGATCCTCGAACTTGATAGCCAACTGAGCACGTACCTGTGCGATAGTCTTCTGCAGATCAGTACCGGTTGCTACGCCATCACCTGTTGCCAGGAAATCATAGAACTTTGTCTTGATGGTGTTCTGTACATCACGCAGAGCCTTTGCATCAGTCTTGGTTACTGCCTGAGAGTATGCACCGCCTACGATTGCTTCAGCGGTAGAAGCCTTACGATACTTCGCAAGAGCCATCTCCTGAAAGCTAACCGGTTCAGTCTTGTAGTGGGAAAGCGGAATGATGTCGCCTTCTGCTACCAGAGTGCCGTCCTCCAGAGTACCAGTTGCCTTGTAAGCCTTCAGCACCGTACCTGCCTGTTTTGCAATCGGTCTTGTAACACCCAGAGCCTTCATAAGACCCTTGATGTTCTCCTGGAAACGATATACGAACTCGATCTCACGTGCCTTCGCCATATCGTCTTTTACGATTACGTTGTTTTCTGCTGCCATTTTGTTTTCCTCCTTGTTTTAATTGAATAAATCAAGATGTTTCGCAATCTGAGCTGTGCGTTCTTCCACATCTTCGATTGCTAAAATCTCTTCCTTGGTCATTGCCGGATAAGAACCGTCCCCTATGTGAGCTTTCGGCATCGACTTTTTCCACTCGGCTTCTTTGGCCTTGATAAGAGAATCCGTATGCTGTCTCTGGATATCCGCAAGCGCGTCCATATCTCCTGATACTTCTGCTGTAGCAGCTTTCTTCGCCATATCCGGGTCCATACCCTGTAGCAAATAGCGTTCCTTCGCTTCGTTCTCGCGCTTGTATGCTTCCAGGGATGCAATATGCTCCTTGATCTCTTCCTCGGCAGCGCGCTTTGCTTCATCCTCAATCTCCTGCTGCGTCTGTTTGGAACGCAACTGCTTTGTCAGGTCCCCGACCTGCTTCAAAGCCTTATCGAGTGCTGCCTTGTCCTTTGCCTTTGCCGCTCTCTCTTCCGCAAGGGCCTGTTTCAGACTCTCCAGAGTCTCGGCATCTTCCTGAGCGGATTCCCCACTAGGTTCCGGTGCCCCACCTTCACCCTCTGCGAAAAACTGTAAGTGTAACGGTAATCTCTTTCCCTGCATTTTTAATTCCTCCTTTGTGTTTGCTTTTCTGCCCCGACTTCTCTGCCGGGAGTGCTATGCAGTGTTTGTGGTTTCACGCTTCTCTGCGTTCTTGTCATTACGCTTCTGTGCGGGTTTTAACGACTTTTCCTTGTCGTATAAAAAAAGAGCCGTTTCCGACTCTTATTTCCAAACAAAAAAGGAACCATTTTAAGGTTCCTTACGGTATCAAATTTCCAACCATCTTCAATTCGTCTTTTGCTTGTCCTTTAAAACCTATGGCAATTCTGATAGTTCATCAAGAATTTCTTCGCACACAATACCAATATCGTTTATGTCATACTCCGGAGATTTACCAAATCCTCTTTTTGCAAGAACTTCACTTATCTTTTCAGACAATTCAATAATATCATCATCCTCAACATAATTTTTGTTTGGATCAAGACCTATTTCAGATATGAGATTTTTCTGCGCCTCATTCTCAAATATCATTCTTCAATCTCCGTATAAGTGCGTTGCTTGGCTTCTCATAGGTAACATGCTTTCCTGTATCCGGATTGACTATAACAATTACTCTTTCTCCAATGTACTTAACATATGGATCTCCATTCTCATTATAGTCAAAGTAGTTTTCCGGATCATCTAAAGGATTTTCTATAGCATCTCTAATATCTTCATCAGAAAATTTTCTCTGATTTTGTCTATATACCGCATGCTTGGTTTTATCACCAAAATACTGCAAATCCAGATTAAACAGTGCTTCTTTTCTTGATTTAATACTAGCATAATCTGCGCCATTTGTATACTGAATACTTCCGTTGTTTTTCACAATATGTCCGTTATAATGTGCTACGATTTTAACAACTTTTCCATCTTTATCATAATAATGGCAAGAACATCTACATCTGTAACACTCATTTGGGTTATTATCCCAATCACACGGATACTGCATAATTCCGTCACCAACGACAAAATACTCTGCTAACGGAATGATTTTTTTCGGTACTTCATTATGGGTAGGACGTACTTTTCCATCGTCACGATCTACCCATTTCTTTCCAACAGCACCGGCTTCAGCGGCTTGTTTCAACTCTTCATAGTTGAGAATAGTGTTTGCTGCATCTTCTCCTATGGACATTGCTCTATCCGGAGAAGACCACCATCCGGCATCTGTCTGACCATCCACGCCGACACCAACGGCTTCCATATGCCGCCTGGTAACATCGAACTGGTCCTGTGTAAATTCATTAACATAGGCGTTTTGGTGATCGTCCATTCGACTATGCGCCGCTACAGTTTCACCAAACCGAACCCTGAATTTCTCCAGCACCATATCATAGTCAGGATTGTTCTCCTGCATCTCAATAGCAAGCAAGGCAAAGAAAAAGAGCAGTACATCCATAATGTCATTGGCTGTATCTACTCTCTCTTCTTTCTGCTCTTTGCTTATCGCCATCTTTGAGAAGTATTTCTCAGGTTCCTCTACTTCGACCTTTGGCGTATTCAGTTCGTCTATGCCTAACAATGCCATTATTCTTCAATAACTCCATTAGTCCCGGTTGTCATTCCGTCTATCAACGGCGACTGACCTATCTGATCTGATATATCAGCAAACGGCCTTGTCTCTTCTGTCTGGTTGTTTGTCATCCACACGTTTGCTTCCTGGTATTTTCGGATACCTTCACCGCTTCGCGCAATGAATTGTGCCGGATCAGGAACCAGCGGAGCTGCAGCAAGTGCATCTTCAATACTTGCGCCCTTCGCCAGCAAAGCACAGAAAGCATTTGTCTTGACCGTCAACTCATAGTTTTTCGGTCTACGCACGCAAGGCTCTATATCACTCGGCATAAGAGACATAAGTGGATCATCCATCGTTATGTCTGTAATACCAAAACTCTCACGAATAGCAGCCAGAATAACCTTAATCTCTTCATTCTGGCATCCTACCGTCAAACATTCCTGAGCACCGGCTATATTCTCGCTCTCGGACCATCCGGAAGCTACCTGCAAAGCGTTTGAAGAGCTGCTTCCGCTGCTATCATTCCGCTGCGGTACGTGGCATTTTTCCAGAATAAGCGATCTCTGAGACAGGTAGTTATTCCGCATCTCGTCCAGCTTATAATCCAGCGTAAGCGGCTCTACCGAAGGCCGTTTCCCGTCCTGTGAAGAGTATGTAAACAGCCACTCTCCATCCTTTACTCCCGGTGTTGCTTCTACGGTATT
>Ga0310690_10004897_pt1 | contig 18596 bp, 12 predicted proteins | sample AusTroGonzalo_MG_2_FD_207661 | JGI IMG/M metagenome (GOLD analysis project Ga0310690, IMG submission 207661) | Bovine rumen microbial communities from tropical cattle in Woodstock, Queensland, Australia - Gonzalo_04 (v2) (version 2) | ecosystem: Host-associated > Mammals > Digestive system >...
GGCGTACGAGCGTCGCCTGCAGAGTGGTAATCCTTCGGCAGCCATCGAACTCGAGGATGGTACGATCATTACTGCCGACACTTCAGATTTGTTAGGCCCGTGTGCTGCTTTGTTGCTCAATGCTACCAAGTATCTGGCGGGCATCGACCACTCCCTCAAGTTGATTCCTCAGGACATGATTGTGCCGATACAGCGTATGAAGACATCGATGTTGCACGGCAACAATCCTCGTTTGCATACAGACGAGGTGTTGATTGCATTGGCAGTGTTGTCGCAGCATGATGAGAACTGTCGCAAGGCCCTTGATACCTTACCTCAGTTGGATGGCTGTCAAGTTCACGCTACCGTCATGCTGGGTGAGGTGGATCGCAAGATCTTCAAGAAGCTGGGTTGCGGCCTCACTTGTGACCCTGTACGAAAAGTCTGAATTTACTTGGACATGTAAATGTCAAGTGTGCCGCCACGGACGATGTCTTCGTGGTGAAGGATGAGCGGCTCATTCTTGCTGCCAAGGGGCTGTCCGTTGAGCAGTGCGCGTTTGATGTAGAAGGCTTTGTCGCTGAGGCCGTGGGTGCGGATGGTGAAGGTCTTACCATTGCCTACGTGCAGGGTGGCCTCATTGACCAGCGGTGAGCCTAGAACATAGCGGCCGCCGCAGGGTTCCACTTGGTAGAAACCGAGGGCCGAGAGAATGTACCATGCGGACATCTGCCCCACGTCCTCGTTGCCGCAGAGGCCTGCGGGCTGGTCGGTGTAGAGCTCGCGCTGAATCTGCTTCACAATCTTGGCCGTCTTGCGGGGCTGGCCCATGAGGGCATAGAGGTATGCGGTGTGATGGCTGGGCTCGTTGCCGTGGGCATACTGCCCGATGAGGCCTGAGATGTCCGGGTTGGCGTCTGCGTTGAGCTGGCTGTCGGCTGCAAAGAGGCCGTCGAGGCGCTTCAGCGCTGCCTCGCGTCCGCCGAGCATCGCCACGAGGCCTGGCACATCATGAGGCACCAGCCACAGGTACTGCCAGGGGTTCCCCTCGGTGTAGTCGCTGGTTTGGTAGGCGGGGTTGAAGTCGTCGATGGGATTGAATTCGCCTTGCGAGTTCTTGGAACGCAGGAAGCCTACGCGCGAGTCGTAGAGGTTGGGGTAGGAGTGGGCGCGCTTGTCGAGGTTGTCGATGGTCTTGCGCAGTTCTTCCGCCGCTTTTTCGTTTAACGTTGAAGGTTTGGCGTTTAAGATGGCTTTGCCGGCTTGGACAGCAGCCCAGTCGGCCAGCATGTATTCAAGGGTCATGCTGAGCGAGCCGCCGTGGTGGTTGTTGGCGACGTAGCCGAGGCGTTTCATGTCATCCAGTCCGCGCTCATCCATGAGCAAACTCGAGGCCATTGCTTTCCACGCGGCCAACGAGTCCTTCACATACCCTTTCAGCAACGCATCGGCAAGGATGGGCACGGCAGGGCAGCCTACCATGCAATCGGTCTCCTGCGACATCAGATGCCACACGGGCAGCTTGCCCTGCTCGCGGAAGATACGCAGGTAGGTCTCGACCACAGAGGGCATCATTTCAGGCAGGATGATGGTGCTAAGGGGAGCCGCTGCGCGATAAGTGTCCCAAAGTGAGAGGGTGGTGAGGTACTTGGAATTGCCGACGGGAGAACACGAAGTTGTTTTTGTGGGCTCAGCGGCATCTCCTTCGCGGACGATTTCACACATTTTGGGAGCGGTGGACGCGAATGAACGATAGATCTTGTTGTCTGCGCCGCGCCAGTCGCCGTTGGCATCGTCCCACGTCTGGGGAGCCACCATGAAATGGTACATGGCGGTGTAGAAGATGCGGCGGTCGCGATCGTTCGTGAAGGTAGCCTGTACGCGGCCCAGCTCGCGGTTCCATGCGGCATCGGCTTCAGCGCGCATCGCATCGAAATCCCAGACGTTTTCGCCCATACCTCCTTTTGTCTCGGTATTGAGGTTGGCAATGGCATTGGCCTCCGAGACGGGGCTGAGGGCTATGCGCACGAGTAGCGGCTCATTGGGGCTATTTACTTGCAGATGGTAGATGGGTGCCAATCCTTCGCCACGCTTGCTCTTGAGGGTGGATTGATCGTAGAGACGCGACTTCTGGTTGAGGCGCATGACGAAGTAGCAATGCTGCACGTTGGACCAGCCGTGGCTCACGCGATAACCCACGTAAGTGTAGGGGTCGATTTGCGTCAGGCGTCCCCACAGCAGTTCGTCATCCACGCCGTTCTCGAGATCGACATACAGATGATGATGGGAGCCCTCGGGGAAGGTGAAACGATACATCGCCGTGCGTTGCGAGGCGGTGATTTCTGTGCGGATACCGCTCTCTGGCAGTACGATGCTGTAGTAGCCGGGGCGCACTTCTTCCTGTTCATGGCTGAAGGTGGTAGCCAGCCCTTTGCGCGAGAGGCCTAACTCCTTGATGGCCGGCATGATGGCGATGTCGCCAAGGTCGCTACAGCCGGTGCCGCTGAGGTGCGTCTGGGCGAAGCCTACAATCTTGGTGCCGCTCTCGTGGTAGCCTGAGCACCAGTCCCAGCCCGTCTCCAGCTGCGTAGGGCCTGCGTTGACCATCCCAAAAGGTACGTTGGCGCCCACGAAGACATGGCCGTGGTCACCTGTGCCGATGCGGGGATCGACATAGGAGGTAAAAGACCCTCCCCCCGGCTCCTCCCTTGTAGGGAGGGGAGTAGTTACTTGTGCTGGCAGCGTAAGCGAAACGCAGAAGAACAGGATTGCTGAAAGACTTTTTTTCATAGCTCTGATGATTATTTATCGGCTGTGGGGAGGACCTGTTTGATTTCAACGTTGTGGTAGTAGTGCTTCAGGATTTGGTCGTAGGTGTAGCCCTGCTCGCCCATCACGGCAGCGCCAATCTGGCAGAGGCCTACGCCGTGGCCCCAGCCTTTGCCGTGGAGAACGAAGCGGTCGGGGATGCCTGTGACGGGGTCAATAGCCTGCCGCTCAACGGTGAAGGCCGAGCTCTTCAGGTGCGTGGCACTGAGGGCGCAGCGTATCTCCAGCTCCTTGCCGATGGTGAAGGTTCGTTTACTGCCCACAATCTGCAGCTTGATGATGCGCTCGCTGGGCCCACGCTCAATGGGCACGAGGTCGATGATATCGCCCAGATCGTCCATCTTCAGATGGGCGCTGATGTAGCGCTGTGCCTCGGCCTGCGTGAGCGTTACCGTCCAGCGGTAGAAATCGGTCGTCTCTTGGTCGTAGTCATTGAGGACCTGCTGAATGACCTTCGGGTCTGTCGTGTTGCAGAAGGGGTCTTCGATGCTCTCGAGATAGGGGTAGTGCTTGTCCTCCCAGCAGCTCTCGAAGGTCTCAGTGTGGCCGCCGCAGCACTTGGAGAAGCGTGCATCACAGACCTCGCCGTCGCAGACGAGCACCTGTCCATGGGTGGCTTTCACGGCGGCCTCCACCTGCGGGCTGGTCTGGCGTGTAATGCCCTGATAGCGCTGGCAATGGTCGTCGGCGCAGACGTCATACGTCGTGTGTGCCTCGCGGTCGGTCCAGCGGATGAGCTCGGTATCTGTCTTCGTGAAAGCGAAGAAGTTATGTGCGCCCTGAGCCCGTGCCTGGCGGCGTTGCATCTGCGCATAGAGCCAGCTGCGGCTGATGACGGCCGAAGCCTTCAGGAACTCCAGGGAGCAGTTGGGGCTCATCTCGCTGCTGATGACGCTGCAGAGATACTGTTCTACGGACAGCTCGTTGATGCACAGGATCTGGTCCTCTTCCACCATCAGTCGGAGCGTGCCGCGGAACGTCTGCGCCTCGTTGCGCTCCCAGTGGAAGTTCTTGCCGATGGTGACATCCTCCAGCGTGAAACTGGCCTCGTCGTTCTCCGGCACAAAGGTCAGCTGGCGATACACCTGGTTGTTCCATCGCACGCCGCCGCCTTCCAGCACCACTTCCTGCTCACCCGTGAGCGTGGCGCCCTTGGCCGTATAGTTGCCGTTGAGCTTGAAGCGAATGGCTTCGGCGGAGAGGAGGCCGACGGTGAGGGTGGAGGAAAAAGACCCGGCCCCCTCTACGGCCCCCGAGGGGGCTTCTATGGTTTTGGCGGTTGTGGACGAGGCATTCGTGTCCCCCTCGGGGGACAACAGGGGGGCCGCTGGGCTCTTGTCCGTGATCTCTTCAATCACCCCTTTCAGTTCCTCTTCTGTCATCGTCACCTCCTGCAAGATGGCTGCGGCCAGCTCGGGTGTGATCTTGCGGAAATCCTCCTCGCGGGGTGTGATGATGAGGCCGCCCATATCGATGGCACCCGGGCTGACCATTAAAATACCTGCCTGATAGCACTCCGGACGGTGCTTCTTGCGTGGGAACACCAGCGTGATGATCTCATCGCTGCGGCTCTCGTCGCCGGCCTCGCGCCAGCTGATGGCGTTCATGCGTGGCTCCTGCTCGCCCTCGTGGATGGGTAGTGCGCGATAGAGACGCTGACACAGCAGGCTGTCCGTCTCCTCGGGCAGCGAACGAATCACGAAGACGGGGCATACGTAGTTCTTCAGCAGGAAGAGGCCGCAGCGCTGACTCGTGTTGCCGGCATCCTCCATCTGGATGGCTTCGTCGTCGGTGAGCGGGTAGAGCTTCTCCAGCTGTGTCTCGTACATCTTCCAGTCGCGCTCGATGGGCACGACGCCACGGGAGCCGGCCTGCAGGTGCATGTGGTCGGGGCACGACGCGCCGCAAAGCGGACCGTTATAGAATATCATGTGGTTGGGCAGCGTCCACGCCAGATGGCGCAGTGTGCCGAAGTGCTCCCAGATGGCCTGCGGCTTATGGCGGCGTGTGGGAATCGTGAAATGTCGCGGCAGGATGGGGAAGGGATTCACGAGCACCTGGTAGTGGTGGCGAATCATCAGCGCGTGCTGTTCAGCGGGGCGGTTCTCATCACAGAGGAAGCAGGGGCGCTCGGCAATACTCTGTTTGTCGATCTTGGCGCCTGTCGAGACAATGCGCGCAGGGTTCCATTGCACAGCCATCTGCACATCGCCCGCCACGAGCTCGCGCTGCTGCACATTGGCCTCCAGCGCATCGTAGTTCCGCTGCGCCAGCTCCCAGTGCTTGAGTTCCTCGTCGAAGAAAGCATCCACCTCTTCCTCCGTGGCCTCCATGCGCCAGGTGGCGTTCATCGCCTGGCGGGCACGCATCTCCGTGGTGCGCAGCTGGTCTTTGTAGAGGTTGTTCTTGTTCACCTTGTCGGTGCTGAGAGCTGCGTCGCTGTTGCCCTCCCAGCGGCGGCACAGGTAGAGCTCGTCGAAGATGCGCCCGATGCGGTAGCGGCGCCCAATCATGAGGCCCAGGGCATAGTCCTCGCCGTAGCTGGTGTTGGGAATCTGAATCCTGCGCAGCACGGGCGTGTAGAACGCGCGCGGAGCCCCTAAGCCATTGATGCGCAGGGCGTTGTTGCGCCCGTTCTGGGGCGTCCATTCGCGGTGGTCTATGAGTCCCGGGGGCAGCGTGTTCAGTTGGAAGTCCGTCATGCGGTAAGAACCGATTACCATCGCCGCCTTCTGCTCGCGGAATGCATCCACGATGCGCTGCAGCGTGTCCGTGCCGCTGTAGAGGTCGTCGCTGTCCAGCTGCACCACAAAACGTCCGCACTCGGGATGGTGCACGGCCATGTTCCAGCAGCCGCCGATGCCCAGATCGTCGCGCGAGGGAATGAGGTGGATCAGTGCCTCGCCGCCGTCGACGGCTTTGCACTGGTCAATGGCCTCGCTCGTGCCGTCCGTGCTGTGGTTATCTACCACGATGAGGTTGAAGGGGAAAGTCGTCTCCTGCTTCAGCACGCTGCGGATGGCATCTTCAATCGTGCGGACACGGTTACGCACGGGAATCACCACCGTAGCCTCTACGGGGAACTCCTCCTCGTCGAATTTGATCTCGTCGAACTCGTCGGGCGCCAGCAACGCGCCGATGGCCTTCAGGTGACGCGTGCACGCGCGTTCCATTTCTATCTGTCGGCGACGGTTGCGGGGATCCACATAGTCGAACTGCTTCTGTCCGCTGAGGCGCGTGTCCGTCTCTATTTCCGTGTATAGGGTCTCCGAGACATGTACGGGCAGCATCTTACGCGACAGGAACAACCGCAGGTCATAGAGTCCTGCAAACTCATAGTCCTTCACGCGCTCCTGCGCGAAATACTCTTGCACGTCGGCCGTGCGCAGCAGCAGCAGCGAGCCGAAGCTGAAATCATCGCGCACGCTACCCAGCTGATAATCAATCAGGGGGTACGTCTCCACCTTTCCGTCGGGCAGTTGGATGCGGTGGTCGGCATAGACCATGGAGGCGCCAGTGTCCTCGGCCACCGTCAGCAGTCGTATGAGGGCATAGTAGCCCAGCTGTAGCTCAAAGCGCTTGGTATAGAGCAGGATGTAAGGCGCCGTGGCTGCCGCCGCCATCTCGCGCAGCGCGCTGGTCTGATAAGGATTCTCGATATGCTGAACACTCGCCACGCAGTCGTCGGCGTGCAGGGCAGCCAGCGTCTGACGCCCCTCCGACGCATCGGCGAAGGGCAGGAAACAATCTATTAGATGCATACAGGTTGCTTGAAGTTTTAATTCGTGCGACAAAGATACGAAGAAGATTTAGAAATGGAAAATGAAACGTGAAAAATGATAGCGAAAAGTGTAAAAAGAGGTGCCGAAAAGAGAAAAAATATGGCTGAACGGGAAAATAATTAGGATTTATGAACTGCGTATTAAGAAATTCTTCTTATTTTTGCCCCAAAAACAACCAATACAAACTAAAAACCAAACTAAAGCATGAAGAAACTTTTTGCTCTCGTCGCTGTCGCATGCGTAGCATTGACAGCCGGCGCTCAATCACTCTCCGTGACCGATAACGATTGGCATTGGGAGAAAGGAACCATCGTCATCAACACCCCGCAGCGCCCTGCCGGTCAGGCCGATGTGCTGCAGCTGACAGCTCCGAAGCTGGAGACCGTGCGCGTGGGATTCGTGGGTCTCGGCATGCGTGGCCCTGGTGCCGTGCAACGCTGGACATACATCCCCGGCATACAGATCGTGGCTCTCTGTGACTACGTGGAGGCACGCGCTGAGGAATGTCAGAAGTACCTGCGTTCCGCAGGCCTGCCACCCGCTGCCATCTACAGCGGCGAGAAGGGCTACGAGGAGCTCTGCAAGCGTCCCGACATCGACATCGTATATGTCGCCACCGACTGGGACCACCATTTCCCCGTGGCCAAGTGTGCGCTGGAGAATGGCAAGCACACCGCCATCGAGGTGCCCTCGGCCATGAACCTGGCACAGTGCTGGGAGCTCATCGAGCTCAGCGAGAAGACCCGCAAGCATTGCATGATTCTCGAGAACTGCTGCTACGACTGGTATGAGCTCAACGCCCTCAACATGGCGCAGCACGGTGTCTTCGGCGAACTGCTTCGCGGCGAAGGTGCTTACATCCACAACCTCGACGACTTCTGGGACTACTACTGGAAGAACCCCGCAGATCCCGACCAGGCGAAGCTCGGATGGCGCATGAAGTACAACCGCGACAACCGCGGCGACGTCTATGCCACCCACGGCCTCGGCCCCGTGGCCCTCGCCATGAATATCCACCGCGGCGACCACTTCACCACCCTTGTAGCCATGGACACCAAGAGCGCCCACGGCCGCGAATGGGTCGAGCAGAAGACCGGTAAACCCTGTCCCAATTTCCGCAACGGCGACCAGACCACAACGCTGATGCGTACCGCTGAAGGTCGCGTCATTGAAATCCAGCACAACGTCATGAACCCGCAGCCCTACAACCGCCTCTTCAAGCTCACCGGCACCAAGGGCTATGCCACCAAGTACCCCGAACCCCATTTCGCCCTCGACAAGAGCCAGCTCGCTGCCAGCGGTGTGGCACCCAAGGTCGATGACCTCAGCAGCCACGGCTTCCTGCCTGCTGCCGAGCACGAGGCTCTGTGGAACAAGTACACCCATCCCATCATCAAGAAGTATGGCGAGATGGCACAGAAGGTCGGTGGCCACGGCGGCATGGACTTCTTCATGGACGCCCGCCTCGTCTATTGCCTCCAGAACGGTCTGCCCCTCGACATGGACGTCTATGACCTCGCCGAATGGTGCTGCCTCGCAGAACTCGGTGCCCTCTCGATGGACAACAACTGCGCCAGCGTAGCCTTCCCCGACTTCACCCGTGGTGCCTGGAACAAGGTTCAGGGCTTCCAGTTCGCCTGGGCTGCCCCCGACGCTGAGGCTGCTGCCGAGGCTGCTGCACAGGCCTGCACAGATCTGCAGAAACAGTTGTGCGAGAAGTATCAGCTCTGGGCGAAGTACGATGCCATGTGCAAGGCCACGGCCGAGAAGGACGTGAAGAAAGCCACGGCTGACTACACGAAAGCCTGCGCCAAGATGGCCAAGGAGGCTGCCAAGAAAGCTAAGAAGTAAACACCGAAGTGATACTGCGAAAGAGATATGCCTGACAACTCAGGCGTATCTCTTTTTTTGTGCGATAAAGGAAATAAGTTCCCTCAGCCGACACAATGCGTTAATAAAGCGAATACAATGCAGAAGAAATGCAAATGCAGTGCATGGACTTCGCCGAAAGAATGCAGTGCAAAGTACGTAAGATGAGGGCGCATAAACAAATCTTGTCCGTGAAATCTGTGTTTCCCGTCGGGAAATACACATCACACGGTCGGCGTTCGCGTGTTTCTCGTCGTGAAACTCAGAATGATTTACATGGATGAATGTTAAGTTTAGTGAAAGCGGTCGTTTTTTATAATGAAAGATGGTGCTGGAGGGGAGAAATGGCACTATCTTTGCAGCGTTCTTAAGGAGTATCTATCGCTTTTAGGTTACACCTATAATTAATTATTTGACAACAATGAACAACGACTACATTGAAATTCAGGACAATTATGATCGTGGGGGCTATACGCATTCCACGACCTCAACAGGCGTAACGACCTTCTCGGGCATTATGTCCCGCGTGTATATGTGGATGACGGCAGCGCTGCTGCTCACCGCTGGCACCGCCTATTTCACAGCCAGCAGCCCCGCTCTTCTGCAGCTTATCTATGGTAACGCATGGGCTATTTGGGTGCTGCTCATCGCAGAGTTGGGTCTTGTCTTTGGCATCTCGGGAGGCATCAACCGCCTGTCACCCACCACTGCTACTACGCTCTTCCTTGTCTATTCCGTGGTGAACGGACTCACGTTGGCCAGCATCTTCTTCGCTTACTCCCTTGGTACCATCTATCAGGCTTTTGCTGCGTCGGCACTGACCTTTGGCGCCATGAGTCTGTATGGCTACACCACGAAGAAGGACCTGAGTGGTCTGGGCAGCTATCTCATCATGGGCCTTATCGGTCTCATCATTGCCAGTGTCATCAACATCTTCTGGGGAAATTCCATGATGGATGCCATCATCACCTACATCGGCGTCTTTATCTTCGTGGGCCTCACAGCCTATGACACGCAGAAAATCAAGGAGATGTCAGCCGCTGTGGAGACTGGTTCGCAAATGGGCTATGCCGATGCTGCCGCACCCCGCCGCATTGCTATCCTCGGTGCCCTGACCCTTTACCTCGACTTTATTAACCTCTTCCTCTATCTCCTCCGTCTGTTCGGACGCGGCAGGGATTAGTAGCAAAAAGATTATCGTTCGTATAGGTCGTCGTCGCTGGTGACGGCTGCGAGTTCCTTGAGCAGGAGCGCGTAGCGATCAGCGACGGCGGCTGCGTATTTGCAGCCTTTTTCGGCTGTGGCGAGGGACGGATTGCCGATGCCGGTGTCAGAGGTGACCTTCGTCCAGTGGCGCGGCAGCCATGCCGTCTTTTTGCGCAGGCTCTCGAGGGCAAAGGCGTTGGCGTTGCCGGGGCCGGCTTCGCTGAGGTTCACGAGTTCGGGGTGGTAGTGCATCATGACAGAGGTCTCCAGTTCGTCGGCGTGGTCGCCTGGGTCATCGAACCAGTCCTTGCCGGGCAGCACCGTGAACCACTCGCTGGACAGCAGGATGAAGTCGGGGTAATCGACGGCCAGGTCGCGGATCATACTCTTGAAGGTATTGCCGCCGTGGCCGTTGACAATCAGCAATTTGTGGAAGCCTTGATGGTGCAGGTTGGCTACGATGTCGGTGAGGATAGCGCATTGCGTGTTGTAGCGATAGTGGATGCAGAACTTCAGGTCGCGCTGGCCAGGGTTCTGTGCGCCCATCGCCACGGGGGGCAACACCATTGTGCGGACGCCGTATTTGTCTAAAGCGATCTGTGCAGCATCCACGGCCACGTCGTGCGAAAGGATGGCATCGGTGAGGTAGGGGAGATGCAGGTTGTGGGGTTCGGTGGCTCCCCAAGGAAGGATGACGACGTCGTAGTCGAGGGGGCGTGTGACGCCATAGGCGCTGACGCTCAAATCAATTTCGCGGTTCATGATAGGGCCGTTTATCGTTTAATATTCAGGTTTAGCTTAATATTTGGTGACAAAAGTATAACTTTTTTATGACTTGTGCCACGATTCTGCAAAATTCTTGCTACTTTTGCGCCCAAAATGTATCATTAGAGACTTTTCAGGTAACAAAGGAAATGCATATTACCATCCTACAACATGATATTGACTGGTGTCAAGTTGATAAGAACCTGGCGCATTTGGACACGCTGACGGCGACACTTCCGAAAACGGATTTGCTGCTGCTGCCCGAGATGTTTGCCACGGGATTGAACAACGCCGCCATCGACATTGTTGATGCACAGCCCCGCATCTTGGCGTGGATGCAGGCCAAGGCTAAGGCGCTGGACGCTGCCGTCGTAGGCAGTATCGCCACGGAGGACACAGGACATTGTTACAACCGTCTGCATTTCGTCTGCCCCGACGGCTCGGTGACGACCTATGACAAGCGTCACCTCTTCGCTTATGGCGGCGAGGCCGAGAACTATACAGCCGGTCACAAACGCGTAATCGTGGAGTGGCGCGGTGTGCGTTTCCTGCTGCAGGTGTGCTACGACCTGCGCTACCCCCTATGGGCACGCCAGCGTGGCGATTACGACTGCATCCTCTACTCGGCCAACTTCCCCATTAGCCGCGACACGGCCTGGCGGACACTCATCCGTGCACGTGCCATCGAGAATCAGTGTTATGTGGCGGCCTGCAACCGCATCGGCACTGACCAGCAGTGTGAGTACTATGGCCGCTCGGCCATCATCCATCCCTACGGCGAGACCATCATGGACTGTCCCGACAAGACGGAATATGCCGCCTCCGCCATCATCGACCTCGACTTCCTCCGCCACTACGAGGCTAAGTTCCCCGTGCTGGCAGATGCAGATTCGTTTGAGCTAAGACCCACCCCCTGACCCCTTAGACTCACCCCCGACCCCTCTCTTTCAAAGAGGGAAGAGGGAAAGAGGGGAGTGGCTTTTGAGAAACAAAAAGATAAATCATTCATATACAATGGAAAAAGAAAATACAGTGCGCTCTAAGGTCCTCCTTTTAGGAGACGAGGCAATCGCTTTGGGCGCTATCCATGCAGGCCTCTCGGGTGTTTATGCTTACCCGGGCACGCCTTCCACGGAGATTACGGAGTTCATCCAGGGCAATGCCATCGCCAAGGAGCGCGGGCTGCACAGCCGCTGGTGTACCAACGAGAAGACGGCGATGGAAGCCGCTCTCGGTATGTCGTTTATGGGCAAACGTGCACTGGTGTGCATGAAACACGTGGGTTTGAATGTCTGCGCCGACCCGTTCGTGAACAGCGGAATGACGGGCGTCAACGGCGGTGTCGTGGTCCTCGTGGCCGACGACCCCTCGATGCACTCTTCACAGGACGAGCAGGACAGCCGCTTCTACGGCAAGTTCGCCATGATCCCCACTTTTGAGCCCTCCTCGCAGCAGGAGGCTTATGACATGATGGAGACGGCCTTTGAGTACAGCGAGCAGCAGTGTCTGCCTGTGCTGATGCGCGTCACCACGCGAATGGCACACAGCCGTGCCGTCGTGGTCGTCAAGGATGAGGCCCGTCCCGAGAACGAGAAGAACTACAACGCCGCCGCAGCTAACTGGGTGCTGCTGCCTGCCAATGCCCGCAAGCGCAATGACAAGGTGACTGCCCAGCAAGCATCGCTGGAGGAGGATGCAGCTGTCTCAAATTATAACAGCCTCTCAGGCCCCACCCCCAACCCCTCCCCTGTTAGGGAGGGGAGCAAGCAGTTCCCCTTGGGAATTATCGCCAGCGGCATCGCCTATAACTATGTGCAGGAAGCACTCGCGCAGCGCTCACCCCTCCCTAACAGGGGAGGGGCAGGGGAAGGGGCTTCTTTCCCCATATTAAAGATCTCCCAATACCCCCTTCCCAAGCGCCTTGTGCGTCAGCTCCTTGACAGCTGCGAGAAAGTCCTCGTTGTGGAGGAGGGACAGCCCTTCATCGAGGAGCAGGTGCGTGGCGTCTTCGAGAGCCAGAACATCCTCGGCCGCCTCACGGGCGAACTGCCCCGCACAGGCGAGCTCACGCCCGATGCAGTGAAAAAGGCTTTAGGCATCGACTCTCAACTCTCAACTCTCCACTCTGAACTCGTCGTAGCCCGTCCCCCCCAGCTCTGTCAGGGCTGCGGCCACCGCGATGTCTATACGGCGCTGAACGAGGTGCTGAAGGAGTATGAGAACCCGCGCGTCTTCGGCGACATCGGTTGCTACACGCTCGGCTTCCTGCCCCCCTACAAAGCCATCCACTCCTGTGTGGACATGGGCGCCAGCATCACGATGGCCAAGGGCGCTGCCGATGCCGGTCAGTGGCCTGCCGTAGCCATCATCGGTGACAGCACCTTCACCCACAGCGGCATGACAGGCCTCCTGGATGCTGTCAACGAGAACGCCGACATCACCGTCATTATCTCCGACAACCTCACCACCGCCATGACGGGCGGTCAGGACTCTGCCGGCACGAATAAGTTCGAGGCCATCTGCCGTGGCTTAGGCGTCAGTGACGACCACCTCCACGTCGTGGTGCCCTTGCCCAAGAATATGCCCGAAATCACCCAGATCATCCGCGACGAAATCAACTACCACGGCGTCAGCGTCATCATCCCCCGCCGCGAATGCATCCAGACATTCAAGAGGCACGCAAAACAGAAGAAGACCCTCCCCCCAGCCCCTCCTTTGCAGGGCGGGGAGTAATCACCTTCCAACGTCATAAAACAAATAACAGAATATCTTGAAGAAAATGAATAACAGTCAGTCTATACAAACTACTCCCCGCCCTACAAGGGAGGGGCAGGGGGGAGGGTCCTATAAGTGTGACATTATCCTCTGTGGCGTAGGAGGCCAAGGAATCCTATCGATTGCCACCATCATTGGCGAAGCAGCCATGAATGAGAACCTATATATCAAGCAGGCCGAGGTTCACGGAATGAGCCAGCGCGGCGGCGACGTGCAGAGCAATCTGCGCATCAGCAGCAACCCCATCGCCAGCGACCTTATCCCCAAAGGTGGCGCCGATGTCATCATCTCCATGGAGCCCATGGAGGCCCTGCGCTACTTGCCTTATCTCAGCAAAGACGGCTGGGTGATAACCTCCTCGGCCCCCTTTGTCAACATCCCCAACTACCCCGATATGGAAGCCATTAGGGCAGAGTATGCCAAGCTGCCGCACGTGGTGATGGTTGATATTGAGCAGCTGGCGAAGGACAACCAGGTTCCCCGTTCTGCCAATGTCATCTTGCTGGGTGCCGCCCAGCAGGCCCTCGGCATCGACTATGACAAACTCGAGGCTGCCATTCGTCGTGTCTTTGCCCGCAAAGGCGATGCCATCGTCGATGCCAACATCAAAGCCCTTGCCATCGGCAAGGCCGTTTCCAACTGATTATAGACATCACACAGATTTTGATAATGGCAAGATTCTTTGAATACGAACGCAAGAGCCTGATATTGACAATGCTGTTGATGTTGAGCGTGGGGAGCATCCATGCTCAGACGATTCGTAATAGCAACAATTCCACGCTGGCAACGATTAGTTCCAATGGCGATGTCAGGAACAGTAGCAACAGTTTGGTGGCAAGGATTAATAGTAACGGAGATATCAGGGACTCCTCCAACAGGCTTATTGGTAAATTAGATGGCAACACTGTGCGAAGCTCAACCAACTCTTCATTAGGCTCCATCGACAATGATGGTACGGTTAGGAATAGTAGCAACTCTGTTGTGGGGCGAATCAGTAGTGACGGTACTGTCAGGAATGCGAACAACAACGTGATAGGCTATGCCAAGGGTGTTCCTTTGCGATATGCCGCCGTTTATTTCTTTTTTGACCTAATCAAGTGAATCTGCTGTTTCCGGGACATACGGCTAAATAGACATTCCGAATTGAAAAAGGTACTTTCTTTAATTCCTTTTGCTGCGTTGATAGCGCTGATAGCTATCTGCGTGTCGGTGTTTGGCACAGATGCGCTGGAGGGCGCTACGCAGGTGTCGCTGCTGGTGGCGTCGGCCATATGCGTCTTTGTGGGCTATCTGATGCGGCGCGTGGAGTGGGAGGCGCTGGAGCACGAGATGACGGAAAAGATAGCGAACTGTACGCCCAGCATCATCATCCTGCTACTCATCGGAGCCATCGGCGGCACATGGATGGTGTCGGGGATTGTTCCAACGATGATCTATTATGGCGTGCAGGTGCTGCGCCCCGAATGGTTCCTAGTCAGTAGCAGCCTGTTCTGTGCGCTGGTGAGCCTAATGGTGGGGTCTTCGTGGACCACCGTGGCTACTATCGGTGTGGCACTGATGGGCATCGGCCGTGCTCACGGCTTTGATGACGGTTGGGTGGCTGGCAGCATCATCACGGGTGCCTACTTCGGCGACAAGCTATCGCCGTTGTCCGATACCACGGTGCTGGCATCGAGTGTGTCGGGGACTCCGCTGTTCACGCATATCCGCTACATGATGAAGACCACGATTCCCACCTTCTGCATCTCGCTGGCTATTTTCACAGTGGCGGGTCTAATGATGGACGTGTCTGGGAGTGGTGAGGTGACGTTCCTCGGCCAGCTGCAGGATACGTTCATGATTTCGCCGTGGTTGTTGTTGGTGCCTGTGCTGACGGGCGTAATGATTGCGTGCCGCTGGCCTGCGATGGTGGTGCTGTTCCTGGCGGCGCTGATGGCTGTGGTGGTGGCTGTCGTGTGGCAACCCGCGTTGATAGCTCAGATTGCCGAAGAAAGCTGGTATGAGGGTGTCATGAAGGTCATCTATGGCCCCACGCGCCTACAGACAGGCGCTCCAGCTCTAGACCAACTTGTACAGACCCATGGTATGGCCGGGATGATGCCGACGGTGTGGCTCATCATCTGTGCACAGGTCTTCGGCGGTGTCGTCACAGCCACGGGCGTGTTGCGTGATGTGATGGAGATTGTATTGCGCTTTGTACGGGGGACGGTGTCGCTGGTGGCCTCTACGGCCCTGACAGGCATCTTCTGCAATATAGCCCTGGCGGATCAGTTCTTGAGCATCATCCTCACCTGTTCCATGTATCAGAATGTCTATCGCGAGCGCGGCTATGAGTCGCGCCTGCTGAGCCGTACGTGTGAGGACGGTACCACGGTCACGAGTGTGCTGGTGCCCTGGAACACCTGCGGATTGGTGCAGAGCACTGTTCTTGGCGTAGCCACTCTGGCCTACCTCCCATATTGTTTCTTCAACCTGCTCTCACCTGTGACTAGCATTATCGTAGCAGCGACATTACCCAAGCGGAAGCCCTAAGAAACGACCAAATTCCTGCCAAAATGGCATAAAAAAGCTTAAATGCTTGGTCATGTGGGCGGCTTTGTGTACCTTCGCGCCGCAATGTTAGAGACGACACAGAAAACAGCCCTTTTAGGTATGACGCTGGACCAGCTGAAAGGCGTGGCGGCAGAGGTGGGATTGCCTGCCTTTGCGGCCAAGCAGATGGCGCAGTGGCTGTATCAGAAGGGTGTGGCGTCCATTGACGAGATGACGAATCTCAGCAAGATGGCGCGTGAACGGTTGGCAGAACGCTATGAGGTGGGCCTGTCGGCACCGTTGGCAGCGCAGCACAGCGCAGACGGAACGTCCAAGTACCTCTTTGCCACGCGCGAGGGTGGGAGAGTGGAGACCGTCTTCATCCCCGACGACGACCGCGGCACCATTTGCGTGAGTTGTCAAGTGGGCTGCAAGATGGCGTGCCGCTTCTGTGCCACAGGTCAGCAGGGTTTCCAGGGGCAGCTCTCTGTCACGGACATCCTCAACCAAATCTACTCGTTGCCAGAGCGCGAACGCCTGACGAATATCGTATTCATGGGTCAGGGCGAGCCGATGGACAACCTCGATGCCGTGTTGCAGACGACGCAGCTGCTGATGGCAGACTTCGGCTGGGCGTGGAGCCCAAGGCGCATCACGGTATCGACCGTGGGTCTGCGCAAAGGCCTGAAGCGTTTCCTGGACGAGAGCCCCTGTCACCTGGCCATTAGTCTGCACAACCCCTTCCCCGAGGAGCGCGCGCAGATGATGCCTGCCGAGCGCAGCTACAGCCTCACGGAGATGCTGGACCTGCTGCGTGAGTACGACTGGACGGGCCAGCGCCGCCTCTCCTTCGAGTACATCATGTTCGGCGGACAGAACGACTCCAATCGCTATGCCCGTGAGCTGGTGCGTCTGTTGGGAAATATGGAGTGCAGGGTGAACCTGATTAGGTGGCATAAGATAGGCCCCCTCCCGACCTCCCCGAGGGGAGGAGAGGGGAGCGAGTTTCATGAGGCTGATGAGACACGCATGGTGGCGTTCCGCGACTATCTTACACATCGTGGCATCCGCTGCACCATCCGAGCCTCCAGGGGGCAGGATATCGATGCGGCGTGCGGGTTGCTGAATACAAAGACCCACCCCCAGCCCCTCCCGTGATGGAGGGGCGTGCCTGCGGAGAGTGGGCAATTCTTTAAAAATCGTAATATCGAAATGTCGAATACAAGTACTAAATCAAATTCTATGCGCCAGCTTCTCCCCTCCTTCACGGGAGGGATTTGGGGGTGGGTCTTTATATTCACCTTCTTTCTTTCCAGTTGCAAGAAGGAGATGGTAATCCCCCGCGCCAGCGGGCGTCCGTATGAGGTGATGGTGGTGATGAGTGACAAAGCGTGGGAGGCCAAGGAAGGACGAGCGCTGTTCACGGTGCTTGACACCGACATCCCTGGTCTGCCGCAGCCCGAGCGTTCGTTTCATATCTCGCAGGTCGATCCCAAACGCTTCGATCAGATCCTGAACATCTTCCGCAACATCATCATCGTGGATATCAACAAGCAGATATACACGAAGACATCGATGAAGTTCACGCGAGACAAATATGCGATGGAGCAAATTGTGCTGACCATCCAAAGCCCCTCAGCCGACGACTTCGCAGATTTCTGCTTCGACCACGGACAGGACATCATCGACTTCCTGACGAAGATGGAGATGAACCGACTCATCAAGGAACTGAAGGACAAATACAGCAAGACGACAGCCCAGCTGGCTAAGGAAATCTTTGATTGCGAGTTCCACGCGCCCGAGGAAATCAAGAGCTATAAGAAGGGCGAGAACTTCTTCTGGACCAGTTCGAACGGTGCCTCGGCACTGGTGAATATCTGTATGTATAGCTACCCCTACGAGGGTCCTGAGACCTTCAACAAACAATATGTACTGGCCAAGCGCGATAGCGTGATGGCCGTGAACATCCCTGGCACGCTGCCTTCGATGCACATGGCCACGGACACGCTCTGCACGTTCGTGAAGCCCATCGTGGTACACAACCAGTACGCTCTGGAGGCACGCGGCCTGTGGTATATGGAGAACGACGGCATGGGTGGTCCCTTCGTGAGCCACTCGCGCGTAGATACCACCCGCAACCTCGTCATCGTGGTGGAAGGCTTCGTCTTTGCACCCGAGAAGATGAAGCGCGGACTGATGCGCCGCCTTGAAGGCTCGCTCTACACCCTCAATCTGCCCGACGAACAGACTTCGCCCATCGTAACTACAATGGAAGAGGTGGCTGTGACGGCCGAGGACAGGAGAAAGGCAAGAAGACCCTCCTCCGACCCTTCCCGTTAAGGAGGGGATACCTGCGGGTAGTAGTCATTAACAAGAAAATTAAAAATCAACAATTAAAAATATGGCCCTATAACTTCCAAGCGTTAGCCGCTTCCCTCCCTTGGGAGGGGTTGGGGGTGGGTCTTTAATTATGGCAAAGATAAAAGTCGGAATAACACATGGTGACCCCAATGGCGTGGGCTACGAGGTCATCTTGAAGACCTTCGAGGATCCTGTGATGCTCGAATTGTGTATCCCCATCGTGTATGGCTCGCCCAAGGTGGCCAGCTATCACCGTAAGGGTATGGAACTGCAGACGAATTTCACCACCATCAACTCGGCGGCTGACGCCCACGAGGATGTGCTGAATGTGCTGCCTTGCACAGCTGATGAGGTGAAGATAGACTTCGGTCAGGCTACCGAGGAAGGTGGCAAAGCGGCCTTGGATGCACTGGAGCGGGCGGTGAAGGACTGGAAAGCGGGACTCATCGATGTTCTCGTGACAGCGCCCATCAACAAGCACGCCATCCAGAGCGAGAA
>Ga0310690_10004898_pt1 | contig 18595 bp, 22 predicted proteins | sample AusTroGonzalo_MG_2_FD_207661 | JGI IMG/M metagenome (GOLD analysis project Ga0310690, IMG submission 207661) | Bovine rumen microbial communities from tropical cattle in Woodstock, Queensland, Australia - Gonzalo_04 (v2) (version 2) | ecosystem: Host-associated > Mammals > Digestive system >...
TAAGCCGTCCAGCACGGCGAGGAGGCTCGTCAGGATGACGGCGGTGTCCTCTTTCCGATGCTCCGCCTGTTTCTCCAGCCGCTTGAATCGGAAAGCGAGGTTTGCGACATAGCACGCCACGCCGAGCACGGCGGTGGCGATGCTTATCACCGAGACAACGGTGCCGAGATCCACCTCAATTCACCCCCAAGAGCGCAGACCAGCAAGCGGCATCCACAACGCCGTTTTGGGTGAGCCCATGATTGCCCTTGAATTTATTGACCGCCTTGAGGGTATCGTTGCCAAAATCGCCGTCCATGCCATAGATACCGCATGAGATGCTCCAGCGCTTGATCAAGAGGGCTTGCAGTGCTTTCACTTGTGACCCGGTAGCGCCATATTTGAGCGTGCTGATGTTCACCTCGTCATTACCTCCATCATTATTCCCGGTAGGCGGCTCGGTGCCGTCTGCCGTGCCGTTATCTGCAAGGTTATAGTAGGGTCGCCCATATCCGTAGATGAGCGAGGAGTTGAGCGGATAGGATTTGCGGCACACCGCTCCACCATTGCTCACTAAACCGCTGGTGTCGGAGGTGTTGCCCTCAACGGTGTAGACCCTCTCTTTATCGAGGGCGTAGACGAGCCCGGTGTGCTCGATTTCTCCGCCCCATGTAAAGAAAATCTGGTCACCGATCTGCGGCTTTTTGTAAAATCGCCCTTTTGCCTTGTAATAGCCCACCGCTTGGGTGCACCCGGCTCCGGCGCTTTTCGGAGGGAGGCAGAGCATCGCCTGTGCCATCGCCATACCGTAACAGTAATAAAAGACGGCGCTGATATAAACGGAGCACCAAGGGGCTCCCTGTTTGGGTGTATTGAAATAGCCTACCCGGTCGAGATCTCGGGCGTATTTCGTTATGTTCGCATAACCGGGATTTCCCTGTTTGCTATCCAAATCGGCGTATGAGGCTTTTTCAAGGTACCCGACCTCCCCGAGGGCATAGGTGACCGCCTTATACATCGTCCACCTCCGGCAGCCCTGTCGCCACGCTCGTCAGCAGCGATAGCACCGCCGCCAGCGCCGCCGCAGAGGCGACCGCCCACCAGCGCACCTCCTCAAGCACCGCCGCCGTGCCTATGACGGCGACCGCCGTCTGTGCGAACGTGCGGAGCGCACGGATTAGCGCCGCTTTCCAGAATTTCCAAGTCATGATGTGACCCCCTTTATTTATTGCCACCGTCCTATGGCTTGCCATTTAACTGTTATCGTTCCAGACCGTGCGTAGAAGTCATACATAACAATCTGCGCCTGTGTTGTGCTGATTGTGTTGAAACCGATAGGCACGGAATGACCAGTAGAGTATCGAGACCGACCAGTAACAATGTAATTCTGGTCAATAAACGCCGCCGGAAATGTCAGAGTCTTTGTTCCAGAATATACGCCGCTACTTGCTATTTGCGACAGGGACATCGATGTCATGTCAGTAGTACCCCATGCCAGCATTGTGCCGTCTGCCAGTTTGGTATAATTCGATGTAGTACCAAGGGACGATTCTCTATTGCCCCACCACCTCCATCCGACCCATGTGCTACCATCTGTCGAAGAATTCATCGCCATGCCGTTATTAGACGATTGAGAGATAGCAAGAACCATTATTTGGGCAGAAGCACGGCGCAATACCATAAAAGAACCGTACTTGAAATTATTATGTGGAAGTGTTCCTGTATAATTAGCACCAGTACCACTATAAAATTTTACAAGTGTGCTTTGCGACATAGCACTTGCAAGCACATCGTTAGTTTGTTCCATAGCAATTCCGGCACCCAGTTTTAGGTACCAGTTGCTTGCCAGTTCGAGCGTTCTGGCAGTTTGCGGCACTGCGCCCACGCCGATAGCGGGGAGGGTGGGGTCGATGACAAACGGTATCTCCACGGTCGGCACCGTTATCGAGCGGCTCGTGGAGTTGCCAACCGAGTCGGTCAGCGTGACCGTCACGCTATACGCCGTTGTGGTGCCTATCCCGGTTTTGTACCGGGTTATCGATGAGCCGGAGGTCAGCCCGGAGCCTGTGGTCGAGACAGGCGAGCCGATTGACCAGCTCATCACATTCGAGTTGCCAGACAAAGAGCACGAGCCTGTGAATGTGATACGCAAGTCCGTGCCAGCCGCCGAGGTTGTCCATACGCCGCCGACATATGAGCCACGAGCGTAGGAGAGCGCCGAGACCGCCGGATATGCGTAGGCGGTGTAGGTGCACGATGCCGAGGCGCTCCCGGTGCGCCCTCGGGCATCGGTTATCGTCACCGACACCGTTTTCGACCCGGATGTGGCTATTACCCCGGAGACTTGCGTGGTGCTCGATGACGAGGTGGTCACCGTCTTGCTGAACGCCCCGGAGATGGTGTAGGAGCTGATTGCCGCCCCGGTTGCCGCCGTGCCAGTGATCGCCGCCGATATTTTCGAGTAGCCAGCGACATAGAGCCCGGTGCCGGAGATAAAGGCGTTTGTGGTCGAGGGCGACAGGGTCACAGAAACGCTCGGTTTCCACGAGTCGGGTATCTTCAGCGTAAAGGTGTAGGCGTTCGACCCGATGAGCGTGGAGCCGTTGTAGGTGTAGAGCGTGAGGGTGCCTGTCCGGGAGGTCTGCGTGGGAAACTGACCAGACCAATCGGTGGCGAGCGGTGTCCACGAGTAGGATGTGGTTGCGGAGGAAGTCGGGGTCACCGTCTTGGAGCCGAGCACCATCGTCAGCTTGTGGGTGAACGAGGACGATGCCCTTGTTATCGTGATCGTTTTGGCGGTGCCGATGACGAAATCGCCAGACCATGAGCAAGTGCTCGCCCGGGGTATCGTTGTGAGCGTGAGGCTATTGCTGATAGAGGCGGAGCCCGGCGAGTAGGTGCCCGAGGCGACCGACACCGATGCGGCAACGGCGCACGATTTGGTGCCGTCAGCGTTGTGCGTTACCGTTGCGGTGCCGGAGCACAGGGTTTCACTGTAACTCGATGCAGCCGATGCGTTGAAGTTTCGAGAGGCATCGTAAGAGAATACCGATGAGCCGTTGATCGAGCACGAGATCTGTGTGCGATAATCGGCGTACCCGGTGAATGAGTTTGCGGCGGTCGCCATCACGAGGCTATAGGACACCGTGCTCGTGTTGTTCGGGATGCTATAGCTCTGCTCTGTGACCGTCAGGGTCAAACTGTACTTATTATTAACTGAAAAGGTTTGAGACCATGATGCCATTGAGTGCGTTCCCCCCTTATGCGCTCATAAACCCATAAGCGCCATTGTCGAGCACGGAAATCTTGAGATTCTGCAATTCAAAGGCGGCGAGGTTGACGATCTTGAACGAGTTATCCGAGAAATACGCCAGCTCGGTGCCCTGTGTGTCATAGAACGAAATGCGATCATTCTGGAGGCGCAGAACGATTTGATTTTCATCAGCGCCCAGCTCGACCACCGCCCGGCTATTTGCATCAAGGTACACCCGGAAATAGTCGGTCAGCTCATCGCCCGGGTTTGCGCCCATCGTGATGATGTCAGCCGCCATGTGTCCGGCGGTGATGAGGTCGGCAACGATCTCGCCGTCCTGTGTCATTCCAAGGGTATATGTCCCATTGTACCCGGTGGAGGAATAGCCCAGCCCTTGCTGATTCCAGCGCCACACCTTGGTAGCGGTGTCAATACTATCGGTGTCCATGATCAGGAGCTCGTAAGGCACATTGTCGGCGTTGTACCGCATAACGATATATCCGCCGAGGTTGCCCACGATCCTGTCGGTGAGACGGTTTACCGCCGCCACCACCGGGGAGGTGACAGTGTTCTCCAGCCGGGTGACCGCCGTGCTCTGTCCGGCGATGGTGTCGGCGATAGTCGCCCGGGCGCTCCCGATGCTTACCGAGTTGTATCGCCCGGTGATGGGGTTGTAATCGGTCTCAATGACCCGGGCGGTGGCATCGACACCAAGCGCCTCAAACTGCACTGTCACGCCGTCACCGAGCTCGACATCCTCCAGCATCGCCATGCTCTTGTACTGGTCAGTTTGTCCAAGTGCCACAAATGACACTTTGAGGCTGACCTTTGGCACGCCGATACTATTGGCGGTCATGTAGGCGCTGGCGGCATTGCGAAGATCATCCTCGTCAGGCATTTCGGCAAAATCGCCTGTCATGTCGAGGGTCAGGATCCTGTCGAAATTAAACGAGCCGGATGCCGGGAGGATCTCCTCCGGGAGCGTGACAAGCTCGCCCTCTGCGCCTTGCCAGTAGGGATATACCCCGGTGTATACGGCGCTGATGTTTTCCTCCTGTTCAAGCTGCGTTAGGTTTTTGCCGTAGCGGATGGTTACGCCGTTGTCAGCGCCACGCCGGGTGACAAGCCTGATTTGCTGGGGATCGTTATTATATCCGTAGAGCCATTCTCCACCAAACACATCAATGACAGAGCCCTCCACGCCGCCCATGATGCCATATACACTCGATGGGTGGGTGAGGTCGAAATTGCCGGAGGTTCCGCCCATGTCGGAGGAAAAGGTAAACAGATGGGGTACAGATGTGTCTGAATTGAAAGCGGAAATAACCCCAGCCGCCGACAGGGAATCAAAGGGCGGTATCGGGATGCCGGAGAGGTCATAGTGCCACCCATGCGCATGGATGGTGCACCGACCATTTAGCGGCTTGGTGACAGAGTAAATGCGAAAAGGATAAGGGTCAGCGATGGGGTTGGGCTTGCACACGATGAGCGCCCGGGTGACGATGTCCTCGAAATGGATCCCGGTGACCGGGTAGACCATCGTCAGCTCCATGCCGCCATTGAGCCCCTCGACAACGGAAACGCTCACCACATCGGTGAGCGCTCCCATGCCTTGGTTTGTGAAAATCGATGCCGTAGAATCGAAAAGGCGTGGAATATTGGCAAGTGTGCTCAAAGTTGCCACCACCTTGGGGTGATAGTGATAGAGGTGACCGACCCGGTCACAATGGTGAGGCTATTAGCACCCGGTGCGAGCTGGGGGAAAGCGCCGTCAGCAAGGGTCACGGTACTGTTGAGGTTGACAGAGCCGCTATAGGCGTTCTGTGCCTCGCAATCGAGCGTGATGTCGCTGACGAGGTCATCGATGCCCACGGTATACCCACCGAGGGAGATCTCAATATCCCCGGTGCCGACCACCTCCACGAGAGGCAGAGCCGGAAAGCTCGTGGGGTTGTTGATGGTGGTGCTCGTGGTGTAGGTGGTTGCGGTCTCCCCTGTGGTCAGCCAGCGCTGGGGCATACAATCAAAGGACAAGGTGCACCGCCCATATTTATTGTAAAAGTTGAGCGCATCCTGTGGATTGATGAGCCTCGCCATGCGGTACTCCCCACTGTTGTAGGAGTCCTCAAGGCGCTGATACCCATCGGGTGCGAGGAGCCACGCAGCCATCCCGGCAGAGGCAGATGGTAGACCAGCCGCCTCTGCGCTGATGTATATGTCATAATCCTGTGTTACATTGTCATACCCCTCCGACATGGTGAGCACGCCGTTGCGACCCGGCACCCGGATGGTATTGACAATGCGCTGGGGCACAGGGCGGTCGGGGTACCGCTCCACGATCACGCCGAGGGTGTCGGAGTTTGTTCCATTGAAAGTTAGGCTCATGCGTATACCGCCTTCTTTCTATCCACTGCGTTCTGCATCTGTTCCATCACGATGTCGGCAAGCTCTTGCACATCCTGACCGGGTGCGCCGTTGACCACGATGCTCACGCCGCCCATGTTATAGGTGGAGGCATTGGTGGTTCCGTAGGATTGCGCCACACCGTAAGCCACTTGAGCCGCCGCATCCTCGACCAAATAAGCGTTGTCCTCGATGCCCTTGGCGTACAGTTTCATCATGTCAGGTGCGAAAGTGTGGAAGTTGGACAGAGCACCCTCGGAGGGTTCCGAAAAGCCCCAATTATTCTTGATGATGCGGCTCACACCGTTGACGGCACCCATCAGCAGATTTTTGGCGGAATTGATGCCGTTGACAAAATTCTGCACCATGTCCCGACCCCACTGATAGGCATCGGGGAAGATCTCTTGTAAGCCCTTGCCAAACTGATTGAGCGCCTCACGCCCGGATGCTTTGATGCTGCTCCACATTCCGAAAACCCCGGCGATGAGCTTGTCGATAAGTTCCTTTCCGGCTTTTGCCATCTCCGCACCCACCTCGGCGAGATGGTCAACGAGGTGTTTCATGCTCGCCTCTCCGACATCGGCAATATCCGGGGCGGCATCGATAAACGCAAACATGAGCGCCTCAACGATGTCGGGCACGATCATGATGATCGCCTTGATAATAGCCGGGGCGTTTTTCACGAGCGCAACCAGAAGATCCACGCCAGCCTCGGCAATGCGTGGGGCGAGCTTGACGATCACAACCACCAGCTGGGCGACCAGCTCGCCAATCGACCCGGCGAGCGTTTCGATGATGGTCGGGAGATTGTCCACCAACGCCGTGAGGAGCTCGATGCCAGCCTCGGCGATGAGAATCGAGGATTCCATGAGACCCTCGACCAGACCCAAGACCACCTTGGGGGCGGCTTTTATGAGCTCCGGCACCGCTTTGAGCACACCGTTGACCACGCCCTTGACAAGCTCGGTTCCGGCTCGGATGATCTTTGTAATCGTTTCGGAGGACACCAGCCCGGTGACGAGGCTTGAAACCATTTCGGCAGCCGTCTGGATCAGTTTCGGGGCTTGGGTGGCGAGGGCATCAATGAGAGCAAGGACGAGATCCACCGCCGTCTGTCCGAGCGCCGGGAGCGCCTCTATCAGCCCGGTGGTCAATGTCAAAACCACTTCTGCGGCGGATTGCACCAGCCTCGGGAGCTGGGTGGCTATGCCTTGCGTAATGCTCACGATAATGCGACCGCCCTGTGCCATGATGTCAGGCAAACGGTTGCGAATGCCATCCCCGAGGCGATCCATCCACCCCATAGCGAGGTCAATAAAATCAGCGATGTCGATGTCACCGTTGAGGAGGTCGCCGACCGCTTTCGCAATGCTCTGCACCGCCGGAACAACGGTATCGAGTATCTTGGTCAGCGCCGGAGCGAGCGAGGTGACAAAAGTGCGCTTGATCTGGTCGCCAGCGTTCTGGAGGCGGTCGAGCGCATCCTGTACAGAGGACAGGGAGCCAATGGTGTCATTGTCAAGGACATATCCCACATTGTGAGCCTCATCCGCCCATGCGGCGAGCTGGTCGGATCCAGCCTCGATGAGAGGGTTGAGCTCCCGGGCGGAGCGCCCGAATATCGTCATTGCGTAGGCATCTCGCTGGGTCTCGTTGTCGAGGCTCCCGAGGGCATCAATGACCTCGTTAAATACGGTATTCTGGTCTCGGAGGTTACCGTTGGCATCGGTCACGGCGACACCGAGGGCGGCATAAGCATCCGCCGCATCGCCAGTACCGTCCGCCGCCGTGTTCATGGAGCGCACCAGCTTGGTCATGGAATCGGTGACCGTGGTGACCTCCACATCGACCAGCCCAGCCATATACTGGAGCTCTTGGAGGCGGTCGGTGCTCACGCCGGAAGTGATCGACAGGGTATTAAGGTCATCCGCCCACTTTACTGTATCGGCGACCGTGTCACGCATACCCTTGGCGAGATCCGCAACGGCTCTGGCGAGCGCCTTGACACCGCCGACAATGATGTCGCTGACCACATTAGCCTTGAGGATGTCGCCAAACTTGAGCCCGGCATCCCCGGCATCCGTAGCGTTTTCCTTGACCTCATCAAGCGCAGATGCCTCCTCTTTTGTCGGATTCTGCGCATTTTCGAGCTCGGTGGTCATCTTGTTGAGCTCTGTTTTTGCCTTATTGAGGTCGGTCTTTGTTTTAGAGGTCTGCGTTGCAAAGCGGTTGTATTCCGCCGTTGCTTTCTGCGCCTCTTTGCTATTAGCGCCGTACTCGGTAGTGGCTCGCTCCATCTCCGCCTTGAGGCGTGCGAGCTCACTCTGCTCCTTGTTATACTTCTCGGTCAGCAGCGCCACCTTGTTGCTCTGGTTGTCAATCTGCTGCTGGAGTATCTTGGATTTGGCGGCGTTCTTTTCCTCCGCCGTTGCGTTTTTATCGAAAGAGCTCGTCAGGAGGTTCATCTCGCTGGTGAGCTCTTTAGTTTGCTGATTTATGTTAGAGAGCGCCTGTCTGTATTCTCTTTCACCCTCTACGCCGATCTTGATGCCAGCTTGTACCGCCATGTAATCACCTCATTGCGAGCACATCCATCAGGGACGGCTTGCGCTTTTGCTTTGCGTGTCCGTTGTAGATAGCGAGGGCGGCAAGTAGGTCTTGCATCTCCCATAGAGATGTAGCCCATACCTCCGCCCTCGACATACCGAATTCCTTGCGACCGTAGAAGATAAGCCACATCGGTGACAGATCTATCTCTCCTCCGGCTCCCCTATGTTTTTTTTTACGCTTTCTGTCTGGATCTCTCTCCTGGGCAGCATCGCCGCCACCGCCTCGGATTGCAGTTTCTTGAAATCCTCCACCCGGAGGGAAAGCACTTCCTCAACGGTGAGCGGCTCCGCCTTGTGGCTGGGATCAGTAAAGTGCTGATTTGTTTCATATCCCTTATTTAGGGCGCAAATCAGTTTTGCCGTTGTCTCAAGAGAATCGGCATCCCCTGATTTCGCAGAAAACACCGTGCTCAAGTTCTCCAGCTTCTGGTCAGGGCAGAGCTTTGCGATCTCTGCGGATGCCCCGACCGTCATCAAAAAGCCTCGTTCTTTACCGTAAACAACCATTGCGCTCTCCTCCTGTCGCTCATTAGATCGTGCCGCCCAGCAGCACCTTGACGGCGTTGACCGCCTCGGTCTGCGTGGAGAGATCCTCGGTGATCATGCGCCAAGTGTGATTTGCATCGTCACTGCGGAGCACTCTCCCGGTGAGCTCCTGTGTCTGCCAATCGATGTCCTCCTCCTGTGTGGCGGCATTGGTATCGATGTTCTTGATTTTGCACTTGTTCAGCACAACACCGCCGTAAGAGGTCTGTCCATCGCTCATGTAGCGCACAACAAATCCCACGCCGATGTAGGGGATGCTCTGGGAATCGCCAAACTCGGTCACATTGACCGTCCCGGTGCCCACCGTGATAGCGGTAGCGGTCGGCAGACCGAGGACGAGATCCCGAGCCGCATCGAGCATACCATCGACCGTCAGGGTGAGGTCAGCACCCTTAAACACGGCGCTGGCATACTCCGCTGGCTGGTTGTCAGCGTAAAAGATATTGTCATCCCCGACATCGTCAGGCGTGATGGAAACGCTCACGCCACGAGCGAGGACGGTGGTGCTGGTGTAGGTCACGGAGGTGCCGCTATTGGCGTAGAGCGCCACATAGGGATCCGAAAACCCGGTAATAACTTTACCGTTCGCAGCCATTTCTTAATGTCCCTCCAAAATTTGACTAATCTGTTGGTCGGCGGTCGCCGCCATAGCGGCTTGCGCCTTTTCTCTTGATTTGCGGAGCGCTCTTGTTATGAAACGGTTTGGTACTCTCCACGATGTTCCGCCCTCTATTGAGGCGGCGATCATGGCGTTGGGCTGACCGTTCGGATAGCTCCGAGTGTGCGCCATGTTGTACCCCCAAAACCCGGCTGATGTAGTCCATGCCACATCATCCCGGCGCATGGGTGCCGTGCCGAAACACCTTTGCAACCCGGCTTTTTCCACGCTCGTGATGGTGTTAATAGGGTGCTCTGGAGATCCGTGCGCCTTGTTATCGACAGGGAGCCCATCGATCTCCTCACGCATTGCGTTGGCAACAACGGCGGCACCGTCAAACAGTGCCATTTTAAAAACCCGGTTGCACTCCGTAATGCCACCCAGCGCCATCAGCTTTTTTGTGTAATCCGATAGGTCTTTATACTTTAACCGAGCCATGCCACGCTCCAAGTGTGATGTGTTGTCCCGGTGTCCTCCTCAAACTGCACGGCGTTGTGCCACCAGTGCCAGCCGCTTGAGTTGAGCGCCGATTCAACGGTGCTTTTTTCGGTCATTCCGTCCGATCTGCAAAAAATGTCAACATATCCCCGGGTGGCGTGTTCAGCGTTTCCCTGTGCGAAAAATGTGGCATCCTCGTCCATCGTGACCACGCCATAGGTGCCACCGGGAGCGTGCGCCCATGCCCACAGAGCAAACTCGATTTGCGTGTTTGTCTTGAGGTATGTCGCCAGCTCCGACAGGCTTGTCGGTCTTGTATCAGGCATTGATGTCCACCTTTTCACAAGTCAGCCGCTGCCGCATCCCTTTGCGAGATGCCCGGATAATGCGGTACTGTTGTCCAGCATACTCACATAGCTTTTCACCGTTATAGTCACTGTAATCGGTGAGCTCAAACACGATTTCCGGGGAGAGCCCGGCTGACCGTGCCAGATAATACTCGTTGAGCCCAACATCAGCGACCTCGGCATAGACCTCCCGGGTGTCGGTGCCGACCGTATCAAAGTACCCATGCGGTACCTCGGTGTACAGTGTCAGCACGGTTGGGTGGATCATGTCAACGCACCTCCGTACCCGGTGGCGGTGATCAGCTGCGCTTTCTGCTCATCGTATGATGCTTTGAGGTGATCATAATCGTCCGGCGTTCCGAAGTTGAGCCGGGTATATGTGATGATCGCCCTCGTCAATAGCGCATCGTCAGTGTCGGAGGTGACAGATACGCCAACGATCCCGATGTCCTTGCACGCCGCCTCGATGAGGCTGCTGATTTCGGAATCGTAAGCGGTATTTGCGATGCGCATCGCTAATTTGACGGTGTCAAGCATCGCCATTTTTAGCCGCCTCCTGTGCGATATAATCGCTCTCGCCATACTCATAAAAGCCAATATGGTTGCACTTGATACTGGTATCGCACCACATTTTGATGCCCATCTTGGTGAGCCTCAAGCAAAAGCTCAAGTCCTCGCCAAAACCAAGGATCGGAGAAAAGGGCAATCCGAATTGTTTCATCATGTCCTCGACCACCTTGACGGTCATCATGCAGCACCCAAATCCCACGCCAGCGACCTCAATGATGCTATCTTTCGGATAGTCATCATAAGGCACCGCTTGAGGCGTGAGCGCACCCTCCGGGCTTTCCAGATAGTCCACTTGTTTGTATACCACAGGGGCAAGTGGAGCCCGGCGCCTAAAGTACAGACCCGAAACAAAATCCCGACCCTCATCGAGGTCAGCGGCAAGCCGTTGCATTAGGTCGCCGGGGAAATCCATATCACTATCCAGCCACAGGATCCTGTCACACCCCTCCCGGATGGCTTGCTTTGCAAGGTTATTCCGGGCATCGTAGACAAGCGAGGAGGCGGTAAGTGAAAACCGAGCCTCCCCTACCGGGCGCATACCAATTACCGATTTAAAAAAGCCTGTGTGCACCATATCCATGCACGGTATAGCTACCAGCGTTTTCATGCGTTCTCTCCTCCAAATGCGAGGAGAGGAGGCTCTCGCCCCCTCCCCTCTATTGCCTCATGCGATTAAGCCTCGTGGCAGATCTTGACAAAAGCGCCGGGCTTGGTAACGCCGTGACCAGCGTACTGCCGTCCGACCACCTTGATGAGATCCTGCTCCGCCTCGGAGTACTCGTCCCAAACGATCTTGACATCGGCACCCTCGGGGAAGTTGTACTGGAGTCCGTTCAGGTCGCCGACAATGGCGTAGCAAACGCCGGTAGTGGCTACGGTGTAGGACGGCAGCGCAGAGGTGTATACCCGGGGCAGACCAGCAAACGGATCGATGGAAAATCCGCCGCCAGCCTGTGCGGCGAGGAAGTCAGCCTCGGTCTGGCGGTTCATAATCACGCACACATTCTGTGCGTCATCAGCCAGATAGGCGGCAGCCGCCGGGATGGTGATGACCGTGGGGCTTGCGGTGACAACGGCAACGCCGATAGCACCAGTGTTGGAAGTCGCCGGAGCGCCAACGATGTCAAGGATGCCCTGTTTCGCAGCCTCTTTGACGATCTGGTAGGTCAGCTCATCACGGATATAGGCAAGGAAAGCCTCGCCGCCCAGTGCAGCGACCTCTGTAGAAATTCGGATAAATTTCTTAATGGTCTCCGGGACAAGCGCTACCTTGCCGAGTACGAGCGTTTCCTCATCGGGAGCGGCATCGCCCTCATCATGCACCTCTGCACCAGTGGCAGAGACCTCAAACCCGATAACGAGATTGCCACGCACAAAGCTGCGGCGCACCCGGCTCATGATCTGGTCATTTTCCCAAGCGGTCTTGATGCCCTCCTCAAGGATAGAGGGGACAGGCAGCAGCCCGGAAGTGGCGAGGCTGGGATCAGGAGCGTTCTCGCTCAACAGAGCACGGCACTCATCAGCACGCCCGGTCTTGATGTAGGTGGCATACGCCTCGGCGTAAGCCTTGGAGCTACGCAATTCCTCGATAGTCATGGTTTCTCTTTCCTCTTTCTCAAATTCTTTCTTGGTTTCTCCGGCACCGTTAGCCACGGCATCCCGGATCTCGTTCCTCTTGACCTCCGCCTGTTTCCGGCTCTCCATCTCCGCCTTGATGCTCCGGGTCTCGTCCTCAAGGGCATCGAGATCCGCATCGTCAGCATTGATTTCCTCGCCGATGGCGGCAAGTCTGGTCTCCAGCTCGGAGACACTCATCTCGCTGAAATTCATCGATTTGCCTCCAACATGATCCTGATTTTCTGCTTTTGCCGCTCACGGTGCAGCCGTTCAGCCTCACGCTTACGGAGCTCCTCCGCCACCTCGGCGATAACTCCCTCGCCGTCTGTGCGTGCGCTGATGCTGGTCGCATCGTTCGCTGGTATCGAAACCGCCGAAACATCATATAGCTTTTCAATCTTTGTGATGGTTCGGAGGATGTCGACCTCGTTGGTCTCCCGGTTTTCCGTTTCCTCTCGCCTGTCCTCGGCGACCCGGAAACCGAAAGACATCTTATTCGTATAGCCGCCACGGATCTCCTCAAACACTTGCCGCCCCAGCTCGGTGCCGGAGAGGTCGGCACGGATGTGGAGCCCATGCTCGTCCGGGTTGACGGTTAGGGTGCCGTTGCCTGTTCTGGCAAACACCCTACCCTCATGGTTGTATTGCATGATGATGTCGCTCATATCAGCGGCATCGAAAGCGTGCGGATCAATCTGCTCACGCACAGTAAAATTGTCCATCTTAAAGAGCTGATAAGGGTCGTTAAAAGTCGAGGCATAACCCTCGACCACCATAGCGCCCTCATCCTCCGCCTTGAGCTCGAGCCCGGCGAGGTCAATATTGCGGTACTGTCTGCCCTCCCGGAGCTTGTCCTCTATCGTTTTGCTTGCCATTGTTAGCCTCCTACCAGCTCATACAGTTTGAGACCGTACACCCTCGCCGTGTATGTGCCGTTGATCGTTCCTGTGTTGTTGGAATTGTAGCGATAATAAAACGGTATCGACATGGTGTTGTTCGATACCGTTGCGGAGCTCGCATATACGCCGTATGCCGTTGTGCTTTGCCGGGTGCTCCCGGTGCCGCTGGATGAGAGTTTACTATTCCACTTGTTACCACCTACGGCATAGGTGTTTTTGGTGTTCACATTGCTCGTTCCAGTGAGGTATACCATGCTGACCGTACTGGTGTGCCGTCCGTTGGTCGGCGTGTCAACGCTTGCATCGACTATGAGCACATCATATCCGTTGTACCCGGTCACCGAAATGCTCTTGCCTGTGCTCGCCGATGCCGTCCCTGTGGTGGACAGGGTGCCGAGGCTGGACGATGTCAGCATCGTCAGCCCGGAGCCGCCGCCCCCTGATGCCGTCCCGGTGGCGACAGTGCCGTCAGCGAGGAAAAATGTTTTTCCGCTCGCCACATCCGCCGGGATCGCCGTGGTTTCTTGTGAAACATCGACAAATTTGACAGTACCGCCGCCGCTTTTCGGAAGTGTAACGGCTGGCACGGTCGGGTATGTCGCACCCATCAAGGTGATGTCGCTATATGCCATGCCAGCACCCCCTCATCAGCTAATGCTCAAGATGTGGGTGGTACCGTCCTGTGAGATCGTGGGCATAGACAGGGAGCCGGAAACGCCCAGCACCGTCTTGCCGCTCAAAAGGTTGCCGCTGACCAAGTCGGTCACCGCAGCGGTCGCAATCGTCACGGATCCGCCGGAGGTGTACCCGGATGGAATGGTATAACTCCCAGCTTTCGTTGAAATCGTTCCCCCGGTTGCGCCGTTGTTGGTCATGCCTCCCGACACTGCGCCGGAGGCATTATAGGCACTTTTACCAGAAAGAATGTCTCCGCTCGCCGCATTTCCGTCAGAAGTGTCAAAAAACTTTGCCGTACCGCCGCCGCTTTTCGGGATGTCCACCTCGGGACAGTTGCTATATGTCACGCCATTGATAACAACATTCTGTGCCATGTCCTTACCTCACATAAATGATTGAGCCGTCCCAAATGATCTTGCCATAGTCATTAGGCACCGCCCTGATCGTGATGTCTTGGGTCGCTACCATTCCGTTAATGTGCACGGTCTGGTCGAAATCGGTCGGGATGAAATCGTACCGCCCGGTGTAATACTCACCGATAGGCTTGAGGATGGTCTCGGAGAGGTGCGCCGAAAACTGATCGTTGCCGCTAATCTTGGCGGTGAAATTAGCACCGCCGGAGAATTTCGCATTAAACATACGAGATAACGCCGTCCTTGATGATGCGCTCGGCGGTGGTCTCGATAATATTGCTCGCATCCGCCGTGCCCATCTGGTCAATATAACGGATCTGGATGCACACCCGACCAGGGTGGAAAGCCAGCGTATCAGCCTGTGTCAGGTTCACGCTCACGGAATCGGTGGCGACCGTCACATCGGTGCCAGTTTTCTCGAAAACCATCTTGCCGTCCTGTTCGTAGGACACAAAGATCGTTGCCCCGGTGAGATCGACATCGACCGCAAAGGTGTTGGTGGGCGTTGTGCCTCGTCTCAATTTTTACGCACCTCCCACAAGAGCCTTGCGAAAATGGTACCCGGCAGCGGTCTTACTTCTGCCTGTCAAAGCGTTCGATACGCTTGTTCTGCAAACGCCGACCCACGCAGCCGCCGCCTCGACAGATTCAAAAACTTGCCCGGTTTCCTCGCATAACACTCTCGTCTTATTGATTTCACTTAAATGATTACAAAATTCGTTGCTCCTCTTTTTCCCTTTAATCGCATTTACAAAAGGGGCAACGCTTTGCGGATGGGATGCAAGATATTGCTTTCTGGCATCGCTCATTTTTTGCCGTGTGTTATCGCTTGCTTTTCTGCCTTTTTGCCGTTCCGATATTGCACGCCTCGCCTCTGGATGCGATTCATAATAAGAAATCTGCGCCAATCTCTCTTTATCCTTTACCGCATCTGTAGCAAGATAATGCTCTCCTCCGCTTGTAAGGTTATACCCATGTGCCGGATCATCAGCTTGGTAGTGTTTGATAAGGCTCTTTTCCATTTCGCAAGCTTCGTCTTTTCCGAGCCCATCTGCAAGGATTTCGTGCGCTATATTCTGCCATCCATATTTTTGTATTGCCCTTGCAAACGCCGTACAACATTCATAACCTTTTCCGTTTTTCCAGCGTTTTGCGGTTGGCATACTGGTGATGCCGATATATACCTTATTGCTTGGCGTGGTGTGTTTGTAAACCTTATACGGTTTCTCCATCGCCATCGGCATCCCCCTCGACCTTATCATTGGCATCGTAATACTCACCACGGATCACACGGCGGTCACCGCCATCAACAGGAGGCAGATTCCAAATCTCTCGAGCCTCATTTAAGGTGAGGAGACCACGGTCGATGAGCTTCTCGCTCACGGCGAGCTTGTCGGCGTTGGTCATAAACTGCAAGCGGTTTGCGGTAAACATCACCCGGTTGCCAGCAAGCTGCTCTTTATAGGTATAGAGCATCCGGGTGAGCACCTCGCTATACTGAATCGCAAGGCTCTCGATAGTGCTCTCATAAAAGGCGGCATAGGCATCGCCGTAGGCTTTCCCGGTGAGGATGTCCTCATTGACGTTGAAATACTGGAAAACGCCGTCCTTGATGGCTTGCATCTGCTTGTCATCGATAACCCAAGGCTTGACCTCGATCTGCTTAATGTCCTTGTATGTGTTGGGGAACAGGAGCAAACCACCTCCCTTGGCATCCCGGGAGAAGTTCTCCTCAGTGAAACGCTTACGCTCGGCGGCGATGTCGGAGCTTTTGCTGAAATTCATAAGTTGCGCCATAAAGCGGTAGGATGCGGCGCTCTTGACACCCTCCTCGATGCCCTGATTCTGGATCTTGATCAGGTCGAGGGTCGGGAACAACGCCCGGTTGCTCTCACCAAAAAAGTCATTCCGATAGGTATGCCTGTTGAGGATGCCGCAATATTCCAGCTCTACCGCCGCCGTCTGTCCCCAGCTAAATTCATAGCGGAGAAACGGCTTTCCGGCATAATCGGCGATAGTGCACCGATCCGGGAGCGGCGCATAGATGCCGGAGATCTCGCCGTACCTATCCCACACAGGAACAAGAAAAGCGGTGTTGTGAATCAGGAGGATCGTGGTCAGCCTCCTGTTAAACTGTTCCCATGTTTGAAACTCGTTCGGGTTGAGGCTCAATTTGTTTCGGAGCGCTGGCTTTGCGGTGCCCGAGATCTCGATGCGCAGCTTGCCCACATGGGTAGCAATTACCTCGATTGCCGCCCGGATGAGCTCGCTCTCATAGATGGAGCCGCCCCAGCTCGAGAAATGCGGCGTATAACCGTCCAGCATTTTCCATACGCCGTCATAGCTTTTCGGTTCTTTCGGTCTGTTCCCGAAAATAGCGGAAAAAAGTCCCATTCCCTCACCCCTGATTTTTTAAGCGGTCACCGAGCTCGCCATACCATTTCTGTCGCACGCAGAGGGCATCCAACAGGGCGGCGGTGCCGTCTATATGAGCGGTGGGTCGCACCTTGACGAGCCGCCCACGCCCACGCTCCACGCTCATCTTAATGGCGCTATCTAACAAGTGCGCCTTGAGGAGGTCATTGTCCCCGATGTGGATCTTGCCGTCCTTGAGGAGCCCCTCGCACTCGTTCAACACCCCGGAAAGATTTTCCCCCTGATAGACAGGATCACACTTAAATCCATAGTTCTCCAGCATACCGTTAGCACCGCAAAGGTATTGAGCGCTATAACGGTCATACCCGACACATAGCGGTAATATCTGGTATTGTTCTACCAGTGAGATACACCAGTTATAGCAATCGTTGTAATCGATGAAATTCTCACCGCTTGGCGAGATCAAGCCCCTCTGTATGTAGAGCTGATACGGAAGTCCGTCCCTCTGGCTCGCCTCGTCAATCTTCTCCCCCGGGAGCCAGAAGTGCGCAAAGGCGTAGAGCTGCCCAGCCTTTTCAATGAGGCACACCGCCGCCGTCAGGTCAGTGGTCTGTGATAAGTCGATGCCTACCACGGCGTAATTATCCCGGAAGTCCTCCAGCCGGAGCGGCTCACCGCACGCCTTGCTGACGGTCTGCGCATCCAGCCACGCCAGTGAGCTATTCTGCTTAATGCATCCATACTTGCACAGAAACTCCCGGCGCTTGGACAGGCTCCCCTCGGCGATGGCGATCTCCTCGAGCATATAATCGACCGACACCGATATGCCGAGGTTCGGCAAGCTCTTGCGGAGCTCATTGATGTCATTCCACTTCTCGACATCGTCAATCTGGTAGAGCAACGGCAACAGGCGGCGCTCTTTGCTATCGCCCAAGAGCATCCGGGTGCTGCGTTTCATCAGCTCATCGAAAATGCCGTCATTGATGTACCCGGCGGTGGTCAGCGACAGGAGCCGCCCATCAGGGCGTGCGCCCATGCCGGATTTCATCACCTCATATTGTTTGAGCCCCGGATCACCCTCCCATGCGGCGATCTCATCGCATACGCACAAGCTTGGGTTGAAACCATCCGATTTCTTGGCGGAGAAAGCGATCTTCTTGACCGTGCTATTTGTGCCCGGGACGGCGAGGTCGGTCTGTCGATGGCGAGCGTGGAAAGAATCATCATGGATCTTTTTGTTGTGCTCGTCACGCTCCGCCTTGAGCTCCTCCTCGGCTTGCCATTCCGGGTCGAGCGTGATCATCTGCCATGTGGAATTGTAGACGATGTCAGCCTGATCCAGTTTCGGGGCGACCACATACACCCGGGCGCCATAGCCGCCAGCCACCCGAAACACATAATCGGAGATCATGGAGCCCATCAGGCTCTTGCCGTTTTTCCGCCCGATAAGCAGAAACACCTCACGAAACTGTGGGTCGCCGTTTTCATCGTGTATACCGAAAATCGCCGAGATAAACGCCTTTTGCCATAGCTCCAGCTTGACCGCACCCGGGGCGAGCCGCCCCTCGACATGGAAACAGTGCGATTCTATCCATTCGATGGCATTATTTGCCGCCTTTTGGTCGAAAAACCAGCGCTGGCTCTCGATTCCGTTGACCAGCATCTCATAAGCGAGGCGGATCCATCGCCCTACGGTGACAGATCCGTCCTTGATTGCCTGATAATAGGCTAAAATGGCATTATCGCCTATCATGTCCGTGCGTTCTCCGTTCATGTGGCTCGCATCTCTCTCGATGTGCGTGAATCCAG
>Ga0310690_10004899_pt1 | contig 18594 bp, 33 predicted proteins | sample AusTroGonzalo_MG_2_FD_207661 | JGI IMG/M metagenome (GOLD analysis project Ga0310690, IMG submission 207661) | Bovine rumen microbial communities from tropical cattle in Woodstock, Queensland, Australia - Gonzalo_04 (v2) (version 2) | ecosystem: Host-associated > Mammals > Digestive system >...
TCTTGATTCTCTTAAAGGTTCTAGTTCTCTCCTTCTTAAGGAATTTACTGTATTTAGTTCTAGCAAATTTGTCAATATCAAGTTTCTTAAATTCCTTTATTATTCGATTTGTCTTTCTTAATACTTTTTTCCCTTCCTTAATTTTGGTTTGAACTGTTCTAATATTGTTCTCAGTCCTCTTTAATTGCTTAGAATAATCTGCTGCATTCACCTTAGTAGTAAATATCAAACAGAAGAACAACACTAGAAGAATCTTTTTACTCATAAGCACCTCACTTTTTAAAATCTACCTACTTGGTATTACATAATCGTCTGCACTTTGCAATTCACTACATATTACACTATCATGACGATAATGATTCTTCATTTTATTATCAAATTTTCTAAACTCTTCGCCACGCATACCTTTAATGCCAGCATACATATAAATTAATTCATACATACCAATAGTAGGTATATCGTAGTTACGAGCAACTTCACTCTCAACATGTACACCAGTATATCCATATTCAACGTCATCAACTACAACTAAGTCAGCATCAGCCATAAGACTAACACTATGACCAAGCATAGCTATAGAGCCTTTCTTCTGAAGCTCCTCATCTTTGTTAATAGAGTCAATAAATTCAATGTCTCGATTAAAGACCTCTACTAACATCTCACAAATCTGGTCTCTCCTTTCCTGAATCTGTTCAATTGTTAACCCTCTCATAGGCTGTGAAATAAATACTCTCATTTAATTATCCTCCTTTAATATATAGTATCGTCACTATGGACGATTCTTAACTCATCTGGACCCCATGATTTCCATGGGAACACATCTGCAACTTCATAAACCCTAGCTACATCTGGAAAACTCTCATCCCTAGTGCAAGTCACAACAAAATCATCAGGAATATCTTTTATTTTTTCCTTTAACTCACCTACAGTCATAAGTTTACTCCTTATCTGCATCTATAATTGTTGGTATATGGTTATCCATTGCAAAATTTATTCTGCCCATCATATCTTCGTCAAGATAACCTTTCCATTTTCTAATGTTATCTTTCACATCTTCTACATCTACTAATTTTCCGTGTCCTTTTGGAAGTTGTGTGCCATTTCTTATAGCATATACTAAATCAGTGTATATTGACTTTCTTGCATATCCACTTGTTAAGCAAGATATATAATTTTCTTCTGGTATATCAATTACAATTTTCATTTAATCACCTACTTCTCGATAACTTCAACTTGACAGTTATAGTAAATATATCTCTTACCATCAAGTTCGAACTTTACTTTATTGCAATTATCGCTATCTTCAATGTCTATCTTTCCATCATAACTTGCAATCAAATCACCATTTCTGCCATATATATTTACTGTGCGATTTAATCCACCTGATAATTCAGATTTTATATCTTTCATTCCTCTTTCAAAACTAGCACAACTGGTTAATGTTAACATTGTTGCTACTATCATTATTAATATTATTAATTTCTTTTTCATTTAATTACCTCCTAACAAAAATCTCTTACTTTAACTTTAACAATTATTCTATTACCCTGTCTGTCGAGCATATCAAGTTCTGGTTTGCAAACTAAACCTTCCATATCAGCAGTACCAATTGTTGACTTAGGTTTCGTCTTTACGTAATCGATAGCATCATAAAGTGAACCAACGTTAATAATAGGAACAACATCAACACCGAATGACTTAGCAATATCCTCGATATTATGTCTCTCTAACCATAAGTTTGATTCAACAATGTACACATCAAATAATATAAAAGAACAATCGTCTGGATTATAGTTTGCTCCACATTTCTGAATCTTTTTGCCGTATCCTTCACCAAAGAGTATAACTTCTTTCTCTCCAAACATCTGCTCAAATAATTCCTCAGTCTCTTCACCACCAAAAATATCATTTAATTTATTAACCAAATGAGCTGGAATCTGAGCTCTTTCTGTTCTACCCTGGAATGAAACCTTATGTCCATCCCATACTACACCAATATTTGTTCCATCAATCTTTTCTGTCCAAATCCAATTAGCCTTAGCTAAGAATTCAACTGTTTTATTTCTGAAGTCTCCTTCAATGAGTTTCTTTGTTCCTTCAATATCTCTATTGTAAACTGTTTCAATTTTTGTGTATTCATTCATATCTTATTACCTCCTATCAACTAAACGAGATATCAAGGAGTAAGCATACTCGTCAATATCTCTATCTGATGCCTTCTTTGGAATTGAAACATCTAAAGTATAATCAATGTCTTCATCTTCCCAAGACACACCCATGACAACATACTTTCTAAATAATCCGTATGTCATGTGAAATATAACAGGTCTAACATCGTCGTATATCGGACTTTTTCTATAATATCTAGCCACTGGAGCTACAAACTTATAGAAAATATCTTTATTTAACTTTTTGAACTGTCCGCAAGGCTTAGCATTAGAATTAAGAACACTTAACTCATCACCATCCTCGTAGTAAGCTCTCTTTAAGTTGTCAATTATCATTTAATCACCTCACAAATCTGTATCTTTTCCATAGTTCCTCCTTCTCATGAATATCCAACGGACAAAAGTGATGGTCGGTATTCATGTACATATTTTCAAAAGCAATACAGAAGTAACGCTTTCTACCTTCTGAGTCAACGTACTCCTGCTTATTGCCACATCCTTTACATTTGTCTCTGTTTGAATCCTTAGTCTTCTTTTTTGTCATTTTTTAGTTCTTCCAAAATTTCCTTTAACAAATTATAAATATCATCCATAGTCTTAGGATTATCTGTCTTTGGCTCTAATCCTACTGCTTGTCTAGCTACATTTGGTATTGTTTCAGAACCTTCCCTAACATAAAAGTTCTTATCATTAAGTGGACTTAAACAAGTTCCACAAGGTTCTTTATAAGGATTATTCTCCTTGTATACACAAGTATTACAAGCACAAGGGTCTATTTTTTCTACTTGTAATCCCTTAGAATACTTCATACGATTGTCCAGTGAATCAAATATAACTTTGTCATCCGGTGTTTCATCTTTAATTCCCATATTATTCACCTCCAAATATCTTTTTAATATTTTTTATTGTCTCATAACATTCTTTCTGAGACTTCTCGTCGCATTTGTTAATCATTTCTAATATAATAAATATTTCATCAAAACTTAACTCTGTGAGATTATTTTTCTTCTTCTTTGCCATATTTATCACCTTCTGAATAAACTACAACAAATTCGTCAAGGCAAAATCCAACACGAGGGTAACGTTTTACCTGATGTACACCAATAATTGTATGACCTTTTTCCTGAAGACTTTTAAGTTTATAATCTAACACATCACCTAAGTGTTCATCACTATATGTTGTTTTAACTGTTATTGATCTTACCATATCTTATTACCTCCTTTTAAAAAAAGAAAAAAGGGAACCGAAGTTCCCATTAATATCTAAGTTTACAAGTTACTAATGTTTTCTAGGTCTGCCAGGACCACGTTTTCCTGCGAAGTTTAACTGTGGATGGCCGATATAATACAAACCATATTCTTCGCTATACTTGAGTTCGAATTCCATATCATGACTTATTCTAACGAATTTCTTAATATCATCAGATAAGTAATCAAATGTTATTTGAACATTCGAAGTACAACCTCTATTCTGTTTGCTTATTTTCCAGCCTTCTTTTCGTTCTACCCCTAAGAAATACATGTTATTGTCCTCTACTGCTATAGTAACATAACCTGTATCCGATATTATCTTATCGATTCCCTGGTTGAAGACTATTCTAAAATAGTCATTCTGTGTTTTTGATGTTGATGTTTTTGGTCTAAAAAAGATTCTAACATCTTTTTCCATGTGGCATAAACCACCTTTTACTGGTCTTGCAAATTTTAACTTTGTCATAATGTTTTCCTCCTTTAAAATAAAGTTAATTTATTGCTCCTTATAATAAAGGATGTTTTTATTACGATTCTTCACTTAACTCCAAATATTTATCAATGTACCATTTAGCCTTCTTAATATCTTCAAGTCCATTCTTACGCTTATGTCTATATAAATACTTAAACGCATTACATATACAGAAGTCTTTAACAGCATCTATGCCTAAAGCTTCCTGCATAACTTCGATACATTCAAATTTCCCAGTCTCATAATGTCCTGGATGATTTACAACGTCAACACCCTCTTTAACAAGTTCTCGTCTTATGCTCTCGTTTCTAATTCTTTCTTCCATTTTAGCTTGAACATCAAGAAATTCTGCTAAAGATGGATCTTTTTTTTCATAATGTTGTTTCATTATTACTTTCCTCCTTAAAAGAAAAAAGGTAAGCCAATGCTCTGACCTACCTTTTAAATTAATTATCAATCATATTAATTTTAAAAGTGTTTACTTCATATGTACCGTCTGTTGTATCAAAGCATCTAGTTTCACATAAATGATCTTCGCCTTTATATTTTGCCAAATTCGGATATTTTTCTAGTCTACCACCTAATTTATTATCACCTAATTTATTTTCCAGATAGTTTTTATACAGATAATAAATAATCGAATCAGGTTCATTAGAAATATATAAATCTGAATCAAGTAAACGATAATCTACTATGCTAAATCTATATATAATGCTTACATATATCGTCATATAGTTCACCTCCTTCTATATTAAAAGGAGTTTTTATTACGATTAATACATATACTGCTGACCTGTGTTATGTACAAGGTCTTCACGTAATGTAATTTTGCATGTACGAACCAAATTATGGTCCTTTTTGAACTGGTATTTCATGTTTGATACTGCTTTCTTTTTGTTTTCTGCTATAGTCTCAAACGAGTAATCTGTAGCTATAACCTTATCAAACATCAATACAGGACCTTTATATGTAAATTTAAATTTAATCATCCGAATCCTCCTTTGGTTTGCATTCGCATTCCATCATAATTTTATCTAATTCTTTAAACATCTGTTCTCTATGATTTTTATGCTTTTCAATAACATCAGTTAATTCTTTATGAAGTTCGTCCATACATTTCATAGCAAGATGTCTTTCAATTCTTCTACCTACTAAATATCCAATGAAGAACATTACAGCCAAACATATAAAAATTTCTCTACTACTCATTCTTTTCCTCCTTACACCACTTTTTGAAAATATTATTGTAGTTACCTAAGTTACCACAACATTTCTTTACATAGGCCATAGCAAGACCTTTCTCTTTATCAAATGGCTCACCATCCTGAGCTTTAACTACAGTTTTGCTACCATCTCTCCAGAACACAATTGTTGCTGGATTATTAAATATAACATCTTCTATCTTCATCTTCTCATACTCCTTAATTTTTTGTTTTGCTTCCATTACTTTATTAATATCATGATGAGCACATCTAATTGTATACATTATAGAATCTGCTAAATCGGTATCTAGTAAAGTCTCATCAATAAACGTCTGTTTCATATCTTTACCATATAAAGGACTTGATTCAGGTATAATAGGTAAAGGATACATATGACGCATATCATGAGATATAATACCAAATCTACTGTTAGAAAGCGCTCTATAGAATTTATCTTCATCGCATTTTATAGCAAGACGTTTCTTAAATTCATTGTCAATATGCTGTTTAATCCACGTAGCAGGTCTAATAGGTAAAGTAATATAAAGTCTAATCTCATATACTTTAGGAATACCTTTATGAAATTCTTTCCAGAGTTCATCTACGAAATTTTTAATCATATTATCTAGAGCTTTATCATTCCAATTGTAAATCCAATCATAAGCATCGTAAACTCTTTTAAACTCAATAGGCATACATAAAAAATTATCTTCATGTCTAGCCTCTATATTTACTATAGGATACTTTCTATCATCATGTTTATAATTAAAACTATATCCTAAAATCTCAATATCAAACATTCTATCATCTCCTTATTTATACTGTAAATATCTATCTTGATTCTTACTAATAATATTCCAACTAGTACCTATTTCTGGCATATTACCTTTCCAGTTTAAACCAGAAATATCAAACACATTTGATTTCTCATTAAATTTGTATCCGAGAACTTCACAATAATAGAATATCAGTTTATTCTTAGTTTCTTCGCTGTCTACAGGTATTAATGGTACCTGGAACCTTTTCTGCTTTTTGCAAGCGTCAAAATAATCGGATTGTTCTTTAATCCACTGACTAAGCTCTTTAGTAAAGAACTCATCCCAAGCCTCTTTACTATAAATATCATAATGTTTCATTATTACCTCCTTTGAAAAAAAAATATAGGACAAGTATTTAATTATTACTCGTCCTATAAGTTTCTACTTCTTAAAAAAATTTGGGTCTTTTAAGTATTCATTCATACCTACTGCTCCGATAGCAAGTCCAAATAAACATGCCGCACCTGCTACACATCCACATGCAATAGTTAATACTTTTTTCTTCATACTAATCACCTCCTTATTAAAGAAGATGCAATTAGTTCGAATTCCAATTTACAAACTTATTTACATTGAAGTTTTTCTTTCGTTTTAGTGCTGCTCTTATAGCTGCATCAATCTTCGAATTACACTTCATGTGATAGTAATATAAATCTTTACAAGGTGTATTCATTCTATCTATGCGTCCTTTAGCTTGTTCTAATACTTTATAGCTATATGTCTGACTGTAAAATATAATGCAGTCTGTACTTATACAATTCCATCCTTCAGAACCTGCTGCATACTGAACTAAATATACCCATTTAAAATCTTTAGGACATTCTTGATGAGTATGTCCATTCCATTCAGCTATGGTAACATCTTCACCATAGTCTAGATTTTTAAGAATATCCAACTCATAATCAAAGTTATAAAATATAATAGCTCGTTCGTGTTTGTCTACTATCTTTAGCACAGCGTCACTACGTGAACTATCCAAATTACAACATTTTCTTAATTCGTAACAGAGCTGACTTGCGTTTTTAATTGGTTCTCCAGTTATATACTTAACTCTATTCTTTTGTACAACCTTGTATCCTATGAAGTCGTAATCACATAGCACATCAATATCATGTCTAACTGTGTCTCTTTCATCTTTCATAGGTACAAGTATAGCTTCTCTGAGTTTCATAAGACGTCCTGTATTCAAATATCTATCAACACTAGGGTATTTTGTGTAACGTGAATACATAACATGAAGGTTTGCGAACTCCGTCTTATTCTTATAAAATCCATTCGCTATAAATACTGGTAAATAATCCATCCAACAATCTCCAGGAGTTGCAGATAGTAATATCCAGTAATTCTGTTTAGTAATCTTTAAAAAGGCCTTGGTCCAGGCACCATACCCTATGACGCGCTGTTCATCAAATATAAAAAAGCATCCTTTGCGGTCAGTATATTTCTTAATATTATTCCAGGAATCAACTATCAAAGAATTCAAAAGGAGGGGGACTGACTCTAATTCCCAATCCCGAGTGTCACGTTTTTTAGCTGTAGTTATAATTATCAATTCTCTATCACTATGATGAGCCTCATAATATGCAAGGGCTGTACGTGACTTGCCTGAACCAACGCCTCCACAAAGAATGCAACCGTTGTGCATTTTACGTAGTGCCGTCTCCTGATTCTCGTTTATCTGCATTTTCATTATTCTTTTCCTCTATTCAGAAGTAAAATAAAACATCTGACAACTATTATCTTTTAATAAAACTGAGAAGTGAAAATTATCAGTAGTTGACTTCATAAGCAAGTATTCATTTTCTTGCCATCTTCTATTTCTTTCTTTATGAACCTCGTGGTCCCAATTATCTTCACTAAAATAATACTGGTGAGGTAATTCGATTTCATTTGAAAACATATACGAGTCTGCATACTTCATTAACATATTCATTGGTTTTTTTGTCTGTATTATAATGTACTCTTTACCTTTCTCTATCATCTTAAAATCCTCCTTAAAATAAAAAGAGAGACCTATGTTTCCATAAGTCTCCCCAATATCTTATTTACAATATTTAACGTCACGACTTCTATTAATTATAATGCCATCACGCTCATTAACCAACTCCTTGGTCTGTCTGTAATCTTTGCCCTGCTCTTGAAGCTCGGCAATTTTTAAACTAGTTCTACTACTAATTAAATGTCCAGCTAATCCGCTGAACATGTTTACTGGATTACATCTTAATAAAAGCTCATATCTAGCATTCTTTTTCTGCTCTTCCACAAGCTCTGCTTCTAATTCAGTTTTTCTTATCTTAGCTTCGTACTCTTTTTTCTGAAGCTCTGAAAGTTCTGCATCCTTCAGATTTTTAATCTGCTCTGTTTTACTCAGACGCATCTCCTCATAAAAATCTACTGTTTTTAGTAATTCTTCTCTTTTTTCTGCATTTTCTTCTTCGAGAACTCTTTTGTTGAGTTCATCAATCTGTTCATCTAATTTTTTTAAACTTTCATAAATATCATACATTTTTGTTCACCTCCAAAAATTTTGGGGATAACTTAAAGTTACCCCCAATAAAACCTTATTGTTTGTCTTAAACGTTGTCAATATTTTCTTCTGTCTCATATTTTTCGTCTGCATTTGATTCTACAACTGGTTCATTAAATTGTGAGTCGTCTTGACCTTTGAATTTATTAAGTTTTTTCTGCTTCTTTTGTTTTATGTCCTCTCTTAAATCCTTTGCGGCCATAACTGCCATCTCACTCGATATTAATATACCGGCTGCTGAGATCAATAATAATCCTGCACTAAACATAATATTTCCTCCTTAGAATATAATTTTTTGACTTCCGTCTTATTATAATAAGTGTTTTTAGTACGATTTAGAATGGTACCTGAATATCTTCTGAAGCCTGTTCTGCAAATCTAAGTCTCTCCATAGTCTGTTCTACTTCATTGTAGTGTGGAACAACCTGCATCCAGTGAATATATCCAGTGATTCCGCTTCCATTCTGATTATTCCATGGTGTTCCCTTAAACATTAAGTCTACATGTTCAAATCCATCGTCCCTACGGAAATTATCAAGCATATGGATTGTCTCCTCTGTATAGTGTGTGACATTTCCACTTGCTGGGTCCTGTGATGAAATATCAGGTGCAAAGAATCTATATGAAACAACTAGCTTAAGAATATTAATAGTCTCTCCATTAAATTCAACTGGCTTAATATACCACCCGTTGTCCTGCAAATATCTAATAGCATCCTCGTCATCTAAGATTACTGATACAGTTCTCTTATTATCATTAGGATTGAAATTATACTGTCCACTGAAGTTATTGTGTCTAGTAAATATCATTGCATCCTCAATTAAAATTGTGTCTCTTCCATTTCCATACTGGTCTTTTGTGATTGTAATTTTACTCATAATTTTACGCTCCTTTTAAAAATTCTTCTAAATCATAATTGCTTGCTATACAGAATTCATTAATAACATCTTTAGCTGCATCTACCTTTTCTATATAGAAGTTTCTATCAATATCATCCAAGTCATGAATCTCTAATGTCTGTTTCCATTTGTATCCCTTCGCTTCTTGAGCAAAGTCATATTTATCATTACCTTCCTTGTCTTTAGCGATAACTACTAAGTCACCGCCACCCTTACCTTCTTTGACTGGTGTGAACTGTCCAACTTTACCAACAAAGCAATAGTTGTGTTCATCCAAGCCCAAATCTTCGTTGTTGTCTAAATATAATGCTGTCTGTGAGCTCTTTACTTCACCCATATCGTAAATATCTATAGGGCTTGAGGTATCGAATAAAGTTTTAAATACATATGGTACTTTAAACTGTTTACCAGTTGCAGTCCACTCTCCACCATGTTTAGAATTGTCTTCTGGAGAATATCCATACATCTGGATACATTCTTCTTCTGTAGCATACTTAGCGACATAAACTGCGTCGTTAACAAGGCACATCCTCTTATATGTAGCTTCGTGCTCGAAAGTATATCCATAGAGCTTACCAAATTCTTTAACAAACTCTATAATTTCAGGTGTTGCATCAGGAATCTTAATCGAATCCGTCTTTACGTGAACCACCTTAAATCCACGTTCTTCTACAGCCTGCTTCATATCAACCATGAACAGTGCACCACGTTTAGCAACAATATTATCAATGTTTCTATCGTCTTTAAACGCATTAGGGAAGTGTGCTTTAGTAAGACCATAAATACTGTTAATAACAATCTTTAACGCATATGCAAGTGCTTTAGGGTCAATCTTACCTTCCAGAATATCATTCACAGCATCTACGAATGCTCCATCAGCATAAGTCTTCAAGTCTTCAAATTCGGCATGTTTAACTTTAAGTCTACCGTTGAGAATATCATAGAATCTCTTTGTGTATTCTAATCCGAAGAGCAACTCGTCTACAATACTGTTTGGATGCATTGATGCAATATCCAAGAGTGCCACATTAAACCATATACCATGCTCTGCTCTTACTAGGCCACCTTCACCAACTTCCTCACCTTTATAGGTTGACTTTCCATGGTCATATACATATCCAGGGAAGAATGGCATGAATGATTCAGGTTCTCTAGTATCTCTGCCATTAATCATTTCTGGTTTAATATCACTTAAGAACACAAGTTCATCTTCAGTAAGAGTAGTAACTGGCTCTGCAAGATTTCTATAGTGGAACTTATCTTGTGGAGTCTTATTCTTACCAAATATAAACATTGTACTAAGTGCATTAGTACTCATGTTAACTGTACCACCAGCAAGTTTTGCTAATATCTTACGACCTTCCCAATCATCTTTAAGAAACTCGAATGCTGCTTCAGTTGCTTCTACATCATTACAACAATATTCAGCAACCTTATCCCATAACTCTTCTGGACATGGTTTATCCCATGGCAAACCTAACTCTAAATGGTTAATGTGCATTTCTATTTCTAGTTTCTTTAACGACCTCTTCTGAGCCATGAAATCATAAATATCAGTGTATGAAATGTTATACGCTTCCCTAAAGAATGCATTCTTATCACCTTTAATAATTCTTTGTGAAATATCATACAACTGAGCATTCATATAACCAAGAGTTCTTGCATACAAAATGTGGTTATCGTATCTTCTATTGTTGAAACCTATCAACCTATATCGATTAATAATATCTTTTACTTCATCTGGATTTGGGTTAATAAGTTTTAAAGTCTTACATCCTACTAACTTATAACATAAAACGAACAAGTTTGGAAATACTTCCACATCATAGAATGCAATTGGTTTGTCTTCGCTGTCTTCTTGTACTTCATTAGGTCCATTTAAAATATCATCTGAGCACCAGTGTACATCATTAAGCACCTTAAGACAACCATTACTATTATGTGTTGAGTTAGATGCAAAACGTATAATTCTCTCTTTCATTGGACGAATATCATACGTCATACCACTCTTATATGCTTGGTCTAGGACTTCTTTTATGAAGTTTACAGACTGTGTTGTGTTTCCGCATGCTTTCTTCTCAAGATGATACAATATCTTATTTTCCAAATGTCTTTGGTCATTAATTATTGATTCGTCTATCATTGGGTCTCCTTTCTTCTTTATTTTGAACGGGAGACCGGAAGTTATTGTAGCAATCGGAATATCATTACATCGAGTTAATTTTCTCCTTAACGAACTCTTGCCAGTGAACACTTTCACCTCTATGTGGTCACCATAAACTGCAGAAAGCTGTGACACATCTCCAGAATATAAATAGTGAAGATGTATTCCGGCTCCCGATTTACTTAATTCAGCATACGTAAGAGGAAACGCATTAGCTGCTTCTAAGTTCTTTTTAAATGACTTGTTTCCTAATTCATCAGGAATATCAAAGTCTATTACAATATGATTCTCTGGAACTCTAACATAGTGAAGTTCGTGTGTGTCAATATCTTTTAATGTCGTCTCTACGTCATCCCATGCTTTACTAGGAGTTCCATTCTTCGTCGCTAACTGAGCTGGACATTCAGCACAAAAGTCATCTAGCAACGAAGGCTGTTCTTTAAATATAAACTTATTCTCTGGTTCTAATACTTGTTCTGTCTGCTGTTCAAAAATATCATACTTGAATCCTGAGTAACAGTTTCTGAGTCTAATACCATCGACACGCTTTCTTTCTTCAAACTCTTTAAAATAGTTCTTGAGTTCTTCTTTAAATACTCGCTTAGACATAGGATAAGCAACTCTGGCATCATCTACAAATCGCTTATAATAATCCCATGCTTCTCCTAATGTTATTGTCTCTTTAGATAAGAAAATATCATACACTTCCTGAACAAAGTTATAGAAGTCATTTGATGCACCCATCATATTGAGAGGCACATAATTATCATAAAGATTCTTGTTTGCATTATAGACTTGAAGACAATGGTATGCAATACCTCCAAGTTCAAACCGAATATCTTTCATAAGTGACTTATACTTAAAGAATCCTATTTTTTTACCCGTTGGAGTAACATCAATAAGTCTTCTTAATATACCAGACTTCGAATCTGTAATTCTTACTGGCTTGTTTGTACCCATGAATAGAAATGAATTAAAACGCATATCATAAAGACTCTTATACTTAGCATTTACAGACATAACTTCATGAGATACAATAGAATTTATCAAAGTGTTGTCTTCAATTCTTGATAGGTCACCATCGTGCTGAATTGCTACCAAAGGATTATCACCTAATGATTCTAGTGCAAAACTTGTACCTTTACCCAAAGCTTTTGAATCAAAGCGACCAATATATCCTTCAAACAACATTTCTATAATGTTAAGAATTGTTGACTTACCTGTTCCTCTATCACCGTAGAGAACCAGGAATTTCTGAATATCAACACTATCTCCAGCAACTATTGAACCTATAGCCCATTCAAGTTTCATTCTTTCGTCAGGACTATAAAGAACTGAGACTAACTCTTCATAAGCAGGAATATCAATGTCTTCCAACGAATACGGAAGTCTTTTACTCCCATAATCTTCTTTACTAACTGGACTGTTGGCAAATATCAATTTAGAATCTAACTGTGTATAGTCGTCTTGCATTTGTTTCTGACAGAACTTATAGAACTTATCAATCATACCAGATTCAGCATCCCACAAATATAAAACTCGTGCACCTTCATACTTCTTAGCATATTCTGTAAGTTCGTTGTCTATCATCTCTATGGCTCTATACCAATCTGTAGACCATATACCGTTTTCTTCATCCCAAATTGCATAGAAATCTCCGCCTCGTGTCATAATATCATTAGACTTCTTCACTATAAACTTGGGATAAACTTCAATATTGCCTTTATTAGTCCTGTAAGACATTTTAACAAAATCCATACTTATTCCTCATCGTATTCTGCAAAAAGATTGAAGAAAGTAACGAATGCCATCATCTGATTCCAAATAGGAACACCTCTCCAATCCACGTCTTGCGTTTTATCCTCCAAGTTAAATAGTGAACCTTTGCCGTTTGGTTCAAAGTTTCTATGTAAGAAATTATCAATGTACACATGTGCTAGATTAACAGGAACTATTTCATTATTCTCATCTAAGATTCCTAAACTGTGTAACATACTCATAAATATAATTTTTATGACTGGACACATGTCCTCATATGAAGTATAGAACTCTTCTTTCATACGTACACATAACTGAATCATCATTTCTAATAAGCTACATTGATTCTTCCAAGGAGACCCATTGATGACTACTGCATCACCAACAAGTCTCGCTGTGAAAATATCACGTAACAAAGTTCCGTCTTTTTCTCTAGCTACATCCATCTGTAATGTAGCACTATAATCTCTTAAGAACAGCATATGACAAACCTCGATTAGTGGCTGCTCCGTTTCAGGATTGAGCTGTAGAAGACCTTTCACCAACCAGTCAAAATAATCTTGAGTTAGTGGTGTATTAATCTTCATAAATATCCTCCTCGTAACTAAATGGGTCGTCATCTAAGTATTTGGCTTTAACATCTTCATATGTTTCATAGTCATAATACTCTATTTCATAAACCTGTTCTTCTTCGTCATTACGTACATATGCAACACCTTCACTTTCACAAATGTCTACATACTCTGTACCACAAATATCAGTATCAACTATATGTAACTGGTCATCTATTAAAAGACTATCCATAGCAAAGTACTGATATGAGTTATGCTGATATGGACTATCATCATACTCTTCTTTTGTAATTATAACAGGTTCTACTATTTCGATTGGCGGTTCTTTATGAGTTTCCACATACTCTTGAATTGCCTTGTTGTGACTATCAGCAATGTTAATTTCTTCAGATGTTGGCATCTTTCCAGTCTCCTCCTCATTTTTTTTCTCTTCTTCATTTCTTTCTTTGTCACTATCGATACTTTCAATATCTACTTCCTCCCATCCATCTAAATCGATATCAATAGGTTCTTCCTTCTGATTAACATATTTCATAGTGAGATATGTAGCAGCGGCACCTGTTACAGCACCGCCTAAAAATATCATTAAATTCTTCATATGAACCTCCTATTCTGCAATTGGAATTGGCTGTTCAACATAAACTTCTTTATTGTCTGCCCAATTTACTCTAGCTTTGTAATCATTTTCCTGTGCAAGTTTTTCAATATCACCAGGATTAATCTTAGATAATACCGGAGATACATTATGGAATGTAATCTCAATTGGTGGAACCATTAATGTGTCACTATATGGAAGTTTCTGCCAATGAGCTTTATTGGCATCATATGAAATATCATAATCAATTACATCATTTTCAGCATATCCTAACATTGTCCAATCAACTGGCATGTTATCAAATGGAATGTAACAACCTAATTTGTTAGCTATTGTTGCTAATGTAATTCCATCAATTGCACCAGTTTCAATTCTATTCTGCTGCTCTAATATCATAGACTTAACCGCCATTAAAGTGTTTCCAGCATTAGTCATATCGAAGCATCCCCAATAAGAATTATCAAGAGTAATCTTTATGTCTGTGCCTTCCCTTTTTGAAAGATATGTTGTTTTTGTAACATTACCTTTTTTATCAGTTTCTACTTCTGTTTTAATATCATTCATTGCATTAAAGTCTGCCATTTCACCATAAGTTTCAACAATATTGCCTCTATACTTAGCAAATTTATCACTAAGAGCTGCATAAGCTGTACTTATTGCCAAATATTCACCTTTAATCACATTATAAGAATATAATGTACTTGTAATACTTACAGCACCTAACCCAAGAGCTACTGCATAATTCTTTGTGAGAGCCCAAGTTGTTTCTTTGTAAACTTTAACTTTTGCTTTCTTAAATTCCTTAACTTCTGCATCTGTTAATTCTTCTTTAAGAATATCTTTGTCATTCTCGTCTTTACGCATATATTTGACCTTTAAGTCTTCCATTTTTTCCTCATGCTCGTCGAGAATCCATGGTGTATTCTTAACAGATTTACGTGCTGTCTCAACAACACATGCCACACCTGTAACTACACCAACTGTAACAGCAATACCAGCTCTATGCTTATATACTGCCTTACCAAATTTAACTAAACCGTTTACCATCTTTACTTTCCTCCTACATATCTAATATTTGGCATTGCAATAATGTACATTGCATCGCCATTAAAATTCTTTGCTAATATCTGTGGCTTATCGCCAATATTAGTCCATCCATACTTTGTATATGTGTATGGAACCTGAACGTTGGCTTCACAAATATCATAGTATCTGTTTACATCTAAGTATCCATGTTCTGAAATCCAGTCGTGTAACTGGTACCATACTTCTGTTGCTTCTTCTGGAGTTGTAAATACAACATCCTCAAATTTCCAAGCAGCACTTCCTGCTAAATATCCTGGATTCTGCTGTGGAACTGAATAACCACTTGAAATGGCATTATAGTTTGTCCTATTGTTATAGTCTTTAACAACAAATCCACCAGTTCCACTTCTATTATTTCTAACATGTCCTAATATCAACATTTCAGCAACATTTAATAAAGATTCCTGCATAGCTTTCTTTAATCTAGGAAATATATACTCTTTTCCTAACTGCTTAGCGTCGTCTTTAATTCTGTCTTTGTCAACCAATTTATGCACTGGCTTTTCACGTTTTATAGTTGATCGCTTTTTATTTTCCATATATTCCTCCTTAAAAAATTAGGGCCAACTTTCGTTAGCCCCAAATATCTATAAGTCTACTGGTTCTGAGTCATAGGCAATACTATAGAATAAACCATCGACATCATAATCTGGATCTGGTCTAAAGTCAAATTCTTTTATCTGATCCTGTCTATATCCTTTTCTATATGCATACTCAGGTTGCCTAATTACGTGACCACCATGAGATGCAATACAATCGTAGAAATCTGCTAATGTTCCTTCACTAGCATCATTAAGAACTTCCATTTTAAATAAGTCTTTGACAGTTCCTATAACGTCTCTAGTTGTCCAACATTCAAAACCAAATTCATCTTTAAATCTTTCAAGTTTATTTGAAGAAACTACCTGGTTAGGATATCCATGATATATATTATACTTATCAATTGGCTGTGGACCATCACCATACAGTTCATGTCTTTTCTCGTCAAACTTTTTAATAACTTTATCCTTAGTATCTTTATCGTCACTAAGAATATCATTAACAGAATCTCTTAGAGCATTGTATGCATTATCTGATTCTTTTGCTGCTGCCGTAGCTACACCAACTGCCTTTAAATCAAGATGATGTCCAGCAATAATTAAGCTTGCTGATACAACTGTCCATGCTCCGGTTGAAATATAATTCTTTCCAACCATCTGGAACACTTCTTTTTTAGTTAATGGATCTTCTCCATTTAGCTGTCTTTCATTGTTAGCAATATCAATCTCCCTAACTGACTTAGCTGTGGCTTTGCATCCAGAATATAATGCTGTTCCACCTGCTGCTAATCCAAATCCAATACAGAATGTAGATTTGTTAGCTTTATAAAAATTATAACTATTCTTCGCAACCTTCGTCACTACATTCATTAGTGTCATCTGCATTCACCTCCTTCTTATCATCTGCCAAGTTTTTGAGCTTCTCTCTAAGTGCATCGCTTGTTGCTATATTAGCACCTTCCCAGCATCCACCAATTGCTACTGCTGTTCCTAATAATACTTTTAATACTTTAATCATACTATTACCTCCTTTGATTTTTATTTTAGTACTAAAGTAAAAAAAAAGAAAGAGTGCTCTCCCAAACTGAGCTACATACCGAAGTATGACAGGGTTTGAACCTGTGACCTCTCTTCCTATTATAAACCATGCAAAAAGTACGAAAAAGAAAATAATAGAGATACTCTTCAGTACCTCTATTTAATTTTATTTAATTTTATTTAATCTTTCTTCCATATACATTCTATTTGCTACATTTCTAATACCATTTATAAATGCTATAAATAATATTGCTACTATTGACCATAACATAAATACGGTCATCCAAAATAATTTCTTTAGTATCTTCATACTAATCACCTCCTTTATCTTCTTATTATAATAGGTGCACTTAGTACGAAAAAGAAAAAAAGGCTAACTAAATAGCCTTCTTTATTTTGTTCTTTAATTTTTTAGGTTTCTCAAATATCTTTACTTTTCCAATTCGTTTAAATGTTCCAGTCACAACATGGAATGATTTCTTTGCAACTGCTCCTACAGTTAATGAGTTTCTAAATTCTTCTATATATCTTTTTGTCTCATTAATTGTGTTAACAATTTTAAATAATAACAATCCTATTGTAATTAATAACATTATTATAATTGTTGATTCGATAATAACTAAAGTTTCTAACATAACTTTATCCTCCTAAATATAATTTTTTGGGTTAATACCCTTCTTATTATAAAAGGAGTAAAAAGTACGAATTGAAAAAATATCTAGTAAATGTAAACTGTACGCACCTTTTTATGCATAAGGCTGAGCAATAGTATGAGGTGAAAATATACTACGCCCAGCCACAGCTAAATGTTAAGGAGAAAAATATAGAGATATACGCTAAATTATATCGATAAATTTGGCCATAACATAGCCAACTTTACCTTCATATTTAATTCTGTACCACTTTTCGCCGTCAACTTCCTTCTCAGAGAGAATATCAACGAATTTACCCTTAACAATAGGGCCCTGTGGTAATAGATTTTCACCAACTTCAGGAGATTTTCTAAAGTTTAAGCTATTTTTAACATTAACTTTACCTTTTCTAATCTCTTTCTTCGGTTTCTGATTCTGATTTGCCATCTTTATCCTCCTCGAATCCATCAATTATAAAATTACTTGCTACATTTGCGCTATCTGTTAAGCCTTCAGCAATAATATATGCTACTACTGAAGCACCGGCCATAATTATAGCACTAACCTGAGCTGCCTGGGTATCTGTATAACCCATGGCAATAACGATTAACGTCACAAAGTTAGCTATAGATAACCAGAATTTACGGCTAGATAGCTTTCTTTTCCAATCAATCTTCATAATATCACTCTCCCTAAATAAATTTATGTTTTTCTAAGCATTCATTGTATTTATCATTAATATGTTTGGCAGCGTTTATAGTTTTGCCATTAATGAACTCTGGATGCTCATAACAATATTTGTTATAATTATCAATATCCTCAAGTATTTGCTCGAAAGCTTCTCTTGAGTGAAGTACATTATTATACATTTCA
>Ga0310690_10004900_pt1 | contig 18589 bp, 10 predicted proteins | sample AusTroGonzalo_MG_2_FD_207661 | JGI IMG/M metagenome (GOLD analysis project Ga0310690, IMG submission 207661) | Bovine rumen microbial communities from tropical cattle in Woodstock, Queensland, Australia - Gonzalo_04 (v2) (version 2) | ecosystem: Host-associated > Mammals > Digestive system >...
AACAACGATGATGTTGCAGCATATCAAGGAAACATACGGCCTTAATCCAACTGCTGCGCTTTATGCGAGCTTGGACCATTTATATTTCTCACGACATAGTTTGTTGGACTTGGCGGAGGAGTTCTACAATCAAGGAGGGCAATGCCTATACCTTGATGAGGTGCATAAATATGAGGGCTGGAGTCGCGAGATTAAAAACATTTACGATGGTTTCCCCGAACTAAAAGTGGTCTTTACTGGCTCTTCATTGCTCAACATTCTCAATGCCGAGGCAGACTTGTCGCGCCGTTGCGTCAGTTATGATATGCAAGGGCTGTCGTTTCGTGAGTATCTGCTGTTCAAGGAGGGTTTGTCATTCCCTGCCATTGCCTTGGAGGATATTTTGACGCATCCGTTGGAGGCCGCCAAAACAGTATTGGCCGAATGTCGACCTTTGCAGCATTTCCCAAAATATTTGCAGGAGGGCTATTATCCTTTCTTCTTGCAGCAAGACATTGATTATCTGACGCAAGTGCAGAAAGTGGTGAGCTTGATTTTGGAAATTGAGTTGCCCCAACTCAGGCAAGTAGATGTGGGTAATGTGAGGAAGTTGCGTAGTTTGCTTGCCATACTCAGTAGCGGCGTTCCTTTTGCCGTGGACATTAGCAAGATGGCACAGATGGCGGAGCTAAACCGCAATACTATTTTAGCTTATCTTTCGCATCTTCATCGGGCCAAGCTTATCAATCTCCTATATAGCGACAAGATGAATTTGAAGCGTATGCAAAAACCTGACAAGATTTACTTGGAGAACACCAATTTGTTGCAAGCCCTTGCGCTGTCCCAAGTTGAGGTTGGCACGCAACGGGAGACTTTCCTTGTGAATCAATTGACGTACAAGCATCAGGTGGAATACGGAAAGCAGGCAGATTTTTTGATCGACAGGAAATATACAATTGAAGTAGGGGGGCAAAGCAAAGACGGCAAGCAAATCGCGGGAACGCCGAATGCATTCATTGCAGCCGATGGCATAGAATATGCCTTTGGCAACAAACTCCCTTTGTGGCTTTTCGGCTTTTTGTATTGAAAAGGCAGGTGGAGGAGATACAGTTGAGTCTGAATATTTAACATTTTAAAATTGTATTTATGGAAAACCAAATTGTTATATATCAAACTGATAACGGACAGACTGCAATTGATGTCCGAATGGAGAACGAGACTGTGTGGCTGACGCAAGCACAAATGGCGACATTGTTTCAGAAAGACAGAACTGTTATTGGTCGTCATATTCGCAATGTTTTTAAAGAAGGAGAACTGGACGAAAAAGTGGTATGTGCAAATTTTGCACATACCACTCAACATGGTGCAATCATAGGCAAACAACAAAGGCAAGAGGTGTTGTTATACAACCTCGATGTCATCATCTCCGTAGGCTATCGCGTGAAAAGTCAGCGAGGTGTGCAGTTCCGCCAATGGGCTAACAGAGTGCTGAAAGACTATCTGATAAAAGGATATGCCTTGAATGAAAAGATTCGGCGAAGCCAAATCGGGGAACTGCGCCAGTTGGTGCAAATGGTGGGTCGGACGCTACAAAACCAACCTCTGTTGAAAAATGATGAGAACCAAGCCTTGTTTGACATTGTTGTTGATTATACTTATGCCTTGGATACACTTGACGACTACGACTACCAGCGGTTAGGCGTAAAAGAAACCACCCAAGAGGAGAAGTTTCAAGCGACCTACGACAATGCTATGCAGGCCATTGCGGCCTTGCGCGAGAAGTTCGGCGGCAGTTCGCTTTTCGGCAACGAGAAAGACAATTCTTTCAAAAGTAGCATAGGACAGATTTACCAAACTTTCGATGGCAACGACCTTTATCCGAGTGTAGAGGAAAAAGCAGCCATGTTGTTGTATCTCGTTACGAAGAACCATTCATTCAGCGATGGCAATAAGCGCATTGCCGCCACATTGTTCCTTTGGTTCCTCAATAACAACGGTATCCTTTACCGTGAAGACGGGAGCAAACGCATAGCCGACAACACTTTGGTTGCACTGACGCTGATGATTGCCGAAAGCAAATCCGAGGAGAAAGATGTGATGGTGAAAGTGGTGGTGAACTTGATTAATCAGAAGAACTGATTTTTTTCAATTTGTTTTAGCCTATGCTACGATTTGGCACAAGTGTTATCTATTTTTGCAGCAAATAACCCCAAAACAACTCTCATCATGTATAACACCGGACAAACCATCGAGGTTGATGTATAAAAAAGGAGCACCCGACCAACATGTCATATATGCATATATGCAAATTGGCAGTATTATTGAAAGAAAAGTCGATGCTCCAGAATGGTTGAGAGAACATCCTCATGTGGGCGACAAGAAAAATAGAGATGATAGATCAAATGCCATTTTCTTGCCTTCAGAAAACCTCTCTTTTATGTCAGACTACAAAGGATGTGGTGTGTTTAACTATCGTCGTGACAGGATACTCACAAAAGACGGGATGTCAAGACGATTTTGGGCTTTGCCTTCGCTTTTCAAAAATGTAAAAATCAGTCATCACCCCAACCCTTGAAAAGATGATTACTTTGTGTCCGCAGCAATAGGTCAGGAGTTTGTTATGGAAGCTAATCCTAAAATAATGGAATGGGTAAAACAAATTATTAAGTAGATGAGCAAATTTAATTTACATAATCTAAAGGTTGAGATTCCCCATTCGGGGAATGGAGCTTGTCCTTTTTGCTACAGGCGGCGGCTTGTGGAACTTACTAACAGTCAACTTGTTCATGCCGCCGCTTAATAAACCATGTCTCAACTCCATTCCCTGAAGGGAATCTATCGGAAAACCGTTATAATATGCAGTTTAATTTTGAACACTTACTTAAATAGTGTTCAATCCAAAATTTATCCTAATTTTACAGTAAATTTCAGACAGAGCATGGAAAATCTTAAATTTTTGCTATTTTTGCAACGATTAAACCATATTTACCTAAATAACACAAATCATGAAAAAAGTAGTTTTAACAGCACTCTGCCTGCTTTTCATCGGCAGCATGGCCTTCGCCCAAAGGCAGAAGACCGACATCTTCCACGGCACCATCTCGGGCATCCCCGGGATGCAGCCCGCGGCACCAGTCACTTTCAGCGTGGACAACACGACCGGTGAGTGCAGCTTCGTTTCCAAGGGCAACGGCTCCGCCGTGGGTCCCTTCACCTGGAAAGGCCAAATCCCTTCCGCCAAAAACTACAGCCTGGGGCAGCCCGGAGCCGTTTGGTCCGGCCAGCTCACGGAATGTTCAAACATGACCTATGACAAGGGCGAAAGCCGTGGCACCTTGAAAGCCGCGTTAAATGATTCCAACAACGCCCCCATTGCCGGCATGACCGACCTTGACGGGAAGTCGGTCTCGCTCACCATCCGGATACCCTACGTAATAAATGGACAACTCGCCCCCATCCCCTTCATCTGCACCTTAGACGTCACCCCGGGGCAAAGCGCGAACCCTGACGGCAACCTCGAAGACAGCTTTGGCGAAGGCTTCGAAAGCCTTGACAACATGTCCGAAGAGGAGTACAACGAATACATAAAGGCCCTTTACGAGCGCACCAACAAATCCGAACCTGACAGAAAATGAAGACGATGACCACCCAGAAAAACACAAAAAGCCGTTGCGGATTGCTGTTTGCCCTGTTGGTGGCTTCGGTCTGTGCCACGGTTTTCAACAGTTGCCACTTCGGAGGCGGTGGTGGCGGTGGCGACGGTGGCGGATACCAGCCCACCGACACCATCACAAAGCCCACCCCTGAGACAGAGGTGAAAACGGATGACATCCTATCAGATTTCTTCAACCTGACGGAGGAAGACCTGGAATATCTCAGGAACCATCCCATCGAGGTGACCCCTGAGAATTCCCCCGGCAACCCCGCTTTCATCGATGTGAGCTACACCGAGGAGGATCTTGCACAGACCTACATCTATTCCGCATCGGTATCCCAGGAAACACCTGAGACCGACATCCCTGAACTCGGCATCCATGTCAACTTCAAGTCGTGGAACCTCGACTACGAAGAAGACACGCTCGTCGTAATGCATTTCCCCGACAAGTTCGATGAAAACACGGGCATGATTCTCCACACCTACGGCTACTTCCTCACCTCAGGGCAAAACGAGTTCTGTACGGATGTGGAAATCACCGCTCCCGTGCCAGGCGACCCCGACATGTTCTACGGCTTTGTCTCGTATAACGAAGAGACGGGGAGATGGGAAGACGTGTATTGCGAACTCGCCGAGGACCGAAGCACCTACACGGCCTACCTGTCGCACTTCTCGCAAAAAAGCGCCCTGGAAAGAATCAAGGACGAGGGAATAGCCGCCATCAACCTGTTCCGGCAGGACGGCAAGTCCATCTTTGTCCAGGAGACGAAAGAGATGAAGCCCAAATACGAGAGAAGCTCGCACTACCTCTACCCTGTTTCGGTGTCGAGCGGTGTCGATTTCGAGAAGTTCTTCTCGTATCAGTTGAAAAACGAGATAAGGATGGCCAAAAAGCTGATGGCCAATGGCGGAAAGATCCCGAAAAAAGACGCCTTCACCGCCGCGTTTGAGTGTTTTGGCATGAATGAACAAAGCGCGAAGTGGGGCAGTACCGCCAACGATGTCGGAGCCAATGCGGCGGGAACTTATGACATGATGAAGAATATTTCCAAAACCCTGTCGCAGGTCAAGAACGGGACCACCAACGTCGGTGTTCTTGGCCAAGGCCTCACTATGGTAGGCATAATTTTCTATGCCTTGAATATCGCTGACTATGTTGTCCAAGACACAATTGAAAACCCAAGCGTCATGCACTCATTGGGTGTCGCGTTTGAGGGTGTCAAGGAAATGGGCTGTCTCCCAGCAATAGGTGTTGTGGTAGGCGGTGCAAGCTTGTTTACAGCAGCTGGCTCTACGGCTTCAATAATTTGCACCGTTGCAGGGGCGGCCATCTGTGCTCACCAAACAAAGGAAACCATCGTCAGCCATGTCAATGCAAAAGAATATCCCATGGGCATGCCTTTTTCCATAACGGAGGCCGCCATCTATTGCTATATGCAACACAATGCCACTTCCGAGAATGGGTACGCCAAGAATCACAATACAAGCTGGTTCGGCAGCTTTCAAGGCCCGGCCGATCAAATCGACTCTACGGCGGTCTACGAGCACCATCCCGAAAAACTGCTTGACTGCAACTGGGGGCATTGGGCGAATGCCTACGACTGCATAGTCAAGAAATATTCGGACGACTTCACACGGCTGAACGCGAATTGCGACTCCCTGTACAGCAGGTTCGCCGATGCCTTCTGGAAAGAAAGCGAAAAGGTGCAGAGACAGTGCTTTCGCGAGGCCTGCAAGAAATATGTGAAAATTAATATGACCCATATGTGGATGGACTCTGACAAAAAGGTACATAGTGAGGTGACAACAAGTTTAGATACAGAGTTAGAGAAAGTTGACTACTTCGACATGGACACTATCAATAGTAACTGGACCCCTAAAGAGAGACAAGAGTGGGCAGGACTCCAACAGGAAGTGATTCAACACGCAAAAAGACTGAAAGAGCAAGAAGAGCAAGAAAAGATGCGAAATAAAGGCCAGAAAAATGACTATCGAAGACCTCTTGAGCTTGGAGATGCATGGGACGCCGTGTTCCGCGACTGGGACGAATCGAATTTCGACATAAAACTCATTAATGCGGCCAAGAATAATCCAAGGGACAGGAAAACCTATCACAACCGGCTGGTCAAGCAACTGAAGGCAAACACCGGTGCTGTCGCCCAAGAATACTACAAGAAAAAGCGCCGCGAAGGCGTCGTGGCGGTCAAGAATATGCTCGACAACGTGATTGTCCCGCTCCTGAACACCCGTTTGACCTTCTACGCCAGGAACCGTGACAAACCAGACGGGCCTTACAGCTCCATAGTGAACGAAAACGGGACCCTGCCGCTCTTTGCCTTTGAGTGCGACAGAATACCGCACTTCGAGCCATTCAACTCCGAAGATGTGGGCTCTGGTTTCCACCTCGACCTGAAAGCGAATGACAAGAACGCCGTGCTGCTGGAGACGACGGTGTACCATTACCTGATGTTCGGCTGCCCGGTGGACGCCACCATAACGTATCAAAGGGATGGCGAACACACCACCAGCGCCAAGGCCAACTGGACCAATGTCAAGATTGTGCAGGAAGCAAAACAGGCAGAATGGAGTATTTGGAATATCTTCGGCCAGCCCGAAGTCAACATCGAAGACACGAAGATACCTGTCGAATACGGTAGTCAAACGGGCAAAAAGCTTGAGTTTGTGCGCAACCAATTTGACCTCGGAGTTGAGGAGACAAGCGAGGCCGTCACCGCCGCCCTTACCAAAGGAAACGGCTCCGTCAGCGACAACAGCTTCTCTTTCAGAGGCTCATACAGCACCCCAGTGAAGAAATATACTGACGAAAGTAACTATTTTGGCGAGGGCTCGTACACAAGCACCTCCGGAAACATCTCCGCAAACGTGGAAATCACCGGCACCTTCGACCCCAAAACAGGGTATGGCACTTGTAGCTATAAAGCTACTGAGACCCAAACCGAGTCGAGTGAAAGTGAGATGGGCGGATCGTTTCGCATGAAGCACCTGACCGATAAGCATACGAATTGGACGTATCAGGGCGAAGGCACAGTGACGGTGTATGATGACAACACGGTTCGTTGCGATATCAATGGGACCAGTAAGTGCGACGGAAAATCGGATGTGAAAAGCTACGTTTTAAAGGAGGGAAAATGGGTTAGCAGCTCTGATGGAAATAAGGTGGAACCCATCTATGACAATAAGTTTACCCATTGGAACCTCCTCTTCAAAATCGCCGATTAGTCTTCCCACCAGAAGGGTAACACCCACAGTATGAACAGAAAACAACCAAGAAGGAAAGCCTGGATGCGTACATTCGGGCTTTTTTAGGTTTGGCTTCAAGCCTTTGTTTTCAGTTGTTTCTTCTTCCAGACCAAGAATAACATCAAGCCCAACAACGTGATGGCTGCTCCTATGCCATAGCCCACTGGACGGGGCAGTATGGAACCCAAACCGCCGTCAGCGGCTTTGGCCACAAAGAGGAAACAACCCGTCACCATGGTCATGAAGAGAGCAGGAATGAGGGTGATGAGGTACCAAAGCTTGCCTTTGTTGTTGCACAGGTAAACCGTGATGGCCCAAAGCGTTACGGTGGCCAAGACTTGGTTGGCCCAAGCGAAGTAACGCCAAATGAGTTGGAAACCTTTGGCATCGGAGATGCTGTAAACCAAGATGAGTGCCGTGACCGCAAACATCGGGACGGCGACAATCAGGCGATTCTTAATGGGCTTCTGGTCGAAGTTCATGAAGTCGGCGATGATGAGTCGCGCCGAGCGCAAGGCCGTGTCACCCGAAGTGACTGCCGCGCTGATGACACCCAAAATGGTAATCGTTGCGATGACCGGCGTAAACCAAGTGTTGGCAATAATGCCCACGATGGCGGCACCGCTCTTGCCCGTCACATCGACGACGCTATCGGGACCGAAGAAATAAGCGGCGGCAGCGGCCCAAATCAGGGCGACGATGCCTTCGGTAATCATGGCACCGTAGAAGATGGGACGACCTTGTTTCTCGTTCACCATGCAACGCGCCATCAGTGGCGACTGCGTGGCGTGGAAGCCTGAGATGGCACCACAAGCAATCGAGATGAACATCATCGGGAAGATGGGGTTGTTGGGCGCGTCGGGGTGACGGTTCTGCATGCCACTCCAAAGTTCAGGGATTTCAGGTTTGTAGATGAGGAACGCCACGAAGATGGCCATGGCCATGCCAAGGAGCAAAATACCGAAAATGGGATAGATTTTTCCAATCAGTTTGTCAATGGGCAACAGCGTGGCAATCAGGTAGTAAGCCAATATAATGATGACCCAGATGTATTTGTTCCAATCAGGAGTGAAGTTGCTCATGAGCAAAGTGGCGGGCGTATTGACAAAAACCACGCCGACCAAAATCATCAGCAAGACGGTGAAGCCGCGCATCACCTGTTTGGCTCCGTTGCCAAGGTAAGTGCCGTGGATTTCGGGGAGGCTTGCGCCCTTGTCGCGGAGCGAAATCATACCCGCCAGATAGTCGTGGACGGCTCCGGCGAAGATGCTACCCAACACAATCCAAAGGAAAGAGGCTGTGCCGAATTGCGCACCCATGATGGCCCCGATGATGGGCCCTACGCCAGCAATGTTGAGGAACTGGATGAGATAAATGCGCCAAGGTTTCATCGGCACATAGTCCACGCCGTCGGCCATGGTGGTGGCGGGTGTAGCGCGTTGCGGGTCGATGCCAAAGACCTTCTCAACGAGCTTTCCGTAAAAGAAATAACCGAGCAACAGCACGGCAAGAGCAATGAAAAACGTTGTCATGTTAGTTTGGGTTTTGTTGCGCAAAAATAGAAAAATTGAAGCCTTTTCGTGCAAAAAATGTGTACTTTTGTGGCAAATACATTGGAAAAGATGAAAAAAGCATTATTGGTTTTTATCCTTAACATTTTGGTAATGAGCCTTTTCGCTCAAGAGTGGGTAAATTTAAGTAGTTCAAAACCTATTGCGCCGAAGACGGTTCTGGTTTCGGCAATGGATGGAAAAACCACGGTTGGTTTTTCGTTGGAAGGTTATTGTATTAATAAGGTGGAAACGCCTCGCGGCCAGCAAGTTGTCATCACAGTGCCCAAAATGGCTTCGATGCTCGTCGAAGGTGCGCCCGACTTGCCGTTGTTTGCCATCCCCGTGATGATTGGCGATTTAGCCGAAATGGAAGTTCGGGTGGATAAAACGCAATATGTTGATGTGCAAGACATCGAAATTGCGCCTTCAAAAGGTAATTTTAGCCGAGAAATCAACCCCGATGATGTGCCATATCGTTACGGCGAAGCCTACGAAAAGGATGCGTTTTATCCTGATTTTCAGACACAATTGGATACGCCTTACATCCTTCGCGACTGCCGTGGTCAGAATATTTTGGTCTATCCTTTCGCCTACAATCCGGTCACCAAAACCTTACGTGTTTACACTCAACTAACGATTACGATGCATCAGGTTGGCAATCATGGCGATAATCCTAAACTGAGCCACAGGTCTAGCGTGAGACTTTCGCCCGAGACAGATGCAATGTACGGTCAGCGTTTTATCAACTACAAGCAAGGCGCGTCCAAGTACAATTTCATCCCCGATGAGGGTGAGATGATGGTCATTTGTCCCGAACAATACATGGAGGCTATGCAGCCTTTGGTGGAGTGGAAAAACGAATCGGGGCGGCCTACGACGATGTATAGCGTTACGGAGGCAGGTGGCAACAATGCCCAGCAAATCAAGGAGTTCGTGCGCCAGCATTACGAGAATACGGCTGAAAACTTGACTTATATCCTTCTTGTGGGCGACTATGCCGACATCACGCCTTACAGTTTGGGTGGCGGTCGATCCGATATTTGGTTCGGTCAGCTGGAGGGTAACGACTATTATCCTGAGGTGTTTGTGGGGCGTTTTTCGGTCGGGAGTGTCGCTGATGTGGAACATCAGGTCGCCAAAGTGCTTTATTATGAGCGCGATATGCCCGTTACCGCCGATTGGCTGAACAAGGGCATTGGCATCGGTTCTACGGAAGGTGCGGGTAGTGGACATAATGGTGGTGAGTCTGATTATCAGCACATTGATTATATCCGTGATACCTTGATGCATTACACCTATGCCGAAGTTTCACAGCATTATGCAGGTGTGGGTGCAGGCACCAACGCTGCCATGTTGAGCCAAAATTTCAACGAAGGTGCCAGTATTTGCAACTACTGTAACCATGGTTCAACGACGAGCTGGTATGTTGGATCATTCTCCAACAGTCATATCAATGCCTTGACCAACGATTACAAATGGCCCGTTATTTGGTCCACGGCATGCCTTAATGGACAGTTTAGCTCAAATTGTTTCGCCGAGGCATGGATGCGCGCAACCAACAACACGACGGGTGTACCCACGGGTGCCATCGGCGGCATGTTCAGTTGGATTAATCAACCTTGGCAGCCGCCTATGACGGGTCAAGACGAAATGGTTAATGTCTTATGTGAATGGCGTTCTCCCGACCAATTCCACCACACTTTGGCGGGTGCTTCGCTCAACGGCAACATGAAAATTCTCGACATGCATCCTTCCGACCAAGGCGCAACACACAATACCTGGATTCTGTTTGGCGATCCGAGTTTGCTGCTACGCACCGATAACCCTACGGAGATGAATTTGACCTGCCAACCTGAAGCCATTTTCCTTGGTCAGACCGAATTACGCATCACTGCCGATGTGGATTATGCCGTGGCGACATTGTCCATCAATGGGAATGTCGTTTGCTGTGAGCCTGTTATCAACGGTGAGGCCACGCTGAATTTCGTAAGTCCTGATGAAGTGGGCACGGCGCGACTTGTGGTGTTGGCTTACAACAAAGTCACCGAACTCAGGGACATTGAAATTATTCCATCTAATGGGGCTTATCTTACTTTCGACAACTTCTCTATTAATGATGCTAACGGACAAGCTGATTATGGTGAAACAGTTTCCATTGACTTGACAATGAAGAATATAGGCAACGAAAATGCTGCTAATATTCAAGTCGCTTTGACCACCGATTCGCCTTTTGTGGAAATCCTTGATGGTTCGGCCAGCATCCCGAGCATTGCTGTGATGGAGAGCTATACGATTGCAAATGCTTTCCAAATCGCTGTCGATGAGATGATTGAAGATGGAACGCAGGTGTATTTCGATCTTGTTTGTACGGATGGCAGCCACACTTGGACCAGCCTTTTCCGAATGACACTACACGCACCAATTTTTGAATTGGCGGAATTTCGACTTACTGGTACGGCATTTCCTGGTGAGACAGACACGCTGTTGATTGGCATCAGGAATGTGGGCTCTGCGGATGCGCATAACGCTGATATGTTGTTGTATAGCAGTACTTCTGACTTGACTTTTTTCCCGACCATGCACTCGATGGGCGTTATTTCTGCTGGAAATACTGTCATGGTGCATGTGCCTTTCCATGCCTCAAATGCGATTCCATCGGGTTCGTCCTATGAAGTCTATTATTACATGGAGGCCGAACCATTTGTTTTCGATGGCATCGAGTTGCTGAATATCGGTCCCGTGAAGGAGACGTTTGAGTCGGGCGATTTCAGCGCTTTCGATTGGGAAACGATTGGCGGTGCGTATTGGTATGTCGATAACACGAACGCCAACACGGGAACTTTCAGCGCCCGTTCAGGCTCTATAAGTCATGCCAATCTCACCACGCTTCAAGTCCAAGTCGAGGTTCCCGAGAGCGGACAAATCAGTTTTTATAAGAAGGTTTCGTCTGAGGCCAACAAGGATAAGCTCACGTTTTACATTGACAGTCAAGCGATGGGCGAATGGTCGGGCGAGGTGATATGGAGCCGCGAAAGCTATCCTGTGACCGCAGGAACCCATAAATTCAAGTGGATTTACATGAAAGACAGTTCGGGCAGCTACGGCAACGATTGCTGCTGGATTGACGATGTGCAGTTCCCGTCCTCGAATACGTTCGAGTTTTTGCCCGCTTTTGACGTGACCGCCACCCTCGACCTCAATGAAGTGACGTTGAGTTGGCCAGACCAAGGTGCTGATTGTGATTATGTTGTCCGCTGCAACGGCACGCTCCTTTCGACGCAGCATGAAACCACTTTCACGCATTGGCAAAACCTTGGTACCTATCTTTACAGCATTTCTGCCGTCAATAGCCAAAACCAGATGTCGCATCCTGGGTTTGCCAAAGTGGAGGTCACGGTGGTGGGTGTGCCTGAAACCGATACTAACTTGATTCTTTACCCCAGTCCTGTTCGTAATTGGCTGAATGTCAGCGTTGGTAAACCTTTCCAATATGCAATTTTCAACAGTTTGGGACAGAAAGTTGCGTCAGGTGAAGCGGGCGGTGCTGCCAGAATTCCGTGTGGCACGATGACGATGGGTGTGTATTACATCCAGATTAAGACGGAATCGCGCGTATTGGCCAAAAAAATCCTCATCATCCCATGACCTACCTGAAATCCAATGACTTGTTCGGGGAAATTGCGCCTGAGACGCTTTTTGAGCGCGTGCCGCGTCCTATGCTTATTGCAGACCACTTGCTCACTCCCGACAATATCGGCGCGTTGATTCGTCTGGCTGACAATATCGGCGCGACAGAAGTGTGTTTTCTGGGTAGGGAAGAGGAGCATCGTTTGGGCAAGGTGCGTCGTGCTGCTGCTTCGAGCCGCGACAACATCAAGTGGTATTTCAGCGAGGAAACCGACTTACGGAAAATCGTTCCCGAAGGAAAGAAAATTGTTGCCATCGAAACTGCGGACAACGCCACCTGCATTTATGACACGCAACTTCCTGAAAATGTGTCCTTCATTGTGGGTAGCGAGAGCCATGGCTTGAGCGACGAGTTGTTGGCCCAATGCGACCAAGTGGTTTACATTCCCGTTCCAGGACCTACGCGATCCTTGAACGTCAGCCACGCCGCCGCTGTTGCTTTGTTTGAATGGCAACGACAGATGAGAAAAGTGGAATATGGAATGAGGAATGATAAATGCGGAGTGGCGCAAAGCGATGCTGGACTTCGTCCCCATTCAGCATTCAACATTCAGCGTTCCGAATTAAAATATAAGCACATCTTCTTTGATTTGGACCGTACCTTGTGGGACTTTGACGCTGCCGCCGAAGTGGCTTTCGAGCGCATTTATGACAAATACGATTTGAAAACCCTCGGCATTCCCAGCGCGCACGATTTCCATGTGGTGTATCATCCGCTGAACGAGCAACTTTGGGTAAAATACCGCGCCAACGAAATCACCAAGGACGAGCTGAACCGCACCCGTTTCTTGAAGCCTTTGGAGCATTATGGCATTCATGATGTTGCCTTGGCCGACCATTTGAGTGAAGACTATGTTTATTGGTCGCCGCGCATTGTGAGGCTCATTCCTGGCACGATGGAATTGTTGGACTATCTGAAACCGAAATATCATTTGCACTTGATTACCAACGGTTTTCAAGAGGTGCAGCACACCAAGTTGAGCGGCTCTGGCATGGAACCCTATTTCGAGACATTGACCGTTTCAGAGGAAGTCGGCGTGAAAAAGCCCAATCCAGAAATCTTCTATTACGCCTTGCAGAAAGCCAACGCCACTGCCGAAGAAAGCCTCGTGATAGGCGATGAGATGGCTGTTGATATTGATGGTGCCCGTGCCGCTGGCATTGACCAAATCCTGTTCAACCCAAACGGACAAAAAGTTGAAGGGGAACGGACGTTTGAGGTGTCCGATCTCAAGGAAATAATGAGAATAATATGATTTAGTAGGGTTCAATCAGCTTTTCGTGATAACGAATCCCAGCTTCCTCACCAATTTTAAAGTGTTCTACACCATTAGGCGATCGTATTCCCTTTTGCTGTTGGGTAATGCGTAGTAAGGGATGATCGATGATTTTTTTTGTATGATTTCCTGATCAGTCATAAAGTCTTAATCGGTGATAGTTGCTTTTGTTGGTCTTGTTTAATGAACGTGTCGTTCATATAGCTTCGATTTGATGCATGCAAAAATACGATAATAATTGATTTTCGATTTCAAAGCGTGATTTTTTTTTTCATTGGTTGTCCCAAAAAAATGAGGGCGTTGATAGATTTTTGTCACTATGAGATTCTTTAGTGTTGAAAGCTGCCGAAAAAGAAAGTGGGGAAAATAGTTTAGATGGTAATGCCAACGAAATAAATAACTAATGTGTAATCTATAAACTAAAGTATCATGCGTGCAATAATTCTTATAGTAGCAATTGTAGTGGGAAATGTATGGAATGACGGAGCTGGTTTTGCAGTTTGGTTCATCGGCAGAATCATTTGGGCCGCCTTGCAAAATTTATGGAACACCGATCCGGAATATCAAACCAATACAGGATCGCAGCATCAAAGTAGTGGTGATGACTATTGGCACAGCGCCAATAATGCCAATTATAACGAGGACACACAGGCCTATAAGGAGGAAGAGGCCGCAGCATACATGGAATATTGCTATTCGGTGCTGGAAGTGCCGCCCGACGCTTCCGATGCGGAAGTGAAGAAAGCCTATCGTAAACGCGCGATGGAATGTCATCCCGATCATTGCGATAACTCTAATGAAGAAACGCGCAGGTTAGCCAATGAAAGATTCCGCGAGATCAATGAGGCTTATGAGACCATAAAGGCATTCCGCCAGATGAAATAACCAACAAATAATGAAATACGATGAGTAACCTAACAAACTTATTCACCAATAAAATCAATCACATCATGAAAAACATCAGAAACTTTATCGTTTTGGCACTTGTCATCCTTGCATTTGGTACCATGCTGACAGAAACGCTTAAAAATTCGCGCGTCATCGGCGGGGAACCGTCTCCGCAATTCTTACAGGTTGGACAGTGCGCCCCCGATGTGGACACTACGGATTTCGGCGTGATTTCGTCCATTTTGAACAAGCAACAGTCCCATGTCCTTGATCGGTTCTTGCACTATGTCAAAATCGAATCGCAGTCGATTGACGATCCCGACCCGAATTCTTTCCCGATGTCCGAGGGACAGATAGCCATTGCGGATTACATCTTCAATGAATTGAAGCGCATCGACAAGGATAACACCATGATTATCGAGATGTCGCCCGACTACTACATTTATGTCAAAGTGTCCTCAAATTTGGGTCAAGAGGTTCCATCGGTCATGTTTATGGCTCACATGGATGTGACTCCCGAGGCCAACGGCATCGGCATCAAGCCACAGATACACTACAACTACGATGGTGGCGACATCACATTAGTCAACGGACTGGTGTTGAGTCCTAACAATCCCGAGGGGCAGCATCTGAAAGGCTTGGCCGGAAAGACCATTATCACCTCCGATGGTTCAACATTGCTCGGTGCCGACTGCAAGACGGGTTGCGCCATTTTGGTGACGCTCATCGAACAGATGGCTGAAGACAAGGAATTCAAGCACGGCGACGTGTATTTCAGCTTCTCTCAAAACGAGGATGTGGGCAAGGCTGCCATGCGTATGGACATGAGCTATTTCGACCAAGTTCCCGACATCCTGATCGACGTGGATGGTGAAGATTACGGCCAGTTCAGCAAAGCAAACTTCACCGCCGAGGGAAGGACATACTATTTCAAAGGCAATCTGGCGCATACCTCGAACGGAAAGACTTTAAAGTATGCCGATGCCCGTACCGCCATGGCCTACTTCATCGGTCAGCTTTCTCCCGAAATCCATCCTTCCTATTCAGAAGGTCGTCAGGGCTATGTGCATTGCTACAATATGGAAATGCTTCCCAATGGGCATGATGTGCGCATCCGTTTCAGGATTCGCTATTTTGAAAAAGCCGATGGAGAGCGTTACAGAGCAGAACTCGACAGTGCCTATGTCAAAACTCGACAGGCCTATCCCTTTGTGGAAATAAACCTTGAAAATGATGAACTCCAGTACGAAAACGTGGCTTATAACATGCATCCCAAGGCGGTTGAGGTGATTATGCAGTCGGCTCAAAAGACGGGGATTCCTATGGAAGGTGTCGAGCTGCGTGCGGGTACTACTGGCGCGTTGATGGTCGCCAAGGGGCTTCCCGGAGGCCCGTGCATCTATAGCGCCCAGCAGGCAGCCCACAGTGTGTATGAATGGTGCTGCTTAGAGGAGATGATGGATGTCATCGAACTGACAAAAAATATTGTGTCGGAAGTGAGCAATATGGAAAATATGAAAAATTAATAATGAAGCGTTTGAATAAATGATTATCTTTGCATCAACAATTTAAAAACGAAAAGTCATGAATAGATTCAAAACCATCGTAATGTTACTGTTTGCTTTCATAATTGGCAAACCCGCTAATGCTGACAATTGCTGTTTCAAGAAGGACAAAGACCCATGGCAAGTACTTATGGAGGTGCTGGCTGCCCATCAGGTGGATACCACAGGCCTTGAAATAACAAGCCGTCTGGACATTGATTCATGGGAAGAGATAAATGCAGATTTGGTTAAGGTTTATCGTGTACGAAAGCCAGTGCAAATCGAGAAGGACGACTGGTTGGGAAGTGTTGTCTCTGCTTATATGGAGGAAAAATACGCCAAGAAAAGAGGTGAGAAATACGATTATTATAAAATCTGCTATAGCCCTCTTATTGATGATGAATATCATTCTTTTATGGTAAAGTACCCCAATTCTGTATATAATCGCGAATTGGAATCCAAGGGCATTTGCGTCAAACAGTATTTTGACTGGCTCTCTTGTATGAATGATGAGCATTGCCATGAAGTGTATCGTCGATATGGCGAGAGTCGCTGCTCTTACAAAGGATTTCTCCCTTTGATGGAGCAAAACAACAAGTATCGCAAAACGGTGGAGGATTGGGATGCCCTCATGTTGGAACGGAATGGCAATCCTGATTTTGATTGTAACGGATACGAGGTCTTTATTAGTAATCATATCGGGTCTCTCGCTGGATATAATTGGGTGGTTTATGATAGTCTTCGAGTTTGTCGTCAAAGACAAGCTTGGCGTGCTGCTTGTGATAGTCATAGCATCGCGGGATATCGCAATTATATGAATGAATACCCTCAAACCAAGGAAGCCAATGTCGCTTACAGGTTGATTGAGGACCTGACTGCATGGCAACAGACGGTTGAAGCCAATACTCATGAGAGTTATGTATATTATTACAACGAGTTCCCTGAAGGAGATAGCGTAGTGGTGGCTGGCGAAAGGCTGAAGCGTATCGAGGAACCGTATTGGCAACAGGCTCAAAAAAAGAACTCCATTACTTCCTATGAACAGTTTGTGAAACGGTTTCCGGATGGCTACTATACTGCAGAGGCTTTAAACCGCCAACTTGAAATGGAAATCAAGAAATTTAATGTCAAGGGAAACGGAACCATAGACAAGTTGGATTTGATGGGAATGAGTTCAAAGCATGGCTATAGTCTCCTTTGCTTTGGGAATATCAGCAAAAACGATGATGCCATCATGGTATCGTTAATTGGAAATACTCCCGCCAAAGTCACGATAAAACCTTCTGAATGCCAATGGGTTAGAGTGAAAAATGGAGAGTATAGGATATATGTCACCTCAAAAAGCGGTGCGGAATGGTCGGAAAATGGTCATGGAAGCATTACTCTGGAAGATGGTTTATACTATCAATCGTGGTATTCTTATGTGCATTTGCTAAATGAGCTTGTTTTGTCGCCTGAACTTTTGGAACTGCGCTATGCCGATGCTGCCGCAACGCAAAAGATTGACGAGGAAGTTGATAGACGTTTGGTGCAGGAAGCAGAAAAGCTTTTGGCCCAGAAGGACATTGAAGCCAAGAGAAAGGTTTTGACAAATATGATGAGACAGTATTACGAATTGATCAATGACCAAGAACAATACAAACAGTTTGTTATGGATATTCAAGATGATGATTCTATTGATTATGTAATAATGTATTTGATAGATTTGCTTAAAAGCAATTAAGCAATTACAAATATGGATGGTATGGGGTGGATTTTGTTCGTAGCGGCGGCAGTATTCTATGCTATTGTCGATACTTCAATTAGAAGCAAAAGTGAAAAGATTGCGAATGCCGAATCTTCTGAAGATGCAATAGAAGAACGCAAGAGCCTGAAAAGAATGCTAAAGTATTCTCCGATTTTTGGGCTTTTTATGGGCGCGATTCCAACCAATTATCATGAAACATTGGAGCAAGTCTCCGATGAGACCATGGACTCCTTCCGTTCCAGATCAAGAAGATTCGCCCTCTATTTGAGGGCTTTTCATAATGATAGGTATTCATCTCGTGAAGTGGATTATCATCTTGTCGGCATGAATATGGAGGGAGACGATTTAGAGCATGGTTCTTTCTCGGAAAAAGCTTTTGCTGATGAAATGGAGAGTTTCATAAACACCTACGCCGTGGGTATGAGCAAGGAAGTTGTCCATCCTGATGGATCTAGACGCATTTATTTGGATGATGACACTTGGCAAGAGGATGTCATTGAACTAATGGAACAAGCGACCTTAGTTTTTGTATTGATGGAGAATCGGGAAAGTTGTATATGGGAACTGCAACAGAGTATGGATAGACTTGAAAAGGCGTATTATATCGTGGATGATGTCGAAATGTATATGGCAATGAAAAGGGATTTGGACTTGTCGTTGCCTGAAATTCCATTGTGCATGTCGAAAGCCCGTCATTTCATTTTTCATTGGCAGGATGGACGGTTTGTGATACAGCCGTTTTTGAATACCAAAAGTGATTACAATGTCTTGGCTTTTTCCATAAACAATTGTGAGTTCGGGAACGCAAAAGTGGATATGAATAAGGGGTTGTATGATGGTTTGGGACGCATTTGGGTGGCGAGTACCGATTCTGCCGAATTTATGAAAGAACAGTTGGGTCGGCTTGTCCAGCTGAAACAACAGTTTTGCCCGATGGCCATTTTTGACTTGATGACGCTGTGTGGCTGTGCTTGGAGCGGTCACCAAATAGATTTCCA
>Ga0310690_10004901_pt1 | contig 18587 bp, 10 predicted proteins | sample AusTroGonzalo_MG_2_FD_207661 | JGI IMG/M metagenome (GOLD analysis project Ga0310690, IMG submission 207661) | Bovine rumen microbial communities from tropical cattle in Woodstock, Queensland, Australia - Gonzalo_04 (v2) (version 2) | ecosystem: Host-associated > Mammals > Digestive system >...
CCACCCCAACCATATCATTCTCTTTGCAGCATCCAATGACGCAGGCCACAAAAACGGCAACGAGGGCGGCGGCTATTTTGTAAAGAAGAGTTCCGCCAGCAGCAACAACCCGATTGGTACTATTATTCGAACGGACGAATACGGTGGCGATTATTATCAAGGCTTGATAGCTTGTGCATGGAATGCCAGCAACAGCACAAAGCTGAACTGCAATATCTATGTCCTGAATAGTTCCGGCGCGATTTTGAATTCCTGGACGGTCACAAATGCAGGATCGTATGGTTTTTCGTCATTCAGCGGGCTGAGCACTTATTATTCTGGTTCAATGACTGTTTTCATTGAGCAGGAAAACGGGAAATACCGCTTAGCCCTCTATTCGGAAGATGGTATTACATCGAAAAGTGATGGTTCCTATACTCTCGCCATTGAAGTCTATCCTTCAAGTGGTAGTGCTAATATTAATATGTGGTCAGGCGACTGGAGTTTCTTCACCGACAACTACACGACCTCAGGACACACTTGGCTTGACGGCACTGATGATATGTGCGTCAGCGATGAAGCTACCATTCCCAATGCTATCTCTGTGGGGGCTTACGCGTCGAAGAAGAGCTGGAAATCGGCAGCAGATAACAAAACTTACACATCCAACGTCTATACAGTAGGCGATATTGCCTATTTCTCCAGCTATGCTACAGCCGAACAAAGTCCTACGGGCTTGGCATATCCGTGGATCAGTGCACCAGGTGCACGTCTTGCTGCAGGTGTGAACCATTACCACACGACATCGGTAGATGATTATAGTTATTATGGTTCCAGCTACAATAAGGACCTTGTAGTCAACAACAGCACAAGTCCCTACGCCATGATGGAGGGTACGTCCATGGCAACACCTGTGGCTGCTGGTATCGTGGCGCTATGGCTACAGGCTGCACAGGAAGTAAACCAAGAGCTGACCGTCAACGACGTGAAGAACATCATGGAGCAGACCGCCATCAACGACAGTTATACTACAACCGGTGCTAACGCCTCCCACTTCGGTAAGGGTAAGATTGATGCGCTGGCGGGAATCCAATACATATTGGCAAGCGGCGGCCCCACAATTCGAGCTACACCGAGTAGCATCGATTTTGGCAGCAACGGCTATGCTACACGCTCCTACACACAGACGCTCAACGTGAAGGGCTTTAACCTTGAAGGAGGTATCACGGCAACGCTAACGGATGCCAACGGTGTCTATTCCTTGAGCCAGACGAGCATCACGCAGAGTGATGCTACTAACGGCGTGGATATCACCATCACATACGCGCCTCAGAGTGCTGGCACTCATGAAGCGACTATTACTCTTACCAGTAGCAATGCTACAAGTGTGGAGGTTCCTCTAACAGCGACCGCCAAGGCTGCCACGCCTTACATCATTGGCGACCCCGAGACGCTGACATTCACGGCAGGGCTGAATGTTGAGAAAAGCCTGACATTCGACGTGCTCACAGAGTTCCTGACGGGCGATGTCTCCGTCACCCTCAGCGATGCCAACAACGTATTCTCCATCGATAAGACATCCATCACCAAGGCCGACTCAGAGGAAGGTGCCACTGTCACCGTCACATTCCTGTCTGCAGCTGAAGGCATATTCAATGGTACTGTCACCCTCAGTAGTGCTGGGGCAGAGAATGTGGTCATCAGTCTTACAGGTAAAGCAAAAGACTCATCTTCCAACCCTAATACCACGACTTTCAAGCTCGTCACATCTACAGATGACTTGGAGGAAGGTATGCGGTATATCATTGCTTGTGGAAGCAAGGAGAAGGCTGCTGGAGCAATTGGTAGTGGAACTTTCCTTAGTGATGTTGGTATAACTCTGAGCAGTGATGTCATCACAATTAACAATAATGTAGCTGTTTTCATACTTGAACAGACAAACGATGGCTGGACATTCAAAAATGAAAGCAGCAACGAATACCTCCAATCTACTACCAATAAAAATGTTTCGTATAGTTCAACGGCATCTGCATGGACATTATCCAATGGCACTGCCGGTGTAATTATGACTGCTGGTAGTGCAGGAACTATGCTATATAATGTCAGCAGTCCCCGCTTCACAACATATACAAGCGATCCTTCCGCTTCCATGATACAGGCAAACTTGTATATGGAATATGACGATGGTTCCACACCAGTTGTCAAGCAAGATGTGACCATGGCGTTCAGTCCTTCGTCGGCCACCGCCACCATGGGCGAGAGCTTCACGGCACCGACGCTGAGCACCACTCCTGAAGGTCTAACCGTTACCTATAGCAGTAGCGATACTAACGTTGCAACGGTGAACTCCAGCACAGGCGCGGTCACACTTGTGGCAGCAGGTATGACCACCATCACTGCAACTTTTGCAGGCAACGATAGCTATAACAGTGGTTCGGCATCGTACACGCTGACGGTCAATGCGGCTTCTTCAGGTTCCAGCAATGATTTTGCTTTGGTAACAAGCGCATCAGAATTTGTTGAAGGTGACTATCTCATCGTTTATGGTGATGGCGCAATGAATACTACGGTATCAAACAATCGCTTACAAATTACAGACGTAACACCTGTAAACGATGTCATTACAACCACTGATGCATCTATCATTTGGCACATCGCACCAAGCGGTAATTACTATACCATCTACAATGCTGGTAAAAGCAAATATGCTGCTGCAACAGGTAGCAATAATCAGGCTCAGCTATTGACCAGTGGAACTGACGACAAGTCGTTGTGGAGCGTAACGACAGGTACAACGTTTGATTTCGTGAATAAGAGTAATTCTAGATACTTACGTCGCAATGGTACATACGGCTTTGCTTGCTATGGTAATACAACAGGCGGTGCTTTGAGTCTCTACAAACGAACAGGCGGTACAACACCGACACCTGTCACCGTTGCAGCTCCCACCATCTCTGGCACTACGCCATTTGATAACAATACAACGGTGACTATCACAGCTGAGACTGGTGCTTCCATCTACTACACCTTAGATAACAGTATACCTACTGCATCAAGTACGGCATACATAGAGCCATTCACTTTGACTGCTACGACCACCGTTAAGGCTATCGCTATCAAAGACAATGTAAGCAGTAGCGTTACTACGCAGGAGTTTGTGCGTAATTCCAATACGGCTCTCGCTTACTATGCCAGTGCAGATGGCACGATGGGTTCGGCGCTGAAGACAGCGATGTGTGTCATTATCCTGCCGCACACGCAAAGGTCATATGACAATCTGTGGACAGACTTCCAAACAACCGATATGCGCAGCGATGGAAAGGTTTGGGATATGTACTCCAATGTTACCAATTACACGTTTGGAACCGATCAGGCAGGAGAATACAGCAAGGAAGGCGACAAATACAACCGTGAGCACTCGTTCCCGAAGAGCTGGTTCGGCGAAGCAACTCCTATGTACACCGACCTACATCACTTATATCCCACCGACGGCTATGTGAACGGAAGGCGCTCCAACTATCCCTTCGGTGAAACCGACGGAGGAACCTATAAGTCTGCCAACGACTTCAGTAAGCTCGGCACCTGTACCTATCCGGGCTATACGGGTATCGTATTCGAACCAGCTGACGAATACAAGGGAGACTTCGCGCGTACCTATTTCTATATGGTTACATGCTACGAGGATCAACTTCCCAGCTGGTATAGCAGCAATAGTGAATCGCGCCCCACACTTGATGGCAATAAATATCCAGGCTTGTCTGAATGGCAATTGACCATGTTGATGGAATGGGCGAAGAACGATCCTGTCAGCGAGAAGGAAACGGCCCGCAACAACGCTGTCTATGCTATCCAGAACAACCGCAACCCCTTCATCGACTATCCGGGACTGGAGGAATATGTCTGGGGTACGATGACCACTATGGCTTTCAGCTATGATAACTATGTAGGTCCGGTCTATAAGCAGAACGTGACGATGGCGTTCAATCCGACATCGGTTGAGGCCACGGTTGGACAGGACTTTACGGAGCCGACGCTGACAACAGATCCCACTAATCTCACAGTCGCCTATAGCAGCAGCAATACTGGCGTGGCAACAGTTGATGCCAGTACAGGCGAAGTAACTCTTGTAGCTGCAGGTACAACCACCATTACAGCTTCATTTGCTGGCAACGACGACTACAATAGTGGTTCGGCAAGCTATACACTGACGGTCAGCGCTGGTTCTACCCCCACTCCTGTCGGTTCCGGCAACTATGAATTGGTGACCGATGCTAGCACGTTGGCAGCGGGTGATAAGATAATCATTGTTAATACAACTGCTGCTAAAGCATTGAGCACAACGCAGAATACGAACAATCGTGGTGCGACAAATGTGACGGTTACCAATAATACCATAACTCCTGGCGATGCTGTACAGATTATTACTTTGGAGAAGAATGGTGACAACTACCTCTTCAATGTAGGTACTGACGGTTATCTCTATGCAGCTAGCAGCGAGAAAAACTATCTGAGAACAAAAGATACGGCAGATGATAATGCCAAGGCAACAATCAGCATTAGTAGCGATAACGCAACCATCACCTTCCAAGGAACAAATACGCGCAATTTGCTTCGTTATAATAGTAACGACAATCTTTTCTCATGCTATGCTTCTGGCCAACAAGCTGTCCAAATCTATCGCGAGATAGCTGCACAACAGGAAAAGGACGATTCTGATTTGTCAATCACATCTTCCAACTCCGTTATTTTAGATATGTCGAGTAACACAACGAGTAAAATTACATGGACGACAAGCAGTACTGGTGCGATGAGTTTTGTTTCAGATGCAACGGGTGTTGCAAGCGTTTCAAGCGCTGGAATTATCACCGCAGTAGGTCCAGGTAGTGCTACGATTACCATTACACAGGTAGCCGATGATACATATAAGGCGAGTGATGCAAAGATCGTGAACGTAACCGTAAACGGTCAGAACAGTATCAGTCTGGTTCCGACATCCAAGACCGTTACTTTCTCCAATAGCACATTTGACATTATGGCCACTGTTCCCACGAATAACTACAATGGTACAGTAGCGGCAACATCCAGCAATGAGTTAGTCGCTACCGTAGCCGTAAGCGGAACCACCATAACCGTAACGCCTAAGGCAGTCGGTACTACCACCATCACGGTTACCGCAGGTGCAGCTACGTATTATCCTTCACCAGCAAGTGCAAATTGTGAGGTAACAATCACAGCTCCTGAAGGAGTAACAACAGCACCAGCTGGAGTCGAAAATGCCTTGCTGTTTGGCGAATCATTCGGTAATAATTCTGGCAGTGCTCGTGCGTGGGATGACAGTTATAGTGTAAAGAGCGGTATTGCGGCTGTTTATTCTGGAATCACGGGCTATACTGTTTCAAATGCCAAGCAGAGCAAGAATACTACTGGTTCAACACAATCGGGACTTATGCAGACAACTTCTGGTACAGATGCATACATCATTATGGGCCCTCTTAATGTGGCGTCTTACAAGGATTTGGCATTAACTTATCAGTGGAAGGCTGGTTCCACAGGTGCCACGTATTCAACGTCGGCATATTATGCTACCAGTTCAACGGGTGCTTATACAGAAATATCTGGAACAGGCGCAGGAGCGACGTCCTTCGTGGAACGTTCCTATACACTTCCCGCGGCCGCTCAGGTAGCTACACTTTACTTGAAAATAGTATGGAATACGTCCAATACACAGGGCTTCATTGACGAAGTGCAATTGAGAGGTTCGTCCGTTGCTACTGCTGCCGTTTCCATAAACAAGTACGGCTACGCTACCTATTGCTCTGTGAATCCGATAGATTTCTCCAACACCACAGGTTATACCGCATGGCGTGTGAGCAATATCTCTGGCAACACCATCAAATTTGATAAGATTACGGAAACTATTAAGGGCGGTCAGGGTGTATTGCTCTATAATATGGATGCTGATGGAGAAAATAGGAGCAATGTTACTATCAATTTTGCAGATGGTAGTAAGGAGTACGATGATTCCGAGAACCTACTCATAGGCACTACGGCTCCCACTTACGTGGCAGACGATGAGTTCTACGGCCTCAGTGGCAGTACATTCGTGAAGGTGAATGCTGGAACGGTTCCTGGCGGTAAGGCACTGCTGCCTGCAAGCCATGTGACCGTTGTGAGCGGTGATGCCAAGAGCTTCACCTTCGTATTCGAAGATACTGCTACGGGTATCACAGATACTCGCCAGGTATCCCGCGAAGAGGTGGAGAGTATCTTCAACCTCGCTGGCCAGCAAATCGTACCTCGTACATCGTCACTGCGCTCCTTACCCAAGGGTATTTACATTCAGAACGGCAAGAAAGTATTCGTAAAGTAAGGGAATATCAGCTGAAGATAATGGTCTTATTCTTGTAGGTGAGAATCTTGCGCTCGATGTGCTTGGTGACGGCGCGCGAGAGCACGATCTTCTCCAAATCTTTACCCTTGAGAGCCAGACTCTCAGGGGTATCTTTATGGCTGATGCGCGCCACGTCCTGATCGATGATGGGGCCGGCATCCAGCTCGGCAGTCACATAATGGCTGGTGGCACCGATGATCTTCACGCCACGCTCCCATGCCTGATGGTAGGGTTTGGCGCCTACGAAGGCGGGGAGGAAGGAGTGGTGGATGTTGATGATGTGGTGAGGGTAGGCGGCTATCATCTCATCGCTGATGATCTGCATATAACGTGCCAACACAATGAAGGTGATGCGGTTCTCGCGCAGCAACTCCATCTCGGCAGCCTCCACCTCAGCTTTGTTCGAGTGGTCCTTGTTGATGCTCCACACGTGGTATGGGATGTCGAACTGCTCGGCTACATAACGCAGGTCCTCGTGGTTGCTGATGATGCAGGGGATATCGACAGCCCACTCGCCGGCTTTGTAACGTGCCAACAGGTCGTAGAGGCAGTGGCTCATGCGGCTGACGAAGATGGCCATGCGGGGACGCTCGTCGGAGAAATAGAGGTTGAAGGTCATCTGGTAGCGCTGTGCATAGAGTGTGGAGAGGTATTCCTTGATCTTATCCTTGGGGACAAGGAAGCGCTCCAGCTCCCATTCGATGCGCATGAAGAACATGCCGTCCTCACGATCGACATACTGGTCGAGATAGACAATGTTACCCTTGTTGTCGGTGATGAACCTGGTGACCTCGGAGATGATGCCCGGCTGGTCGGGGCAGTGGAGGAGGAGAATGGCCGTGCGCTTTATATCGCCTGTAGCGTCTTTTGTCATGATGTATTAAACGTGTAACGTATAGCGTTTCGAGAAATTTGGCTGCAAAGGTACGGAAAATACAATGAAAAATGAAAAATGATAGAGTGAAAAATAAAAAGTGAGAAGTGAAAAGTGTAAATGAAGGTCAAAAAAGAGGAAATGAAAGAGTAAAAAGTGAAAAAACGAAGAAAAATTGAAAATAAATCGTCAAACGTAAATCGTAAATGGTAAATAATGCTTACTTTTGCAGCCGCAAAGGGCGCTTTCCGTTGTGAAGAGCCTTGCGCGCTGGACTTGTAGCTCAGTTGGTTAGAGCAACAGACTCATAATCTGGAGGTCCTAGGTTCAAGCCCTAGCTGGTCCACCACCATTAACTAACCTATATTACGATTATTACGATGAAAACAGAGACCATTGACCTGAAGATGACAGGCTTGAAGCGCCTTATCAGCAAATACTTATGGCGTATGGATGTGGAAAAGCCCTCCATCAGCCTTACACCCGCTGCGCTGGTATTCCTTTACAATAACAAGACCGACTACACAACGATTCCGTGGTCTGAGATTACGGAGTTGAAATACATCAAGGATGACATGGGTTATGTCATTTATCCCGTCGTGAAGGATCCTCAGCCTTACATTGATGCTTGCACGAGTAAGATTATTCGCTTCGGTATGAAGAAGTCAATGGATGATGAAGGCTCACCTTTTGGCATTCGTGTGGACAGCCTGAATTACTCGCCCGATCAGATTGCTACTCTCATGGATGAGTATCTTAAGGAGAACGGCGCTATTGGATAGTTGACAGTTAGTCAAATATGCGGAATTCATAGCCCTCAGCGATGAGCCACTCAATCGCTGAGGATAAAATTTTCTTTAGCTTTTCGATGCTCCGCAGGGAGTCGTGGAATGTAATGATGCTGCCGTTACGGGCATAGCGTTTCACATTCTCCAGCACTTCTTCAGCGGTGAGGCATTTGCTGTAGTCGCGTGTCACGAGATCCCACATAATGATGCGGTATTTTTTCCGACGGATCACCTGATACTGTAGGGGGCGCATCCAGCCGTGGGGCGGTCGGAAGAGCTGGCCTTCACCTAATGATTCGGGCACACGAGGGGCGGGTAGCATGGATTCAATAAGCTCCTGTGCTTTCTTGGTGTTACGCAGGTAGTTGCGTGAAAGCCATCGGAAGCCTCCGATGTGGTTGTAGGTGTGGTTGCCTACGCGATGTCCTTCAGCGATGATGCGCTGGAAGAGTTCAGGGTATTTACGAATGTTGTCTCCTACGACGAAGAACGTGGCCTTGATGTTGTAGCGCTTGAGGGTGTCGAGCACAAAGGGCGTAGCCTCGGGGATGGGCCCGTCGTCGAAGGTAAGATAGACAGCCTTGACGGTCGGGTCCATGCGCCAGATGGCCTCTGGATAGAGCCACCGTAGGAAACGGGCAGGTTGTTCAATAATCATTATAGCCTGACGCGTCCCTGTAGGAGGTTACTAAAGTATTGCAGCTGTGTGTCGTAGGTTTCGCTCTTCTTGGGGTCCGCGTCATCGAGGATACGCAGGGCATCATTGAGTTGGTAGAGGTAGTAGAGACATTCTTCCTGACTGACCTTCAACCGTTTGTCGCTGAGGTTAACGTACCAGTTGCAGTATTCTGCTGCATTCTTGGCTACCGCATCTGCGATGTGTGCAGCTTCTTGCTTCTTGCCCAGTGCAAGCCATGTGCGTGCGAGTTCCAGAGAGCCGCCTTGATAGTTGTGTGGCACGGTGGTCTCGGGGATAGCCTGTTCGGCGCGCTCCAGCACTTTCTGAGCCTTTTCGGGTTTATTTTCTTTGAGGAGCTCGGTGGCGAGCTGTGAGAAGATTCGTCGGTGTGTGAGGCACATGCGTGTGACGGTCTCGTCGAGGTAGATGTCGGGATTGTCGATGCCACCAAACTTAAAGCGGTTCATGACGTTATCGTACATCTTCTCGGTATCGACACGCCGCCCGCTGGCCTTGGTGTTGAAGGGCGTGATGCGGTTGGCGAGGCCCTCCTGCACGAAGTTGTTGCCCAGGTTGCCGTAGTTCTCGGAGCCTACGGTCATAGCCACGTAGAGCGGGCGTTCCCAGTTGCAGCGTGCGAGCATCTCGTACATCATCATCTCGCTCTTATAGACAGCGCGTTTGCCTTTGAGGCTGATGTGCATGACATCAGGTATGCTGTCGGCGGCAATCATCATGCCAGAACGACGAACGGCGTCCTTGTCGATGGTGATGATGAGGCTGTCGGTGGGGAAGATTTGCATGTCGGGGTTGGGATTGAGGATCCACTTATCGATGATGGTGGAGAGCTCATAGGGGTTTTCGCCCAGCAGCTGGCGGCAAGTGACGGGATCGTCCTTGTAGTAGTCCAGTGCTTGCTCAAGTGTTCCCGGGTTGACACGGATGCCTTCGCGCGTGCCAGCGACATACTCAATACGTTTCCATGTGATGGGCACGCTGGGCGAGTCGTAGGCCGGACGCTTCATCTGGTCGATGTACCAGTCGGTCTGGAGGTAGGAGAGGTTGCAGACGCGGGCATCGGTGCGCACGCCTTCTGTCTCCTGATTGTACCAGAGGGGGAAGGTGTCGTTATCGCCATTAGTGAAGATGATGGGGAAGCCCTTGTCAGGGAGTGTCATGAGATAGTTCTGTCCGAAGTCGCGGCAGGTGTAGCGACCGCTGCGGTCGTGGTCATCCCAAGTCTGCGATACCATCTGCAAAGGAATGAGCAGACAGAGAAGTGATACAAGCGAACCTATCACTGTTGCATTTTTCACTTTTAATTTCTCACTGATCAGGTCCGCGATGGCAGCGGCACCCAAGCCAATCCAGATGGCGAAGGCATAGAACGAGCCGGCGTAGGCGTAGTCACGTTCACGCGGCTGCATCGGCGTCTGGTTGAGATAAACCACGATGGCCAGACCAGTCATGAAGAAAAGGAAGAAGACCACCCAGAACTGCTGGATGCCGACGGGCTCTCCGTTCCTCTCCTTCCATGCTTGCCAGCACAGTCCCAGCAGACCCAGGATAAGGGGCAGGCAGAAGAAGACGTTGTGTCCCTTGTTCTCTTTCAGCTCTGTCGGTAGCAGCTCCTGATTGCCCAAGCGGGCGTTGTCCAAAGCGGGCAAGCCGGATAGCCAGTTGCCGTGCTCCAGTTCGCCGTTACCTTGGATATCGTTCTGGCGACCGGCGAAGTTCCACATGAAGTAGCGCCAGTACATGAAGTTCACCTGATAGGAGAGGAAGAAACGGATGTTCTCCAGTTGCGATGGCATCTTCACCATGATAGGCTCGCCACAGCGGTCGAAGGGAATCTGCGAACCCTTGACACCGCCCATCCACGACTCGTAGGCTTCAGCGTGGCGGTCGCTGTACATGCGTGGGAAGAACATATTCTGTGCATAGACATATTCGATGTCATAGCGTTGGATTTCATAGCGGTCTGGCTCGTCGGGACTGGCCTTTTCCTTCCGCTGATAGACAGGAGCCCCCTCCTTGGAGACGGGGATGCAATATCCGCCCTCGGTCTTCAGTGCCACCTGCGAGGTGTAAGCCTGGCCATAGAACAGCGGACGTGAACCGTACTGCTCACGGCTGAGATAGGAACCCAGTGTGAAGATATCCTCGGGAGAGTTCTGGTCCATCGGTGTGTTGGCTGTGGAGCGGATGACGATGACGGCATACGATGAGTAGCCGATCATAATCATCAGCATACACAGCAGTGAGGTATTCATCACGCGTGCCGACACCATGGACTTGCCCTCGCGCTTCCACTGCAGCAGACCATAGAGCACAGTCAGGACCACCAGACCGATGAGGATGCTGGTCCAACCATAGCCGTAGAACGGAATACCGAGCATAGCGACAGCTATCAAGTAAGATATGTTCATGCGCAAGCGGCTCTTCTGCTGAAGGGTTTCGAAGATTGCCCAAAGTACAACGCCTACGAGTAGGATGATATATACGATAAGGCCGCTGTTGAAGGGTAGGTTAAAGGTGTTCACGAATAGCAACTCAAACCAGCCGCCCACCTTCACAATGCCCGGTACAATGCCATAGAGCACAGCTGCCACTAGTATGAAGGAGCCGATGAGGGCATAAATACTTCCTTTCAGCGTAGCTTTCTCGGAACGCTTGTAGTAATAGATAAGTACGAGCGCAGGCAGGCACAGCAGGTTCAGCAGGTGCACCCCGATGCTGAGTCCCGTGAGATAGGCGATGAGGATAAGCCAACGGTCGCTATGTGGCTTGTCGGCGTTGTCTTCCCACTTCAGCATCAGCCAGAAAACGAGCGCCGTGAAGAGGCTGGAATAAGCATAAACTTCGCCTTCCACAGCCGAGTACCAGAAGGTGTCGCTCCAGCAGTAAGCCAATGCGCCCGTCATGGCGGCAGCTTCCACAGTAATGAGCTGTGGCAGTGTCTGCACCCAGCCATCCTTGCAAATGAGTTTGCGGGCAAGGTGTGAAATAGTCCAATAATGGAACATGATACACAGAGCACTCAACAAGGCGTTCATAATGTTGACCATCAACGCCACCTTGCCGGGGTCGCTGGTCAGCTGCGTGAACAGGTTGCCCGTGAGCATGAAGAAGGGTGCCCCTGGCGGGTGACCCACCTCCAGCTTATAGGCCGTGGTGATGAATTCGGGGCAGTCCCAAAACGAAGCCGTGGGCTCCACCGTCGAGCAATAAGTGAACGCTGCGATGGCAAAGGAAAGCCAGCCCAGCAGGTTATCGACTAAACGAAAATGCTTCATAATATATGTACGGTCAGGCCGTAGTTAAATGTTTATCGTTTAACGTTGAATGCATAATGCGGTGCAAAAGTAGCTAAATTCGTTGGAATGGCCGAAGAAAATGCTAAGAAAGTTCACTTTTCACTCTTTTTGGCCACATAAAGGATAGCAGGAACCATTAGCAGAAAGCCCATCATACAAAAGATAGGAGCGACTTGAATCTTTTGAGCATCGTAAATTTCAGAGTGCATCAGCACGTAGCCCGTAATGATCAGACCTATGGCGGTAGCAGCCAGCACAATGTTCAGTTTCATGTTGTCATGTTTTTTTAAGATGAATAATACAGCCGACTCCGTTGTGGAATCGGCTGCAAAGGTAAAACAAAACAACGTGCTGTGCCAAAAATCTTGTCTGACATTTCTCTGACATTTTCCTGACAGGGTCCTTACTCACTTGTTTTCAGCTGATAAGCTTCTCCCCGCTGACACTCGATATTCATTCCTGCGACCTCGTGGAGGATCCTTTTTAGACGGCGGATGAGGGTATAGAGTGTGGCTGAGGCATCAGGCTTTCTTGGCCACAGATGGTCACAGATATCCTTTTGTCGCAGTCGATGCTCGGGGGCTGTCATGAACAATTTCATTAGCTCTTGCTGCATCGGCGTGAAGGAGATGCAGCAGCCGTTGACCAGGAAACGATGATGCTCTTCGTCATATTGCAGGCATCCTAATTGAATCAGTGTATCCGCTATTCTCTCTTTTCGTCGCATCCACCATAAACTCACTGCCAACCACAACGCCGCTAGGACTCCGAGCACACCTGAAGCCCGTTGGTCGGACAGCATCCATAGCCGAGTGATGGTAAGACCTGTGTTGGCTGTTAATTGTGCCCGTTGCTGTTTACCATCTTCGTGCATGACTATGGAGAGGAAAGCCGTATCACGCACGGCCGCCATCGAAATCAAGCTGCGATAGACACGGATCGTGTCAGCATCAATGCGGTCCGGCTCACATTGTTGCAGTGTCAGTGCCAGCGCATGATCCACATCCTGCTGTGCCAGTCGTTTTGCACGATACATGCTGTCGATGCCAGCTAGTACAGCTGCCGACACCAACAAAAAGAACATACAAAAGGCATAAATAGGTTTCATGGAACTACCACAGAATAGGTGAAAGGCCGTGTTGGGTGAGATAGTCGTTGCAGAGTTGGAAGTGGTGGTTGCCGAAAAAGCCGCGGTAGGCAGAAAGGGGCGAGGGATGGGCACTGCGGAGGACGAGGTGGCGCTGCGGGTCGATGAATTGGGCTTTTTGGGCAGCATAGGAACCCCAGAGGAGGAACACGAGGTGGTCGCGCTGCTGTGCCAAAATACGGATGGCAGCATCGGTGAATGTCTCCCAACCATGTCTCTGGTGCGAGCCGGCCTGCCCACGACGTACGGTGAGGGTGGCATTCAGCAGCAGCACACCCTGTTCCGCCCAGCGGGTGAGGTCGCCCGAGGCAGGAGATACGGTGCCCAGTTCCTGCTGGATCTCAGCGTAGATATTACGGAGCGAAGGGGGTAGCTGCACGCCCTCGGGGACAGAGAAGGAGAGGCCCATGGCCTGTCCGGGCTCATGATAGGGATCTTGCCCCAGGATGACGACCTTGACACGGTCAAAGGGCGTGGTGTTGAAGGCGTTGAAAATTTTGGAGCCCGGGGGATAGCAGGGCCCAGCGGCATATTCCTGTCGTACGAAAGCCGCCAGTTGCTGGAAGTAAGCCTGCTCAAACTCTGCGGCCAGCTGCCGCCCCCACGATTCCTCTATCTTTACCATTAACAGATTAACAAATTAACGAATTAACAAAATATCCAGTCCAACGCGCAGCCATTCGAGCGCAGCGAGGCCCTCTCCCTATGGGGGAGAGCGGGGAGAGAGGCCACTAATTCATATTCTCCACCCAGCGGAAGAGACGATTCCAGCGGATGTGTCCGTCGAACCATGAGCGGTCTTTGTCGATGGAGAGCCAGATCATAATGGGCTTGCCCACGATGTGATCTTCGGGGACGAAGCCCCAGAAGCGGCTATCGGCACTGTTGTGACGGTTATCACCCTGCATCCAATAGTAGTCCATCTTGAAGGTATAGGAGGTGGCCACGCTGTCGTTGATGAGGATGGTGCCATCGGGGCGCACTTCCAGCTTATTACCTTCATAGACAGCAATCGGTCGCTCATAGATAGCTATGTTATCAATAGAAAGGTCGATGGATTCTCCTTTTTTCGGAATCCAGATGGGACCGTAGTTGTCGAGCGTCCATCCAGTGACTGCGTTGAGGGGGTAAAGGTCATGAACGGCTCCCATCGTGTCGATTTCGATGCTCTCGACAATGTTTGTCATCTCCAGCAGGCGGTCGCGCGTAGCAGCCGTGAGCGGCATGATGCCGGTGTGGTGAAAGCCATTGCGGCCATAGAGGTCGTCATTGCTCAGATGCAGGTCATGGGCCATTTGCTCAGGCAAGTCGCGGCGGCCATCACGCAGCTGGACGCGATAGTTGTACTGCACGTTGTCCGGCTCTTTGTTAGGCTGGCCGTCGAGGTAGATGATGCGGTCCTTGATTTGTAGGGTTTGTCCGGGCAAGCCCACGCAACGCTTGACATAATTCTCGCGCCGATCCACGGGACGTGACATCACCTCGCCAAATTCTGCGGCGTTGTTTTCAATGTACTGCCGCCCGATATGGCGGTAGTAGTTCAGCATCTCGCGCTGCTGATACGGTGAGAGATTATTCAAATTGGGAAGGGTATAGGACTGCGACACGAGGTCACGTCCCAACATGAAGCATACCCCATAGAAATCTTGTGCCTGATAGGCGGGATTGGCCACTACGGTGTCACCCGAGGGATAGTTGAAGACCACGATGTCATTGAGCTGCACGGGCTTCGGAGACACGCGCTTGTAGTCCCATTGAATGAGTTCGCTGTAGCTCTTGGCACCGCCTGGCAGCGTATGCTGCACCAGCGGCAGCGACAATGGTGTCTGCGGCACGCGGGGGCCGTAGCTCATCTTGGAGACGAAGAGGTAGTCGCCCACGAGCAGGCTCTTCTCCAATGACGACGATGGAATGGTGTAATTCTGGAAGAAGTAGATGTTTACGAAATAGACAGCCACGAGGGCGAAGACGATGGCATCGACCCATGACATGATTGTGCGCGTAACAGGGTTCTCCAGTTCCTTCCACCACGTCCAAGGTATCTTCTTGGTGATGTAGATGTCGAAGATGAAGGGCACCACGATCAGTCCCCACCAGGCATCAACCCAAGCAAGGAACCAGATGTAGAGGCCCACCACGACGGCCATCTTCGTCCAGTCTTTCCACGTAAGCGGTTTCTTATCTAACTGTTTCATACTAATTTTTCACTTTTCATTTTTCATTCAAAATGCAAACAAATCTTGCATTTTGAGCAGTCCGCTATGTTCGGCGGTGTACTCCGCAGCGAGGACGGCACCGAGGGCAAAGCCCTTGCGGGAGTGGGCATCATGGGTGATGGTGATGAGGTCGGCCTCGCTGTCGTAGCGCACGGTGTGAATGCCGGGCACTTCGCCGCGACGGATGTTGTCGATGCGCAGCAGCTTCGGGTCTGTTGTGTCCTCAGCCCAAGCTTCCTTGCGGTCGATGGCCTCCACAATCTGGTCAGCCAGCGTGATGGCTGTGCCGCTGGGGTGGTCCAGCTTATGTACGTGGTGCGTCTCCTCCATCTCTACGTCGTATTGCGGGAACTGGTTCATGATGCGCGCCAGGTAGCGGTTGACGGCTCCGAAGATGGCCACGCCTACGGAGAAGTTGGAGGCCCAGAAGAGCGTCTTACCCTCCTCCGCACATTGGCGGCGCACCTCCTGCTCATGCTGCGCAAACCATCCAGTACTGCCTGAGACCACTTTCACGCCGGCGGTGAACGCCTTCTGGATATTTTCGAACGCTACGGTAGGTGCCGTAAACTCAATAGCTACATCGGCGGAGCGGAAGGCTTCGCTGTCGAAATCTTGTGGGTTGTCGATATCGATGCGACACACGATGTCGTGGCCGCGCTCGAGGGCGATTTGCTCTATCATGCGCCCCATCTTGCCGTAACCAATCAATGCTATTTTCATAGATACACGGTGTTATTTATAAATTGCGGCGCAAAAATAGCACAAAAATATGAAACGATAGGTGCTGTTTCACTTTTTTATGCTATTTTTGCATCATCTTACGCAATTTCAAGCATGGAAACGCTACTTCATTATGTGTGGAAACATCGTTTGTTTCCACTTGAACCGCTGAAGACCACAAAGGGTGAAGCGGTCGAAGTAATTGATTCGGGCCTGCATAATTACAATGCAGGACCCGATTTCTTCAATGCTAAAGTGCGTATCAACGGCACCCTATGGGTGGGCAATGTGGAGATACATCTGCGTGCATCGGATTGGCAGCGTCACGGCCACCAGCAAGACGCAGCTTACAATAACATTATCCTTCATGTGGTGGAGGTGGCAGATTGTGTGATTACCACCGCTGACGACAAGCAACCGCCCCAGTTAGCGTTGCCGATACCCGCCTATGTGCGTGAGAACTACGAACATCTCTGCCAGACAGACGACTATCCGCGCTGCTGGAGAATCATTCCCCAGCTCTCTACGCTGACCGTTCACTCATGGATGTCGGCTCTTCTGGCAGAACGTCTGCAGGAGCGGGCCGAGCGCTGTCTGCAGCGCCTCACCGCGACATCGGGTGACTGGGAGCGCACGGCCTTCATAACCCTTGCCCGTAACTTTGGCTTTGGCATCAATGGCGATGCTTTTGAGACCTGGGCACGTCACCTGCCTTTGCACGCTGCTGCCAAGCACCGCGATAACCTCTTTCAGTTGGAAGCGTTGTTTTTAGGCTGTGCTGGACTGCTACAGCACGAGGCTATTCCACTTTCGGTACGGGAGGCTGCAGAACGGGATGACTACCTGCAAGGCCTGAGAAAAGAATTTAGTTACTTGCAGCACAAATTCCAGATTAAGCCAGCCATGGAAGCTGCCAATTGGAAATACCTGCGCCTGAGACCCCAGAATTTTCCGCATTTACGCCTCGTGCAGCTGGCACATCTTTACTACCGGCAGACGGCCACACTTGATACCTTATTACATACCCCAACGCGTGAGTGTCTTCATAAAGCCTTTGATACTTGCGCAACGGAGTATTGGCAGATGCATTACTTGTTTGGAATGTCGTCAGACCATAGTGAAAAGCGTCTCACGCCCGCCAGCCGCGACCTGCTCATCATCAACACCGTCAGCCCGCTCCTATTCGCACATGGTATCGCACATCATGATGAAACCGAGCAGGAGCACGCTGTGGAACTGCTGGAACAGCTGAACCCCGAGCGCAACTACATCCTTCGACAATGGCAGCAATGCGGACTCACGGTGGAGAGCGCTGCGGACAGTCAGGCGCTCATCCAACTCAAACGGGAGTACTGCGACCGCCACGACTGCCTGCGCTGCCGGTTTGGATATGAATACTTGAAAGAACCCTCCCTGCCCCCCCTGTTAGGGGAGGAGTCCTAAAACTTCTTGAACCCTTGAACCCTTGAACCCTTGAATCCTTGAATTCTTGAACTCCTTGAACTCCTTGAACTCCTTAAACTCCTTAAACTACTCTAAACTCTCAATTAAACCATGAGCGCTCAGGAGCTACTATACACGATGGCGCTGACAATGGCACTGCGTCAGCAATCCAAACCGCAACGTACGCTGTTGAATGAGCTTGGCAGTGCATCGGCTGTGTATGAAAATCGCCGTGATTTGGGGCGTATGTTTGAGCGGTTTTCGGAACATATCGCCGAGGAATTGGCAGAAATGGAGCAGTTGCTGCCGCGTTGCGAACAGGAACTGAGCTACGCTCAGAAGCATCATATTCAGGTCTTAGCGTTGCAAGACGAAGCCCACTACCCGGCCCGATTGGCGCAATGTGAGGATGCACCTCTTGTACTCTACAGCCTCGGAGATGCCGACCTGAACGCGCAGCGCATTGTTAGTATCGTTGGCACACGACGCTGTAGCGAACGAGGTCGTGACCTCTGCAATGCGTTGGTGCGTGGCATCGCCGAGCAGTGTCCGGATACACTGATTGTTAGCGGATTGGCTTACGGCATTGATGTGGCAGCGCACCGTGCTGCTTTGGAGAGCTCTCTGCCTACTGTTGGCGTGCTGGCACATGGACTTGACGAGATTTACCCTCGTACACATCGGTCCACGGCTGTAGAGATGTTGAAGCGTGGTGGCCTCCTCACGGAGTTCATGAGTCACACGCCCATCGACAAAGTCAACTTCCTGCAGCGCAACCGCATCGTGGCAGGAATGGCGGATGCAGTGGTCGTCGTAGAGAGTCCTGCACGCGGTGGCTCACTGAACACTGCACGCCTCGCGAGTGACTACCATCGTGAGGTCTTCGCATTTCCAGGGCGCCCGACGGATGTGACCTCCGAGGGCTGTAACCTTCTCATCCGCCATAATGGAGCGACCCTTATCACTTCGGCCTCCGATCTGCTGACAGATATGGGATGGAAGAAAGTGGTATCGATGGAAGAGGAGACAG
>Ga0310690_10004903_pt1 | contig 18578 bp, 21 predicted proteins | sample AusTroGonzalo_MG_2_FD_207661 | JGI IMG/M metagenome (GOLD analysis project Ga0310690, IMG submission 207661) | Bovine rumen microbial communities from tropical cattle in Woodstock, Queensland, Australia - Gonzalo_04 (v2) (version 2) | ecosystem: Host-associated > Mammals > Digestive system >...
GTATGGCCGACCCCCGGTTATCACTACCTGACTTCCGAGTACGGCGAGGGCCGTTCTTACGAGACCCATAACGCTGTCGATATCGGCGCTTCCGCAGGTTCTCCGATCTATGCGGCGAACTCCGGTACCGTCGTATCCTCATGCGGTTACTGCACCCACTACAGCGCGTGGTGCGACTGCGGCGGCGGTTACGGCAACTACATCTGGATCCTGCATGACAACGGCTACGAGACCATCTACGGTCATATGAGCAGCACCTGCGTCGGCACCGGCGATTATGTATCCGCCGGCCAGCTGATCGGCTATGTCGGTTCCACCGGCTGGTCGACCGGCCCGCATCTCCACTTCGAGCTGCGTATCAACGGCGTCAAGAGCAACCCCATGAACCTCTATTAATCAATATCGTTATCCACCGACCGCGTCTGTAACGGGCGCGGTTTTGGATTGCATAAATCATATCGAAAGGAATGTTTATTATGATCCAACAGAGAAATATCGCGGTTTGTATTATCCTGAGCCTTGTTACTTGCGGTATCTACGGCATTTACTGGTTCTTCTGTTTACATGACGACACCAACAAGGTATCCAACGAACCCAACCCGATGAGCAGCGGCGTTGCCTTCCTGCTGTGCCTCGTCACCTGCGGCATCTATGGCATCTACTGGGCCTATAAGCAGGGAGAAAAGCTCGACAGAGCAGCCGAGTTGAACGGCAGACAGAAGAATGACCGCGCTATCATTTATCTGATCCTCAGTATATTCGGTCTGGGTATCGTGGCTTACGCTATGATGCAGGATGAGCTGAACAACTACGGTGTGGCTCCTGTCGGCGCATATCCGCAGCAGCCGCAGTATCAGCAGCCTTATCAGCCGCAGGATGGATATCAGCAGCCGCAGTATCAGCAGCCCTATCAGCCGCAGGACGGTTATCAGCAGCCTCAGTATCAGCAGCCCTATCAGCCGCAGGACGGTTATCAGCAGCCGCAGTATCAGCAGCCTTATCAGCCGCAGGATGCTTATCAGCAGCCGCAGTACCAGCAGCCCTATCAGCCGCAGGACGGCTATCAGCAGCCGCAGTATCAGCAGCCTTATCAGGTGCCTGTTGAGCCTCAGCCCGAAGTTCAGCCCGAGTCTCAGCCTGTTGAGGAGCCTGTCGATACCGCTGAGAATACTCAGGACCCCAACGCTTGATGCGTCAAAGATTATTGAAGATCACAAAGCCTGCCGCGATAGTCGTCGCGATAGGCTTTGCCTATTTATTGCTGCATGAGCTGACCGGCTTCACGCTTTTCTGTCCGTACAAGCGGTTTTTGGGAGTGTACTGTCCCGGCTGCGGAGTCAGCAGGATGTTCTTCCACCTGTTCCATCTGGAGTTCGCCGAGGCGTTCTCGTCAAACTGCGTGGTGTTCTGTATGCTGCCGATAGCGTTGGTGATGTGTATAGTACACGGCTATCGCTATGTGCGGTACGGGGACGGGAAGCTCAGGCGGTTCGAGCAGATCGGGCTGTATATCGCGATAGGGATACTTCTGGTGTTCGCCGTGGTGCGGAACCTTTATCCCATAGATATTCTTGTCCCGTAAAATGAATAATCGATAAGCCCCTCCGCATATGATAGTGCGGAGGGATTTTTATGATTACCGCGCTTGATATACGGGATTACACCGGCAGCTCGCTGCTGCGTTTTCTTCACCATAACCGTATCCGCGTCGAGCATCTGTACTGCGACAGCGCAGCTGTCAAAAGCGTAACGTACGAGCATTATCGCGGCAAGGTCGGTTGGGCGGCGATAGACCGCTTTGTAAAGGGGCAGAGGGGTTCGCTGCTGTGCCGGTCGGATATCGAACTGCCGGAAGGGTACAAGCGGTTCGAGTCGTCCGCGCTGAGCCGCCGTATGTGCGAGAACGCAGCGCTGTATCTGCTGAGAGCTTCTGCGATCGCCGATACGAAAGTCGCGCTTATTGATAGAGCAGGAGAGTGCTTCGACCTGTGCGAGCATCTGACGGAGTTTGCCGACCCTGTATATGTGGTCACAGAAGCCGCCGATCTGTACAGCGAGTACGCGGAGTATCTGCTCGCGGAGAAGGGCGCGGCGCTGAGGGTCAGCAAAAGCGGTAACTGTCTGCATGACGCCGATCTGATAGTCAGCCCGGAGGGGATATCGTTCGATATGGGGTGTCAGCCGACTGCGGTTGTCTTGTCGGGAGAGAAGCCGGCGGTTCATCAGAGCGCGCCGGTGATATATGATTACTGCTTCGATCTGGCGAAGAAGTACCGCGATTTAAAGCCGGAGCATCTTGGGGAGATGTACTTCGCCTCGGCGCTGTATTCTATGTCGAGGGCGTCGGAGCTGGGAAGCGAGCTTTTCACCCGATGCGGCGACGGAACGGTCATACATACACGAAGGAGCCTTACTGAGTTTTTAAAGAAACGGATGATAAGCCGATAAATCTTGACATCACCGAGCTGTTGTCATATAATATACCTTGTATGCGAATACCTGAACGTATAAACCGAAAGGAAGATAACTATGGCAAAACCCGTAATGCTCACCGCGGAGGGCTTGAAGCAGCTCGAAGAGGAGCTTGACCTTTTAAAAGGCGAAAAGCGTAAAGAAATAGCGGAGAAGATCAAGATCGCGCGTTCATACGGCGACCTCTCCGAGAACAGTGAATATGACGACGCGAAAAACGAGCAGGCTATGCTCGAGGCTCGCATCGTGACCATCGAGGCTACCCTCAAAAATGCCGTTATCATCGACGAGGAGGGCGTTTCAAACGAGCACGTACACGTAGGCTGTAAGGTTAAGATCCTCAATCTGAATAACAATACCGAGGCTACCTACAAGATCGTCGGTTCTAATGAATCTAACCCCGCAAAGGGCAGGATCTCGGACGAGTCCCCCGTAGGCATGGCTCTGATGGGTCATTCTATCGGCGATGTTGTAGAGGTAGAGGTGCCGGTGGGCGTCATCGGCTTCAAGGTGCTCGATATCTTCAAGTGATCATCCAGAGGTAGGTTATGGAACAGAACTTAAATGAAATCTTAAGACTCAGAAGGGAGAAGCTCGCCCTGCTTCAGGCTATGGGCAAAGATCCCTTTGTTATCACAAAATTCGACCAGACACATCACAGCGTCGATATCAGGACGAACTATGATGAGCTGGAGGGCACGACCGTTTCCGTCGCGGGCAGGATGATGTTCAAGCGCGTGATGGGTAAGGCGTCCTTCTGCAACATCCAGGATCTCAAGGGCAGCATCCAGGCTTATGTCGCGCGTGATTCAGTCGGCGAGGAGAGCTATATGTTCTTCAAGAAGTTCGACGTGGGCGATATCATCGGCGTTACCGGCGAGGTTTTCAAGACCAAGACCGGCGAGATCTCCATCCATGCCGCGAGCGTCACACTGCTCTCGAAATCGCTGCAGGTACTGCCCGAGAAGTACCACGGCCTGACCGATACCGATACTCGTTATCGTCAGCGCTACACCGACCTTATCATGAACTCCGACGTCAAGGAGACCTTTGTCAAGCGCTCGAAGATTATCTCTTCTATACGCCGTTTCCTGGACGAGCAGGGCTTTATGGAGGTCGAGACCCCCATGCTGGTTCAGAATGCAGGCGGCGCTGCCGCGAGGCCTTTCGAGACTCACTTCAACGCTCTCGACGAGGATCTTAAGCTCCGAATTTCTCTGGAGCTTTACCTCAAGCGCCTGATCGTGGGCGGTCTTGAGAGGGTGTATGAGATCGGACGAGTCTTCCGCAACGAGGGTCTGGACACACGTCACAACCCCGAGTTCACCCTGATGGAGCTTTATCAGGCGTACACCGACTACCACGGCATGATGGACCTCACCGAGGCTATGTACCGCCATGTCGCGCAGGAGGTCAACGGCTCGATGGAGGTCACCTACGGCGAGCACGTTATCGACTTCTCCAAGCCCTTCGCGCGCATCACTATGGTCGACGCCGTCAAGCAGTATACCGGCGTTGACTGGAACGACGTCAAGGATACCGCTCAGGCTCGCGAGATCGCGGACAAGCTCCACGTCGAGTATGAGGATCGCCATCAGAAAGGCGACATCCTCAGCCTGATCTTTGAGGAGTATGTCGAGGAGCACCTGATCCAGCCGACATTCGTCATGGATCACCCGATCGAGATATCTCCGCTGACCAAGAAGAAGCCCGACAACCCCGAGTATGTCGAGCGTTTCGAGATGTTCATCAACGGCTGGGAGATGGCGAACGCCTACTCCGAGCTGAACGACCCGATCGATCAGCGTGAGCGCTTCAAGGCTCAGGAGGCTATGCTCGCCGCCGGCGATGAAGAGGCGAACACCACTGACGAGGACTTCCTCAACGCCCTCGAGATCGGTATGCCACCCACAGGCGGCATCGGCTACGGCATCGACCGTCTGGTCATGATAATGACAGATTCTCCGGCGATAAGGGACGTGCTCTTGTTCCCGACGATGAAGAGTATCGACCAGCCGAAGAAGGAAGAGAAGGCGAAAAAACTGCCGAAGGATTTCGAATGTGCCTGCAATACCTGCCCCTCTCAGGAGGCTTGCAAGGCCGCGCAGGAAGAGGCAGCTAAATAATTATGATCTGCACCGGAGTTTCGGCTTCGGTGCTTTTTCTTTGACAATCACGCTGGTATAGTTTATAATGGACTGGAATGAGTATAGAAAGGTGAGATACCTATGATTTGCAGAAATATACTGGAGGCGGTTGGGCAGACTCCGCTGATCCGTCTGAACCGTATGCCTGAGCCGGGCAGCGCAGAGGTGCTGGTGAAGTTCGAAGCGCTCAATGTCGGCGGCTCCATCAAGACCCGTACTGCTCTGAATATGATAAACCACGCTGAGAAGAAGGGGCTGCTGAAATACGACAGCATCATCGTCGAGCCTACCTCGGGAAATCAGGGCATAGGTCTGGCTCTCGTGGGCGCGGTCAAGGGCTACAAGACCATCATCATCATGCCCGACTCCGTGAGCGTGGAGCGCAGGAAGCTTATCAAGCACTACGGCGCGAAGGTCATGTTGATCCACGACGCCGGCGATATAGGCGCGTGCATAGACGAGTGCCTGCAGACTGCTCTGAAAATGGCTGAGAAAGATCCGAGAGTATTCGTGCCGCAGCAGTTTGAGAACATCAACAACGTACGCGCGCATAAGAAGTACACCGCTCTGGAGATAATGCAGCAGTGCGCCGATAAGATCGACGGCTTCTGCTCGGGCATCGGCACCGGCGGTACCATCACCGGTATCGGCGAGGTGCTCAAGGCGCAGTATCCCGATATCGAGATATGGGCTGTCGAGCCGGAGAACGCCGCTATCCTTGCAGGCGGCACCATCGGCACTCATGTTCAGATGGGCATAGGCGACGGTCTGATACCCGCTATCCTCAACACAGAGATCTATGACAACATCTATGTTGTCACGGACGAAGAGGCTTTGGATACGGCAAAGCGTCTGGCTCGCGAAGAGGGCTTGATGTGCGGCATATCGAGCGGTACGAATGTAGCGGCGGCGCTTAAGCTCGCGAAGAAGCTCGGCCCGGGCAAGACGGTCGTGACTGTTCTGCCCGATACCGCGGAGAGGTACTTCTCGACCCCGCTGTTTGAGGAATGATCATGGATAACGATAAGCTGAAATGGAAGATAACCGGCAAAAGGAGGCTGCTGCATACGCCGATATTCGACGTTATCGAGCAGGCTGAGGTGTCGGCGACCGGAATCACCGGTGATTACATCGCGATGGAAGCGCACGACTGGACGATCATCATCCCCGAGATCGACGGCGACTTCATACTGGTGCGCCAGTGGCGACATTCGTCTGAGTGCATGAGCCTCGAGTTCCCCGGCGGAGTGGTAGACAGGGGAGAAGAACCTGTCGAAGCCGCTCGGCGAGAACTTTTGGAAGAGACCGGCTTCATCGCCGGAGAGGTGACTCATTTAGGCTCGTGCTTTCCGAATCCGGCGTTGTTCAAGAACCGCTTCCATGTTTTTCTGGCTCGGGATCTGACTCCTACCGGAGAGCAGAAGCTTGACGACGACGAGCTGCTGACCTATGAGCGAGTGCCGAAGGAAGAGGCGCTGCACAGCTTCGGCAAGGGCGAGTACAACCATGCCTTGATGGGTACGGGGCTGGCGTTTTATCTTACGGCAAACAAAGGAGAGTGACGATATGAGAACTATCGGTAATATATTGTGGTTTTTGTTCGGCGGGATCATCAGCGGACTGATGTGGTGGCTGACCGGCTTGCTGTGGTGCGTCACGATCATCGGCATACCTATCGGAATACAGTGCTTCAAGCTGTCGGAGATGTCCTTCTTCCCGTTCGGGAAGGAAGTCGTGTACGCAGGGGGCGCCGGATCGTTCCTCGTCAACATGATATGGTTCTTTTTCGGGGGATTCATGATGGCGATGATGAACTTCATCTTCGGGCTGCTGTGGTGCATAACGATCGTCGGAATACCGTTCGGCAAGCAGTTCTTCAAGCTGGCTAAGCTCTCGCTCGCACCGGTCGGCGCAGAGATCATATATAACGAATAGTATACAGAACAAAGCCTGCGGCGTGATGACCGCGGGCTTTTTTAGTGTTCCCACGGTCGCCATGCTCACTTGGAATGACAACTTAACTGTCAAGTTATTGTGCAAAACCGACAAAGAACAAGGGATGTTTTTATATATTTAGTCAATTTTTTTGTTCGGGATACGGTTGTTCTTGTATGGTTTACAAATATGTTATATAATGGTATGGTAGTTCGGATTCCGGGAGCCTATCCGGTATCCTCAGGAACACTCTTGAAAGGAGTTTTATAATTGAAACAGTACGACGCTAAACACATTCTCAACATCGCAATGGCAGGTCACTCGGGCGCGGGCAAAACATCCCTTGCCGAGGCTATGCTGTATCTTTCTAAGGCATCCGACCGTCTGGGCAAGATCGCGGACGGCAACACCCAGCTTGACTTTGACCCCGAGGAGATCCGCCGCAAGGTTTCTATCGTTACCGCGGTCGCTCCCGTAGAATGGAAGAATACCAAGATCAACATCATCGACACCCCCGGTCTGTTCGACTTTGAGGGCGGCGTTTATGAAGGCTACCGCGCTGCAGAGACCGCGCTGATCGTTGTTTCCGCTAAAGACGGCGTCAACGTCGGTACAGAGAAGGCTGTCAAGGCTGCCGATAAGGAAGGCCTGACAAAGATCTTCTTCGTCAACGGCGTATGCGATGAGAACGCTCGCTTCTATCGCGTTCTTGAGGATCTGAAGTCCACCTTCGGTCCTTCCGTATGCCCCGTGCTCGTTCCCTATATCGAGAACGGCGAGGCCAACACTTACATCAACCTGCTCGAGTACAAGGCTTATAAGTATGATAAGAAGGGCAACGCTGCTCCCACACCCATCATCCCCGAGATGGGCGACCGTCTTGAGGGTCTGAGAGAGGCTATCAAGGAAGCCGTTGCGGAGACCAGCGAAGAGCTCATGGAGAAGTTCTTCATGGAGGAAGAGTTCACCCCCGAAGAGATCATCACCGGCGTATCTCAGGGCGTCAAGGACGGCTCTCTGTGCCCCGTATTCTGCGGCGACGCTGCATCCACCTTCGGTATCGAGCAGTTCCTCAACAGCATGACATGGCTGGCTCCCAGCGCTGCCGATAAGGGCGGCGAGACTGCCGTTGACGTAAACGGCGAGGCTGTAGAGATCTCCTGCACCGATCAGGGCGCTACTGCTGCTATCATCTTCAAGACCGTTGCCGACCCGTTCGTCGGTAAGCTGAGCTACTTCAAGGTAGTATCCGGCAAGGTCTCCACCGATACTCCTCTCGTCAATATGCGTACCGGTAACCAGGAGCGTATCACAAAGGTCCTGACCGTCCGCGGTAAGAAGCAGGAGGACGCATCCGCTATCGTTGCCGGCGACATCGGCGCTATCCCGAAGCTGACCTCCGCCAATACAGGCGACACCCTCTGCTCGCCCACACGCAAGGTCATCCTCAACGGTATCGACTATCCCGCTCCGTCCTTCTCTATGGCTGTATATCCGAAGAAGAAGGGTGAAGAGGACAAGGTCGCTCAGGGTCTTGCCCGTCTGGCGGAAGAAGATCCCACAGTCAAGTATTTCAGCAACCCCGAGACCAAAGAGCTGGTCATCTCCGGTATGGGCGAACAGCACCTCGACGTTGTCGTATCCAAGCTCAAGGCTAAGTTCAACGTAGAAGTCGAGCTCAAGCAGCCGAAGGTCGCTTATCGCGAGACCATCCGCGGCAAGAGCGACGTAGAAGGCAAGCACAAGAAGCAGTCCGGCGGTTCCGGTCAGTACGGCGACGTATGGATCAAGTTCGAGCCGTGCGACAGCGACGGTCTGGAGTTTGAGATCGCTGTAGTAGGCGGCTCTGTTCCGAAGCAGTTCTTCCCGGCAGTTGAAAAGGGTCTGCGCGACTCCATCAAAGCTGGTCCTCTCGCGGGTTATCCCGTTGTCGGCGTCAAGGCTACTCTGTACGACGGCAAGTATCATCCCGTTGACTCCAACGAAATGGCGTTCAAGACTGCGGCTCAGCTCGCTTTCAAGGCGGGTATCCCGCAGGCTAAGCCCGCTCTGCTCGAGCCCGTAGGCACTCTCAAGGCGACCGTTCCGGACGCTAACATGGGCGACGTAATGGGCGAGGTCAACAAGCGCCGCGGCCGCGTTCTCGGTATGAACGCAGGCGAGAGCGGTATGCAGATCGTCGAGGCGGAAGTCCCGATGGCAGAGATGGCTGACTTCTCCGTATTTATGCGCCAGTGCACTCAGGGCAGAGGCACATTCAGCTTTGAGTTTGAGCGCTACGAGGACGCTCCCGGTCAGGTGGCTCAGAAGGTCATCGAGGCTGCTAAGGCAGAAGAAGCCTGAGGCTTCACCCAAGTCCGCCTTTTGTGAAGTGAGATGTAACAGTACGCTCCTTCAACGGCGGGACAAAAATGCATTATTAATATCATCGCTCCCATGGCAGAAATGCTGTGGGAGCTTTCGTACTGATAAGTTTATTTACTATTCAAACACGATGTAGCAGCTGTAGCAGATAAAAAGTAAATTCTCTATAAAAAGAAGTATTATAAAAACTACAGTATTTACCTGCTACATCTGCTACAAGAAAGATGTGATATTATGAAAACTGCGATAGTGTACTATTCTATGAGCGGCAATACGAAGATGATCGCCGAGATGATCGCTGAGAAGGTCGGCGGTGATTTGATAGAGATTAGCCCCGTTAAGCAGTACCCGTCCGAGGGCGCGCGGAAGTACATATGGGGCGGTATGAAGGCGGTCATGGGGACGAAGCCGAAACTGCAGCCGTATACTTTTGACGGCAGCTATGACCGTGTGATCATCGGAACCCCTGTTTGGGCGAGCAATATCGCGCCGCCGATCAGGAGCTTTATCCACGAGAACCGCGAGGCTCTCGCAGGCAAATATATCGCGGCTCTCGTCTGTTATGCCGGAGGCGGTGCGGACAAGGCGCTCGAGAAGCTCAAACAAGCATTGGATATTGACAAGCTGAACGCCGAATTGATATTAGTAGACCCTAAGGATAAACCCTCGTCGGAGAATGAGGGGAAGATAGAAGAATTTTGCAGGAATGTTGCAGGCGAATAAATATATAGTAGGGAGGGGCTCGCTCCTCCCGTGTCGCTGCAAGCGACATTTGCTTAGCAAAGGTTGCAGTTGCTTCGCAGATAAACAGCATTTTATATAAACGTTTCGGGAGGGGCAAGCCCCTCCCCTACAAATCTCTTTGCAAAGCTAAGAAAAAAGCTCCCGATAATCTCGGGAGCTTTCACTTTGTATTTAGCTAACAAAATCATCTGCTTATGACACGCCGTTGATCTTGTTAAAAGAAAGATGACACCTGTCAAAAGGCGGATATAATCATGCGCGCATGATCATGCTCTTGCCAGTCATTTCCACGGGCTGAGGCAGACCCATGATATCGAGCATCGTCGGGCCGATGTCGGCGAGCACGCCGCCTGCTCTGAGCTCTTTGCACTCGGGATAACCGACTACGCAGAAGGGCACGGGGTTGGTGGTGTGCGCGGTGAACGGTGTGCCGTCCAGATCGATCATCCTGTCGGCGTTGCCGTGGTCGGCTGTGATGCAGGTCACGCCGCCCATCTCGGCTACGGCGTCGGTAACCTTCTTGACGCCCCAGTCGACAGCCTCGACAGCCTTGACAGCCGCCTCAAACACGCCGGTGTGGCCGACCATGTCGCAGTTGGCGAAGTTCAGGATGACTACGTCATACTTGCCGCTCTTGATGGCCTCGACGCACTTCTCGGTGACCTCGTAGGCGCTCATGTGGGGCTGGAGGTCGTAGGTGGGTACGGCAGGGCTCTTGACAAGGATGCGATCCTCGCCGTCGTACTGCTTCTCAACGCCGCCGTTGAAGAAGAAGGTCACGTGAGCGTACTTCTCGGTCTCGGCTATGCGGAGCTGGGTCTTGCCGTTCTTGGAGAGATACTCGCCCATGGTGTTGATGAGCTTCTGCGGCTTGAAGGCGACCTCAACGTTCGGCATCGTGGCGTCGTACTGAGTCATGCAGACGTAGAAGACAGGGAAGCGACCATTCCTGCGCTCGAAGCCTGTGAAATCATCGTCGACGAAGGTGCGGGTGATCTCACGCGCTCTGTCGGGACGGAAGTTGTAGAAGATGACGCTGTCGTTCTCTTTGACGGTGTCGCCGCCCTCGATTACAGCAGGGATCATGAACTCGTCGGTCACGCCGTTGTCATAGCTGTGCTGGACAGCCTCAACGGGGCAGCTCTCGCTGACGCCCTCGCCGTAGACGATGGCGGCATAAGCCTTCTCAACGCGCTCCCAACGGTTATCTCTGTCCATGGCGTAGTAGCGACCCATGACGGTAGCGATCTTGCCCACGCCGATCTCTTCGCACTTCTTCACGGCGTTGGCGACATATTCCTTAGCGGAGCTGGGGGGAACGTCGCGGCCGTCGAGGAAAGCGTGGATGTAGACCTTTTCGAGGCCTCTGCGCTTAGCGAGCTCGAGGATACCGTACATATGGGTGTCGTGACTGTGAACGCCGCCGGGAGAGAGCAGACCGAACAGGTGCAGGGAGCTGTTGTGCTCGAGAGCGTTGTCGACAGCCTTGTTGAGCACCTCGTTATCGAAGAAGTCGCCGTCCTCGATAGCCTTGGTGATTCGGGTGAGCTCCTGATATACGATGCGGCCCGCGCCCATGTTTGTGTGGCCGACCTCGCTGTTGCCCATCTGGCCGTGAGGCAGACCGACATCCATGCCGGACGCGCCGATCATGGTGACGGGATTCTTGAAGAACAGCTGATCGAGATACGGAGTACGAGCCTCAACGATGGCGTTGCCGTACTTCGGAGCGATACCGAAGCCGTCCATTATAATCAAACAAGTTGGTTTTTTCATCTTTTATCCCTTTCTGTGTAGGAATAGGTAGGGGAGGAGCAAGCTCCCCCCGCCTTATCAATATATCAATAAGAAGCAGTCGATGCGTCAGCCGCTTTAACGATAGCGGCAAACTTCTCGGCCACCAGCGAAGCGCCGCCGATGAGACCGCCGTCAACATTGGTCTTAGCCAGCAGCTCTGCGGCGTTCTGATCGTTCATAGAGCCGCCGTACTGGATGGTTACCGAGCTTGCGACTTCAAGGCCGTACAGACCCTTGAGGCACATACGGATGAATTCGCAGACTTCCTCAGCCTGATCGGCAGTAGCGGTCTTGCCGGTGCCGATAGCCCATACAGGCTCGTAAGCGATGATCACGTTAGCCATGTCGGTTGCGGGGATACCCCACAGATCGAGCTTTATCTGACGAGCTATGACTTCATTGGTGATGTTGCACTCGCGCTCCCAGAGCAGCTCGCCCACGCATACGATGACCTTCAAGCCTGCCGCCAGAGCAGCTTTTACGCGCTTGTTGACGGTCTCGTCGGTCTCGCCGAAATACTGTCTGCGCTCGGAGTGTCCGATAACTACATAATCAACACCCAGTTCCTTGAGCATAGCTGCGCTGATCTCGCCGGTGAAAGCGCCGTTCTCTGCCCAGTGGCAATTCTGAGCGCCGATCTTGACGTTGGTATCTCTTGTTGCCTCGATAGCGATACCGAGATCTACATAGGGTACGCAGGCTACGACCTCGCACTTAGCGTCGGCTACGAGAGGCTTGATCTCCTCGATCAGAGCGGTTGCCTCGGCAGGAGTCTTGTTCATCTTCCAGTTGCCGGCGATGACGGTCTTTCTCATATCTCTTGTTAAAGCGTCTAATAACATTTGATTATTTCCTTTCTTGAATGGTGATATCGGGCTGAATCATCGCCCTTATAAGTGTTTATCAGTCTTTGTCGGCGATAGCCGCGATACCGGGCAGTACCTTGCCCTCGAGATACTCGAGAGAAGCGCCGCCGCCGGTGGAGATGTGGCTCATCTTGTCGGCGAAGCCGAGGTTGACTACGGCTGCAGCAGAGTCGCCGCCGCCGATGATGGTGGTAGCGTCGGTCTCGGCGAGAGCCTTAGCTACAGCGATGGTGCCCTCAGCGAGGATCGGGTTCTCGAATACGCCCATGGGGCCGTTCCATACGACGGTCTTTGCGCTCTTTACAGCGTCGGCATAGAGCTTCTGAGTCTCGGGACCGATATCCAGACCCATTCTGTCATCGGGGATCTCGCCCGCGGCGAAGATCTCGGTCTCGATGGGAGCGTCGATCGGATCGGGGAAGCTCTTGGTGCAGACGGTGTCGATGGGCAGGAGCAGCTGCTTGCCCAGATCCGCTGCCTTCTTGATCATCTCGTTGCAGTAGTCGAGCTTGGTGTCATCTACGAGGGATGTGCCGATAGCCTTGCCCTGAGCCTTGGCGAAGGTGTAAGCCATGCCGCCGCCGATGATAAGGGTGTCGCACTTCTCGAGCAGGTTGGAGATAACATTGAGCTTATCCGCGACCTTTGCGCCGCCGAGGATAGCTACGAACGGACGTACCGGAGCTTCAACTGCGTTGCCGAGGTAGTCGATCTCTTTCTGCATGAGGTAGCCGACGGCTGTCTCTTTGATGTGATCGGTAACGCCTACTGTGGAGCAGTGAGCGCGGTGAGCGGAGCCGAAAGCGTCCATTACGAATACTTCTGCGAGAGAGGCAAGCTCGGAGCTGAAGGGCTCGAGGTTCTTGGTCTCTTCTTTGCGGAAGCGGGTGTTCTGGAGCAGAACTACGTCGCCGTCCTTCATAGCGGCAACGGCAGCCTTGGCGTTTGCGCCTACGACCTCGTCGTCATTGGCGAAAACGACGTCCTGACCGAGGAGCTCGGACAGACGAGCGGCTACGGGAGCGAGAGAGAACTTCTCCTCAGGGCCGTTCTTCGGCTTGCCCAGATGGGAGCACAGGATCAGCTGACCTCCGTCAGCAATGATCTTCTTGATGGTGGGCAGAGCGGCGGTGATACGGTTGTCGTTTGTGATAACGCCGTCCTTGAGCGGAACGTTGAAGTCACAGCGGCACAGTACCTTTTTGCCGGCAAAGTTGATGTCGTCTACGGTGTACTTGTTCAGTTTCATGATGAATCAATCCTTTCTTTGCACCCGATCGAACGTCAACTCCGGATGCTATATTTTTACCTCTTAATTATATAACAAAACGGTAACAATTTGCAATAGCAAAATGCAATATTATTGCGATTATTTGTGAAAAAAGACAATGATTTGAGAGGTTATTTGAGCGGTGCGGTGACAGCGACGTATATTATTAATTCGGTTTCTCCCTTAGGTCGATCAAATAATACAATTCCTCAGTCGCCGCAAGGGCGACAGCTCCCTTTCCCAAAGGGAGCCAAATAGAAAAGCTCCCTGTTGAGGGAGCCTTGATTAGCGCTTTTTCTTTTTCTCGGGGAGTTCGGGGTACATCGCCTCAATCAGTGCTTGTAGGCGGTCGCGGTCGTCGACGCAGTCGGCGAGGAGCATTTCCTTCGCGCCCTCGTAGGGCAGCTCGTACTCAGCCTCGGGCATGGCTTCAACAGCCGCCTTGACGGGCTTTATCAGCAGGCGGTCGTCATATATGCCGCCGAAGATCCTGCCCTTGTAGTACAGGATGTACTCGCCCATCATCGGGCGGTAGGTGATATCGTCCAGCCCCGAGAGCTGGCCGAGGATGAAATCGAGATAATCTTTTGATGATGACATAGTATGTTCCTTTCTGTATGATCGTCATTCCGAGGGAGCTTGCGACCGTGGGAATCCCCCGGCTATTTATGTAGGTTTTGGTTGGTCGCTTCGCTCAATTCCTACAATTCCTCAGTCACCGTTCGGTGACAGCTCCCTTTCCCAAAGGGAGCCTTTATGCGTCCTCCCAAGTGTGGCGGTGGAGTTCGCCTTTTGTCTGTAATTCGGGATAATCCCACTGGCGGAGAACTTCGTAGCAGCCGACGGCGACGGAGTTCGCGAGGTTCAGCGACCTTGCCTCGTCTATCATCGGGATGCGTACGCAGCGGTCGGGGTACTTCATCAGTACGTGTTCGGGGATGCCGCGGGTCTCTTTGCCGAAGATTATATAAGCGCCGTCGGGGTAGCTTACGTCAGAGTGCCGCTGACGCGCCTTTGTCGAGAAGAAGAAGTATTCCCCTCCGGCGGTCTTTTCAAAGAAGTCGTCTATCGAGTCGTAGTAGGTGATGTCGACGAGATACCAGTAGTCGAGTCCGGCGCGCTTGAGGTTGCGGTCGGTTATCTCAAAGCCGAACGGTCTGACCAGATGGAGCCTCGCTCCGGTCGCCGCGCAGGTACGGGCGACGTTGCCGGTGTTCTGAGGTATCTCGGGCTCGAAGAGCACTATGTTCAGAATTTTTGAATTGTTTTCCAATTTGATTCCCTCGTTTTGTTTGGAATACACGCCTCACGTTTGCAGATAATAGTTGCAAAGGAGGTATGAAAATGAACAGTCAGAATACGAGCTGTCAGAAGAACGGCGGCGCGGTAAAATGCCTGCTTGCAGGAATGGGCGCGGGCGTTGCTGTCGGCGTAGTCGGCAAGGTGCTGATGGATAACAACAAGCGCACATTGCAGAAGAAGGCAGGCAAGGTCGCCGACGCGATGGAGAGCCTGATCGACAGCGCTAAGGATATGTTTCAGTAAGATTTTGTAATGATTTGAGCTTCGCTCATGATTTGCCTGCGGCATGAATTGGCTGCGCCATGATTTGCCTGCGGCATATTAAACAGGTGTTGATGTTTCGATCTTTTTGTGATACACTTGGGTAAACCGATAATCACAAAAGGAGTATAATCATGGAACTGATACAGAGTTTTTCCGTAGATCATACGCTCATCATCCCCGGGATCTTTGTCAGCAGAGAGGATAATGTCGGCGGCGATACGGTCACGACCTATGATATCCGCCTCAAAAGACCTAACCGAGAGCCGGTGATAGATGTGGCGGCGATGCACTCGCTCGAGCACATCATAGCCACTTTTCTGCGCAACGATCCCGATTGGAAGGATGAGATCATCTACTGGGGACCGATGGGATGTCTGACCGGATTTTACCTTATCCTCAAGGGCAGCCACAGTCCGCAGGAGATATACGATCTGCTGCTCAGAGCTTTCAGATCGGTCGAGGATACGGATGAAGTGCCGGGAGCGACCGCGGTGAACTGCGGTCATTACCTTATGCACAACCTCGGCATGGCGAAATGGTACGCGGATGAATTCGCGGAGTATCTTGAAGCCAACCGCGATAATCCCGCGATATTCGAGTATCCGAAGACGGAACGTCTTGTCACAGATGGCGGTCAGCAGTTTTACGATTCTTAAGGATCAAAAGCGCTTACATCAAGTAGGCGCTTTTGCTTTTATTCAAAGTTTGTAAAGCTGATGTTCAGGTCGACGTTTCCTTCCACGCCGTTGACCGTGCCGTCGGTGGAATACTGCCAGATATCGTAGTTGTAGTACATGGTGGGGAAGGAGCGGTAGTCGGCGAGCCAGAAGTCGTAGTCCTTCATTGTCTCGAAGTCATAGAGGATGAACATCTGGTGGGTGTTCGCGTAGATGATGGATTTGTAGCCGGCGTTCTCGATGGTGTCGCAGAATGCCTCGGCGATATCGGTGAGCTGGTCGCCGGTGACGTTATCGGTACGCGCCTCGTCGTCGGGGATGTTCTCCCAGTCAAAGGCGACGGGGTAGTCGAGAGCCTTGCCGTTGAGCTTGTCCAGAGTGAATTTGGCTTCTTCAACGGCGTCCTCGGGACTTGCCGCCTGCGAGAAGAAGTACGCTCCAACTTTGAGTCCCGCTGCCTTTGCCTGCTGATAGTAGTCATCGAAGGCTTCGTCGGCGTAACAGGTACCGTCATCGCCGTAGAACCTGCCGCCTATGCGAAGAATGACGAACTCGACGCCCGAGTTCTTGACCGCTTCGAAGTCGACGCCGGTCTGATATGAGCTGAGGTCGATGCCGATGTGCGAGATCTTCTCGCCGTTCTCATAGTAGGCGTAGAAGCCGTTTTCGTCGGTTTTTAGGTTTTCTTCGGTACGGGTGCTGATCTCCGCGCCCTCGACGGTCTGCAGCTCGATGTCGCCCATGACGGAGTCGTTGATGGTGACGACCTCGCCGCCCGATGTGGGGGTGGTGGAGTCGGTATCGCCCTGATTTGCGCTGCGAAGTATGCGAAGCACGCCGAAGGCTATACCCAACAGCAGAACGGTCGTCAGGATGACGAGGACGACGATCAGAGGCGTTTTGCTTTTTTGTTTTTTCGGTGTCGCTCTCATCTGAGTCTGTACCTCCTCCGGCTCTTCCGATGGCTCTTCTATGACGGGTTCTTCGACAGGCTCGGCGGATCCCTCGGGGATCTCGGGGGATTTTTCCTCGGGTACCGGGGGTTCCTGCGCCGGCTTGTCCTCCGGTACAGGCTGATCCGCTTCAAGCTCTCCGAGAGTTTTTCTCAACTCGGCAAGCTCGCGGTCGAGGTCGTCCAGAGGGTCGCCGCTTGTATATGTATTCTTATTATCGTCTAAATAAGCCATAATCGCTCCTTATTCTTTCAAAATTTGCACCTATAGGATAACACAAATGCCGATTCTTGTAAATAATCTTCATAATAAGTTTACTTTTACTTGAAAAAATGTTCATTGTCAGTTATAATATATCCGATAATGCGCACGAAAGGGGGAAAGCTCTTGTCAAACCGAAAGCATACGACAGCAGAACTGCTCAGGGCTATCGATACCTGCCCAAGCATAAACAAGCTGTTCGAGCTGGTCAAAAACGAGAATATCGTGATACAGATGAAGAGCTTCAACTCAGCCTCCTCTCTGCCTAAACAGGAGCCGAAGCTCATACCCGATCTGTCGCCTCTGGACAGCCTGAGGATACAGGTCAGGCAGGCGGTGCTCGATGAAGCGCGCAGATCTTCAACTCCGCCGCCGCAGCCGCCGCGCCATACAAAGGAGCAGCTGCTCAGAGCGGTACAGACCTGCCCCAGCATAGACAAGCTCTTTGAGCTGGTCAAGAATGAGCACATCGTGATAAGAATGAAGAGCTTTCACTCGGCTTCCAGTATCCCGATGAAGGATGTGCCGCTGATACCCGATAAATCGCCGCTAGACAGCCTGAAGGAACAGGTGTGCGAAGCGATAATGACATCAAACTGAAAGAGGTAAAATAATGGAAAAATGTCCCTTTTGCGGAAACGAAATAGAAGAAGGCGGCAAGTTCTGCGGTTCCTGCGGACATCCGCTGACGAACATCGAGCCTGCAGAACAGGCGGAAGCTATTGCAGAAAAAGTTGCGGCTCCTGCTCCGACTGAGGCTCCCATCGAACCCGCTGTGACTGCTGCTCCGACAGAGGCTCCCATCGAGCCGGTCGAGGCTCCTGCAGCTCCGGTACAGCCGCCTGTACCTGCACAGGCTCCTCAAAGCCCTGCATACGGCGCTGTTCAGCAGCCTGTCCCGGGCTATGCTCCTCAGCAGAATATGCCCGGCTACGGCACGATGACTCAGACTGTGCCCAAGAAGAACAAGAAGGGTATGGTGCTGGCTATCATCGTAGGCGCCGTTGTGGTGCTCGGTCTGTTAGCCGCTGTGCTGGTGTTCTTCTCCGGCGGTTCGGGACATGCCCTTGACGGCGAGTATAAGCTGACCGCTCTGACGATGGGCGGACAGGATTATTCCTCGTATATCAGTTATCTGGAGGACGGATATCATTTGACTGTCAACGGTTCCGAATGTACTATTGAGGTAGCCGGTTCCAAAACCACGGCAAAGATAGATCAGTCGAAGCATACGATATCCACCGGCGCAACCGAGATCGTCGAGTTCACTGTAGAAGGTGACGATATCATTCTGGAAGCCGGAGAATACTCGATGACCTTTACCAAACAGTGACCGATAAATCAACCTTTTGGAGGATAATATGAAAAAGATCATTTCTGTTATTTGCGTAGTTCTTATGCTCATCAGCGTTTTGAGCCTGACCGCCTGCTCCGGCAACAGCCTTGACGGAACATATAATCTGGTAGAGATGAGCTCCGGCGGCGAGGATATGACCTCTTACCTCAGCATGATAGGCGACGTCACA
>Ga0310690_10004905_pt1 | contig 18572 bp, 9 predicted proteins | sample AusTroGonzalo_MG_2_FD_207661 | JGI IMG/M metagenome (GOLD analysis project Ga0310690, IMG submission 207661) | Bovine rumen microbial communities from tropical cattle in Woodstock, Queensland, Australia - Gonzalo_04 (v2) (version 2) | ecosystem: Host-associated > Mammals > Digestive system >...
TCCCAGGAGGAGTACATCATCACCTTACCCTTGTAGCGAGGGTCCTGGTTCACTACTTCCAGCACGCTCACATTGGGGTTGGGAATGGGGTCGTTGGAGTCAATGCGCTCGTCATCGGCCCAGCCGCAGAACATCTCGCTATAACCGGGATAGGAGAAGCTCATGGCGTTGTCCACCTGCATAAAGCTGTTTTTGTTACGGTTACCCAGCATAAAGCCGTGCTTGGGAGCATAGCTCCAAATGAACGGCAGCAGGGCTTCCCTACGCTCTTCGGGCGTATCTTTCCAGTACTTGGCCTTCAGGGCCTCGGGGTTTTTCACAAAGCGGGAATCCCCTACCAGGGCTTCATCGGCTCCGCTGTAGACCTCCTGCCAACGCAGGCCATCGTAAGTGATGATTACAAGGCGGGGATCGTTGTCCCCCTTGCTGCAGGACACCAGCGCTGCCAGTGCCAGAGCACCTAATACGAGAATCTTTTTCATAGTGGTTAGTATTTGATTTTTCCTGATTTGTCTACGTGTACGGTGCTGCTTTGTCCGTCTCCCCAGAGAAGCACCAGGTCAAAGGGGACATTGGTGGTAACGGTAACCACGGGCTTTTCAGAGGCCGATTTACGGGCCGCCACCTTGAGGCCCACAACGCCTTCGGGGCCAAAGGGATACCGCTCAATACCGTGGGCTTCCAGCTGACGGACGTCCCACTCGATCTTGTTCTCGGAGTACTGGCCCCGGATGCCCAGGATGCACTCTATGAACTCGGCAATGGGCGGAAGACCGGTCCAGCCCACGAAATCCTTGCGGGCCATGAAACCGGGCTCTATGCTCTCGGGAGCGTAATACTCCCAGAAGGTTCCGGTGTTTTTCCAAACCTGGAACACATTGTCAAAATGATTGGTGGCAATCTCCCGGGAAAGGTTCTTGTAACCCTTGCGCCAGAGGCCGTCAATGACCATATAGTTGGTTCCGGGCCAGATGCCGCCCTGCCAGTAACGGCCCAGCGGATTGTACTTCTTGTGGTCGGCGCTCAGGGAAGGCACGCGGTGCGGGCGGTCAAACTCGGTGGTATCGGAAAGGTGCGCCACCAGCGTATCCAGCTTTTCGCCGTCCAGGATATCGGTCTGGAGAGCCCAGAAGGCCGAAATGCCCTTGGTAGCGCTGCGGGTGCCGTCGGCGTACACATCGTAGAGGAAGCCGGTCTCGGGGTCCCACATGTTCTCGTTAATCCAGGACTTGAGGAACTTCATCTCATCCTCCATGTCCTCAATCTCCTGCCAGCGCTCCGTATAGAAGCCAATCTGCATGAGGCAGTTGTTCACCAGATACTGCTGGAGGTTGGTATCCAGCCAGGTCAGGTGGCCGTTGGAGAAAATCTGGTTGTAGCCTTCCGGTACACGGGGCATGTTGTCCATGCCGGTGCCCCAGCCGCTGCTCCAGTAGGTGCCGTTCTGCCAGGTACGGTTGAGCTTCCACCACTGGGCGTAGGCCACCAGGGCCGGGAATACGCGGTGCAGGCGGTCGATATCGCCAAACTGCTCATAGTACAGGAGTTCGGCCCAGGGAAGCAGATTGGGCCCCGTGCTCACAGGGTCGTACCGTTCAAAGCAGTCGGAGCCATCGGCCCTTATCTCGCGGCAGATGAAGCCGTCCTGGTGCTGCTTGGCGTAGAAATTATCCAGCGTTCTCTGGAACGGGAAGAAGCGGTAGCCGTAACGGGCAAACAGCATCATGAAGCTGTCGTCCCACATGAAGATGTTGCCGTTGTAGGCCACATCCAGGTAGGGGCTCACAAAGCCGGAACCCTCCTGCGGCTGCCGGATGTTGCCAATGGCAATCTTCCAGGCATGCCAGTACATGTCCACCTGCTCCTGGTGCCCTTCCCAGAAAGGGGCGGGCAGCACCTTGCGGGCCTGCTCGTAGCTTCCGGGCTGCAGGGTCTCCCGGGGCATCGTGCGGTAGGGATTTTCGGCCACAAAGATGTTCTTCACGTACGTATTCTTGTACGGGAGCTCATAGGGGCCGCTTCTGAGGTCCTGTCCCCACACCGGGAGGCAGGCCAGCAACAGGCATAAGGCTAAGGTCTTTCTCATTTGGTTACCAGACGTTTGATGGTACGGGCAATCTCAATGTTCAGATAAGTTCCGGTGAACTCGCGGGAACCGGGGCCGTAAGCGAACACGGGCACCACGGTGGGCGTATGGTCGTCGGAATTGTAGACAGCCAGAACGTGGCCGGTAGACAGGTCACCGTCCAGCAGCGTGAGGCCGCCGGTCTCGTGGTCGGCCGTAACGACCACCAGGGTCTCCCCGTTGGAATCCGCAAACTTGAGGGCTTCGGCCACAGCCAGGTCAAAGCTGAATTCCTCAATCACGGAAGCCGGGAAGCAGTCGGAGTGGCCGGCGTAGTCAATCTTGGCACCCTCCACCATCAGGAAGAAGCCCTTCTTGGAATCCTTGGAAAGCTTCTCGATGGAAGACTTGGTGATATCGGCCAGGAAGCCCAGCGTCTCCTCGGTGGCATAGGCGCCCATACGGTCGTCCAGGCAGATGAGCTTGCCGCTCACTTCATTCACGGCCGTGGCGTCCTTGGTGTAGCTGTAGCCGTTGGCCTTGATGCCGGAGAGCATGTCGATGCCGTCCTGGCGGGGCTTCTCCAGATAGCTGGTACCGGGGCCGCAGATGAGGTCAACGTCGCTGGTGAGCCAGTAGCTGGTGATCTTGTCCGTGCTGTCACGCTCGGAGGTGTGGCCGTAGAACACGGCGGGGGTGGCATCGGCGATGTCTCCCAGCGAGACCACGCCCGTGGCCTTGCCCTGGGCCTTGAAATAGTCCGTAAGGGCGGGATACTCCACAGAGCCGTCCTTGTTGGTGGAGATATGGCGGGTCCAGGACATCTCGCCAGTAGCCAGTGCGCTGCCGCCGGAAGCGGAGTCTCCAATGAAATCGTCGTTGGGGTTGTAGTACTGGATGCCCACGCTCTTGAGCTTGAGCATGCTCAGATCATACTGGTTGGCATAGGCGGCGGCCATGACCTGGTTGATGCCCATGCCGTCTCCAATGAGGAGGATCACGTTCTTGATCTTCTTGTTGGTGCCGTCGTTGCGGTACGTGGGCGTGTAGGTGGGAACGCGGTGGCTCAGCTGCAGTTTCTCGTTCTGGAAACCGGAGAAGCTGCGGGTGGCGGCATCCAGTTTCTTGGTACCGGTCACACCGGCCTGCACCTCGTGCTTGCCCATGATGAAGTTCTTGTTGCCCCAGTCGCTGAAGAAGAGCGAAGCCACGGCGGGCTTGTCCGTGTTGATGATGTCCACACCCATCTTCCAGAAGGTGAAATAGGCGGTGGTGCCTTCGGGAGCCTCCCAGAAGCGGATGGGCTTGCCCCAGGAATGCACCTTCTCGATGGCGGCCGTAACGGCGTTGAGCTCGGGATCAATCATACGGCCCTTTCCGTTCCACTTCTTCGCAAACATGCGGAAGGAGTTGCTCACCAGGGCCACGCGCTCCAGCTGGGCAGGGGTATAGTTTTCACGGATATCTCCGTCAAAGCCCACCCAGGCGGGATAATCCAGGAATTTATCCTTGGAGGGGGTATTGCCGGTAATGGCTACCTGCACGGCACCCGGGGCGCAGAACACGTCCGGGAACTGCTCCAGGAGCTTGATCACTTCCGTGAGCGTAGGCTCGGTGGCGCTCTTGAGCTCCACCATCAGCATGAGGCGGTCGTTGGAACCGGCCCACATCCTGTTGCCATTGGCGTGGAAAGTGCGCACGATGGGATCCACATACATCCTCAGGAAGCTGTTCTCCGGCTTCAGGTCTTCCACCTCATGTCCTACCAGAAGCTGGCCTTCGTGCAGGAACACATCGGCCTCAATGGAACGGCAATGCTGGGAATAAGCCTCCCAGAAGGGAGCCGTACGGTTATAATCGTTGTGCGAATGCAACACCACAGGCTGCTGGGCAGCGAGGGAAAGCGGCAGCAGTACTGCCAGACTGAATAATATGTTTTTCATTATCTGTAGTATAGCTTATCTTTGGGAACGCGGGTAAATTCGGATTCTTGCTCGGAGTGCCAGCCCCAGGCGAGGGCCTGACCTTCGTAGTCTTCCAGGTAAACCAGCCTGTAGGCGTGCATACCCTTGCGGAGCGGAATACGGCCCATGGTGGTAATGGCCGAATGGGAACCGTCGTTGTTGACCACCAGCTGGTCATCCACCTCCAGGATGGCGCCGTCGTCGCTCAGGAGGGAGAAGCTCCAGATGCCGTCTTCGGGAATGTCGATATAGCCGGTGAAGACATAGCCAAAATGATCCTCATCCTTGGCATTGGCAATGGTAGGGGCCTCCATGACACCGCTCTCCTTCACGGGGCTCTTCTTTACATCGGCCGCCCAGGCAAACTCGCCCTGATGGTAGGTATAGCGGCAGCCGTGCTTAAGGCCGGTGACCTTGGTAGCCGGGGAGAACTCAGCCTTGGTAGCCAGGGCGAAAGCCTCCGGAGAGGGCTTCATGCCTTCCTTGTAAGCGCGGGCACGGATCACGGCCGAATGCTGGAGCTGGACGGGACCGGTATACAGGGGGCTGTCCACCGTGGGTTCGCTGCCATTGAGGGTATAATGGATGGCAGCGCCTTCCGTACGGCAATTGAGAACCAGATCCAGGGTGCCCTTGAACAGGGACAGACCGGCCGGCAGGACGGGCGTGGAAACGATGGACTCCGTGCTCAGGGAGTAAGGGGCCGGAAGGCCATCCCGGCTGTGAACCGGCTGACGCGAGAGCGTGAAAGCCAGGGTGCCGCCGGCCATGATTTCCTCGTAGGTAATGTAGTTGCGGTCCAGGGACTGACCGTTGAGTTTCACATCGGCCACATACGTCCTTTCGGGGTGATCGGCCGTGATGATGAAGGTCTTTCCGTTACCCAGCTTAAGGGTGGCTTTCTTGTACATGGGCGCCGCCAGCACGTATTCGCCGCTGGTGGGGCAGGCGGGATAGATACCCAGGGAGGAGAGGATGTACCAGGCGCTCATCTGGCCGCAGTCTTCATTGCCGCAGACGCCTTCGGGCGTGGTGTCGTACATCTCTTCCAGCAGGGAACGGACAATCTCCTGGCTGCGGGACGGGGCGCCCAGCCAGTTATAGATCCAGGCCATGTGGTGGCTGGGTTCGTTGCCGTGGGCATACTGGCCCATGAGGCCGGTGATATCCGACACGTGCACCTTGTCGCTGCGCTCTTCGTAGGTAAAGAGGGAATCCAGGGCGGCCAGCATGGGCTCGGTGCCACCCATCAGATCCGTATGGCCGGCAATGTCGTGAGGGACAAAGAAGCGGGCCTGCCAGGGAATGGCTTCCGTGTAATCGTACGTGGAGGCAATGGGGTCGAAGGGTTCTACCCAGTTGCCGTTGTGGTCCCTTCCGCGCATGAAGCCGGTGGCGGGATCAAAGAGATTCTGGTAACGCAGGGAGCGGGCGTAGTACTCGGCGGCGATGCCGGTCTCGCCCAGGCTCTCGGCCATGCGGGCGATGCACCAGTCGTCGTAGGCCATCTCAAGGGTCTGGGAAACGGACTGACGCATGAGGTCCGAAGGGATGTAGTTGTACTTGTTATACAGATCCGAGGTAATGCCCTTGTTCTTGTTGGAAGAAGCCACCATGGCGGCCAGGGCCTCGTTTCCGTCGTAGTCGCGGATGCCATGGAGCCAGGCGTCTGCAATCACGGGGATGCTGTGATAACCAATCATGCAGCCGGTCTCCCCGTGGCCCAGGGGCCAGATGGGAAGCTCACCCCAGCTGCGGTACATCTCCAGCATGCTGTTGATCATATCATTGACCAGCGTGGGATTCACGAGGGTCTGCAGCGGGTTCCAGCTACGGAACGTATCCCACAGCGAGAGCGTGGAATAGAAGGGTCTGGGGCTGGTGAAATCGGCAATGTTGTTGGGCTCCACAAAGGTGTGATAGAGGCAGGTGTAGAACTGCTCCACCGGACCGCCTTCTACGGAGATGGTGCCGAGGGCCTCGTTCCAGGTCTTGGTTGTCTGACCCAGGACGGCTTCGAAATTCTTTCCGTCGGTCTCTGCGATGCGGTTGGCCTTGGCCTCCTCCAGGTCCGTATAGGACAGACCCACGCAGACGGTGAGTTCCACCACATCCTCCGGGAAGGTAAGCAGAAGTTCTCCGGGGGAAACTTTCTGGGCCTCTTCAAACTCCTCAGAGAAAGTAGCATTGAGGTAAATGCTTCTTCCCTGTACCCAACCGTTCACCAGGCGCTTTCCGCTAACCTCGTCGTCATCTTCTTCCTTGAACCAGGCTTCCACGGCCACATTGCCGTCTCCGATGCAGTGGTTGGCATTCAGCAGGACCTTACGCTCCCCTTCCCCGGTGAACGTGTAACGGTGCACGCCCACATGCGGGGTGGCGGTGAGTTCCACCATTACATCAGGGGTAATCACCTTGTAATAACCCGGACGGGCCGTTTCCTTCTTATGGTCCAGCGACAAGGGTTTGATGGATCCTACGCCGGGGGTGAAGAGGAAGTCTCCCAGGTCTGCGCAGCCGGTACCGGAAAGGTGCGTATGGCTGAAGCCCAGGATGGCCGTATCGGAATAGTGATAGCCGGAGCAGCCGTCCCAGCCGTAGGTGCGGGTATCCGGGCTCAGTTGAACCAGGCCGAAGGGCGTAGTAGCGCCAGGATAGGTATGACCATGAAAACCGGTGCCGTTAAAGACATCCACCGAATCCAGGGCCGAAGGGGGCGTCTGGGTGCAGGCGGCCGCAGCGGCCAACAGCAAGATAAACAGAGGGTTAAGCTTCATGAGTATAGAAAAAACTTTAATAATTGGCAAGGTATAGTGTTAAAACACAAATTTAACAAAACCGGCGCAAAAATCAAAAGGTTTTTTCTTTCAGAAAAAAAGGGCGAAACCTTGCGGCTTCGCCCTCAATAAGATCTATATTCCCAGCTTATCCGGGAATCCCTATTGGATTAGTTCCAGGACGGGGGGTTCTTCAGAGCACCAGCGCTCTTGTTGATCTGCTCGGAAGGATAAGGGAAGGTGATGAACTTATCCTGCCACTGGAGCTGGTTCTTGTAGTCCTCGTAATCACCCACGGTACAGGTGGAATGAGGATCGGAACGGTCAGCATAGTGACGAACACGGGGATGGCTGTTGAGTTCCTTCAGGGCCAGAGCCTTGATCTCAGGAGCGCCACCCACGGCCCAGCGCTTGCAGTCAGCAGCGTGGTCGTTGGCCATTTCGAAGGCGAGTTCGCAGCGGCGCTCGTGATAGAGAGCCTGCCAGGAAGCGCCATCGATGGGCTGGAGGTGAGAACGGGTACGAACACGGTTGATGTCGGCCGTTGCCTTCGGGAGGTTGTTGGCTACGAGATAAGCCTCAGCACGGAGCAGCAGGCAGTCTGCGAAGCGGATGATGGGCCAGTTGATGAGGGTGCAAGGCCAGTCGGCGTTGTCCAGCAGGTAACCGGCGCCCTGGGGATCGGCCGGGGCGAAGGGCTGCATGAACTTGTAGATCTGGAAGCCGGACTCAACATCGGAGGTGGACCAGTAAAGACGGTTTTCGCCAAAGTACGGGAACTCGTCGCCATATTCCAGCATGGAGGCAGCCAGACGCTCATTCTTGACACCACCTACGTTATCCTTAGCCATTTCCTCATAGATGTCATAGGAGGGCTTGAACTGGCCCCAGCCATTGAACTTACCCCAACCCTTGTTCTCGAGGGAGACACCGGGGAATTCGATGGAACCACCGGACTTACCGTTGTTGGAACCATTGGAAGGATAACCCCAGCAGTACTCCTTGGTAAAGAACTTGGTCACATCGGGAGCAAAGAGGTCCGTGAATACAGGATGCAGGTCGCGGCCATAGGTGGTCTCGAGTCTGTCAACGCAGGTAATCACATTGGGCCACTGGCTGCTGTCCCAGGTTGCCCAGTAGGCATATACCTTGGCCATCACGGCAGCGGCGGCAGCCTTGTGGGCGCGGCCACGGTCGTTGGCACCGTATTCCTCAAACTTGGGCAGGATTTCCTCGGCCTTCTGGAGGTCGGCGATGATGAGCTCGTAGTCCTTCATGACGGAGGGCTGCTGCTGAGGGATCTCATTGTTGTAACCACCTTCAACGGCTTCGTAGGCCACGAACGGAACGCCCAGGTCCTTGGTACCGTAACGGTAGGCAATGAGGAAGTGCCAGTAGGCACGCATGAAGTAAGCTTCACCCAGGCTGCGCTTTTCAATGGCAGTGAGCTGCTTGCCGGCCTGCGACTGCTTGTCAAGAAGCTTCTGGATAATCCAGTTGGCGCGGTTCATACCTTCGGTGTAGGCATTGCCGAAAACGCTGCGAAGAGGGCTTTCGTCGCCGGTATATTGGAAGGTGGCCAGGGTAGGATAACCACGGGTACGTCCCCAAACGATATCGTTGGCAACGGCCTGCTCCCAATAGAGTTCACGACCCATGCAGCTTTCCTGGGCCAGACGGGCATAAATACCGTCTACGGCGTCCATGGCCTGCTGGTCATTCTGGAAGTACTGGTCATCGGTAGGAGAACCTTCGGCCTTCACATCCAGGAATTTCGCACAAGAGGCAACACTCAGGGTGCCTGCGGCGATCAGAGCGAGAATGATATACTTTTTCATATTCACAGTCGATTAGTAGTTCAGTTTGATACCGAAGGCAAATACGCGGGAAACCGGATACTTGATGGTATCATAGCCACCTACTTCCGGATCCATACCGGAGTACTTGGTGATGGTGAAGAGGTTCTCACCGCTCACATAGACACGTAAGGTGCTGTTGCGACCGGCGAAGTGAGGAGCCTTGCGAAGAACGTTGGTGAGGTCGTAACCGATGGTGAGGTTCTTCAGACGGATGTAGGAACCATCCTCGATGTAGTAATCGGAAGGAGTGGAGAAGTTACCGTTGGGATCGTTCTTGGACAGACGAGGAATCTTGGAACCGGTGTTGGAGGGGCTCCAGGCTTTCAGGATCTCGGCAGAACGGTTGAAGTTACCTTCAACGTCGGAGAGGATCATCTGCTTACCAACATAGGCGATCTTGTTGCCAGCAACACCCTGGAACATCATATCCACGGTGAAGCCCTTCCATTCGATACCACCGCTGAGGGCGAAGGTGAACTTGGGCATGGCAGAGCCTACATACTGACGGTCGTTATCGTCGATCTTACCATCGTTGTTGTAATCCACGAACTTGAGGTCACCGGCCACAGCATTGGGCTGGATGCGGTTGCCGTCCTTGGTGTAAGCGGCAGCCTCGGCATCGCTCTGGAAAATACCGGCGGTCTTGATCACATAGAAGGAGTTCATGGGCTGACCGGCCTCGGACTGATAGATCCAAGGAACGAGACGGAAGTCACCGCCACCGGTCCACTTACCGGCATTGCCTTCGTTATCTACCAGACCTGTGGAGTAAACGCTGTTCTTGTTGTAAGCGAAGTTACCGGACACATGGTAGCTGAAGTCCTTGTTTACGGAATCGTTCCAAGCGGCAACTACCTCAAAACCGGTGTTGCGGATCTCACCCTGGTTCACCACCATGGGGTTGAGGCCGATGGTCTGGGGCCAACCCATGGTCTGCTCCTGAATGAGGTTGAAGGTACGCTTGTTATAGTAGTCTAAGGACAGGGAGAGACGATCCTTGAAGAGGTCGATATCGAGACCGGCATCGAACTGCTCGGAGGTCTCCCAGGTGAGGTTCTGGTTCACGGAGTTCTTGAGGAACCAGAAAGTGCCCCAGTAGGCACCGTTTTCTACACCGTAGATAGCACCTTCATTCCAGGTGCTGCTGCTCAGGGTAGCGCTCTTATAGTGCCAGTTAATGGAACCCAGGTTACCAACGCGACCCCAGGAAGCACGGACCTTGAGGAGGTTCACGACGTCGTTCTTGGGGAAGAAAGGCTCGCTGGAAACTTTCCAAGCGGCGGTCACGGCCGGGAAGTCGCCATAGTTGTGGGCGTCAGGCAGACGGCCGGCATAGTCACGACGCCAGGAAGCGGTCACGAAATAGCGGTCGTCATAGCTGTAGGAAGCACGGGCAACGATAGCCACATTGGCATCAACGGCCAGTTCATCATTGGCATCCTTGGATCCGGCATTACGCAGATACTGCAGGTTGGCGGACTCATCCTGGAAAGTCTTACCGGTGGCGGTCAGGGTTCTGTGGGCATCACGGTTGAAGGTGAGGGCAGCCAGGGCGCCAACGGTGTGCTTGCCAAAGGTGCGGTCGTAAGAGATGGTATTCTCACTGCGCCAGCCAACATTGCGGCGGGTATCGAGGCTGAGGGTGTTACCACCGTCGGGCTTACCTACCTCGGGACGGGCGGGGTGGAAGTTCTTGTACCAGCGGTTGTACACATTGGCCGTAAAGAGGCTGCTGATCTTCAGGCCCTTGACGGGGGTGATGTGCAGACCGGTGGTGGTCCAGAACGAGCTGTTATGATAGTAACGGTTGTCTGCCAGCAGGAGACGGAGCGGGTTCACGGCATCACCGTGGATATCGGCAAAGTTGCTGCCGTACTGGGCGATGTAAGCGGGATCCTCGGTGGTGGTACCGCCATAGGAACCGGCGTAAGGACCAGCGGAGGCGTATGCCTCGGCGCTAGCAGGCATGTAGATAGCGGAAAGGATGGTACCCGTGTAAGCGGAACCGGTATCCGTACCGCGGCTGTTGTCGTCGGAGAAGGACATCACCTCGGTGATCTTGACCCACTTGTTCAGGTCAAACTCGCCATTGTAGCGGATACCGAGATTCTTGTTGAAGGTGTTGACCAGAACACCAGGGTTGTCCTGATAGCTGAAGGTGAGGCGGCTCTTGTGGTTCTCGCTACCGTAGTTGAGGGTAACGGAGTGACGCTGATAGAAAGCCGTGCGGAAGATCTCATCCATCCAGTTGGTACGGTTGGTAGCGACCCAAGGGTTCTTGCTGGTATCCCAACCCATGGGCAGGGTGAGACCGGCGTTAGCATAGGACTGCTTGCGCATCTCAATTTCCTGCTGGGCATTGAGAGGAGTGATCACGTTGGAAGCGGAACGGATACCGGCAACCATATCATACTCAATGTGGATACCCTTGTTGGCCTTCTTGGTGGTCACGAGGATAACACCACCGGCACCGGAAGTAGCACCGTAGATAGCGGCAGAGGCGGCGTCCTTCAGGACGACGATGCTCTCGATATCGTTCATGGAGGTGATGGGAGCGCCGGGAACACCGTCTACAACCCACAGCACAGGCTCACCGTTGGAATTACGGGAACCCTGGCCACGGATGATGATATTGGGCGTTGCATCCGGAGAACCGCCATCGGCAGAGATCACGACACCGGGGATCTGGCCCTGGAGCATGCCTTCCGTGGAGGTTACAGGACGGGCGGCCAGTGCATCGGCGTTATTCACGATACCCACAGAAGCGGACAGGTCCTTCTTCTTGGTCTGGGCACCGTAACCGAGGGCAACGGCTTCCTGAAGTAATTCAGCATCTTCCACGAGGATGACGTTGATGGTGGTGCGACCGTTCACGTTAACCTGCTGCGTGGTGTAACCCAGGCAGGAGACTTCGAGAACAGCGTTGGACGGAACGGAAATGGTATAATTACCATCCAGGTCCGTAACGGCGTTGGCACTACCGGAGAGTACTACGGCACCAGCGACAGGTCCCATAGCATCACTCACGGTTCCACGCACTGTCAGATTCTGGGCTTGCGCCGAGACGGTTACCACAAGGCACATGAGTGCGGCGGCAAAACCGAACAGTTTTTTGGAAATCATAGTGGTTGGTTAAATTAATGAAATAAGAATTGGTATAATGTGTTTTTAATTAGGTTTCGATTTTAGTTTTAGGTGTGGTTTGTACAGACAAAAATAGGCACATTTGAACAAATACGCAAGTATTTAAACAAAAATTAAAAACGATTGATTCTTAACTCACTGACCAGGAACAAGATACCTATCCCCAGTTTCCTTAACAATGGCATCATAAAACGGCTGATCCCATGATCCGGGCTCATCATTGTACTTTACAATAAGCAAATGGGCCAGTTTTTTCCAGCGTAACATCATTGTTTCAACGCAGGAAAAAGTAGCATTTTCAAGGTAAGAAAACCGCTCCTGGGGCGTTAGAGACAGTATTTCCTCCTCTATCTCAGCCTGACGTCCCTGGAAATCGGACTCCAGTTCCTCGCGGGCTGCCACCAGGTCCCCTACCAGCGCGCTCCAGCGCGGATAGACCATATTGGCCACCCAGTTGCACAGCCAGAAAGCCCCTTCTTCATCGAAAACTCCGTTTTGGTTATGTTCGGCCCTGAAGGCGTCCGGGATTCTCCTAACCCCGGCATACACCGGCACATAAGCGATGGCCGAAGGCTCATCGCAGTTGAACCAGTACACCCCGCCCACTTCGTCGGGCAGCCAGGAGCGCATCTGCGCCACCACGGAGAAGCCCGCCTGCTGAGTGGAGATGGGACGCTCGCGGAAGTACTTCTTGCCTCCGGAGGTAAAGCCCTTGGCGCGGGGCCTGTACGGAGAGCTCCAGGGACCGGCACTCATATCGGCCGTCATATCCAGCGGCGTTCCCTCATAGTGGTCCCGCATATCGGCCATCACATCCTGCAGCGTGAGCGGCTTGTCGGGCTTGATCCACAGCGGAAGCTCATCGCAGACATCAAACTGACCGTTCAAATAGGGCAGGAAACTGTCCATATACTCCGGATCCGTGTGGTGGCGGAAGACGCTCCACACGCGCGGCTCGCAAAGGCGCATGTTCACAAACTCCAGCGGGCAGTAGGCGTCGCGGAAACTGAAATCCTTATCCTTGCCGCTGTAATAACCCATTTCACGGGCAAAGGAAATGACATCGGGGCTGTACAGGCACACGTCGGGGTTGTGCTGCGGGAAGGTGCGTATGCGGCTGTGGTTGGCGTGGGCCGTCATGCAGTCATCGGGAATGCGCACGGCCACCCAGACGGCCCCCTTTCGGCCCGGGCCTTTGCCAATGAGGTCCATCATCCAGGCCTCTTCCTTGTCGCAGACGGAGAAGGTCTCCCCGCTCTCGAAATAGCCATACTCGTTGGCCAGCCGCCCCATCTCCAGGATGGCTTCGCGGGCCGAAGTACAGCGCTGCAGGGCCAGTTGCATCAGATTGTCGTAGCCCAGGATACCCTCGGGGTTCACCAGTTCCTTTCGGCCTCCGAAGGTAGTCTCGAAGATAGTGAGCTGGTGCTCGTTCATATAGCCCATCACATGATAGGTATAGGGAACCTGGTCCACGTAGCCGCGGATCTCTCCCCCGTGCCAGAAATGGCGGATGGCTATCTTTTCTCCGGGAGCGTGCGCCCCGGCCGGTGACGACGTGAGCCAGCCGGTGTAGCCAAACGTATCGCAGTTGTAGGTGCAGATGACCGAGCCATCGGCCGATGCCGCCTTGCCCACGATCACATTGGTGCAGGCATAGGACGGAAGCATCCTGCCAGCGCACAGCACCAGCAGGAGCAACAGACTAAGTTTCTTCATAAGGCTAATATTCCTTGACCACATCCAGCAGGCGGTCGGGATAATTGGAAATGATTCCTTCTACGCCCAGGCCAATGAGGCGGCGCATCTCGTCCTTGTCGTCCACGGTCCAGGTTACCACCTTCATTCCGTCGGCGTGGGCGCGCTTCATGAGTTCCTCGTCCACATTCTCATGCGGAGGGCTCAGCCACTCGGGCTTGAACTCCAGCTTGGACATGTATTCGTCGTAGTCGGTTTCGTAACCCTCCACCAGATAGGCCAGGATATGACCGGGATACTTCTTATATATATAATTAAGGGCGCGCTCGTCAAAGCACTGGATAATGAGGCGGTCTCCAAGGTTCCGAGCTTCCAGCATCTGCATGCAAAGGTCCGTGAATTCCTGGAAATGCGGCCAGTCCTGGCCCTCGATGCCTTCTTCGCATTCCGGATCGCTCTTGATCTCAATATTGTACTTCATGGGAGCATAACCCTTTTCCTTGCAGTAGGCCTCCACGGCGTCGATGACCTCGGCGGCGCGCTGCTTGACGGCCGGCTGGCAGTTTTTCTCCGGCCAGTCGGGATGGGATTTGCTACCCACGTCCCATTTGAGGACTTCCTCATAGGGCAAATTCCACAGGTATACACGCTCATCCCCCTGCATAACGGGAGTTCCGTCCGGACGGGTGGCATACCGGGGGTGGAAATACTTGTCGTGTGACAGGACCACTTCCTTATCCTGGGTAATGCAAAGGTCCATCTCCAGGGTATTCACGCCCAGTTCCACGGCGTTGAGCATGGCGGCCAGGGATTCCTCGGGATACAGGCCCATACCGCCGCGGTGCGCCTGCACATCCGTCACATACACTTTCTGTTGGGGTGTGGTGCCGCAAGACACGGCCATAACCGCCAGGGCGGCCACAAGAAGCTTCTTCATAGTAGATACTATTTTTTGTTAGCGGGTCTGCTGTAACCGTCGTTGATGCAACGCTGGCTGATATGCTCAATACGTTTGGCCGTCTCGGGGTGCGAGGAGAACAGGTTGCTTACCAGGCTGCTGGACTGTGAACCGTCGGACAGATTCTCCAGTTTCTCAAAGGCCATCACCATGGTCCAGGGGTTCTTGCCGGCTTCGCACAGGAAGTTGTAGCCGTAGTCATCGGCCTCGGTTTCCATGGTGCGGGAGAACTTGGCATTCAGGATTACCTCACCCAGGGCGCCCAGCTGCGAATCCGTGAGCGTAGCCACCTTCTCAGAGGTAGAAGCCAGGCCCGCCAGAGTGGCCGAAGTAAGCATCTGCTTCTGCATCTGCTTGCGGGTGTGGTGCAGCGCTACGTGGCCCATCTCATGACCCAGCACGCCCACCAGTTCCTCGTCCGTCATCACATCCATGATGCCGCTGTACACACGGACACTGCCGTCTGCGCAGGCAAAGGCATTCACCTGGTCCTCCTTATAAACCTTGAAGTTCAGGGGCATCTCGTTAACGCCATCCATGCTGTTGATAATCTTGCGCAGGCGCTTGGTGTACGCATTGTTCTCCGGAAGCACCTGGCTTTGGGCATCCAGCTGGGTAATGTACTGGTGCACATACTGTTCTACCTGGGCATCGGTGAGCGTAAGGGCCTGGGCCGCATATACGCCGCCTTCCAGGAGCCTGCCGGCATCCAGCTGAGATACAACACCGCAAGAAGAAAGGCCGAGAACCACGGCCGCAAAGCATAGGATACGTTTCATAGTGGTCAGATTTTTCCCAAAGTTACAAAAATTTCAGTAATTCGTCGAAGGAAACGGGGCATTCGTCTAAAAGCGGCAACAAGGGCTTGGAATTGCGTGTACTTTTGCTCCCGGAAATAAAACGCAACAAAATATGAAGAAGTTTATCGTCATTCTTGCCGCCGCCCTGCTGGGCATCCAGGCTTTTGGTCAGACCACTACCGTAGAAGGTGTAGTGTTGGATTCCCTTACCCGTGTGGGTGAGCCCGCCGCCATCCTGCAGTTCTACCGCCTGCCGGATACGGAGAAGGCCGTGGCCTTTACCACCACCAACGAGGAAGGCCGCTTCTCCCACAGCTTCACCCTTTCCGGTGATTACGTAATGGTGTTTGACAATCTGGGCCGAAAGGTCCAGCGCCGCTACTTCACCGTTCCGGCCGGCACGCCTGTGGTGGACCTGGGTGAGATCCTGGCCCAGGACAGCGCCGAGACCCTCAAGGCCGGCACCGTCACCGCTATGCGCACGCTGGTGAAGATGGAGGTGGACAAGATGACCTATAATGTGGAGGACGATGTAGATTCCAAGACCTCCACCGTTCTAGATATGCTCCGCAAAGTCCCCATGGTGAGCGTGGACGGTCAGGACAAGATCACCGTGAACGGAAGCAGCAACTTCCAGGTTTACGTGGACGGAAAGCCCAACCAGATGCTCTCCCAGAACGCTTCCACCATCTTCAAGATGATGCCCGCCAGCAGCATCAAGAACATTGAGGTAGTGACCAACCCCGGCGTCAAGTACGATGCCGAAGGCGTGGGCGGTGTGCTCAACATCACCACCAACAAGGTGGCTACTGGCGGCGCTTCCATGGCCGATGGTTACTACGGCAACGTCATGCTCATGGGCACCAACCTGGGTGGCGGCGCCGGCATCAGTGCCAGCCTGCAGAAGGGCAAGTTCGCCGCCAGCCTCAGCGCTTCCGGCACCTATCTTACCGTCCCCAAGACCGAGACCAACGTGGAGAACGTGCAGGACAACGGCTTCACCACCAAGAGCAACACCACGGCCGATATGAAGATGCCCGTGGCCATGGTCAACGGCAGCGCCAGCTACGACATTGACTCCCTCAACATGGTAAGCGCCACCCTGGGTGTGATGCATACCGGCATGCGCAGTGCCAATACCATCACCAACACTATCCTGATGTATCCGGGCTCCGATCCGTTTGCCTACACCGGCCTTTCCCAGTCGCTGAACAACCGCACCAGCATCAACGCCAGTGCCGACTACCAGCACCTCTGGGCCAACGCCCCCGGCCGCAGCTTTGTGCTGAGCTACCAGTTCAATGCCGCCCCTTCCGTGAACAACACCCTCAATACTTTTGACGGCACTTCCATCCCCGGCTTTGACCTCACCAACCGCAAGAGCGACGGCCGCACCGGCTCCACCGACCACACCGTCCAGGCCGATTTCACCACCCCGCTGGGCTCCAAGCACACCCTCTCTACCGGTGCCAAGTTCATCGGCCGCCACAACTCTTCGGCCCAGACGGACTATCTGTGGGACGGCAGCGCCTATGTGGAGAACCCGCTGAGCAGCCTCACCTATGACTTCTACAACCGTATCGGTGCGGCTTATGCCGAACTCGAGGGTAAGTACGGTGCTTTCGGCCTCAAAGCCGGCGTCCGCTACGAGCATACCTGGCAGAGCTACAAGTCTTCGGCCCAGAGCGGCAGCTTCTCCGTGAACTATGGCAACCTGGTGCCCAGCGCCAGCCTGCAGTGGAGCCCCACCATGACCCAGAACCTCGGCATCAGCTACAACATGCGCATCTCCCGTCCGGGCATCTCCTACCTGAACCCGTACGTGAACACCTCGGACCCCACCGCCCGCACCTACGGCAACCCCGACCTGGACACCGAGCGCGGCCACAACATCTCCCTGGTGTACAACTTCTACTCTCCGGTGATCATGATCAACGCCACTCTGCGCCACAGCTTTACCGGCAACGGCATCGAGTCCTACAGCTTCTATGACGAGGACAACCTCCTCAATACCACCTACGGCAACATCGTCTCTTCCCGCAACACCGGTCTCAACGGCTTTGTGATGATCAACCCCGGCAGCAAGACCCGCATCATGCTCAACGGCGGCGTGGGTTACGCCGACCTCCGCAGCGCCCAGCTGGGCCAGCAGAACGGCGGCTGGAACTATAATGTCCTGGTGGGCGTGCAGCAGACCCTGCCCTGGGACCTCCGCCTGAGCGCCAACGTGATCACCATGGGCCGAACCATCAGCCTACAGGGTTGGAGCACCGGCATGTCGCTAGGCACCCTGGGCCTCACCAAGAGCTTCCTGGACGACCGCTTGAGCCTGTCCGTGAGCGGGGTCATCCCCATGGCCAAGGGCCTCAAGATCAACATGGCCTCCCATACCCGCGGCAACGGCTTCACCACCGACATGAGCACCTCCATCCCCATGGGCGCCGTCACCTTCCAGGTTAGCTGGAGCTTTGGCAAGCAGGGCAACTACAGCGCCAAGAAGGCCCGCCGCAGCATCGAGAACGATGCCCAGCTCAATACCAGCACCACGGCCGAAAGTATGAGCGGAATTATTCAGATGTAGCATCTGAACAATACTAATCTTCCACGTTACCCCCTCCCGAAACCCCTCCCCTCGGGGGAGGGACTTTAAAAGAAATTTTCTACCTTTGTACTATATGCAGACCAAGAGCAGAAGAAACCTTATCATAAACACCACCCAGATAGTTGTCTGGGTGGCTGTTTTCCTGATTCCCGCCCTCATTACCGGGGTTACCACCCGGTCCGTCATGTCGGCCTGGACTGTCTTTACCACCAGTACAGTTATCCTTCTTCCGTACTTGGTTCTGTACAGCCTCAATTACTATTACCTCATTCCCAAGTTCCTCTATGGGGGCCGCGCCAAGTGGTTCTACATTGTGAATGTGGTGCTCCTGCTGGCTTATGATGCATACAAGTTCATCCCCCGCGATGATATGCAAATGCCGCAGGAGGTAATTGATCAGTTTGGGGAGAACTCCTTCTGGGCTCTTTACGTGGGAGGCGTCTTAATCCTCCTGTTTATGCAGATTATGGTCATCCTGATGGCCGTGGGCATCCGCAGCGTAATGCGTTCCAACGAGGCCCGGATGCAGCTGGAAGAAGAAAAGCGCAAGAGCGCAGAGGCCGAACTCGTGTGGCTCAAGCACCAGCTCAACCCGCATTTCCTGTTTAACACGCTCAACAACATCTCCTCCCTCACACAGATAGATCCCGACAAGGCCCAGGAAAGTATTGGTCAGCTCAGTGACCTGCTTCGCTACGCGCTTTA
>Ga0310690_10004906_pt1 | contig 18570 bp, 8 predicted proteins | sample AusTroGonzalo_MG_2_FD_207661 | JGI IMG/M metagenome (GOLD analysis project Ga0310690, IMG submission 207661) | Bovine rumen microbial communities from tropical cattle in Woodstock, Queensland, Australia - Gonzalo_04 (v2) (version 2) | ecosystem: Host-associated > Mammals > Digestive system >...
TCAGGACAAGATTAGTTCGTTAGAATCTTACAGGGACGATTCCGAGTTAAGAATCAACACGATTAATGCCAAATACGTTGACACGGATTATTTAACCGCAAACTACATAACCGCACAACAGATATCCACAAATTATGCATCTATTGGAAGCCTCAATGCAGTATCGGCAGCGGTAGGAGACCTTGCAGCCATAGCAATAACAACCCAAAATCTGTCAGCACAGACTATACAAGGAAGCCAAATAACAGGTCTTACTATCAATGCTAATCAGATAACCGCAGGTAGGATAAAGGCTAATCAGTTGGATGCAAATGACATTGCAACAAATGCATTTATAACGACAGACCTCCATGTAGAACGCTTGCACACTATTGATTTATATGCCGGATGCCCGGATGTTTTAGGCGGTGTTTATTTAACACCGAGATGGCAGTATGATTCATCGCTTAACAGATATATGTTGGTATCTTTAGAGACAGGACAATTTGGATAATGAATTCATTAGACTTAATTTCATTCAAGAAAAACATCAAGGACTACATCAACACTTGCGGACTTCCCAAAGAGGCAGCAAGACTGGTTCTTAAAGAAATTTACGAAGAAACATCAAAAGAAGCAATAAACGAAGCTTATGCGGAAGCGCAGAAGGCAGAAACGGAGGCCAAGGATGATAGACAGGAGACTGAATAGAAACCAAGTATATACTTCAGTAGACGATGGGTACGGCACAACCAAAAAGAAGGAAGAAGAACCCAAGGACACCGGGAAACCTTCTTATACTCCCAGTTACTATGGAAGTATTGGTTCGTTCAAACCTTCAGCAGCATATAAACAGGCGATGGACTACACAAACTCATTGCTTGAAAAGATAAATGCCGGAAAGACATCCTATACGGACAAAATCAATAACTTAATGAGTCAGATTGAAAACCGGGAAAAGTTCAGTTATGACTTCAACACCGACCCCCTGTTTCAGAATGCATTACAGGGAGCTATGGCAGCAGGACAGACCGCCATGCAGGACACCATCGGACAGGCATCCGCACTCACTGGTGGATATGGTTCATCCTACGCAACCAGTGCGGCCAATCAGGCTTATAACGAGTATGTCAAAGGTGCTTATGAGTCTCTCCCGGACTATTACAACCTTGCCAAGAGTGCTTATGATCAGGAAGGACAGGAACTCTACGACAGACTGGGAATGTACAGAACGGCAGATGAGTCCGAGTATTCAAGACTGAATAACGCATACGGACTTAACTTAAATAAAGCCGAGTCCCTTTACAACAAGGAATATAGTAATTACTGGGACACCAACAATTACAACCTTAAGGTAGCGGAAGCAAACAACGACTTGGCATACAAGATGGCTTCCTTTGCCGAGAATCAGCGACAGTATGATCAGGACTACAACGAAAAGGTAAGGCAGTACAATTCAGACCTTGAGGAAAAGCAGAGACAGTTTAATGCCAAGACCACGGAGAGTTCCGAAACCACATACAAAGAACCTACACAGACACAGATGAAAAAGTGCCTTGAGGCTTATGAGACAGGCGGTACTCCGGCATTAGAAAAAGAAATGGCATCCATGCCTGACGATATCGATGCTCAAAAGATTTGGGACTACATCACTGAATTTGGCACTCCTATTGTAGCCGAGAGAACATACAGGATGTACAAAGACACCAAAAATTGGGGCGGCGGCATTGACTACAACGATGTCTTAAAAGACCAATACGATAATGAAATCAAAATCAAAGATTATTACAATGCCCTGATCGCAGCCGGGAAGACACCACAGGAAGCATACGAAATAGTAACCAAGTTCGGAAGCAGATAGGAGAGGCAAAATGGGAAACAGTAATGTTGAAAGATTAAGAGCCTATAGAAAGAAGAGAGAGGAAGAAGGGACTTCCCTCTCTTCTTCTAATGTTCAAAGATTAAGAGAATATAGACTGTCCAAGGGTTTTGAAGACACCAACAATACTATAAGTGAGTCTCTGTCCGGGTGGCAGGACTCCGACACCATGGCAAAAAATAAGGCAATGGTACAGGGGTATTATAATGACCTTTCGTCTTATTATGACCTATATGGCAAATCCATGGCAGCAGAGCAGAGCGAAGCATACAAGAATCAGCTCGACTATTACGGTTCGACTCTTAATAACTGGGACAATGCATCTAAGGCATATTCCAATTACATAAACAAAGAAGCCTATGACAAGGCACAGAAGACCAGTAAACTGGCTGATAAGTATAGGGGAGCATCTTATGATGACATCCAGTCCGCATTAAAGTCTGCCACGGATCAGGACGAGATTAGTTACCTTAAGAGATACACAGACTACAGTTCCATTGAAGACTATGACAAGGCCATAGCAGCAGAGCAACCCCACATTGATGAGTTAAGCAAGAATGGTCGCAAGGTTAAGTCTGCTTATCAGGAGAAACTTAAAGAAGCAAGAAATACATATGAGAAAGAACACGCATCCGAAGCATATGATTATCTTCTTGAAGAGCCGGACTTTGCAGAATATTCAAGTGACGATTCTCGTCTGTATGCCCATGAAATCGTTCAAATGCGTGACCCTATCAGCAGAACGATGCGTGGAAACATTGCCGCTTACGATAGTCTTACAGGCAATGACAAAGCAAAAGCCGTATACCTTTACAATAAGTTTGGCGAAGAAGCTTACCTTGACTACATGAAGAAGATGACTTTTGTAGCAAGACAGAATGAAGCCAAACAGATAGAAGAAGAATTTTCCGCACAGACAGAAGAGCATCCTGTATTATCAGCAATTGAGTTTCCGGCAATCAATGCCATTGTAGGCGGTGCCGCAGGTATCGACACAGTTTCCGCTATAGTAAGGGATAAAGTAAAGTCTCTTATCACTGGAGAAGAGGCTGATTATAATCCCACAACCCTTGGGGTCTTCTCTACAAAAGCACGGCAGCAGACATCAAACATTTCCCAAAGCATTAAGGAAAAAGCTGGGGCCGTTCCTGCTTTTGCATATGATGTATTTGCCACCGAAGTTCCTAACCGTATTGGACAGTTAATGTATGGTGGAGCATACAACACAATCATGGGTTTGGATGTATTTGCCACAACATACACCGATGCCGTTTTAAATGGAACATCCCCGGAAAAAGCCATGACGGATGCTTTTGTGGCAGGTGGACTTGAAACCCTTACCGAAATGGTAGGAATGGAATGGGCCTTTGGAGAGAGCGAAAATGCCATTGCAACAATTTTAAAACAGGCATTTGCCGAAGGTTCTGAAGAAGTAGTAAGCTCACTTGGTAACCTTATCTACGACATCAACGTAAATGGCGGTGAGGCTGAATACTATCAGAACGTAAAGAACTACGTTGCCATGGGTTATTCCATGGAAGAAGCAAGAAAGAAAGCTTCCCTTGACTACATTAAGGATGTAGCATACCAGTTTGCGGTAGCGGCCTTCTCTACCGTACCCACCACAGGCACATCACAGATTGCAAGGGCGGTACAGGAGTCATCAGCAGGTCAGTTCATTGACCGGGATGCCGTTAGTGGAATCAATGCCGAGAACCTTCAGAAGAAGTATGGCGATGAATGGACGAAAAAGGCATCAAATCGAGAGATTTATAGAGCCTACAGTGATTATGTAGGAAACCTTCAGGAAGAGTCCACAAAAGCCGAAAAAGAAGCCACCAAGAACGCAATAGCACAGGAATACAAAATATCCGAAGAAGAAGCAGAGAAGTGGACAGAAGCTCTGTATAACGGAGATAAGAAAGCATTGAAGACCCACTTTGGTGAGGTCTTAAGAAGTGACCTTGAAAAAGGCGAAGGATGGACAACCAAGGCAGACCGCACCGAGGTTGATAAGATTTCTTCCAAGATCAGGGATGCTTTCAAGATGGTCAAGTCCGAGAATCAGATGGCAGCAGAAAAGGCTTCCAAGACTTTAAAGACTGGCGAAAAGAACACTGTAAACGGTAAAGAAGCACAGATTCTCTCCATGAAAGAGAATAAGGACGGTTCTTTTACTGTTAAGACCAGTGAAGGCAACGTGGATGCCAAGGATGTAACCGTAACCGAGAAAAAGGCAACGGCTCTTACATACTCTGCAAACATCGAAAACGAGCCTTTTAAGGAAGCCTATGTTCACTATTATAACGGACAGGACATTGCGGACTATGATTTCTATGCAAGATGGCTTTATAACGCAGGACTGCGTGGAATAGATTACACCAAAGAAGACTCCGAAATAGATTACAAAAGCATTCTTGATGCAATCGGAACGGCAAGTGCAAGAGCCTTGTATAATGTCGGAGCGGAACAGGCCCTTCGGCAAGAAATCGAAGAGCATAATCTTGTATCCGAGGTGGGAGATAAATACGCAGAGAAGTATCGTCCCGGAACATTTAAAGCCGGGGAATACTCAAACGGCAAGTTCAAAGAGAATAAGGACTTTTTCAGAAACCTCAACAGGACACAAAAAAGTCTTTATAGAATCATTGAAGTCTTTTCCAAACTGTCAGGTGTTAACGTAAGAGTCTATATTGACAGAAACGCTGCTTCCGAGAACGGACAGTTCATAGCCGGGAAGAACGGTGGCACAATCTTTATTAACCTGGCCGCTCGTCCCTTCGGTGACAGTGCATACGGCATCAACCAGTACGTTGTTTCTACCTTAAGCCATGAGTTAACCCACTGGCTCAAAGCAAATAACAGGGAAGCATACGACATCCTTGAGGATGCGGTTAAGAAAGACTTACAAAAGAATAATACCCTTGACAAGAGGCTCTCTACCGAAAGAGAGGCTCTCCTTAAGACGCATGAAAACGAGCTTAAGGAGTCCGATAAGTCCGAAGAAGCAATCAAGGCTGAAATGGAGAAATACTCCAAGAAAAAAGACCTTGATGAAATTGCCATGGAAGAAGTGGTGGCAAGAGCCTGTGAAGATATGCTTAACGACTCTGACACCATGCAGGAAGTATTAAGTTTTGCGGATCAGGACGGACTCACCAAGTTACAGACCGCACTTAATAAGTGGTTTGACCACATCCGGGGATTCTTTAGAGACTTAATGGGTGGATTTCATGCTCCTAACGAAGTAGTAGCAGACTTACAGGATAGTTATGACCATCTCAAAGAGTTATGGGTAAAGGGAGTCAAAGAAGCCATTGCAGAGAACCGCAAAGAGCAGAAAACCACCGAGAGCAAGAAGGCGGCATCAGTTAAAAAATCAGAAAAGCTAAACAAGGAAAGAGTTACAAGAGAAATAAACGAATGGCTCTCAAAAACAGAGAAAAATCCACACAAAAGAAAAGAAGAAGGTGGCTTTTTCAATTTAGGATATCCGTCAGAAGCATTAAAAACTATTGGGTTTGAAGATATTATAATACGATTTGGCAAAAGCAAAATTCAGCAGACCCTTGAAGACCATCCTGAAATGGAAAACCATATTGCGGACATTATGGATGTCATTAACGAACCAATGGTAATATTGTCATCTTCAACACGATTTAACGACAGTATCACTTTGTTTGGTGAAAAAATAATAAATGGCAAACCCTTAATGGCTGCAATTAGAATATCCGTGAAAGATGGAACGGTTGAAGACTATGTAGTCAGCAACGAACATACAAGAAGTGTAGAACAGTTGCAAAATTATCTTAACAAATCAATTATTTATTATACAAATCCCCAAAAAGAAAAGACCAATGCTTGGTTAACCGCACTCGGGGTTCATTTCCCGTCAGCTACAATCAAGTATGGTCTTGTGAGGAAGTTACCTCAATCAATGAGGTCTTCTTCTACTAAAAGTGTATCACAACCCAATAAACAAAGCAATAACAAAAAATCTGTCAAGATGGACTCCGAAGGAAGGACATTAACAACCGGGCAGCAGACCTATTTTGAAAAGTCCAAAGTCCGTGACAATCAGGGCAGACTTAAAGTCATGTATCATGGAGCAAGGGGAGCTGGATTTACTGTCTTTAATGCCATGCGTTCAGATGACGAAAGGTCTCTGTTTTTTGTAGATAATAATAACATTGCAAAGACATACTCCGGGACACATGAACTGTTTACCCCGGACAAACCTTACACCTATGACGAATTAAACAACATGATGACAAGCTTTACTCATGGGGATAACTACCTTGAAAAAGATGGTAAAGATGTCGTTGTTATGGAAGTCGGTGGAAATGAAGACTACGAAGTCTTCCGTGGAACACTTAAAGAAGCACAGAACTTCTTTATGGACTCGCTTGAAGACATACACAACGAAGACTCTGCAAACTATCAGGTTTACCTTAACGTAGAAAATCCGCTTGTAATTGATGCCAAAGGTAGCAATTATGACGAAATCGAGTGGGATTCAATTGAATCAAAAGAAATGGCCCCTTTGCTCAAAATCTTAAATGACTACGACTGGGGCAGAAACAATGTCAGCGATGCGGAATATGACAAAACTCTTGCAAGATACGAAGAACTTGAAAATCAGCTCAATTCGTATGGCGATATTTCCACTACAAGAGGAATTTCAGCATACGCACAAGCACACGGATATGACGGAGTCGTTTTTAAAAATCTGATTGACTATGGCCTTTATGCATCCTCGTCAGAAAAAGTTCCGGCAAATGTAGTCATTGTATTCAATGCGGATCAGGTTAAGTCAATTTACAACGAGAACCCTACCCATGACTTGGACATCCGTAAATCTGTAAGACTTGACTCTGTAGAACGTATTGGGGCAGCAGATGTGGATGCAAAGACCGGGACTGCGGTTTACTCCGTCCGTTATACCCTTGCAGAGAGATATAAAGAACTGGGATATAACTCTTACGCTGAAGCGGTAGGCAAAACGGCAGAAAAGATTGCCAAGCAGATGGGAGTATCCAAACTCAAGGCTGAAGATTGGATTAAGGCAGAAGAGAGTCTCTCAAGCATTATTTTAAAGGATGCCGAGAATCAGAGGTACTTGGATTACGCAGCAGACGATAGATACAGTGCCATCAAGACCGACACCGACTATCCACAGGGAACAATCGACCTTTCCAATCTCTGTAGGAAGAGAGAAATCTTTACCAAGATGTTCGATAACCTTCAGAGAGAGAACCCGGATGTTTTATTCACGGCAGAAGACATTGCCAAGATTAGGCAGATACTTACTGAAGCCAATTACGAAGTAGCTTGTGCGCTTTGCTATGTAGAAGACAGAAGACAACACATCGGTGAGATAGCAGAGTCGTTTGCAGACAGTTACAAACAAGCTCTTAAGAGCAAAAGCAAGGTCATTTACCGTACCAATAGCAAGGGTAAATTAAAGCCTTTAAAGATAACTGAAAAACAGGCTGCAAAGCATGGTCTTACAAAAGGTGAATACTTTAAGGCAACAGACCCTTATGTTCCGAACCAGTACGACCTCACCACATATCAGGGATACAAAGACCTTGTTGAAAATCATCCCATGGTAGCGGCAGCGTTTGAAAACTTTAATAACGCAAGAGGACAGTCGGCAGCAAGACTTATCGAAGGACACGCAGAGTATAAGAGAGAAATCCTTAACTGGACTCAAAAAGATGTTGATAAAGCCAATAATTTGGGTGGCTTAAGAGTCTTCTCGTTCTCCGACTTTGAAGCAATCCACTTGATTGATATCGTTCAGGTGGTTATGGACTGTGCTACCAAGGGAGTAATGATACAGGCTTATACCAAAGTTCCTTCTTTTGCAAACCTCGTTAAAGACACAGGCATAAAGTTAAATCGAAGCCTGATCCCGGCAAACAAGGGAAGCGGACACGCATATGCTTACATCAATGGCCAGGCAATTAAAATTGAGCCGGATATGTGGGTAGACGATGGTATCGCCATGGTTGATGACAAGGAAGTGTTGGCTTTTGACATAGTCGAAGGTATCGACATCACGGATGAAAACTTCCTTGATATGTCCGATAACAAGAACGTGGGCAACATCCTTGTGGGCATCAGCAAAAGACAGATAGAACTTGCAATGGAAGATGACTTTATTGATTACATCATTCCATTCCACACCAATCAGGCAAAAGCAATTCTTGAAGTCAAGAACATCCACAAGTGGGATAACTACAAACTGTCCCAGTTGGACAAGAAAATCAATGGCTCAAAGAAAGACCACGGCATCAACATTTACACCGATGTTATCAACAAGTACAAAATCAAAAATAAGAACGATTTTGTAAGAGCTTTCCTTAACGAGTGTAAGAATCAAAAGTACAAGCCAAGATTTGAAGAGTTCTTAAAGAAGAATTCCAAGGGCGATTACATTTACACCGAAGGCTACCATAAGTTCCTTGTAGACTATAAGCTCTTTGACAAAAACGGCAATATTTTAAAACAGGAAGCCGTAAGACCTGACTTTGATAAGGAGTTAATGAACAAAATACTTCTTGCTGACAAAGCACGAAGCATGAACATGAAGTTCTCCGATGAAATCATGGAGAAGGTAAAGACGGAACTTTCAAACGAGAACAGAGTCGTTAAGTCAGTCAAAGTGGACTCCACTGGGAATAAATTGACTGAGGATCAGGTTAAATACTTTGAGAATAGCAAGATAGTAGATGAAAACGGAAACCTTAAGGTCATGTACCACGGAACACTTAAAGGTGGCTTTACTGTATTTAACAGTAAATTTTCAGATGACAAGACATCCTTGTTTTTCTCTGACAGAAGCCTTGTGGCATCTTCCTACACCAACACAGAAAAGGAATATAACCCTTACATTCAGAAACCTACAGAGAAGATAACCGATGCAGAGTCCGCAAAGAAGTTTTTAGAAGACTTTGGCATTGCCACAAACATTTCTTCATATGAGACATCAGCATATGGAAGAACCAACACATATTGGAATGCAACAGATGAAGATGGCTTGAGAGTAAGAGGCTTAACCAATAAGGAATTTATCTCATGGGCAGAAGGAAAAAGAAAATCCAATAGCGGACTATACAAGGTATACCTTAATAGCACCAATCCTTTAATTATTGACTGTGAAGGAAAAAATTGGGCAAACCTTAACCTTCAGCACTTGGATGCTTCTCTTCCTGAACGCATGACCACAAGAGATGTAGCGGTGTGGGCAAAAGCACAGGGGTATGACGGAGTTTACTTTAAAAACATAAAAGACACAGGAAGCCATGGGAAAAGGTATATTGACTACGGCACATCAAATATAGCGGTAGTATTCAATGCCGACCAAGTCAAGTCCGTGTACAACGAACATCCCACAAAGGACAAAGACATTCGCAAGTCGGCAAAGATGGACTCCACTGGAAAGACTTTAACTCCGGGGCAGCAGAACTACTTCAAGGACTCCAAGGTAGTTGATGATCAGGGCAGACTTTTGGTGGTATACCACGGAACAAACGAAGAGTTCGACACCTTCAGACCCAATGACTTTATAGGGGAGATAAACGGTGTCAACAGAATCGTGGGATGGTTTTCCGAAGACAAGTCTTATTCAGAAATATATGGAAGTACCAAAGCTTACTATTTGAACATCAAAAATCCACTTGTCTTGGATGAAACCGCAAAAACATTAGACAATTGGGAAAAGTTCTTTAAACAGAACGGTGTTACAAACGTAATCTTTGACTCGTCAGTTTCCGGGAAAAACGGACAAGTTGACCCCATAAAAGGCGGCAAATTTGAAGACGGAACATATTACACATATTTTGAATTGCTTGATATGGGTAATTATTGGTACGGAGACGGAAACCTCACCGAAAGGATTCAGGCAGCCGGATACGATGGTATACAGACTAACGATGAGTATGAAAAAGCGTGGATGCCATTTAACGCAGAAGCAGTCAAGTCCGTAGACAACGAGAACCCTACCGAGAATCCAAGCACGTTAAAGTCCACCAAGTTATCGCCTGAAGCACAGAAACTTGTTGATGAACTTACTCTTGAGAACAAGAGACTCACAGAAGAGAACACGGCACTTAAGGCAGAAAAAGGAATCGAACAAGCAAAAGCCGAAAAGAAAGCCATTATCGACAAGATTACGGAACAGTCGCAAGTATTATCAAGGTGGTTATTAACCAACGATAAGACCAACCCGGTGCCGCAGGCCATCAAAGAGCCTTTGGGCAAACTCTTAACATCCATCAGTTTCACCAAGGATGATTATGAGTGGAGAAAACAAAGAGGTGCGCTTACCAAGTCAGAAGAGACCCTTGGTGAGAGAATGGCAAAAATAAGTCAGCTCCTCAATGAAATCGAACAGGACAAGGTTAATGATGCTGATGCATACGATTTAAGCCAGTTAGACTGGATACCTGAATTCTCCAACGAGTTTGCCAAGATTAAAGATACGGTGGCATCGGTAGAGTCAAGACAGGGTGAATACTTCAACCTTGGTAAGATGACCACGGAAGACCTTCAGAGCCTGTTAAACATGATAACGGCATTAAAGAGTGCCATTACCAACATGAACAAGTGCCTGTCCGCTCACAACAAGATGTCCGTAAGCGGAGTCGGTAAGGCAATCATAAGTTACCTTGACGAAGTAGGTCAGAAAAAACACGATGACCGAATACTTCAGTTCCTTGAAATCGACAACACAGTTCCGTTCTACTTCTTTAAGAGACTTGGCCCCGGTGGACAACAGGCATTTAAACTTCTTATGGATGGCATGAACCAGTACGCATTTGAAGCCAAACAGATAGAAGACTATGCAAAGAAAACCTTCTCCGGAAAAGATGTTTTATCTTGGAGAGACGAGGTTAAGACCTTCCAAGTAGACGAAGTTGAGTACAATGCCGAACAGGGCAAGGACTTGGTTGAAATCGAAAAGAGAACCATTCAGATGACGGTGCCGCAGATAATGAGCCTTTATTGTCTGTCAAAGAGAGATCAGGCAGTCCGTCACTTGAACACAGGCGGTATCAAAATCGGAGACTTCAAGGTAAGCGGTGAGAAGAACCCGGTAAGACAGTTAAAGAACGTAACCCTTACCAAGAAGGACATTGAAAAGATAACCTCTTCTCTTACAAAAGAACAGATAGAAGTAGCGGATAAGTTACAGGAGTTCATGAACACTGTCTGTCAGAAGTGGGGTAACGAAATCACCATGAAGCGGTTCGGCTTCAAGGGAATGACCGAAAAGAATTACTTCCCTATCAACGTAGACCGAAACCAGTTGTCAAGTGAAACTCGTCAGAGAGGCTCAAGCCTTTACCAGTTACTGAACATGGGATTCACAAAACCCATTAACCCCAAAGCAAAGAACCCCATCGAGATATTTGATATCTTTGAAGTCTTTGCAATCCACTCCACCGAGATGGCCCAGTACAATTCTTTGGCACTTCCTGTTCTTGATGTAATAAGGATATGGAACTACAAAGACCTTGTGATGCTTGATGAGAATGAGGACAAAGCTCACTGGAATTCCGTAAAGGCATCCATTGAAAACACCATCGGAGAAAAGGGTAACCAGTACATAGGACTTTTACTTGCAGACCTTAACGGAGATGTAAGCGGTGGTAGAGCGGATGACTTGGTAGGAAGGTTCATGAAAAACTACAAGACCGCAGCCGTAGCGGCCAACCTTCAGGTGGCAGCACTTCAGCCTTTAGCCTACATAAGAGCCGGATATATGATTGACTCAAAGTACCTTACTAAAGGTATGGCGATGAAGTCAACAGACGATGCTCTTAAGTATTGTGGCATAGCGGTATGGAAGGAAATGGGATTCTATAACACATCCATTCACCGGGGCCTTGAGCATAAGATTATGCAAGACGAGTCCAAGACCGAAAGCATCATCGACAAGAGTTTGTACCTTGCAGGTAAAGCGGACGAATGGACTTGGAGTAAATTGTGGAATGCGTGTCTTCTTGAAACCAAGGATAAGTATCCTACCCTTAAGGATCAGGAACTTTACGAAAAGACCGCAGAGAGACTCACCGAAGTAATTTACGGAACGCAGGTAGTTGATTCAGTTCTTACAAGGTCTCAATTAATGAGAGACAAGACCATGTACTCCAAGATGGTAACGGCATTCCAGTCCGAACCCACACTTGGTTTAAACGTATTAATGGATGCCACAGAGTCCTTCTCGATGGAAGCAAGAGCGCATGGCAAACAGGCAGCACTTCAGAAGTACGGAAAGACCATGTACAGAGCCGCACTTGTATACTTAATCAGTTCGGCAGTCGAGTCCTTATTCAGAACCGTAATCGGAAGAATAAGAAAGTATGACGGAGACGAGGACGATGAGAGTTTCCTTGAAGACTTCTTTACAAGATTTATTGAAGAACTTAATCCGTTAGGAAAGATTCCGATTATTAAAGATGTTGTTAATATAGGTTGGGATGTACTCATGGTGAAGATGGGCAAACAGTACAGAATCTACACCGACACAAGAATGGACGAAGATATCTTTGAGAAGATAGGAAATGCTACATTAAGACTTATAAACATCTTCGAAGGAAAGAAAGTTAACTTCAAAACCCTGTACGAAATTGCCAAGGGCATCGATGCAAGTGGACTCCCGGTATCTAATACCTTCAGAACCTTCAAGACCGCTTGGAACAACACAATCGGCAGAATATGGACAAGCTTGGCTATTAAGTGAGTCAAAGTGGGTGGGTAGAAATGCCCACTCACTTTTTATTACAATAATTTGGGAAGGAGATTACATTATGAACATTCTTACATATAGATTCACATTGGACACACAGAAGAATGGAGTTCAGAGAACCTTACAGGGATTTCAGACCGGGGAAAACACGGCCCGTAGGATGCAAATTACCCTTAAAGAAGGTATGGAGAACTACGAAATTCCTCTGTCAAATATAAGTGCATCCATGTACGTTAAGAGACCTTCGGACATATCTCCGAGCATTAACGCTTGTCAGATAGATGCTGAAAACAACCGGGTTATCTACAACGTACTGGACTCTGACATTGCTGAAGCCGGAATTGTTGAATTCCAGTTAAAGCTCATCAGCACCATCAATGAAGAAATCAAAGTGCTTGTATCTCCCAAATTCAGCGTTGAAGTGTGGGAGTCAAACGTGGAAGATTCCGAGGCTGAAGAGTCACCTACATACACGGCTCTGACTGAAGCCATTGCGGCAGCAGAAGCGATGAAGGACTCTGCAATTGCAGACCTTTACATTGATGAAAATAACATCTTCACAGTAGTGTTTGGTGACGGAACGGAGTACACATCCACTGTAATAGCGGATGCCATTGCCCGGATAGACGATGTAGAAGCCAACGCATTAAAGGCTGAAGGTTTTGCCGTTGGTGAGCAGAACGGAACTCCTGTAGAGTCAGGAAGCACATATTACCACAACAACGCAAAATACTATAAAGAAGAAGCATCCACAAGCGCAACCAATGCATCCACAAGTGAGACCAACGCAGGTCTTTCCGAGACCGCAGCCAGTGCCAGTGCGACCCTGGCCGAGTCATACGCAAAAGGTGGCACTTCTTCAAGATCAGGCGAAGACACCGACAATAGTAAATACTATTCCGAACAGTCAGCATCCAGTGCCAGTGCCTCAAGTGGTTCGGCAACCGCATCCGCAAGTAGCGCAACGGAAGCCGAGAGCTATGCAAAAGGTGGAACATCTTCCCGGACAGGCGAAGACACCGACAATGCAAAATACTACAAAGAACAGGCTGCTTCACAGGCCAGTGCTGCCAGTGGTTCGGCATCCACGGCATCTTCAAAGGCAACGGAAGCCGAGAGTTATGCAAAAGGTGGCACTTCCACAAGATCAGGCGAAGACACCGATAATGCCAAGTATTACTCCGAATTGGCTTATGGATACAAAGGAGATGCATCCACCAGTGCAACCAATGCAGCCACATCGGAAACCAACGCAGGACTTTCCGAAACCGCAGCCAGTGGTTCAGCAACCACGGCAGGACAGAAAGCAACCCTGGCCGAGTCTTACACTGTGGGTGGAACAGGCACAAGATCAGGCGAAGATGAAGATAATGCCAAATACTACATGGAACAGTGTCAGCAGATAGCCGCAGGTATGGCAGGTGGACTTCTTCCCATGGGAACAGTCACATTTGCAAACCTTCCGACCACAGGCTTGTCCGCAGGTATGATGTACAACATCTCTGATGCATTCACATCCGACTCAAGATTCAAGGACGGTGGTGGTAAGTCTTACCCGGCAGGTACTAACGCTTATGTAACCGCAGACACAATGTGGGATTGTTTTGCAGGAGCTTTGGTCACTGTCAATAACAAGACAGGGCAGACCATTACCCTTGATGGTTCAGACCTTAAGGTAACAGGCTATAGCAAAGCGACATCCGTAGCAGATGTTGCGGCTACCGACTCCATCAATGTAGCCATCGGTAAGGTTGAGAAAAAGGTAGATAGCATAGATGTAGGTGTGTCTTCCTTCAATTCAAGGACAGGAGCGGTATCTCCCACAGATGGTGACTACACAGGCAACATGATTCCCCTGACAGGGTATAGCATAGCAGGTTCGAAGTCAGCAATTGCAGCCACCGATAAAGCAGATGAGGCTATCGGAAAGTTGGAGTACAAGGTTGACAACATCGTGGGTTCTGAAGTTGCAATGACTGGGTATTCCAAAGCTTCTTCTCAAAGTGCTATTGTCACAACCGACACGACAAATCAGGCCATCGGTAAACTGGAAAAGAAAGCGGATGATACAAATGTTGTTCATGATTTTACTATTGAGACAACGGACTGGAGCGCAAATAGTGACCCTAACACAAGCACAGATTATCCGTATGTAGCGACAAAAAGTTGCGCTTACTACACAAACAATAGCAGACCTATATGCCAGTTGTACGGAGCAAACGGCGGTATTCCTACATCAACGGAATGGACAGCGATATACCTTGTAAAAGCAATCGACTTCGGAACATCAGGCGTAACGCTTTACGCAACAGACGAACCCGCAAGCGACTTAACGCTTGTAGCAAAGGGGGTATAGTATGGCACTTGGATTTTTATATGGAAGTGGCGGTGGTTCAAGTATTCCCGAAGGTGCAACCGTAACGCCTGTTGGCGATGTTTATACTTGGCAGAGGTGCGCGGGAATTGATAGACCACAGTACACAACCCTTGCAGAATTGTTAGCCGATGCAACGACATTGGCGCACGTTATTGATAACGCAAATGCTACGGATTATCTTGTGCGTAGCAAGACGTGGATTAACAACGAAACTAAAGTGCCTACGATGACTTCTGATACTACGCCAAGTGGTGAGTGCTTTGGTGACACAGTCTATGCAAGCGGCTACTCATATTGGAAAGTGTTTGACCGTGATGAATCGTCAATGTGGTCGAGCCAAAACGCGGCTTTTCCTCATTATGTTGGTTACGACTTTGGGACGGGAACTATTATTACTTCCGTTGCGATAACTTCATTTGGTAACGCTAATGCGTGTCGCGCAAAGAATTTTAAGATTCAAGGTTATGACGGTTCAAGTTGGGATGACTTGTATACGGGAATAATGGCAAATTCATCATCAAAGCAATATTTTCCGTTTAGCAATACAACCGCTTATTCCAAATACCGTCTGTATGTTACCGATAGTTACGACACAAGCTCAAATATATGCTCCATTAAAGAACTTGAGTTTTTTAGTGCATCTATCGTTCTGTCGCAGACCGCAATGGCACTTATTGGCGCAAACAATTACGCATCAGATACGTTACTTGCTGATAGTGATTGGTGTGAAGCAATTTGTGAGTCATCGTACTTTGGTTCAGTGCTAAATGATACAGTACCCGCAATGACAAGTGCGACAACACCAAGCGGTAGTGTAACGGCATCTAACTACGCAACAGGCAACGACCCTTACAAAGCATTTGACGGTAGCGCTTCTACGCTATGGAATACTCAGGATTCAACAACAGCCGTTACTCGGACTATAACGTATGCGTTTGCTGGAACTTGCAAGGCTTTTGTTACAACATTTGAGGTTCGTAACTCAAGTGATTTACCGTATTCACCTTCATCCGTAACCGTTATGGGTTCAAATGATAACTCAAACTGGACTACGCTTACCACATTTAATATTTCGGATGTGTCTAATAAGAGCATTATTCCAACGCCCGCCGCATATAAGTATTACAGATGCGATTGCGTAGCTAAACTTTATTCTGCAAGCAACAAGTATATGTGTCGTGCCGCCAGAATTCAATTCTACGGCAGACAAGACGTATAAGGGGGGTGCAGACTAATGGAATGGTTATCAACCTTAATCGGCACTTGATATTGACAAAACATAAATACATAAAAACATAAGCAAAAAGGGGGTGGGTAGAAATCCATCCCCTTAAATTTGTAAAATATTCATATAGTAAACCAAACACACAAGATCAGGAGAATAGGTTATGGATTTTGACTTTTTAACAATTCCAACAATCATCGTTTTAAGTTACGGACTGGGAATCATCGTAAAGGCTACCCCTATTAATGACAAGTACATCCCGGCTATTGTTTTAGTTTTCGGTACAATCCTTGGTGCGGTAGCTTACCTTACCAAGATTCCGTTCATGATGAATGTCTGCGATGACATTATGACCGCTTGTGCAATAGGACTTGCCAGTGGCTTGGCATCCACAGGAATTCATCAGCTCGTTAAACAGTTGATAACAAATGACGATGGCATTCACGAAGGAACAAGTGGAGACGAGTGCTGATGCAGGACTATAACGAAAATACAGTAAAAGTTATCATAAACTTCTTGCGTAACCACGGACTCAATGACTATGCCATCAGCGGATTTCTTGCTAACTGGTATGTCGAATCCCTGTTTAGACCAAACAATGCACAGAATTCATATATGAACCAGTTCCACATGACTGATGAAGAGTACACGGATCAGGTCAATGCCGGAACATGGAGAAGACCTGACACCAACGAACCATTTAGTTCGGACAAAATTGGATATGGCATCGCTCAATGGACAAGTTTAGGTCGCAAGGGTGGTTTGTACGATTACATTTTAAGAAAAGGTGTAATGGTAGACAATCTTCTTGCACAGTTGGAGTGGATGTGGATTGAGTTAACATCCAAAGGCTTCAGAGATGCTTACAATTCTTGTTTGAGCGCAAGGAGTGCCGGGGATGCAGCCGTAGACATCATGGTGAAGTATGAAAAGCCTGCTTCCATGAATAACCCTTCCGCACAGAAGAACAGAGCAAACCTTGCAGAAGAGTTTTACGATAAATATTTTGGGGGTACAGTTATGAACGAAAAGGTTCTTGCGATATCCGCAGGACATTATCTTTTTACACCGGGTAAGCGATGTGACAAGTCCATCGACCCCACCGAGACAAGGGAGTGGGTACTTAATTCCCGGATAGCCGATAAATTGACGGTAATGCTTAACCGATATGAAGGTGTCAAAATTGTCCGTCTTGATGACCCCACCGGGCAGAAAGAAATCAGTCTTGCAAACAGGGCAACCCAGTCCAATAACGTAAAAGCAGACCTTTACCTGGCCATTCACCACAATGCCGGGGCAAAATGCACCAACGCAGGTGGTATCGTTGTTTATTATTACCCCAAGGCTTCTAACAAGGTTGAGGCAAACAAGGTATACGACCTTCTTATTAAATACACTGGACTCCGGGGCAACCGTTCAAACCCTGTCAAGGAAACCACATCTCTCTATGAGGTTCGTGTTCCCAAGGCACGTTCTATTCTTGTAGAGAATGGCTTCATGGACAGTAAGGTGGATACCCCTATTATCTTAACAGAAGCTCATGCGGACAAAACCGCACAGGCTCTGTGTGAATATTTTGTTACCACATGGAATCTTAAATTAAAGGATGAAGGTAAGTCCGACATCCTCGCAGAGATTGAGTCCGTCAAGGCAAACATAAATGCCCTTGAACAAAGACTCAAAGAATTGGAGGCCATGTTATGACAGGATGGGATATTTTTTCACACATAATGCCTTGGTTCTTAACGATAGCTTCCTTGTCCTATACCATCTATGCAACCACAAAGAAGAACCGCAAGGAAGATATCAAGGAAGCGAAGGAGTGTACAGTGGAGACTACTGCGGTAGTTTATAAATTGGAAAGCATCAAGGACATTGTCACCGAGACAAGACGAGACATTAAGGATATTCAGACTGACATCAAAGGCCTTGAAAAGAGAGTGACTACCCTTGAAACCCAGTTTAAAGAGGCAGAACTACATGAAAGACGAGAAAAAATTTGATTCAATGGCTTATTTGTTATATGAATCTGATATGGCCCGGTGCGAGAGAATCATTAAACGGCAATGGATTCTTTGCACCGTGTTGGGCATAGGTTTTATCTTGAGCATTCTCTTATGGATTATAGCGTAACCCAGTTGGCATGGCTGATTGACGAATGGGTTTTAAATGACCGCAACAGACGGATTCTTAAGAGAAGATTAATCGATGGGATCAGGTTTGAGCCGTTAGCGGAAGAATTTGATTTGTCAGTCCGGCAAGTCAAAAATATTGTATATAAAGAACAGGAACGGATATTCAAACACATATAAGGTCATACCTTTGGGTATGGCCTTTTAACTTGCACAAAA